>ENA-ORTG01000018-ORTG01000018.1-human-gut-metagenome-genome-assembly--contig:-NODE-18-length-177257-cov-9.791487_pt1 | contig 177257 bp, 143 predicted proteins | sample MGYA00241906_ERZ509176 | MGnify/ENA primary metagenome ERZ509176 (study PRJEB26280, sample SAMEA2338811) | human gut metagenome | biome: human gut; feature: human-associated habitat; material: faeces...
CTGGATAATAAACATGTTGTAGGTTTTGTGCCGGTGGAGCACAAGAAGTATGAATGTGTCATCAACAACTATTATATTAAGGAAAGGAATGTTGACACGCTAAAATTGCTTCTGGAAAAGGTACTTGAGAAGCAGGGCGAGGAGAGTAGTCTGACGGCTGTTAGCTTTGTTGAAGATAGGGATGTCTTCAGCGAGCTGGGCTTTTTGGAAGACAAGGTATGGACCCGTTATGTGAAAATGAAGAAAAACAGATAATTATGGCTACACCCAAAAATGTGTATGAACTGGCGCAAGAACGTCTTGATGTGATTTTTAGGGAATTTGACACGATATGCGTCTCTTTTTCGGGAGGAAAAGATAGTGGAGTGTTGCTGAATTTGTGCATAGACTATATCCGCCGGAACCGGCTGAACCGTAAACTGTGTGTATTCCATATGGACTATGAGATACAGTACAGCATGACCATTGATTATGTGGACCGGGTATTGGAGGCGAATAAGGATATATTGGAGGTGTATCGTGTTTGTGTGCCTTTCCGTGTAACGACTTGTACGTCGATGTACCAGAGTTACTGGCGTCCGTGGCAGGAGGATTTGGAGGACATTTGGGTAAGGAAGATGCCGAAAGGCTGCCTCACTAAAGAGACGTTTCCTTTCTACACTCCCGAAATGTGGGATTATGAGTTCCAGATGCACTTTGCCAAATGGCTGCATGAGAAGAAGGATGGAGTGCGTGCCTGCTTTCTCATAGGCATCCGTACGCAAGAGAGTTTTAACCGCTGGCGCAGCATCCATCTGAACCGGAAGTATCAGATGTACCACAATTACCGCTGGACCTCGAAGATAGGCAATGACATTTTCAATGCTTATCCCATTTATGATTGGAAGACGACGGATATCTGGACGGCCAATGGCAAATTCGGCTTTGACTATAACCATTTGTATGACCTATATTATAAAGCCGGAGTCAATATCGAACGCCAGCGTGTGGCAAGCCCTTTTCTTTGTGAGGCACAAGAGAGCCTGAAGCTGTATCGTGTCATCGACCCGAATACTTGGGGAAGAATGATAGGGCGGGTCAACGGGGTGAACTTTACCGGTATTTACGGAGGGACGCGTGCTATGGGGTGGCAGACGGTCCGACTGCCCGAAGGGTATACGTGGAAAGGCTTTATGCAGTTCCTGCTTTCCACCTTGCCGGAAGAGACCCGGAGGAACTACTTGAAAAAGCTTACCGTCAGCATTGAATTCTGGCGTACAAAAGGGGGGTGTCTGGCTGACGAGACCATCCAGAAGCTGAGGGATGCAGGAGTGTCCATTGAAGTGATAAATACCACGAATTACAAGACAAACAAGAAGCCGGTGCGCATGGATTATCTGGATGATATTGACATCGCGGAATTCCGGGAAATTCCCACTTATAAGCGGATGTGCATATGCATCCTGAAGAATGACCATGCCTGCAAGTACATGGGTTTTGCCTTGAACAAGGAAGAGGCATACAAAAGAGACAAGATAATGGAACAATTCAAAAATATGATGTTATGAGCGTAGATAAAAGTCCGGTATATAACGTAAGGGCAATTCCAATAGAGAAAATACAAGCAAACGATTACAATCCGAATGTAGTGGCACCGCCCGAAATGAAGCTTCTGGAGCTTTCCATCTGGGAAGATGGTTTCACCATGCCTTGTGTCTGTTACTATGATGAGGAAGAGGATAACTACATCCTGGTGGACGGTTACCACCGTTATCAGGTGTTGAAGACATCCAAAAGAATTTATCAGCGCGAAAACGGGTTGCTTCCCGTGGTCGTGATTGACAAGGAACTTTCCAACCGTATGGCGTCCACTATCCGTCATAATCGTGCCCGTGGTACGCATAATATCGAGTTGATGTGCCATATTGTTGCGGAATTGGACAGAGCCGGTATGTCTGATGAATGGATAATGAAGAATATCGGAATGGATCGCGACGAAGTGTTGCGTTTAAAGCAAATTTCGGGTCTGGCAGACTTGTTTGCGAACAAGAACTTCAGCATTCCGGATAAGAAAGAAGAGTATGTGGCGGATAAATAAATGAATATTTCAGGGGTGGATTTTTTAATCTGCCTCTTTATATTCATTAACAAGTGAAATATTTCGTTGCAAACTTGCATAATTTAGTCAAATCGCCTACATTTGTCAGCATCAAAACAAACAGAATAGGTCCTATGTGCTTTAAGGCACTATAAAAAACATTACATGAAGAAAATTTTGGTTAGTGGCGGTGCTGGTTTTATAGGTTCTCATCTTTGTACCCGATTGATAAACGACGGGCATCAGGTGATTTGTCTGGATAATCTTTTCACCGGTTCGGAAGGAAATATCACTCATCTGAAGAGCAATCCCCGCTTTGAATTTGTACTGCATGATGTGGAAACCCCTTATGAGGCAGATGTGGACGAAATCTATAATCTGGCTTGTCCTGCTTCTCCCATCCACTACCAATATGATGCCATTAAAACCATCAAGACTTCTGTATTGGGCGCCATCAATATGCTGGGACTGGCCAAAAAGACGAATGCCAAGATATTGCAGGCTTCTACCAGCGAAGTGTACGGTGACCCCGTTATTCATCCCCAAGTGGAAAGTTATTGGGGAAATGTAAATCCAATTGGCCTCCGTTCTTGTTATGATGAAGGGAAGCGTTGTGCCGAGACATTGTTTATGGACTATCACCGCCAGAATGGAGTGCGGATCAAGATTATCCGTATATTCAATACGTACGGTCCTCGGATGTTGCCGAATGACGGACGGGTGGTTTCCAATTTCGTGGTTCAAGCATTGCAGAACCAGGATATTACAATATACGGTTCGGGTAATCAGACGCGAAGTTTCCAATATGTAGATGACTGTATAGAAGGTATGGTGCGGATGATGAACACGGAGGACGATTTTATCGGTCCGGTAAACTTGGGAAATCCGAATGAATTCTCCATATTGGAACTGGCGGAAAAGGTCATTAGGCTGACGAATTCCAAGTCGAAACTGATTTTCAAGCCACTGCCTCATGATGATCCCAAACAGCGTCAGCCGGACATCACTCTGGCAAAGGAAAAGTTGGGCTGGGAACCGACTATAGAGCTGGAAGAGGGTTTACAGTATATAATAGAGTATTTTAAGGAATATCGTTCCTAACTAAATAGTAATTTTGATAACGGGAAAAACAATATAGAAAGATGAACATGGAAATAAATCCTTCCGAATACAAGATTCTCATCGTTGACGATGTGATGTCAAACGTTTTATTGTTGAAAGTGCTTTTGACAAATGAGAAATTCGCGATTGCTACTGCAAGTAACGGGCGGCAAGCGTTGGAACAGGTGGAAAAGGAAAATCCTGATTTGGTTTTGCTTGACGTAATGATGCCGGACATGAGTGGTTTTGAAGTAGCTCAACATTTAAAGTCAAATCCGAATACAGCTGATATTCCAATCATCTTTCTGACCGCACTGAATAGTACGGCAGATATTGTGAAGGGGTTTCAGGTTGGCGCGAATGACTTCATCTCTAAGCCTTTCAATAAGGAGGAATTGATTATCCGTGTTACCCACCAAATATCTTTGGTAGCTGCCAAACGGTTGATTTTGAGTAAGACGGAAGAACTGCAACGTACTATTGCCGGGCGTGACAAGCTTTATTCGGTGATTGCCCATGACTTACGTTCTCCGATGGGATCCATCAAAATGGTGCTGAATATGCTGATATTGAACTTGCCATCTGAGAAAATTGGCGCCGAAATGTACGAGCTTCTGACGATGGCTAATCAGACTACGGAGGATGTGTTTTCATTGCTGGATAACCTGCTGAAATGGACAAAGAGTCAAATCGGTAAGTTGAACGTGGTTTATCAGGATGTGGACCTCGTCGAAGTGACAGACGGTGTCATTGAGATTTTCAGTATGGTGGCAAGCCTGAAGAAGATAAGAATCCACGAGATGAAACCGGAAAAAATGATGGTCAACGCTGATATTGACATGCTGAAGACAGTGGTCCGTAACTTGTTGAGTAATGCCATTAAGTTCAGTAAGGAGAACTCAGAGGTACTGGTGAAGATGGAGGAAGTAGATGGTATGGCAGTTGTCAGCGTTCAGGATTATGGCTGTGGCATCAGCGAGGAGGGGCAGAAGAAGTTGTTGCATACTGATACGCATTTCAGCACGTTCGGCACGAACAACGAAGAAGGCTCGGGACTGGGCTTGTTGCTATGCAAGGATTTTGTCGTGAAGAATGGCGGTAAACTGTGGTTTACTTCCAAGGAAGGCGAAGGCTCCATATTCAGCTTCTCTATTCCGGTGAAGAAGTGATAACGAAGAAAATAGAACGGATGGTCCGTTGAAGTAAAACAGACCATCCGTCAGACTCAAATAGACCGTCTGTTACGGTCGTGCAGACCATCTGTTTCTTATGAACGGATGGTCTGTTTTTTTATCTCTTACACAGACTGCGGAAATCGCAATATTCACATTTCCGGGTATCCTCTGTTTGGCTGAATGTTTCTTCTTGGCTGAATATCTCCTGCAGGAGTCCGTGCAGCCGTTCGCGAAACTCGTCTTCGAAGAAAGCGAAGTTGTTGACCGGTACCTTGGGTTGTCGCGGCGCTCCCATTTCGATGACCGGGGAGTAGCTTTCGGAAGCTGCCCGGTGGATGTAAAGTAGGGAAGGGGCTACCTTCAGCGATTGCTTGCGGCAGAGGATGGCGGCGTACAGAAACGTCTGGAAAATATAGTTGGGACGGTTGTCGGCGGGAGTAAACAGTTGTTCTATATTTTCAGGAGTCTTGGGAGTACCGCCTGTCTTGTAGTCCACGATACGTAGCGTGTCTCCTTTGCTGTCCAGGCGGTCGATGGTACCGCCTATCTGTAAGGCAAGCTTTCCTTGCGGAGTATCTATTTCCATCATTTCTCTGACGTCCTGTTCCATACCCTCCATACGGAACGGGGCATATTGCAGGTCATTGCGCAGAAGCTGGCGCAGGTAAGAGGCAATGACTTTGGAATGGATAAGCTGCGTACCGTTATATTCCGGTTGCTCCGTAAGGGGCACATGGAAGAACTTTTCTTTAAAAGCATTGTCCACATAGGCTTGCAGGCGAACATCGTCTTTCAGTAATTGTTCCAGGTCGTCTTTACGTATCTCCCGTCCGTTGGCTGTCAGTTCGTTGTACACCAGTTCGGCGGAACGGTGGAAGATGGTGCCGAAGAGGGTGGAGTCTATCTCGGCGCTTACTTCATCGGGAGCTTTCAGGCCGGCTACGTATCGGTAGTAGAATTTCAGGCGGCAGTCCAGATAGGCATTGAGGGCAGAGGGGGAGAAGAACGCTTTGGGACGTTGGTGGATGTTGTAGGCGTCGAACATCTGTTGCAACATCTCCGGTGTCTTGTGAATCTCAATTTCCCGGGCTTGCTGTGGAGATTGTCCGGCTTCAAGGTACTCAAGGGAGATGTTGTGCGGCGACTCTACCAGGAATTGCAGCATGAAGCGGGACATTTCCCCGCGGTTCAGTCCGTCCGAAGAGGTGTTATATAATAAGGTGACGTTTTCTGCCCGTTGGATGAGGCGGTAGAAGTAGTAGGCATAGACGGCATTCTTGTGCTCTATGGTGGTCATGCCGAAGGCTTTCCTCAGGTTGTAGGGGATGAAGGAGGAGTCGCCTCCGGCTTTGGGCAATTGCCCTTCGTTGAGGGAGAGCATGATGAGGTTGCGGAAGTCGAGGTTACGCGTTTCCAGCACACCCATTACTTGCATGCCGATGGCGGGCTCTCCGTGGAAGGGGATGTTGGCAGAGGTAAGCAGCCGGTTCAGCAGTCGCTTCAGCGTGTCTGTGCGCACGCCACTCAGTTCGCCGGTCTCTATCAGACTGAGCAGGCGATTGACGAGGGTGTAGCTTTTGAACAGAGACTCGCGGTACAGCTGGTTGAAGATGTCTTCCACGTCTTTTTCCTGGCGGTAGAGGACGGCCACTTCGCGAAGCAGTTCGGTGAGGTAGCTGCATAGGGCGGCAATGCCGTTCTGTGGTGTAAAGACTTGTTCAAGAAATGCGTCCTGCTTCAGCTCCGAGGGAAGGGGATAGAAGCGGTTGTCCTGCGTAAGCCGTCTTTCCAGTACTTCGGCATGGGAGGAAAGCTGCCGGGTATAAGGATGTTTCAGCAGGGTGAGTACGGTCTCGTAAGTATATCGTCCGGTACCTGTGTGGTAGCCGGTAGTCTGTAGCTCTACAAGGGCGTTGATAAAGCTGTATACCGGAGTTTGGGCAAGGGGGAATCCCATTGTGATGTTGACGTTCTTTACATCTGCCGGAATGGAGTGGAGGACGGGAAGCAGTAGGGATTCGTTACAAAGGACAACGGCAGTGTCTTTGAATGAAGAAGGGGTTCTTAATTTTTCATTCCCCCTAATCCATTGCGGCAAGTAGCGGGCTTGTGCATTTTCGGTAGAAGCGGAGATAAAGCGTACGTTCTTGGGTTTCCGCAGTACATCAAAAGAAGTTTCGGGCAGTTGGTTGGGAAACAGCTTTAGGTTGCGGAGGATGAATTCGCCTGCTTCGTGGGTATAGGGCGGCTTTTGCTCAAGGGGAAGACGGGTGTAGAACACGTCGTAATCCCAATAGAACATTGCTTTCCCGGCATCCTGCAAGAGCTGGAAGAAACGGGTTTCTACTCTATTTAGCACGTTGAAGCCGACAAATACATAGCGGTCGTAGCGCAGTCGGTCGGTGTCGAGTTGCTCCATGACATTGCGGTACATCATGCCTTCGTAGGCGATGCCCAGTTCTGTAAGATTGCGGCGGTAGTGGCGGTAGATGTCGCCCAGTTTATCCCAGAGGGAGATGAATTTGGCTTTCAGCTCCGTGCGCTTTTCTATGGAAAAGTTCTGGAAGAACTGGCGGATGGCTTCTTCTTGTTCTTGGTCGAGGAAGTCGTAATTGTCCATAATGTTCTTCAGTTCTTGCAGGTTGCTGAAGAGTTTGTCGGCATCTACAAGGTTTTTGTCTACGTCATCGAAATCGCTGATGAGCAGTTCTCCCCAGAAGTAGAAGTCATCCAGAGTTTCTTCGCTGCGGGTCTCTTCGCGGAACACCTTATACAGTTCGCATACCAGGCGGATAGGGTCGCCGGACTTCAATGGAGAGAGTTGCCGGAACAGTTCGCTGATGCTGACGTAGGCAGGCGACCACAAAGGGCGGTCCGTTTCAGTTGCCAGATATTCGTTGAAGAACAGACTGGCACGTTTGTTGGGGAAAACGATGGCGGTGCGCGAGAGGTCGTTTCCTATTTTGGCGTAAAGGTCGCGGGCGACCAGTTGGAGGAATGTTTCCATGATTTAGTTGATAATTGATAATTAATAGTGGATGGGGAGTGAGTTATACCGGTTCTATGTTGTTCTCCTCTACATACCACAAGTAACCCCGTATATTTTCTGCGACATACCCCATGCGGACCAGCAGTTGCATGTATCCCTGCACCTGCTTGTTGTACTTCTTGTTTGGCTTTCCGAACTTGAAGTCCACCACTACGATTTCTTCGCCACGCATCATCACGCGGTCCGGGCGGCGTGTCCGCAGTTCACCGTTTTCCTGCCAGATGATGTCGCATTCATTGAATAGCTGCCACGTTCCTGAATACCAGTCCTTGACTTGAGGCAGGGAGAAAGCGCGTTGGGTGAGATTGCGTATTTCTTCTTCCGTCTCACTCCGTCCAATCACACCTTCAAAGACGAGCTGGCTGATGGCATTGTCAATGTCTTTTTCCGTTTCGATGGCAGAGAATAGGGTATGCAGCAAACGTCCCCGGTTGATGAAGCGCTGGCTGGACTCTGCTTCGTCCACTCCTGCTATGAAGTCTGCCGAACGGTTGGATTGCCGGAACTCGATGTCGTGGAGCATACTCTCCATGTGGACGGGAAGTTTAACCGGCTTTTGCGAAAGTCTGTTGACTGGTTGCTGTTCGTAAACCTCAGGTTTACGTTCGCAGTATAGAGGTTTCTGTTCGTAGTATAGAGGTTTAGCTTCGTCGTTAGCAGGGTTGTCTGCGTCATGCTGTGAGACGGGGACGGGGGAAGGGCAAATCCTGCCGTTCTCGTATATGGCAGCCTCTTCGTCCCAACTGCCTGCTCCGTCTTTGGCTATGCGGGGCAGGGTGTTGGCAAGGAGTTCGGACATGGTTCCCTTCTGTTCCTTCCGGCTCCAGAGGATGAGGTTCTTGCCGGCACGGGTAAAGGCCACGTACAGCAGATTCAGATTGTCCACCCACAGCTGAAGACGTTCGTGCAGATAGTCCTGCCGGTATATGGATTCCGCCATGGTGGTGGAATAGTTCACCGGCACTAAGCTGATGGCATTATAAGGCTCTTCCGGTGGGACGCACCACACCAGCTGGTTGTTGGTTTCGTTCTCCAGCTTCCAGTCGCAGAAGGGAATCAGTACGGTATGGAATTCCAGTCCTTTGGACTTGTGGATGGAGAAGATGCGTATGCCGTCCATCTCACCGCTGGGGATGGTTTTGCTGCAAAGGGTTTCGTCCCAGTAGCGGATGAAGCTGTCCAGTTCGGAAGAATTGCTTTGCAGATACTCCGTCACAGCATCGAAGAAGGAGAAGAGGTAGGCATCCTGCTTTTCAATGCGGCTCATGCCGAAGATGCTGAACAGTTCTTCCAGTAACTCATACAAAGGCATCAAGCGCAGCGTTTCCCGTCGGGAGGTAAAGGTTTCGGGCAGGGGAGTGGCTATGATGAATCCCGACTGCTCGTCATTTGTCATTTGTAATTTGTAATTCTCCATCAGCGCAGCCTCCGCAATCTTGTTCTCCGGATTCGATAGGCAGCGCAGGGCATCCATCAGCATGCAGATGGCAAGGGAGGCATCCAGACGGAAAGCTTCGTCGGACACGACAGAAAGATGCAGTTCTTTGTCAAAATAGTCGGCTATCGGCGGGATATTCTTGTTCTTGCGGACAAGGATGGTGATATCATTCAGTGTTACGCCCTCTTCCAGCAGCCGTTGCACCTCTTCTCCTAAAGCGAGAAGGGTCTGCTCTGTATAGTTGTGTTCATCGTCCGGTTCAAGGAAGGTGGCTTTTACGTAGCCGTACTCCGTGCTCTTGGGCGATTCCTGCACTACGTCGGCATAAGCGCGTTTCAGGGGTAGGCAATCCTCTTTCAGTTCGTTCAGGTGTAATGCATTGAGGTAGTCTATGGCAGCGGTAAATACCTGGTTGTTGAAACGGATAATGTTGGTTTCGCTACGCCGGTTTGTTTTTAGGGTTTCCACACGGACGGGGAAGGAGTTTAAGTTTAATTCTTTATTTCCCAAGCTGTTCAGTATTCCCCAGTCCCCGTTCCGCCAGCGGTAGATGGACTGCTTCACATCTCCCACAATCAGACTGTCAGCTCCTTGCGAAAGTCCTTCGAGCAACAGCAGACGGAAGTTGTCCCATTGCATGCGGCTGGTGTCCTGGAATTCGTCAATCATGACGTTGCGTATGTTGGCGCCGATTTTCTCGAAGACGAACGAAGAGTCACCCTCGCGCACCAATTTGTGCAGCAGGGCGTTGGTGTCCGAAAGTAGAAAGCGGTTATGTTCTCGGTTCAGTGTACGTACCTCTTCGTCAATATGGTTGAGGAGTTGTAGTTTGTTGAGATGCTGGAGCGAGAGACGGCAACTGTTCAGGGTGCGGTTGCGTTGCGGACGCATTCTTTCGGCTTCCTGCAGTAGAGGTATCAGGCTGGTTTTTGCCAGACAGATGATGTCGTCCTTCCGTGAGGATGTTTTCGTTGCCCAGTTTTTTGCATCTGCCAGGCTGTTTTGCAGGGTGGCGTTCAGCACATCTTTGTCAGACAGTCTGCCGTCGCGCAGTTTGCGGAAGTAACTGCCGATGCCTCGGGCACCTCCTTTCAAGTCTTCGGGAGTGAGGGCATGCCCTTCCAGTTCGCCTTCAAACTGGTCGTAGAAACTTTTCATCTGTTCCAGAGCCTCGGTTTCCATATCGCGCAGCACATCCCGGTAGAGTTTCAACGTGTTCGGAGTACGAAGGCATTGCCGTAGTTTTTCGCCGCGTTCTATGTAGCTTTCATCGAAGATGTTTCGTCCGAAACTTTTCACCTCATTCGATACGTTCCAGCGTTTGTCGTCGCGGATGCGCTCGTCGATGTAGTCCAGGAGCCATGCCAGCACGGGAGAAGTGGGGGTAAGCTTCTCGATGAGGCTGTCTACGGCATCACTCAGCACTTCACTGTTGTTCAGCTCTATGTTCAGGTTAGGACTCAGTTCCAGTTCGCGGGCAAGGTTGCGCATCACAGATTGAAAAAAGGAGTCGATGGTTTCCACGCGGAAACGGCTGTAGTCATGCAGCATGTATTGCAGTGCCATGCCGGCCCGTTGACGAATCTCCCCGTCCGTCAATCCGTCCCCGCCTTCTTCTTTAATTTTTAATTTATAATTTTTAATTCTCTCCAAGTATGCTTCGGAAGAAGGTGCTCCCTTCCAGATACCGTAAAGCTGTGTCAGTATGCGCTCCTTCATCTCTGCCGTAGCCTTGTTGGTGAAGGTTACGGCAAGTATCTGCCGGTAGGCGCGTGGATTGATTATCAAATGCTTGATGTATTCCACAGCCAGCGTAAAGGTCTTGCCTGAGCCGGCAGAGGCTTTGTATACTAATAATTCCATGTAAATTGCTGCATTGAGTATGTATCTGCAAACGTACACAAAAATAATGAGAAAAATAAATGCTTCCCTGCTTTCTCTTATAGAAAGAAGTGGGAAGCATCCATTATTGAGGGGCTATGTGTAGGGGCTGTGCTACATTACCGGCGTCTGGAAAAGAAATACAAATCCTTTGCTGTCTTTCAAATCCTTTATGGCATCTCCGGCATAGATTTCTCCGTTTGTCAGTGAGAGTTTCTTGATTCCTGCATTCGGGCTAAAATCGATTTTTTTCAGGTCGAGCCAGAACAAGTTAGGGGTCAGTGTGGACTCAAAATAATATACTTTGTTCTTCTGGTCGGATACAGAACGCCAACGGGTGGAGGAGATATGGGGCTTGTCCGGTGTGGTGATACCGAACGGTACAGAAACATTGCGCATTACGCTCAATACACTGGGTACGGCAATCTTTGCATCCGCTGTTTGCGGAATGGCATTGATGTAGAACGATGCGCGTACAAAGCGGTCACTGGAGCGGTTGGTTCCCGGCAACATATTCAGCCCGCCTACCTCTTTCCAATAGTCGTTGATAGCCAGCTGGAGTTCTTATTTGGGAGAGTTGGTCATTACTTGATACTGCTTGCCTTCATGTATCTCAAGGTTTCCGTCTATGTATTCCAGGACAGCCGTGTTTCCGGTTTCATCTGTGATGGCCAGATGCAGGGTGGAAGCGGCTCCGTTGGGCAGGTCTGGTGCATCAATGCGGAAGGATTCTTTTTTCAGTTCATCCACAGCTTCGCGTACGGTTGCAAAATTGTCGAGTACGTATTGCGTCCAGATACTGATGCCCATAATCGGGCGGTTGTCTCCCGGGCGGTGGTAAACGGACTCCGGAAGGAAGAGCAGGCTGGCAACCAGACCTTTCTCGTTCATACCGTCGCAGGTACCTATGTCATAACCGGCGGCAATGACGCTACCGTACTTGGAAGTCCAGTTCACTGTATTCCCTTTGTTGTAGCCTGCCCTTTGCATGCCTCTTGGGAATACATAGATGTTACTCATAAGGTCTTCTTTCCAGTCCATCGTACGTCCTGTAATGACTGTATTGTCAGGACCGATGTAGGTGGCTCGGGTACACGCTTCTGTTTGTTGCACACTCATGGAGGCTATGGCAGCCAGTGCAACAGCTATTGTCTTTATTGGTTTATTCATCTCGCTTTTGTCTTTATGAATTAATACTCTGTTTCATAGAATAACAAAAGGAGGGGAGTATAGTTTGAGAAAAAGAGGGGAAATCCCTTACTCGTCTTTTTCTTTCAGCAATTCCTCCATCTTCAGCACCTCGTCCCGATACTGTGCGGCTTCGATAAAATCGAGTTTCTTGGCAGCCTCCTGCATAAGCTTCTTGGTACGTTCGATACTCTTTTCCAGTTGCTTGCGGCTCATGTACTGTACTATAGGGTCGGCAGCCATCGTAGATGTACTTTCTTGTTCCACATAGGGGCGGGGAGTGCTGGAAGTGAACTTCTCGCTGCTGAGGACGGCTTCGCCGGAAGCCTCGTTGGTGGCAAACACATTGAGGTTCTTGGCTTTCTTGATTTGCTGTGGTGTGATGCCGTGCTCTTCGTTGTACTTCAACTGCTTCTCGCGACGGCGGTTGGTCTCGTCGATGGTCAGTTGCATGCTGTCCGTTATTTTGTCGGCATACATGATGACCATACCGTTCACGTTACGGGCGGCACGTCCGGCAGTCTGTGTCAGTGAGCGGTGGGAACGAAGGAAACCTTCCTTGTCTGCATCGAGAATGGCAACGAGAGAGACTTCAGGCAGGTCGAGTCCTTCACGCAGCAGGTTGACACCAACAAGTACATCGTAAACGCCCTCGCGCAAGTCACCCATAATCTTCACACGTTCCAAAGTGTCTACGTCGCTGTGGATATAATTACACTTCACGTTGTTGTTCAGCAGATATTCCGTCAGTTCTTCAGCCATTCGTTTGGTGAGGGTGGTGACGAGGGTACGCTCGTTCTTCTCGATGCGTACTTGGATTTCTTCCATCAGGTCGTCTATTTGGTTGTGGCTGGGACGCACCTCAATAATGGGGTCTAACAGTCCCGTCGGGCGGATGACTTGTTCTACTACGATGCCTTCGGATTTCATCAGCTCATAGTCTGCCGGTGTGGCGCTGACGTAAATCACTTGTTTGGCCATCTCTTCGAATTCATCGAATTTCAGCGGGCGGTTGTCCATGGCAGCCGGCAGGCGGAATCCGTACTCCACTAGGTTTATCTTGCGGGCGCGGTCACCTCCGTACATGGCACGTATCTGCGGGACGCTGACGTGGCTTTCGTCAATGACTATCAGGAAATCTTCGGGGAAGAAGTCCAGCAGGCAGTAGGGGCGGGTACCGGCAGCACGTCCGTCAAAGTAGCGAGAATAATTCTCAATGCCGGAGCAATGTCCCAATTCGCGTATCATTTCCATATCATAGGTTACCCGTTCCTGCAAGCGTTTGGCCTCGAATGGGCGGCCTTCGTTTTCAAACCATTGCACCTGCTTGTGAAGGTCATCCTCTATTTCGTGTATGGCACGCAACGTGGCTTCCTTGGTGGTCATGAAGAGGTTGGCGGGATAAATCTTGTAGGCATCGAACTTGGCGACGGTAACGCCGCTCATAGGGTCCACTTCCTCAATACTGTCTACCTCGTCTCCCCAAAAGGTGACGCGCAGCAAGTTGTCGGCGTAAGCCAGATAAATGTCCACCGTATCGCCTTTCACGCGGAAATTGCCGCGGTTCAGGTCAATGTCGTTGCGTACATAAAGACTGTCCACCAAGCGTCGCAGGAAGACATTGCGACTGAAATTCTTGCCTTGCTGTACTTCGATGACGTTGTTGTAGAAGTCTGCCGGATTCCCCATGCCGTATATGCACGAAACGGAGGATACCACCACTACATCTTTCCTGCCCGAAAGCAGGGCAGAGGTGGCGGCAAGGCGCAACTTGTCTATCTCGTCGTTGATGGCGAGGTCTTTTTCTATATAGGTGTCCGATGATGGCAGGTAGGCTTCGGGCTGATAGTAGTCGTAGTAGGACACATAGTATTCTACGGCATTGTTCGGGAAGAATCCCTTGAACTCGCTGTATAACTGGGCAGCCAGCGTCTTGTTGTGGCTCAATATCAGCGTTGGCTTGTTGATGTTGGCAATGACGTTGGCTATGGTGAATGTCTTTCCGGACCCGGTGACACCAAGCAGTGTCTGTGCGGGAAGTCCCTCGCGCACGCCCTCGGTCAGCTGTGCGATGGCCTCCGGCTGGTCACCGGTGGGCTGGTAAGCGGATGTCAGTTCGAATTTGTTCATTTTCTCTTCTTAGGAGCGGCAATATTCGGTAAAATCTTTGAGATAAACAAAATTTTTTTGTTTACTTTGCAGCTATATTGATAACAACCATTAATAATTGTAATACAACGAAGAACATGATTTGGAATGAAAGCATCGAATGCATGGATCGCGAAAGCCTTCGTAAAATCCAGAGCATTCGTCTCAAAAAGACTGTGGAGCGTGTGTATCATGACACTCCTTTTTATCGTAAGAAAATGCAGGAACTGGGAGTTACTCCCGATGACATAAACAGTATAGATGATATTGTAAAACTGCCTTTTACTACCAAGTACGACTTGCGGGACAATTATCCCTTCGGCCTCTGTGCCGTACCTATGAGCCAGATTGTGCGTATTCATGCCTCTTCCGGCACAACCGGAAAACCCACTGTGGTAGGCTATACCCGAAAAGACCTTTCAGCATGGTCCGAATGCCTTTCACGGGCCTTTACCGCCTATGGTGCCGGTAGCTCGGATATTTTCCAGGTGTCCTACGGTTACGGACTTTTTACCGGCGGACTGGGTGCGCATGCCGGTGCCGAGAATATCGGCGCTTCCGTCATCCCGATGTCCAGCGGCAATACGGAGAAGCAGATTACACTGATGCATGATTTCGGTTCTACCGTACTTTGCTGCACGCCCTCATACGCCCTCTATCTGGCAGATGCCATCAAAGACTCCGGTCTTCCCCGTGAAGAGTTTAAGTTGAAAGTGGGAGCTTTCGGCGCCGAGCCGTGGACCGAAAGTATGCGTCGGGATATTGAAACCAAGCTGGGTATCAAGGCATTTGATATTTATGGGCTTAGTGAGATTGCCGGTCCCGGTGTAGGTTACGAATGCGAGTGCCAGCACGGTACCCACCTCAATGAAGACCATTACTTCCCCGAGATTGTAGACCCGAAGACCCTCGAACCGGTTGCCCCTGGAGAAACCGGCGAATTGGTGTTCACTCACCTTACCAAAGAGGGGATGCCGCTGTTGCGCTACCGTACCAAGGACCTCACCGCCCTGCACTACGATAAGTGCTCCTGCGGACGTACACTGGTTCGTATGGACCGCATCTTGGGACGTAGTGATGACATGCTGATTATCCGTGGTGTCAACGTGTTCCCCACGCAGATAGAGTCCGTTATCCTCGAAATGCCGGAGTTCGAGCCTCACTACCTCTTGCTGGTAGACCGCAAGAACAATACCGACACCATGGAGTTGCAGGTTGAGGTTCGTCCCGAATACTATTCCGATGAAATCAACAAGATGCTGGCTCTGAAGAAGAAGCTTGTGGCCCGCCTGCAGAGCGTACTCGGTCTCGGCGTAGATGTCCGTTTGGTAGAACCGCGCAGTATTGAGCGCAGCGTAGGCAAAGCCAAGCGCGTCATCGACAACCGCAAATTGTAAATCGCCAAATTGTACATGGTAAATCGTAAATCGTCAAATAGTAAATAAACCTATGGTAGCAAAACAACTTTCCATTTTTCTGGAGAACAAGTCCGGTCGCCTCACAGAGGTGACTGAAGTTCTTGCAAAAGAAGGTGTCAACCTTTCTGCTCTATGTATTGCAGAGAATGCCGATTTCGGTATCCTTCGTGGCATTGTTTCCGAACCGGATAAAGCATATAAGGCTTTGAAAGATAATCACTTCGCAGTGAACGTAACGGATGTAGTAGGCATCAGTTGTCCCAATATCCCCGGCTCATTGGCGAAAGTGCTCCGTTTCCTCTCCGATGAAGGCGTGTTCATCGAGTACATGTATTCCTTTGCCAATGGTGAAACGGCCAATGTCATCATCCGTCCCAACGACATGGATAACTGTATCCGTGTATTGACAGAAAAAAAGGTCGATTTGCTGGCGGCAAGCGAACTCTATAAACTGTGAAAACGAAGGATTAGGGAGGAAGGATTAGGGATGAGGACTATGCAGTTGATAGCACAGTCACTAATCCCTAATCCTTCACCATTCATCCCTAATTCCTGCCCGTTCGTCTGGTTTTTGAAAAATTAAGGCTCGTATCGTTGCTTTATTCGATGCGAACCTCTATCTTTGCGCATTATTTGAACAAAAGTAATGAAGAAGAACATCCTAATAACTCTGCTTGCAGCATTGCTGCTCTCCTCGTGTGGAGAATACAACAAATTGCTGAAAAGCACAGATTACGAATACAAGTACGAAGCGGCAAAAAATTACTTCGCAAAAGGCCAGTACAACCGTGCTGCTACTTTGCTCAATGAATTGATTGCCATTCTCAAAGGTACTGATAAGGCGGAGGAATCCCTCTATATGCTGGGCATGAGTTACTATAACCAAAAGGATTATCAGACTGCTGCGCAGACTTTCATTCAATACTACAACGTTTATCCCCGCGGCACATTCACTGAACTGGCACGTTTCCATGCCGGTAAAGCTCTATATTTGGATACTCCGGAGCCGCGTTTGGACCAATCCGGTACGTATAGCGCCATCCAGCAGTTGCAGATGTTTATGGAATACTTCCCGCAAAGCTCCAAGAAAGAAGAAGCGCAGAACATGATATTTGCCTTGCAGGACAAGCTGGTGATGAAGGAGTATCTGTCTGCAAAACTTTATTATAATATGGGTAATTATCTGGGCAACAACTATCAGGCTTGCGTTATCACTGCGCAGAATGCTTTGAAGGATTATCCCTATACCAACCTACGTGAAGATTTATCCATTCTTATCTTGCGTGCCAAGTATGAGTTGGCTGTGTATAGTGTGGAAGATAGAAGAGCCGAACGTTACCGTGAAGCGGTGGATGAATGTTATGCCTTTAAAAATGAGTTCCCCGAAAGTAAGTATATGAAGGAAGTCGACCGAATCTTTAAGGAAGCACAGAAAATGCTGGGAGAAGGAAGTGAAGAGCAATAATATAATAATACAATAGATAAATTTATGGATTACAGAAAGACAAATGCTCCTACTACTACGGTGACCCGTGATATGATGGAGTTGTGTGAGGATACCGGTAATGTATACGAAAGCGTAGCGATTATCGGAAAACGTGCCAACCAGATTAGTGTGGAAATCAAGAATGACCTTTCCAAAAAGCTTGCTGAGTTTGCCTCTTACAATGATAATTTGGAAGAAGTGTTCGAAAACCGGGAACAGATTGAGATTTCCCGCTATTACGAAAAACTGCCGAAGCCGACATTGATTGCAACGCAAGAGTATGTGGAGGGTAAGATTTACTATCGTAACCCGGCTAAGGAAAAAGAAAAATTACAGTAATGATACAACGTATTCAATCTGTTTATTTGTTGTTGGTAACTATCCTGTTGGTTGTGGCAATTTGCATGCCTGTAGGACAGTTCATCGGAGCGGACGGAGTGACAGCACATGTTTTCAAACCTCTGGGAGTGGCTTTGGCCGACGGAGGATTTCAGTCTACTTGGGGCTTGTTCGGGATATTGTTGCTCAGTGCACTTGTTGCCTTCTGTACGATATTCCTTTTCCGTAACCGTATGTTGCAAATACGCATGACGATTTTCAGCAGCATTCTGCTGATAGGCTACTACATAGCCTTCTGTGTATTTATGTTTATTTTGAAGGGTGATTTGGATGCAATGACTTTCCAGTTGGGATGGGCGCTTTGCCTTCCGGTGGTAGCCATCATCCTCAACTATCTGGCCTTCCGTGCCATCTACAAAGATGAGGTGATGGTGAAGGCGGCAGACCGTTTAAGAAGATAAGAAGGTTTATCTACTTGATAATAACAAAAGGCAGACCACGTATTTCATTCGGAATACGTGGTCTGCCTTTTTTATCGTTTCCTCTTGAGGTTACAGTCGTTCCATTATACTGTTCCCATTAGAGGAAATTGTCGTTCCTACGTGTGGAAACGGGTGTTTCCTATAAGCATTACTTCTTCAAGTCGAAGAGATAAGTTATCTTGGCCGTAATGACTCCGTGTGCGGAGCGTGAGAAAAAGTCCTTCTTGGTGCTACCATAGAAATCGGATAAAGCATAGTAGTATCTTCCTTCTACGATGAAATTGCCTGCCTTGGTGCGCAGCTCTATGCCTGCTCCACCTGCAATGCCGTAGTCGAATTTGTTGTCTATGGCCTTGCCGTGCTGTTCCACGGTGATGTTGGTGTAGGATTCTGCTACAGTGCCGTCCCAGTCGCCGTCTATCTTTTCGCTGTCGCCAAGCAGGAAACCTATCTGCGGACCGGCATGGATGAAGAATTGCAGACCGCGGTCCTTGCCGAATGCCAGATGTGCCAGGAACGGTATTTCCACATAGTTCATGGTGCGGGTGTAGCTCAGTGTGGGATAGTCCTCGTAATACTCGTCCCAACCGTGCTGTGAGAAGTTCAGCTCGATTTGTGCACCGCAAATCATACTGAAATATTTCTCGGAAATGTATCGGGCTGTCACACCACCGTTGATGCCCATCAGATTCTTCTGCTTGACAGAGGGAGAGAAGCTTACGCTATTCAGATTGATGCCTCCATTGACGCCCACAGCGAAGTTGTGGCGTTGCTCGCCCACCTGCGCATGCAGGGGCAATATACATGCACACACCAGCAGGGCGAATATGATGATTGTTCTCAGGTTCATGCTATAAGTTATAAGTTACGAGTTACAAGCTACGAATTAATAGTTATATAGTGGATTATCAGATGATTAATCCCTAATCAAAGTCCAACTTCACCAGCTCAAAGTTCTTGGTGAAGTGCACGAAGAACACCTTCTTGTTGATGAAGCCTCCCCAGTTGTTTACCCGTTGGAACTTGAAGCCGGTCTGGATGGGCACCAGGTCCAGTCCCTGCATGTTCTTCTCGAAGGAAGAGCCATAGCGCGCAAGTCCTTTCAGGAAGAAATAGCCGGTATCGAAGCCCAACATTCCGAATTTGGGATAGCGCTCGTCCATCTCCTTGCCATACCATCTGCGGTAGTTTTTGGTAAAGTTGATGGCGGCAGGCAGCAAATTGTTGGTATAAAAAGAGGAATAGAAATAGGTGTCCAGTTCAAAGAAGGCTTCCAAGTGGTCTTTGGTGTAGGTCTGCCATTCCGGATAGCCGAACAGATGGATACGGCTTTCGGGTTGTTCGCGCACCAATAAGGTCAATTGGGGAAGTATCTTAATCAATGTCAGGTTACTGCCGGATGTGGGGATAAAGATATTCTCACGGTCCGTGCGTAATACTGTTTTCAGGGATTCTACGGTGACATCCTCTTTCAGGCTCTTCATCGGGATGGAACGGTTGCGCAGTTCGTCTTTCAGTCCCTTGATGAATTCTGCCTTGTCCTTGGTGCCCTGGCTGGCTTCAATGAAGATGACGTTGGCATTGGGGAACTGGCGCACAAAGTGGTCGTACACCTCGGAGTACAGATAGGATTGGGGGGTATTTATCTGATAGACCGCCGGATTCTGGAATACCGTGTTGTCTTTCGATGTGAATGGTATCACCAGGCGTGTGTCTTGTTTCTTGGCAAACTCGGCCAGCGGTTTGATGTGCTGTTGGTACAGAGGCCCGAAGATGATGTCCATGTCCTTCATCTCGCTTTTGCCCAGGATGGAGTTCAGCGAGGCACTTTCGGGACCTGAATTGTAAGTGTACAAGTCAATGGAAGTGCCAGTACGTTTCAAGCTGTCTACGGCCATCAGTAGGCCTTCGTAGTATTCCACCATACGGGAAGACTCGCTCTTTGATACCCCGTCCAGGAAGGGAAGGATGACGGCAGCCTTGATGGTGCTGAAGCGTTCTGTCTTTTTCCGGTTTTCACGGAACAGCTCGCTGTCGGTAGGTATTGCCTGCGACTGGATATTTTGCTCCGTCTGTGCTTTGGGATAGGGAATGCAGAGGAAGGTTCCCTTCTTTATTTTGTTTTCGCCTTTTAATTCCGGGTTGGCGGCTATCAGTTCGGCTTCGCTGATGCCGTATTCACGGCTGATGCTGAATACGGTTTCTTTCCGCTTCACTTTATGCATGTCACGGCATCGTGACTCTACGGGGCCGAGAATATTGTTGTTGGCAACTACAGTGCTGCTTTGTGTCTCAGCCGGGACCATGGTTTGGGTCTCGGTTGTGGAAGGGATACGGATTACTTGTCCGATACGGAAATTCTCGGCGCTCAGTCCCGGGTTGGCGTCACAGATGGCTTTGGCAGATACATTGTATTTCACGGTCAGCCGGTAGAGGGTCTCACCGGTTTCGATGGTATGGTATGTTTCTTTTTGTATGTTGGCAGCGCTGCGTGGAATACGCAATGTGCGTCCGATGAATATTTTCTCGTCACTGCCGGGGTTCAGTTTGATGATGTCCGACTGGCTGACGCCGTACATGCTGGCGATGGAGTAGAGACTTTGTCCTTTTTCGATAGTATGCAGAAAATAAGATTGATTCTCTTGTGCTATTGCACCGATACTGCATGCACTGGCAAGCAGCAGGGAGCAGATAATGCGGTTAATCGTTTTCATTCAGTAATCGTTGGTTTATGTTTACAATTTCCCAAAGTAGCTGCAAAGGTACGAATATTGTGGCATTCAAACCAAAGGATTGCGTTAAGAAATAATATTGTGCATTTCAAAACTGAAAAATAGCGCTTTTCGGCTGATATTCGGGGGGAAACAGTTATTTTTGCAGTTAAAACGATAGGATAAATCAACATGCAAGAAGAAACAGAATATATCAATGTATATGGTGCGCGCGTGCACAACCTCAAGAATATCGATGCCGAGATTCCCCGTAACAGCCTGACTGTGATTACAGGCCTGAGCGGAAGCGGCAAGTCCTCTTTGGCATTCGATACTATTTTTGCCGAAGGGCAGCGCCGCTATATCGAGACCTTTTCAGCCTATGCCCGTAATTTCCTGGGAAATCTGGAACGTCCGGACGTGGATAAGATAACGGGACTGAGCCCGGTTATCTCCATCGAGCAGAAAACCACGAATAAGAATCCACGTTCCACGGTGGGTACAACGACAGAGGTTTATGATTACCTTCGTTTGTTGTATGCCCGTGCAGGAGAAGCTTATTCTTATCTCTCCGGCGAGAAGATGGTGAAGTATACCGAGGAACAGATACTCGACCTTATCCTGAAGGATTACAAAGGAAAACGCATTTATATCCTTGCTCCGCTGGTGCGCAGCCGTAAGGGGCATTACAAGGAGCTCTTCGAGCAGGTGCGCAAGAAAGGCTATCTCTACGTACGTGTGGACGGTGAGGTACGCGAAGTCTTGCCCGGCATGAAGCTGGACCGCTATAAGAACCACGATGTGGAGGTGGTGATAGACAAGCTGGTGGTGACGGACAAGGATGACACACGCCTGAAGAACAGCGTGGCCACTGCCATGCGTCAAGGTGACGGATTGCTGATGATACTCGATGCGCAGACGGATAGCGTGCGCCATTACAGCAAACGGCTGATGTGTCCCGTGACGGGGTTGTCCTATCGGGAACCGGCGCCGCACAACTTTTCCTTCAATTCGCCGCAAGGGGCATGTCCTAAGTGCAAAGGGTTGGGGGTGGTCAGCCAGATTGATATTGACAAGGTGATTCCCGACCGTGAGCTCTCCATTGCCGGAGGTGCCATCGCACCGTTGGGGAAAGCCAAGAACAGCATGATTTTCTGGCAGATTACCGCCTTGCTGGAGAAATATGAAGCGACGCTGAAAACACCGGTCAAAGACTTGCCGGAGGATGCCATCGACGAGATTCTCTACGGCTCGGACGAGCGTATCAAGATAAAGAGTTCACTGATAGGCACCTCTTCCGATTATTTTGTGACGTTTGAGGGGGTTGTAAAGTATATCCAGATGCTGCAGGAGAAGGATGCTTCTGCCACGGCACAGAAGTGGGCGGACCAGTTTGCCAAGACTGCCGTTTGCCCGGAATGTCATGGCGCCAAGTTGAATAAGGAAGCGCTTTCATTCCGCATTCACGACAAGAACATCTACGAATTGTCTACGATGGACATCAATGAGCTGTATGACTGGCTGGTAAACGTAGACCCGTATCTCAGTAGCAAGCAACAGCAGATTGCCGGTGAAATCCTGAAGGAAATCCGTACACGGCTCAAATTTCTGCTCGATGTAGGTTTGGATTATCTTTCGCTGAACCGTAGTTCCGTCAGCCTTTCCGGTGGTGAAAGCCAGCGTATCCGCCTGGCTACGCAGATAGGTTCACAGCTGGTGAATGTGCTGTATATATTGGATGAGCCGAGTATCGGCCTGCACCAACGCGACAACCAGCGCTTGATACACTCTTTGAAGGAACTGCGTGACATTGGCAACTCCGTCATTGTGGTGGAGCATGACAAGGATATGATGCTCGCCGCCGATTATGTCATTGATATGGGGCCGAAAGCCGGTAGGCTGGGAGGGGATGTTGTCTTTGCCGGTACTCCCCGTGAAATGCTCCGGACGCATACGCTGACTTCCCAATACTTGAATGGTGAGTGTGCCATTGAGGTGCCTGCCAAGCGTCGCGAGGGCAATGGACACAGTCTGTGGCTGCGTGGCGCCAAGGGTAATAATCTGAAGAATGTGGATGTAGAGTTCCCGCTGGGCAAGCTGATTTGCGTTACCGGTGTTTCCGGCAGTGGCAAGTCCACGCTTATCAACGAGACGTTGCAGCCTATTCTTTCGCAGAAGTTCTATCGTTCACTGCAGGATCCTTTGGACTATGACAGTATTGAAGGGCTGGAATATATAGACAAGGTGGTGAATGTGGACCAGTCTCCTTTGGGACGAACGCCGCGTTCCAATCCTGCCACTTATACCGGTGTGTTTTCCGATATCCGCAATCTGTTTGTCGGCTTGCCCGAAGCGAAGATACGTGGATATAAGGCGGGACGCTTCTCCTTCAACGTCAGTGGCGGACGCTGCGAGGCTTGCCAGGGCAACGGCTACAAATGCATTGAGATGAATTTCCTGCCGGATGTGTATGTGCCTTGCGAGGTGTGCCACGGCAAACGCTATAACCGCGAGACGCTGGAAGTGCGCTTTAAAGGCAAGTCCATTGCCGATGTGCTGGATATGACCATCAACCGTGCGGTGGAGTTCTTCGAGAATGTGCCCCAGATATTGAATAAGATTAAGGTTATCCAGGAAGTGGGATTGGGCTATATCAAGCTGGGACAGTCCTCCACCACGCTCTCCGGAGGTGAGAGCCAGCGCGTAAAGTTGGCTACGGAACTCTCCAAGCGTGATACGGGCAAGACACTCTATATCCTCGACGAACCTACCACCGGACTTCATTTTGAAGATATCCGTGTACTGATGAATGTACTGAACAAACTTGTTGACAAAGGAAACACCGTCATCGTCATAGAGCATAATCTCGATGTCATCAAGATGGCGGACTACATCATTGATATGGGTCCCGAAGGTGGCAAGGGGGGAGGGGAACTCCTCTCCTGCGGAACACCCGAAGAGGTGGCGAAGAGCGAGAAAGGCTATACTCCGAAATTCCTGCGTGAAGAGCTGGGGGATAATTACTAATTTTGTAACTTGTTATGGTGAAAATTAATAAGACGAATGCAGCGCGGTTGCTCGACAAAGCCAAGATAGCCTATGAACTCATTCCCTACGAGGTGGATGAGAACGATTTGAGCGCCGTACATGTAGCCGCCAGTTTGGGCGAGGACATCAACTGCGTGTTCAAGACACTTATTCTTCACGGCGATAAATCCGGCTACTTTGTCTGCGTCATCCCGGGTGAGCACGAAGTGGATTTGAAACTGGCGGCAAAGGCATCGGGCAACAAGAAGTGTGACCTCATTCCGGTTAAGGAACTTTTACCTCTGACTGGCTACATCCGCGGAGGCTGTTCGCCCATCGGCATGAAGAAGTCTTTCCCTACCTATATCCATGAAACGTGCCTGCGGTTTCCGTATATCTATATCAGTGCCGGACAACGTGGTTTGCAGCTTAAACTGGACCCGAAGGATTTGGTAAAAGAAGTGCGTGCAGAAGTTTGTGTTCTTTTTAATGAATAAATCTTCTATTTCTGCCGAGATATTTTAATTTTATAAGGAAATATTCAATAGAATTTATATATTTGCAGGAATTATTCAAGAAATCAATCCAATTACTAATTCTAAAAACTAATTTTTATGTTCAACAAACACCCTAAAGGTCTGATTGCCGCATCCTTTGCTAATTTGGGCGAGCGTTTCGGCTTTTATACCATGATGGCCATTCTTGTACTTTTTCTGCAAGCCAAGTTCGGACTGGATGGAAAAGAGGCAGGTTTGATCTACTCAACATTTTATTTTTCTATTTACATTCTTGCATTGATAGGTGGTATTATTGCCGACAGAACCCGTAATTACAAAGGTACCATCTTTACTGGCATTGTCTTGATGGCGGTAGGCTACTTGATGCTTGCCATCCCGTCTCCTACACCGGTTGTCAATAAAACCTTGTTTTTGGTGATTACTTGTGCGGCCTTGTTTGTCATTGCTTTCGGAAATGGTCTTTTCAAGGGAAATCTTCAAGCGCTGGTAGGGCAGATGTACGACAATCCCCAATATTCCAGCATGCGTGATTCTGGTTTCTCCTTATTCTATATGTTCATCAATGTAGGTGCCATCTTTGCTCCGTTTGCCGCAGTAGGCGTACGTAACTGGTGGCTGTCCACATTCGGCTACAATTATGATGCCGACCTGCCTGCCCTTTGCCACGGACATCTGGCAGGAACGCTGACTCCCGAAGCTGTGGACACTTATAGTGCACTGGCAACGAAAGCCACTATTTCCGGAACACCCGTAACGGATATGACGGTATTTGCCAATGAATATCTGAACGTGTTTACCACCGGTTTCCATTATGCATTCGGTGTAGCTATCTTGGCTATGGTTCTTTCTTTGGTAATTTTCGTCATCAACAGAAAGAAATTCCCCGATCCCAGCAAGAAGGTGGCTGCAAAAGCGGGCGATGCCACTGCAGTGGAGATGAGCGCACAAGAGGTAAGACAGCGCATGTATGCATTGTTTGCCGTATTCGGTGTGGTAATTTTCTTCTGGTTCTCGTTCCATCAGAATGGGTTGACACTGACGTATTTTGCCAAGGAATATACAGATTTGAATTTATTCGGCATGGCTATTTCAGCTGAGCTGTTCCAGTCTTTGAACCCGATTTTCGTTGTATCTCTGACACCGGTCATCATGGCTGTCTTTGCAGCACAGCGTGCCAAGGGTAAAGAGCCTTCCACTCCGCGGAAGATTGCCATCGGTATGGGTATTGCTGCCACCGGCTTCCTTATAATGGCTATCGGTTCTTATGTAAGCAACTTGCCGATGCACAAGGATATAATCGCTTTGGGTACCTCTCCGGTGAAGGTGACTCCGCTGTTGCTGATGGTTACCTATCTGATATTGACTGTTGCCGAATTGTACATTTCTCCGTTGGGCATTTCATTCGTGTCCAAGGTGGCTCCTCCCAAATATCAGGGTATCATGCAGGGCGGTTGGCTCGGCGCTACTGCCATTGGTAATCAGTTGCTCGTTATCGGTGCTATCCTTTACGAAAGTATTCCTATCTGGATGACGTGGACGGTATTTGTAGTAGCGTGCTGCATTTCGATGTTCACCATGCTGTTCATGCTGAAATGGCTTGAAAAGGTGGCGAAGTAATCGGAAACGAAAGATAAAACTAAAGGCTGCGCAATGTTCGTAATGAACTGCGCAGCCTTTAGTTTTTGGAGGGCTTTTAATGCCGGGACTCAGATTTCCAGTCCCATGATGTAGTCATTCATGTAATATCCGTTTCCTATCGGGAAATCCCCTTCACGGAGTTTCCGCATTCCCATATGTTCGTAAAACTGCAGTGCCTTGTTGTTACGGTTCACATTCAATTCCATCAGACAAGGGCCGGGATGCACTTTCTTGATGTACTTGATGGCTTCGCGAAAGAGGAAACTGCCGCAATGTGCACCCTGGTAATAGGGGAGTACATAAATCTTTTGCAGGTGGAATAAATCTTCTCCTTGCTGCTGTACGGACACATAGCCCGCCGCTTCACATTCTTCGTAAGCCAGGAAATAGACGTGGCCTTCCTCTTCCATTTGCTTACGGATATTGTCCAATGAATACATCCATTCCATCATGTAGTCGGTCTGCTCGGGAGTAAGGATATCCTTATACGTGACGGGAAATATTTGCTGCGCAAGTTTCTGAATCAGTGCGCAGTCTGCTGTCGTTGCTTTTCTTATGGTAAACATATCGGTTGTATTTATACTGTTTGGGGTGTAAAGTTAAGCCTTTTTTGTGAAACAATCGTTATCTTTGCAGACCGTTACCGAACTAACTAATTCTGATTTTAAAAATTATGGCATTTACGAGCAACATTATGATTGTCCGCCACAGATTGCTGAAGGAACTGGTAAAGCTGTGGAATAACAACGAACTTGTGGATAAAATAGACCGGCTGCCTATCGAGCTGAGTCCGAAGAGGTCCAAGCACGCGGGACGCTGCTGTGTGCACAAAGAGCGCGCGGTGTGGAAGTACAAGTCATTGCCGCTTCTGGGACTCGATATGGAGGATGAGACGGATGAGTTGACCCCCTTGTCGGAGTACGCTGCCCGTGCACTGGACAGAGCGGAAAATGGCAGGCCGAAAGACAATATCATGTGTGTGATTGACGAAGCTTGTTCGGCATGTGTGCAGATTAACTACGAGATTACGAACCTCTGCCGCGGATGTACGGCACGCAGTTGCCAGGTAAATTGTCCCAAGAAGGCAGTGCATGTCAAGGAGAGCGGTCAGGCATGGATTGACCATGATGCGTGTATCAGTTGCGGCATCTGCCATAAGAGTTGTCCCTACCATGCCATTGTTTATATTCCCGTACCTTGTGAGGAAGCTTGTCCCGTGAAAGCCATCAGTAAGGATGAGAAGGGGATAGAGCATATTGACGAAAGCAAATGTATCTATTGCGGAAAGTGTCTCAATGCATGTCCATTCGGAGCAATTTTCGAAATATCGCAGGTGTTCGACGTGTTGCACAGAATCCGCAAGGGTGAGCAGGTGGTGGCTATCGTGGCTCCGTCCATCCTGGGGCAGTTCAAGACGACTATTGAACAAGTATATGGCGCATTGAAACAAGTCGGTTTTACGGATGTCATCGAGGTGGCTCAGGGAGCGATGGATACCGTCAGCAACGAGGCGCACGAGCTGATTGAGAAGCTGGAGGAGGGTCAGAAGTTTATGACGACTTCCTGCTGTCCGTCTTATATAGAGCTGGTGAACAAGCATATTCCTGCCATGAAGCCTTACGTGTCGGGCACCGGTTCACCGATGTATTATGCTGCCCGCATTGCTAAAGAGAAGTATCCGGATGCGAAGGTGGTCTTCATAGGTCCTTGCGTTGCCAAGCGCAAAGAGGCGCAGCGCGACGAGGCGGTGGACTTTATCATGACTTTCGAGGAGGTGGCTTCCGTGCTTGCCGGGCTGGATATTCAGATGGAGCAGGCAAAGCCCTATTCCATGAGTTTTACTTCCGTGCGCGAGGCGCATGGTTTTGCGCAGGCAGGAGGCGTGATGGGTGCCGTGAAAGCCTATCTGAAGGAAGAGGCAGATAAAATCAATGCCGTACAAGTGGCTAATCTGGATAAGAAGGCTATCGGTGCGTTGCGTGCTTACGCCAAGTCGGGCAAGGCTCCGGGGCAATTTATTGAAGTGATGGCTTGCGAGGGCGGTTGTATTACCGGGCCATGTTCGCATAATGAAATAACTGCCGGAAAGCGCCAGCTGACGCAGGAGTTGGCAAAGAGGAAAGAGACGTATTAACCCTTTGTCCGTTTATATGAAGCATTTGATTGACAAACTGTGGAGCAATCGCAGGCTGGATGCCGAAGAGTATAAAGCCTTGCTTCTTTGCCGGGACACAGAACTTGCAGCCTACCTGCAGGAGCTTGCCCGGGAAGAAGCGCTTGCCCGCTTTGGCAATAAAATCTTCATTCGCGGACTGATTGAGATAACCAACCGTTGCCGCAATAACTGCTACTATTGCGGCATACGGAAGGAGAACCGGAACATAACCCGTTATGAGCTGACGCAGGAGGAGATTCTTTCGTGTTGCCATGAAGGCTATCGGTTGGGCTTCCGTACCTTTGTGCTGCAAGGGGGCGAAGCGCCGGCGGTGAAGGATGAGGGGATGGTGGAGACAGTTGCCGCCATCCGGCAATCCTTCCCGGATTGTGCCATTACCTTATCTTTGGGCGAAAAATCGCGGGAAGCCTACGAACGTTTCTTCCTGGCAGGTGCCAACCGCTATCTGTTGCGGCACGAAATCTGCAACGAAGGGCATTATCACCGGCTTCATCCTGCGGAGATGTCCCTTTCCCATCGGTTGCAATGCTTGGACTGGCTGAAAGAGATAGGCTATCAAGTGGGAACCGGAATCATGGTAGGCAGTCCTTACCAGACGGTGGACCATCTGGTAGAAGATATTCTCTTCATCGAACGGTTTCAGCCGGAGATGATAGGCATGGGACCTTTTCTTCCGCATCACGATACTCCGTTTGCCTCTTTTCCGCCGGGAGATATGGAGTTGACGCTGAAGTTGCTTTCTATCTTCCGGCTGATGCATCCCGCGGCACTGATACCTGCTACCACTGCCCTGGCCACACTTGCTCCGGACGGACGGGAACGGGGAATATTGGCTGGCGCCAATGTCGTGATGCCTAATCTTTCGCCTTCTCATCAGCGGACGAAGTACTCCCTTTATGATAACAAAGCTTCTGCGGGTGCCGAAGCGGCAGAAGGTTTGCAAAAATTGGAGGAACAACTGAAAGGGATAGGCTACGAGGTATCAAAAGAGAGAGGAGATTATGAGAATGGAGAATTGACCGTTGATAATTGATAATTTTCAAATCTTCATTCTTTATTTTAATTACCAATTGTCAATTTACGAAGTGTATAACATAAAGTCAAGACAAGCAGAAGAATTCATCAATCACCAGGAGATATTGGATACATTGGAGTATGCGCAGGCAAACCGCAACAACCGTCCGTTCATCGAAAGTTTGATTGACAAGGCTGCTTTGTGTCAGGGACTTTCCCATCGGGAGGCGGCCCTGCTGCTGGAATGTGACGAGCCGGAACTGGTGCAGCGCATCTATCATCTGGCACGTGAAATCAAACGGAAATTCTATGGCAACCGCATCGTGATGTTTGCCCCGCTTTACCTTTCCAACTATTGTGTGAACGGTTGCGTCTATTGCCCGTATCATGCCAAGAACCGTACCATTCCCCGCAAGAAACTCTCGCAAGAGGAGATACGCCGCGAGGTTATCGCCTTACAGGACATGGGGCATAAACGCCTTGCCCTGGAAGCCGGAGAAGACCCTCGAAACAACCCTATCGACTATATCTTAGAGTCTATCCGCACCATCTACAGCATCCACCACAAGAACGGGGCCATCCGCCGGGTGAATGTCAACATAGCCGCCACTACAGTGGAAAACTATCGGTTGCTGAAAGAGGCAGGCATCGGCACTTATATCCTTTTTCAGGAGACTTACGGCAAAGAGCATTACGAAGCCTTGCATCCCACAGGACCGAAAAGTAATTATGCCTACCACACCGAAGCGATGGACCGCGCTATGGAGGGTGGCATCGACGATGTAGGTATCGGTGTATTGTTCGGTCTGAATACCTATCGCTACGACTTCGTAGGATTGCTGATGCATGCCGAACATCTGGAAGCTACCTTTGGCGTGGGTCCGCATACCATCAGCGTACCGCGCATTTGTCCGGCAGATGATATTTCGACCGAGGATTTTCCTGATGCCATCTCGGATGAGATGTTCTGCCGTATTGTGGCAGTGGCGCGTATTGCGGTGCCTTATACGGGAATGATTATTTCCACCCGTGAGTCGGAAGCCGTACGCCGTCGGGTACTCGAACTGGGTGTTTCGCAGATAAGCGGTGGTTCACGCACCAGCGTAGGAGGTTATGCCGTGCCGGAAGCCAAAGAGGAAGATTCCTCCCAATTCGATGTGAGCGACCGGCGCACGCTGGATGAAGTGGTGAGTTGGCTGCTCGACCTGGGGCATATCCCCAGCTTCTGCACCGCCTGCTATCGCGAGGGACGTACCGGAGACCGCTTCATGTCGCTCGTCAAGCGCGGACAGATAGCAAACTGCTGCCAGCCCAATGCACTGATGACATTAAAAGAATATCTGGAGGACTATGCCTCCTCTGAAACCAAGGAGAAGGGCATGCGGCTGATTCGTGAGGAGATGGAGCATATCCCGAACCCCAAGATACGGGCGATAGCCGAACGTAATCTTCAGGAGATAGGGGAGGGGAAAAGAGACTTTAGATTTTAGATTTCGGATTTATGAATAATACACCTCGTTCCAACCGCCTGCACATTGCCGTCTTTGGACGACGGAACAGCGGAAAGTCCAGCCTTGTCAATGCCTTGACCGGGCAAGACACGGCATTGGTATCCGCAACGCCCGGCACTACTACCGATCCCGTAACCAAAGCCATGGAAGTATATCCTTTGGGCCCGTGCCTCTTTATCGATACCCCCGGTTTTGATGACGACGAAGGCGAACTGGGCGGTATGCGCGTGGAGCGTACCTTAAAGACGGTGGAGAAAGCGGACATCGCCCTCTTGCTTTATGAAGCTGACGGAACGCTGGAACAGCAATGGCTAAAGCTACTGGCTGCGCGCGAAATCCCCGTGATACTGATACTGAATAAAGCCGATTCCCGTCAAGACACCGCTTCCGTGGTGCTTCGGATTGAAAAGGAATGCGGGCAGGCTCCCGTTGTGGTCAGTGCCAAAGAGGGTACCGGCATTCAAGGTATCTTCGATGCTATTCTCGAAAAGCTTCCCGAGAATTTTGGTGAGCAGACCATCACGGGAAACTTGGTAAGCGAGGGTGATGTCGTCCTGCTGGTGATGCCCCAGGATATACAAGCCCCCAAAGGTCGTCTCATTCTTCCGCAAGTGCAGACCATCCGCGAACTGTTGGATAAAAAGTGCTTAGTGATGAGTTGCACCACCGATAAGCTGCAAGCCTCCCTGCAAGCCCTTGTCCGTCCGCCTAAGCTGATAATCACAGACTCTCAGGTGTTCCCCATCGTCTATCAACAAAAGCCTGCCGAGAGTAGTCTTACTTCCTTCTCGGTTCTTTTTGCCGGTTACAAAGGAGACATCAATGCCTTTGTAGAGGGAGCTGCCGCTATTCATAGTCTGACACCCCAATCGCGTGTACTGATAGCCGAAGCCTGCACCCACGCCCCGCTGACCGAGGACATCGGCACCGTCAAAATTCCCCGCCTGTTACGAAAGCGCATCGGCGAGGAATTGCAGATAGACTTTGTATCTGGAAATGACTTTCCTAAAGACTTGTCCCGATATGATTTAATTATCCATTGCGGCGCTTGCATGTTCAACCGGAAGTACGTTCTCAATCGTATAGCCCATGCCCGCGCACAGCACATCCCCATAACCAACTACGGAGTAGCAATTGCGAGTCTGACCGGTATATTGGATAAAATTGTTATCCATCAGTAAATATCCCTCTTCCTCTCTGTTCACGTTACTGATGTTATAGAGTAGCGTGAACTACTTTTCTTGTTAATAATGTTTAATATATGGTACTTTGTAATGCAAGGTACTGATATAATACATATATTTGTGCTATACAAGGAACAACAATAGAATGAATAAGGACACTCATTACTCTATTGCGCAGCCAAATAGTAAATCGTAAATTGTCAAATAGTAAATACCATTATGGATGTAAACAATGTAAAGTCGCAAATGCGCAAGGGCATGCTTGAATATTGCATCATGCTGCTGCTTCACAAAGAGCCGGCTTATGCTTCGGATATCATTCAGAAGTTGAAAGAAGCCAGACTGATTGTGGTGGAAGGTACACTTTATCCGTTGCTCACCCGTTTGAAGAACGACGACCTTTTGGGGTATGAATGGATTGAGTCTACGCAAGGTCCTCCCCGTAAATATTACCGGTTGACGGAAAAAGGAGAAGTCTTTCTCGGTGAACTGGAAACATCCTGGAAAGAGTTGAACGAGACGGTGAATCACATCAGCAATTCTTGAAATAGCCGAAGAGAATATACCGTAATTCGCCGGATGGTAAATCGTAAATAGTAAAATTGTAAATAAATAATGTGTTATGAAAAAGACATTAACTGTAAATTTAGGTGGAACCGTTTTCAATATTGATGATGACGCATACCGTCTTTTGGATAATTATCTGAGTAATCTCAAGATGCACTTCCGCAAGGAGGCCGGTGCCGACGAGATTGTAGATGATATTGAACGCCGTATTTCCGAACTCTTTGCCGAGAAATTGTCGGCCGGTTCACAAGTAATCACGATAGCCGATGTGGAAGAGGTGATTGCCCGCATGGGAAAGCCGGAAGATATGGAGGCGGAAGGAGAGAGTGCTAGTGCCGATTCCGGCAGCACGAGTGCCGGGGGCGGCTATGGTGCCGGTGCTTGGAACAGCAATACCGCTTATGGCACTACACGCCGTCGTCTATACCGCAATCCGGATGACAAAATGCTGGGTGGTGTCATCAGTGGAATGGCTGCCTACCTGGGATGGGATGTAACTTTACTTCGACTGTTACTGCTTGTCATCTTGATTTGTGGGGTAGGGACATTGATACCGGTCTATATCGTGTGTTGGCTGGTTATACCGGAAGCCCGCACAGCAGCCGAGAAGTTGAGTATGCGTGGCGAGGCCGTTACGGTAGAGAATATCGGAAAGACGGTGACGGACGGTTTTGAGAAGGTTGCCAATGGGGTGAATGATTATATGAGGTCGGACAAACCCCGTACTTTCTTGCAGAAGTTGGGAGATGCATTGGTGATGATTGTCGGCTGGTTCTTGAAAATCTGTCTGGTGATATTTGCCATTATCTGCAGTCCGGTATTGTTTGTATTTGGAGTGGTATTTGTGGCGTTGTTGTTTGCTGCGATAGCGGTGGCTGTTGGTGGCGGTGCGGCTCTCATTTCCTTTTTCCCGATGGCTGATGTGGTACTGCCTACTTCTCCGTTGTCTGCCATTGTGATGTACATTGCAGGAATCTTGCTGGTAGGAATTCCTTTGGTCAGTCTTGTATGGGCCATCTTCAGTCAGATATTCAAATGGCAGCCGATGAATTCCGGTTTGAAGTGGACGCTGGTTATCCTTTGGATTGTAAGTGCGGCTTGCTTCGGAATCTGTTTTGCAGTGCAAGGGGCTACTTTCCCGGAATTGGGTATATTTAACTTCTGAGAATAGTAATTTCTTTTTTAATTGATATCGTGTTTGTAGGAATCTGATTTCTATAAACACGATATTTTTTATTTCAATGTAATTATTTGTTATACAGTGGAATATTTCGTTTGGAAAAGGTGTTTTTTAAACGTTCGTTTAATGAACGCAAAGATAACGTGTATTTTTGAATCTCGCAAAATGTTTAATAAAAATATTCTATAAATTTCTTTTTAGTGAGTATAATACTTTGTCAGTAAGCCTATTGCATTGTATTTCTCTAACTTCTTCCTTTTACTAATTTTTAAGTAATCTTCCCTCTTTAATTTTCTTAAATATTGACGTTCAAAAAACGAACGTCTATTGAACGCTTTTTGCTTGCAATAGATTCGTTTACAGCATTTTACCTGACAGGTAATGAATGACTGCAAAAAATCTGTTGACAAGAAGGGCATAAAGCTTGTCGTATTCTACATAAAGTGTCCGCAAGTAATTGAATTTCAAGTGTATGCAAGAGGTTCAAAGCCCCAGGAGAACACCCTTGTCTGAACAAAAGCATAAAAATGGGAATAGAGAAAGAGGTCGAAATCTGGTATGCTATGCGTGCCACCTACCGCAGAGAACCGGATGCCATGCATCTGCTCAAGAAAGAAAATTTGGGCTGTTTCATTCCTATGCAATACAAGATATGTATAAAAAAAGGGAAAAAAGTCCGTGCTTTGGTTCCGGTCGTTCATAATCTGCTTTTTGTCCATGCCCGTCCTTCCGATGTGCAGCGTGTAAAATCTCAAGTCACTTATCTGCAATATATTACCGATACCCGCAGTGGGCAGAAGATTATTGTCCCCGACAGTCAGATGCAACGTTTCATTGCCGTATCCGGCACTTACGATGATCATCTTCTTTATTTTCAACCGGATGAATTGAACTTGTCCAAAGGTACCAAAGTCCGGATTACCGGCGGTGAATTTGAGGGGCAAGAGGGTGTGTTTCTGAAGGTGAAAGGTGCACGTGACCGTCGCGTGGTTATCGAAATACAAGGTGTCATAGCTGTTGCCATGGCCACTATCCACCCCGATCTTATAGAAGTAATCGGCTGAACTTTAATTTTTAATTCTTAATTCTATAATTGCTTATGTCTCTTTCCGAAGAAGCAATCACTCTTCAGCGTGCTGCGCACGAACTGATGTATTTGGGTATGGACGGCAGTCCCGTCTATAGCGATGACTTGTCACGGCGGAACGGTGAGGTCTACCGTCTTACCATGGCTTTGTACCGGTCGGGTGTAAAAGGCACTACCATCGAAGAGCAGGCAAATGTCTGTCTTGCCCTTCTTATGGGTTACAGCGCCTCTTTTGTCGACCATGGCGAAAAGCAACGGCATGTCCAGGAAGTGCTGGACTGTTGTTGGGATGCGCTCTTCCCGCTTCCTTACTGAAGCTCCGTCTGCTTACCGCCTGCTACGGTGAAGTGTTCGACGAGTCTTTGGCCGACGAAGGCCGTTCCATCATCGCCTCCTGGGATTCCTTATCACTTACTCCCGAACAGCAGGAAGCGGTTGATGAGTTTCAGAATGTGACAGACAATCCCTATCCGTGGGAATATATCGATGAATAAAACTTTTCATTATAATGCTTAACAATAAATCCGTATTGATTACCGGAGGAACGGGTTCCTTCGGAAAGAAGTTTGTGGAAACCATTCTCCGTGATTATCCGCAAGTAAAGAAAATTATTATTTACTCCCGCGATGAGCTGAAGCAATTTGAGCTGAAACAGAAATATCCCGGTCATAAGTATCCGCAACTGCGTTTCTTTATCGGTGATGTCCGTGACCTCGAACGTCTGACGCGGGCTTGCGAAGGAGTGGACGTGATTATCCATGCAGCCGCCATCAAGCAGGTGGATACCGCTGAATACAATCCCGAAGAGTGCATCAAAACCAATGTACACGGTGCGCAGAATGTGATAAAGGCTGCTCTTGCCACCGGTGTACAGCATGTAGTGGCCCTTTCTACCGACAAGGCATGTGCCCCCATCAATCTTTATGGCGCCACCAAGCTCACTTCCGACAAGCTGTTTACTGCCGCCAACAATATCAGCGGTTCCAAGGACATCAGGTTCTCCGTAGTCCGTTATGGCAATGTGATGGGTTCCCGCGGTTCCGTAATCCCTTTCTTTATCAACAAGCGTGACAACGGGGCGAAGGAACTTCCCATAACCGATATGCGCATGACCCGTTTCAACATCTCACTGGAAGCCGGTGTCGCTTTGGTCATGTATGCCATCGGACATCACCTGGGTGGTGAAATCTTTATTCCTAAGATTCCTTCCTATCATATCCAGGACGTGGCTACCGCCATTGCACCCAATCTGCCGCAGGTGGAAGTGGGCATCCGTCCGGGAGAGAAGCTGCATGAGGAGATGATTACTGTAACCGATGCTCTTGATACAATCGATTTGGGCAGATATTATGTCATTCTTCCTTCCGTATCTTTCAAGCACAGTCGCGAAGAGTTCATCAGACATCACAATGCAGTACCCGTTCCCGACGGTTTCCACTACAGCAGTGACAACAATACGGAGTGGGAGACAGTAGAGACTATGCGCGAGAATATCAAGAAATACGTTGACCCTAATTTCGAGGTGAAATGATAAGCAAGCCTATTCCATACGGTCGTCAGCATATCACAGATGAGGATATCCGGGCAGTCATTGATACCCTGAAAAGCGATTACTTGACACAAGGTCCCAAAATCAGGGAATTTGAAACGAAATTTGCCGAATATGTAGGTGCACAATATGCCGTAGCAGTGAACAATGCCACTTCGGGGCTTCATCTTGCAGCTACCGCACTGAATGTAAAGCCGGGCGACAAGGTGATTGTCACTCCCATGACCTTTGCTGCCAGTGCCAACTGCATCCGCTATTGTGGTGGCGAGGTGGTATTCTGTGATATTGACAAGGATACTTACCTCATGGATATCCGTAAACTCGAAGCCATGCTTAAAGCTTCTCCCCGCGGTACTTACAAAGGTATTGTTCCGGTTGATTTTGCAGGCTATCCTTTGGATCTGGAAGAGTTCAGAAAGCTTGCCGACGAGTACGGCTTGTGGATTATCGAGGATGCCTGTCATGCTCCCGGTGGCTATTTCATGGACAGTAAAGGCAAGAAACAACATTGTGGCAACGGTTGTTTTGCCGACTGTGCCGTATTCTCTTTCCATCCCGTGAAACATATCGCTACGGGTGAGGGAGGCATGGTGACCACCAACAGCAAGGAGCTCTATGACAGGCTTTGTCTGTTCCGTACGCATGGCATTACGAAAGACCCTGCTTTATTGCACGAGCATCATGGTGGCTGGTATTACGAGATGCAGGAGTTAGGCTACAATTACCGTCTGACTGATTTTCAGGCTGCCTTGGGTATTTCTCAGCTGGAGCGTGCGAAAGCAGGTCTTGAACGTCGCCATGAAATCGTAAGACGCTATAATGAAGCATTTTCCAGAATAGATGGTATCAAGACTCCATTCAATGCTGCCGATGTCTATCATGCTTATCACCTTTATATCATTCAAGTGTCTGACCGCTTGGGCCTTTATAATTATCTGCACGAGAACAATGTTTATGCGCAGGTTCATTATGCTCCGCTTCATCTGATGCCTTACTATCAGCAGTGGGGAAATAGGAAAGGCGATTTGCCTATAGTAGAAGAGTATTACGAACATTGTCTGAGTCTTCCGATGTATCCCACGCTGACGGACGAGGAACAGGAGTATGTGATTAAAAAGGTTATAGAATATATAAAACAATGATTACTTCCATTCCTATTGAAGCTATTGAAAAGCAGCTTTTGCAGCAACTTTCCTCTTTTTTCTTCTTGAGTGAAGAAGATGAGATGTTAATAAATATAAAAATGGGGGGGGTAATTTCTCGTTGTGAATATTGTTTTTCCCGTACGAAAAATAAGTATTACTCATGCGACGGAGAGACATACTTCAACCCTTATCAAAGTGCACAATATACAATTTTTCTCTATTTTTTTGCTAACACCATTTCTCAAGATACTGATAACCGTTTATTGGCAGATAAGTTGTATTATTTGAATAAAATAATGAATGGGTGTGATTTGTATCATGAGGTAAATCTTCCTCATTATTTTACGTTGGATCATCCGGTCGGTAGCGTTATGGGACGGGCTGAATATGGTGAAGGATTCAGTTTTGGGCAAAATTGTACGGTGGGAAACAATAAAGGAATTTATCCGGTTTTAGGTGAAAATGTGCGGATGTGTGCAAATTCTTCTATTATCGGTAACTGCCGGATAGGTGACAATGTGATTATCGGGGCAAATTCTGGTGTGAAAGATGAGGATGTGCCGGACAATTCAATTGTTTTCGGGTATTCTCCCCATTTAATTATAAAGGCTAAACGATGAAAAATATCTGTATTATTCCTGCCCGTGGCGGCAGTAAACGTATTCCGCGTAAGAATATCAAGCCCTTTATGGGTAAACCTATCATTGCATATTCCATAGAGGCAGCTTTGCAGAGCGGACTTTTTGACGAAGTAATGGTTTCAACCGATGATGAAGAGATAGCGGAGATAGCTTGCGGATACGGGGCCAAAGTTCCTTTTATGCGCAGTGCTGAGACCTCGAATGATTATGCCGGTACGGCCGATGTAATTCTTGAAGTTTTAGAGATGTATAAAGAGCGAGGCAGGGAATTTGATACAGTTTGTTGCATTTACTCAACAGCTCCTTTTGTCACTCCTGAAAGGCTTCGGGAAGCATACGGAAAAATGAATTCGGAGATTGACTCCGTTTTCACTTGTGTGGCTTATTCCTATCCTATACAGCGTAGCCTTCATATTGTAGACGGGAGAATCGGTATGGTTTATCCCGAATACATGAATGCACGTTCCCAAGATTTAGAGCCGATTTATCATGATGCCGGCCAATTCTATTTCTCTCGTACTGCTCCTTTTGTGGAGAGCCGGACTTTTTGGGGGAAGAACACAGCCGGACTGGTACTTTCCGAACTCGAAGTGCAGGACCTCGATACGCTGACCGACTGGACATTGGCGGAAATGAAGTATGAGTTACTTCATAGATGATGTAATGCAGAAAATCTATTTCCGTGCCGACGCAAGCGCTACCATCGGCTACGGTCACTTTATCCGTACTCTGGCTTTGGCCGATATGCTGAAGGACGATTTCGATTGTACCTTCTTTACTTGCCATCCTACCTCATATCAGGTAAGTGAGATGGAGAAGGTATGTCCTTTCATCCCCTTGCAAGAGGAAACGCATTCTGCTGATTTCCTTTCCCATTTGCAAGGTGATGAAATTGTGGTGCTCGACAATTATTTCTTCACTACCGATTATCAGCGTGCCATCAAGCAAAAAGGCTGCCGCCTGGTGTGCATTGACGATATGCACGACAAGCACTATGTGGCTGATGTCGTGATTAACCATGGTCAGACCAATTCTGCACTTTTCGACGTGGAACCTTACACCAAGCTCTGTTTGGGATTTGATTGGGCATTACTGCGTAGCCCGTTTATAGAAGCTGTAAACAAACTCTGTTCTTGTGCAAAACGTAGTACGGAAAGTATAACCATTACTTTTGGTGGTGTGGATTCCTTTGACTTTACTGGCCATTACATTCGTGAAGCTATGCAATTGCCTACTGTCAGCCAGATAACTGCAGTGGTAGGTGATGCTTATCAACCTCAAAAGCCGAGGGTACGGGATAGGCGAGTGTCTTATTGCTCCAATTTAACAGCGCAACAGATGGCCGAACTTTTTTGTGCTTCCGATTGGGTAATCTGTTCAGCAAGTACTGTGAGTCTCGAAGCCATTGCTTGTGGTGCCAAGTTGGCTGTAGGTTGGTATGTAGATAATCAGGCTGATTATTATTCACTGTTAACCTCTACTGGAGGAGTTCTTCCTTTAGGAAATATTAAGGATAATCCCATACCTCTGACATCTTTAGAGATTGCTGGGGTTGATAACTTGCAGATACAAGGTGGTATTCGTGAACGCTATATTAATCTGTTTGAAGAATTGGGAAGAAGTGTGCATTGACGATAATCGCATTCTTTTTGGAAAAATTCTCATAATGGACAATTGATGCAGGAATAGAACAGATAATTTTAATTATTTAGCAATTGAATGATACAAATAGACAAACAAGCGGTTTATAAATATCATGGTTATGTTTTCCAACACTTCTCTATTTTGTCGGAAGAACTCCTAAAGCAAATATTGGATTGGAGGAATACTTTTGAGATAAGGCAGTTTATGTATAATACAGATGTAATATCTCTTGAAAATCACTTGAATTTTACGAAAACCCTTGCTCAACGAGAAGATTGTTACTATTGGTTAGTAACAAAAGATAATGTTCCCTATGGTGTCTTCAATCTGACCAATATAGACCATGAAAGAAGAATCGCTGAATTAGGCTATTATATGGCACCTTCCCAAATGAAAAGTGGAGGGGGACTTGATTTTGTTTATACTATTATCTGTTTTTCTTTTGAGGTTGCAAAATGTACAAAACTGGTAGGTTCAATTGATATAAACAATACCGATGCATTGTTATTGGATGAGTTTTTAGGCTTTGTTTTGGGTGATACGGTGGAGTCCGACGGATGTTGTCATAACCGGAAATTCATTGAATGGGAGCTTTCAGAACTTCATTATAGAAGTATTACAGTATATAGAAATGATATACGTAAATTGGTCCGCTTTATTAGAGATAAACGCAAATAGAGAATCATGTTATCAAATTTTCATTTTCACCATATAGGATACGCTGTTACCAGTATTGAAAAAACAATGTATTATTACATTGATGGGGGATATTCTTGTTCATCTGTGATATTTGATCCAATACAGAATGTAAATATCTGTTTCCTTACAAAAGAAGGAGAGCCTATGATTGAACTTCTTGAACCTGTTGATGAGAATTCTCCAATCAATAAAAATCTTGAGAAGAATGGAGTTTGTCCGTATCATTGCTGTTATAGTGTAGAAAATATAGAAGATGCCATCGCACGGCTTCGTAAAATGAGGTTCATGGTGGTAAGCTATCCGGCAGAAGCAGTAGCTCTCAATAATCATCGGGTAGCTTTTCTCTATAATAAAGATATCGGTTTAATTGAATTATTAGAACAAAAATGAAATTCTTTATTTTTAGAAACAATACGCTGGAAAATATCTTCGGCACAGACGAAGTGGAGTATTCTGGTTACGAAGATATATCATATATACCTCAAAATACATCTTTGTATTTGTGGATGTATCAAATACCCATAAGATGGAATCAGAAGCAACTGGCTGACGAAATTGATGCATATATTAGAAAAATGCAGCTTGTTTTCTCGCAGGTTCCACAAGGGAAAGAATTTGTAGCATTCACATTGGTAGACATCTTTCCTACGAGATTTACTGATGCCAATTTTATTGTAAGGGAGGCTATCGTCCGGTATAATACCCAACTGTATAATATGGCTGGAACGAATGTAAATTTTAAGGTGATTGACTTTTCTGAGTTTACTTCCCGTTATAGGTCAGAGGAATTGATTGGATGGAAATTCTATTTTATTTCTCAAATGTATATATCTTCTAAAATTACTAGTGAATTTGCTACATGGGTAGACTCTAAAATACAGAATATAGCTTTAAAGAGAAAGAAATGTCTCATTCTTGATTTGGATAATACTTTGTGGGGTGGAGTCCTTGGCGAGGAAGGCATTAATGGTATACAAATTGGCGGGGATTATCCAGGTAAGGCATTTTTGTATTTTCAGGAAGCGCTGTCTGCGCTAAGTAAAGAGGGTATTATTTTATCTGTTTGTAGTAAGAACAACGAAGAAGATGTATTCGAAGCTTGGGAGCAAAATCCGTTTATGGTTTTAAGGAAAAAAGATTTTGTTGCTATTCGTATAAATTGGAATGACAAGGCTTCGAATATCGTGGAGCTGTCTAAAGAGCTGAACATAGGTCTTGATAGTATGGTGTTCATTGATGACAATCCGGCAGAGCGTGAATTAGTAAAACAGACCTTGCCTATGGTGGCTGTCCCGGACTTTCCAAAACAAGCATATATGTTACCGCAGTTTTTCATGCAATTAGTTCGTGAATATTTTGAAGTTTACGAAATTACCGGTGAAGATAAAAAGAAAACGGAACAATATAAGGCAAATGCGGAACGTACACGCGAACAAGCCAAATTCTTAAACTTTGAAGATTTTCTTCGTTCATTAGAAATTAAAATTGAGCTTCAGAAGGTTGACTCATTCAATATATCACGAATTGCTCAGATGACGCAAAAAACAAATCAGTTTAATTTAACGACCCAACGTTATTCTGAGGCTGATGTCAGACAACTTCTGGATAATCAATGGAAAATCTATTGCATCAGAGTTTCAGATAAATTTGGTGATAATGGTATCACGGGAGCAGTTTTCATCACTGATAATAGTATTGAGAATATATTGCTTAGTTGTCGTATATTAGGTAAAGGTATTGAAACGGCTTTCATTAAATTTGTATTTAAATTGTTGGTTGAGGATGGTGTGTCAGCTTTAGAAGCAAAATTTATTCCTACTCTCAAAAACAGACAAGTGGCTGATTTTTATGACCGGCTTGGCTTTTCTGTGATGCGAGTAGAAGAGGGTGTTAAATACTATATGGCGAATATTGACAAATTAGATTTGTCAATACCTGATTATTATTCAATAACAGTTAAACAATAAAGTTATGATTACGAATGAAGAAATAATGGATGTGATGAGAGCTGTTTTAAAAACAGATGTAGATGAGAGTACCTCTCAGAATAATTGCGAAAAGTGGGATAGTATGAACCATTTGAATCTGGTTATAGAATTGGAAGATACTTTCGAAGTAGAGTTTGAGCCTAATGAAATCAGTTTGATGAAATCTTTCTCTGACATCAAAAATATTATTGCAAACAAGTTACAATAAGAACCATTATGGGAAAAACATTTATCATAGCCGAGATGTCGGCGAATCATAATGGCAGCAAGCAGATAGGCATAGAAACAATTCGTGCTGCCAAACGTGCAGGTGCAGATGCTATTAAGCTCCAAACATATACAGCTGATACCATAACGTTGGATAATGATAAAATGGAGTTTATGGCTGATTCTACAAGTGTTTGGGCCGGCATGCGTTTGTACGATCTCTATAAGCAAGCCTATACCCCTTGGGAGTGGCACGAAGAATTGTTTCGTGTGGCCAAGGAGGAAGGACTTATCTGTTTTTCATCACCGTTTGATAAAACTGCGGTAGATTTCCTGGAATCCTTGGGCAACCCCATTTACAAAATTGCCTCTTTTGAAATTACGGATATTCCTTTAATAGAGTATGCCGCCAAGAAGATGAAACCGATGGTGATGTCTACCGGCATTGCCACTGAAGAAGACATTCAGTTGGCTGTAGATACTTGCCGTGCGGCGGGCAATGATGATATTACGCTGTTGAAATGCACCTCCTCTTATCCTGCCCCCATTGAGGAAGCCAATCTGTGTATGATAAAGGCTTTAGCCGAGCGCTATGGAGTGAAGTCCGGTTTGTCCGATCATACCATTGGCAGTGTGTCTGCCGTAGTGGCTGTGACACAAGGTGCAACCATGATTGAAAAGCATTTTATTATCGACCGTAGTATTGGCGGCCCCGATGCCTCATTCTCAATGAACGAGCAGGAGTTTGCCCAAATGGTGAAAGATATACGCATGGCCGAAGCGGCTATCGGCTCAGTATCGTATGAACTTACCGATAAAATGAAGTCGGGAAGGGAGTTTTCCCGTTCGCTCTATGTAGCCGAGGATATGAAAGCCGGAGAAGTGATTACAGAGCAGAACGTTCGCTCCGTTCGTCCGGGCTTCGGTTTGCACCCTAAGTATCTGAAAGATATATTGGGAAAGAAAGTAAATCAGGATTTGGAGAAAGGAACGAGATTTGCATGGGAGTTCGTGAATAGTTAGAGGTCATCAAAAAAGAGAATATTGTTACTGCAATTCTTAAAAATAAAACTATCTTTGCGGTAGTCTAAACACTAAAAACATAGTCTATATGAATCGCAAGGAATTGGTGAAACGTCTGAAATATATGATAAAGAGTGTTGCTCCCAACTCTCAGACTATTCTTTATGGTTCTGAGGCACGTGGAGAGGCAAAACAGAATAGTGACATTGATATTCTGATTTTAGTGGATAAAGATACAGTTTCTCCTATGGAGGAGGATGTCATTACTGCTCCAATATATGATTTGGAAATAGAAACAGGTACTATTATTAGCCCGATTGTGATGACTCGTAAAGCTTGGGAGGCAGCAAAGAGAAAGACTGTATTTTATTATAATGTGATGAAAGATGGTGTGTTGCTGTGATGGAAGAGGATATAAAGCGTGATATTGTCAATTATAGGCGTCAAAAGGCATGTGACTTGATGCATGATGTTGATGTCTTGATAGATAATGAACTATGGAATTCTGCTGTAAATAGGATGTATTACGCTTGTTTTCATATGGTTTCAGCATTGTTGATTTTGCATGGAATTGAAGTGAAAAGTCACATGGGAGTTCGACAAGCTTTTGGACTTCATTTTGTAAAGACGAATTTGTTGTCGTCTGAATGTGGGCGTATCTTTTCTAAAATTTACGATAAAAGGCAGTCAAGTGATTATGATGATTTCAAAGAGTTTACCAAAGATGAAATTGATAATTTGTATCCTCAGATTTCATTCTTGATAAGTGAAGTTGATAGATTGATTACAGAAAAATAGATTTCCTTCTTCCCCTCTTTTTTATTATCTTTCATCCCCCTTCGTTAGGAAAATACGAACAGATTTTGTTCCTTTGCAAGTAAACAATGCCCCTACGGAACGAATGACAAATATCACCCCATTGCTTTACCAAAGCGGGTATGTGACGATAAAGAATTATTCTCCGCTTACACATCTTTATACGCTGGATATCCCCAATAAAGAAGTGCGCATGGGGTTGATGAATTTGGATATAGAATGAAAAAGGGAGCCTTTTACAGCCCCCTATACTCCCTTTCCGCATCGAAGCACGGACAAGCTTTCACCGGATTCAAGTCGTGATGCCCAATAATCAGTGCACGTGGAAAGATGCGTTTCAACTCGCGTAGCAGTGCAAGCAGCGAAGCCTTCTGCTCCAGCGTTCGGGTATCGGACGGACAGCCTTCTGCATCCAGCCCTCCTTCGTAACAGATGCCGACGGAGTGGCGGTTGTGATTGAGGCAATGCGCACCGATTTTTTCCAACGGACGACCGCGGTGTATTTCGCCGTTGCGCGTCAGATAGAAATGGTAGCCGATGTCGCGGAAGCCACGGTGGCGGATGTGGTCGCGGCGGCAATCCTCAAAGCTCAGCGCCACGCCCTGAGGCGTGGCCGAGCAATGAACAATGAGCAGGGTAATCGTGCGCATGGCTATTTGCAAGAGCCCAGACCTAAAGCGCCCGCCAAGGCGGTGGCTACGGTGATGATTACTTTGAGTACAATGCCCCACACGGATTTTGACTTTTTGTCTTCACTCATGATGATTGATAATTGATAATTAGTAACTTGTAATTATTCTCATCCCAACGGATTCTCGCCCTGGTCGCCGTCGTTTCCTCCGGAACCGCCGCCATCGGGGGCTTTTCCGCCTACGGTGTATAGGGAAGCCTCCTTCAGCTGTCCGTCCAGGTTGATTTGGGCATTACTCAGTTCGCCGGTGGCACGGGCGCGGAGCTTCAGCCCCTTCACGTTGTTGGCCAGCGAGAAGTCGGCAGCAGATTGCGCCCCTTTCTTGCTGACGATTCCTACGGAGAAGATGGCAAGGTCGTCCAGTTTCACGTTCTTGCCGTCCAGAATCAGCTCCTTGGTGCAGGAAACCATGTCGGCCAGTACTCCCTTGATGACACCACTCGAATAGGGGGTGTTGTGATTGGACATGTGCTTGGCCAGCTTTTCGATGTCGAAGGTTTCTTCGATTACGGGGCGTGCATACCAGAGGCCTTTCAGCGGGCTGTCTTCGCCCGTCACTTGATACTTTTTGTAACGAATCATACAATTAAAATTTAGAAGTTAAAGGATAAAAACATTTGCTGTGTTGAACTCAACGATGCAAAGATAAGGCTGTGGATACGGGCGTTTGCCGGTTTTTGCAGGTTCTCGTCTGTTTGGGTCTGTTTTAGTCGGTTATTTACGCTTGTAAGTTTGATAATGTCATGATTTATAGTTACTTTTGATGAAATATAAATCGTAACTGTCAACTATGGATTCTTTTGTCATACGTACATACGGGCGTACTGAATTGGCCCAAATCTATTGTCCCAATCTTTGTCCGGAGGCTGCCTTCCGCAAACTGAAACACTGGATAGACCTTTGTCCCGATTTGCGTGACGGACTTTCCGCCTTGGGCGGTTCTTCCCGTTCCCGCTCTTATACGCCTGCCCAGGTGCGGCTGATAGTGGCTGCACTGGGAGAGCCTTAAACTTGAGGTTGGGCGGCGTAAAGGTCAGGTTGGGAAGCGTAAACCTGAGGTTGGTACACTTGGTACAGAGGTTCATCCATCCTTTCGCCTCACACACATACGCGTGCGTGAAGCGAAGTGAATGTCAGACTTTGGGTTTCCGGTAGTTTCCCTTGCCATCCACATTTTCCACCAGCCCGTGTTTCTGCATACGTTTGAGCCAGGTGGAGGCGGTTTCCGATTTGATGCCCATCTCTCCGGCTTTCTGCAGGAAAGAGGCCCGTGTGAATTCTTCTTCCATGCTGTCTACCAGCGCATCCCGGTCGGCATTGCCGCGGCTTGCCACTTCGGTGTTGGGCAGGAAGGAGAGGATATGGGTGGTATGCCGGTACAGGCTTTCGGCCAGTGAGAGTACGGCATGGAAGTCATCGGAAGCAATGAGGAGATCCCATCGGCTGACAATGTGGTCTTTCAGATTGTCTGTGGCTGTGTGAGGGTCGGGCGACACGTAAGGCGAGGCGGTGATTTCCCCTTGTTCCATTGCGCGGAGCATGGCCACCACTTCCATGATGCGGCAGATGTTGATGGCTAGACGTGCCACGCTGCTTGACATCTCGTTTCCGTTGGCCAGTCCGGAGCGTACGAAAAGCCGGGAGAAGAGCCGGTTGAATTCATCTTTCTGTCCGTCTGTAAGGTGAAGGGTGAATATTCCGTTCATGACAATGTTTTTCAGTTTGTCCTTCCATTCCATGCCCAGAGCCTTGAAGGTATCTTCAAGATCGCTGTCATTGCGGTCGAACTGGTTTTGCCAATGATGTATGGCAGGCATGTAGTAGAATACTTGGCGGGAAAAGAGCCCGTTCTCAGCAGTGGGAATCAGGGGTTTCACTTGTGAGGGGGTGCCTGACAGAAGTACGGAAAGATAAGTTTTCTTTACCTCTCGGTATTCGTGGTCAGTGCGGCGGTTGTAGGACAGTCGGTCGTGGTCGAAGGCTTTGCGCATGGTGTCGCTCCAGTGTCCGTATTCCGAACCGATGGCGGTGGAGATGGTGTCGGCTTCGCTTTCGCATATCAGTCCGGTACCGTCGGAGTCCATCAGGTTTTGCAGGATGCCGGTTCCGGTGTTGTTGCCCGAGATGAGGAACATCTTGTTGAGAGGCATTACGGGAGTCTCCGTTTTTCCGCGTTCCTTGCCCAGTGTGTCGTATTTTGCTTTTTCGCGGCGGTAACATGCCATACTTTCGTCTACCTGCTCACGTATTTCATCGTGAATGGGTTCGGCAAGCAGGCGTACCAAGGAGAGCACTCCTTTGCCGGATGCAGGTAGGGCTACTACAAAGGTTTGCAGGCAGGGGGACATCATTTTTCCTCCGTAGGAACATCGGACGTGTTTTCCCATACTGGCACCCAATACGGTGATGGCACCCAGTAGCAGTACATCGTATTGGGCGAGGGAGGTTCCGCAGCTCATGATGCGATTCAGGGGATAAGGCCAGTGGAGGTGTTCGTCGAAAGTGGGTAATGGAGACAGTGGTTCAATGCCCGATGCGGACTCTTCCTCGCATGCGCGTGTGTGTGAGGTAGAAGAGAGGGGTGAACTTTGTGTACCAAGTGTACCAATGGCGGGTGCGGCTTCATGCTGAATCTTCACGCCGCAAAGCTCGGCCAGATGAAAGGCGGTTCCCAGATGCACGTCGTTACGGCCGGTCTTCAGGGCATTGCTGAAGAGCTTGTCGGCTGCCCGTCGGTCGTACTTGGACGACAGGCTGCACAGACTTAAAAAATCATGCCGTCCTGCTTCTCCGCAGTCGGTGGCAATGGCAAATGCCAGTTGTATATATTCTTGATAGGTTGGAGCAATGTCTGCTCCTGCATTTCTGACTGCTTCGGCCAGAAGGTGCAATGAAGATAGTGGTTCCATCGGATTTGGTAATTTATAATTAGTAATTTGTAGTCGGTGATTTGCAATGACTCATCATTCGAAGTTCACAACTTTTCTGAGCAGTGCTTTCGGGTCATGGCAGAGGAAACAGGCGCGTACGAGGTCTTTCCCCGAAGTGTCCACTCCTTTTCCGGGTTGTGTGTTTTCGGCGTCATACATGCAGTGGACGTAGTTCATGGCCCATTGTATTCCTTCTGCAGGATTCTGTCCGTGAAGACAGGGAACAAACGCTTTTACGCCCCGTCCGGTGGGGCTGATGAACACCAGCGCAGGGCATAGATAGGGGTCATCAAACAGTTGTTGCCGTAAGTTTTCCGTTTCTTCTGCGGATTCAAGGTGGTCGATATCGACTACAACCAGGTCGGAGGGTTCCGTGAGGCAGTCGCTCCGTCGTCGGGTGAATACGCCGCAGGGGGTGACGTAGGGCAGTGTTTGCTGCTTTAGGCATCGGCAGGCGGTTTCGTCGCCTCGCAGTGCGGCGTTTCTTACAGCAAGTGTCAGTGTGGCAAGGCGTTCATTGGAGGTGATTAGTTTGTACACTTCCTCGAGATTCAGAGTCCGCAGTGGAGTCAGCGTGGCGCTTTTTACGTTTTTTCCGGTTGCCGCATCTTTTACGGGTGAGATGGGCGGCATGAATAGCGACATTTTAAGAGTGTTTTTCATCGTATGTTTTTTAAAATTATTGTGCAAAGTTAGGTAACTTATTTCACCGAATCTTTTCCGTATACGGAAAAGATTTTAAGCTGACTAAAGCATAAATAACAATCTATAACATTATAGAAACTATTATACAATTCACATAACTGAAAATTGACATGAATGAAAACAGTATGCACTCTTCATTGGGTGCTTTTATCGAAACTTTACGTAAAATGAGAAAGATTACTATCGCGGAACTTACTTTGGAAGCTCATATCAGTACAAAAACGTATATCCATATAAAAAAGGGCTCGATGCAAGACTAAGCGCCTATTTGTCGCTGATTTTCTACTATTTCAGGGATTTGGATGATGAGGAAATCAGGCGGGTGGTTAATGGGTGGCTGGATGAATGGTTTAAGGTGAGAAGAAGAGGGTGAGTATGCTTCTTGATCTGATTTTACAGCAATAATGAGATTGTATATTTTTTATGTATCATCTAATAAAACTAAAATACGCTTACACATATTATGAAAGTTCTTATATATATAGCTGAAACAGGACTTTATTCGTCAGTTGGAATTCATTTGGATATCGCTTTAGAGCAAATAAGACAAGGAAATGAGGTCTTTATTCTCAATTGTGATCAATCCATTGGAGGATGTATGGAAAATCCTCATTGGAATCCACTTTTTTGTAAACTGTGTATGGCTTTTCAAAAAAAAGATATGAAGCACTTCCTGCCCAAAGGGGTGGAACAACACTGGATGAAGGAGTTTGTAAAACAACTTAAAGAAGAGGATATTCCTAAGCTGCAATACGATACTGTAAAAGAACTGAGAGCTCTCACTTTCCATGGAGTTGATATAGGTATGGGGGTAATGTCAACTTACATTTCCCAAACCAGGAATCTAAATCCTGAAATTAACGAGAAGTCGCGTGCTTATTTCGATGCATTGATTCGCGAACAGATTGTTACGACCTTAGTTTTTGAGCGTCTCCAGAAAAAACATAGGTTTGGTTTGGTTGTGTTCCAAAACGGACGTGGAGCTCAATTCAAGCCATTTTTCAATATCTGTAAGAATCAGAAGATTGACTTCATTTGTACAGAAGATATGTGTAATGCAAAAGGTGATTCTTTTCTAACTCATTTTTATAATGATATACCACATAGCATTGCTGCGAATAATCAGAAATATATGGAGTGTTGGGAGCACACGAAAGATTCTGATGACGAACGTGAGAAAATAGCTCGTTCTTTCTTTGAAAATAGGCGGAATGCAGTCTTTGCAGGCGATACTATCTATGTAAAAAACCAGATACAGGGGCAGATGCCCGAAGGATGGAAAGATGATGTAGAAAATATCGTTATATTCAATTCCTCTGAAGATGAATTTGCTGCAGTGAGTAAAGAATTTGATGATGCAGCTTTTTTCCCTTCTCAGATTGAAGGAATAAAAAGTATTATTGAGCATTATAAACATGATAAAACCAAGCACTTTACACTGCGTGTACATCCTAATCTGAAGAAGGTTTCTTATAAGTATCATTTGGATTTATATAATCTTAATTATTCTAATCTGACAGTTGTCAGAAGCGATTCCCCTATCAGTACTTATGCTTTGATGGACGCTGCCAGTAAAATTATCGTTTTTGGGTCAACTACCGGCATTGAATCTGTATATTGGAGAAAACCTGTAATCTGCTTGGCGGCAGCTTATTATAAGCCTATGAATATCACCTATAATCCAAAAACAATGGAAGAACTTTGGAAATATATTGATACGCCTAAACTTGCTTGTCTTTATAGCGATGATGTGCTTAAATACGGCTATTATTATATGAGCAGTAACCATGAAAAAACGAAATATATAAAGACTGATAGAGTACGTATGAATTTTTGTAGCCATACGTTACAATGTTATGACTACCAAAAGCTCTTTGGTTCTAATTTCCTTTATGCATTGTTGATACAAGGCTTTTACAGATGGCTACGCAATAAGTTTCCGGCCAAATTCAAATCATTGTCACTGAAAGAAGCATAATATAGGTGGACTCTAACTCAAAACGTATCGCAAAAAATTCACTCTTTTTGTATGTGCGAATGGCTGTCCTTATGTTGATATCCATTTTTACATCGAGAGTGCTGCTTGAAAAGTTAGGTGTTGACGACTTTGGGATATACAATGTAGTGGGAGGTGTAGCAGTGCTGTTTGCTTTCTTCAGCTCTTCACTAACTAATGCATCGCAACGTTTTCTCACCATCGAACTGGGTAGAAATGACTTAAAAAAAGCCAATGTGGTTTTTAATCAGCATCTTATTGTTTATCTTTTGATAGCAGGAGGGATATTTTTGCTTGCCGAAACCGTAGGATTGTGGTTTGTTTATAATAAACTAGTTATTCCTCCCGATAGGCTTTTTGCTGCTGTATGTGTTTATCATTTTACTGTGATATCGCTCTGTCTTACCTTGCTGGGCATAGTATTTAACTCTTGCATCATAGCGCATGAAGCGATGGATGTATTCTCTTTTTTAGGTATATTCCAAGGAGTGGCTAAGTTGGGTGTTGTCTATCTGCTTACTATTTCATTGACCGACAAGCTTATTGCTTATGGTTTTTTGATGTTGGTGGTTACACTCCTTGTGCAGGTATTTTATATGCTCTACTGTTTTAAGCATTATGAAGAATGTAAATTGAGGTGGGTATGGAATAAAACTGTCTTGAAAGAAACCAGCACTTTAGTGGGATGGAATATGATAGGTACAGCTGTGTATGCTATCAACGATTCGGGTGTGAATATCTTGATGAACCTTTTCTTCGGTCCGGTAGTGAATGCAGCTCGTGCCTTGTCGGGGCAGGTGAGTGGTGCTGTAGGAAGTTTTTCGAGTAACTTTTACATTTCAGTGCAACCACCGCTGACCAAAGCTTATGCTTCCGGTGATTACAACTACATGATGAAGCTCTTTTATAATAGTTCGAAATATTCTTTCTATTTCTTGTGGATTATCTGCCTGCCAGTAATGTTTTCTATCAATGAGCTATTATCAATATGGTTGACAGAAGTTCCTGAATATGTGGGCGTGTTTACTATTTGGATTTTGCTTTATTCGATGGTTACGACTTTGAACAATCCAATATGGACCATTTCACTGGCAGTAGGTAAACTCAAATGGTATATCCTGATAGGCAGTGGTGTCTTTTTGATGGTCTTTCCCATTTCGTATGCAGTGCTGAAGTTGGGATATTCGCCCGTTTCTGTTTTCATGGTAATGGTGGCGGTGCGCTCGGTTTATCTGATAGTAGTATTGCGTATTATTTCGTCATATATTCCACTTACCTACCGAGGATATATGAACGGTGTTGTGTATCCCATTTTGAAGAGTACAGTACTCAGTACTGCGGTAGCAGCACCGCTTTATTATGTTATGCCCGCTACGGTGATTGGAACATTTTCTTATTGTTTTTTAGTGGCTTTGGCTACTATAGTATGTATTGGCATGGTGGGTGTGACGGCTGGTGAACGTACTGTAGTTCGGAACTTTTTGAAAAATAAATTGTGTAAAAAATGAATATTCGTAAACTAACATGGAGCAAGTTGATTAGGTTTGCTCGTCATTATTACTCTTTGTATATTGTAAGGACATTATGGGTGCACTGGTTTAATCCGCTCTATACTCTTTATTTCAATTTAATTTTTTTCCCTTTTAAGCAGGCTGTTCGTTTCCCTGTTTTTGTTTACGGATGGCCTCGACTCTTTGCGCAAACAGGACATTTTAGGTGCATTGGTGAATGTTATCCGGGAATGGTTAGACTGAACAGCACGATAGGAGGGGCTCCGCAATATAGTGGTGGTAATATAGAACTCAATTTGTGGGGAGATATTATCTTCCGAGGAAAATGTGTGATAGGAAGTGGATCTAGATTGGCAGTCAGTGGACTACTTGATTTGGGGGCGGATACAAAGATTGCAAGTTATTGCAACGTTACAGTAGCGACAGTGGTACGGATTGGTGCTCAGTCTAGGATTGCTCACCGATGCCAAGTTCTTGATTCTAATTATCATTATATAGCTGACTTTAAACATGGTATGGTGAAGAAAATAGCACGTCCTATTACTATAGGGAATTATTGTTGGGTTTGTAATAGTTCTACGATTACCTGCGGAGCGGTAATTCCCAATAAGACCATAGTTGCATCAAATAGTTTAGTAAATAAGGATATGTCGGATATTCCAGAAGAGTCTATTATAGGTGGAGTACCTACAAAATTAGTAGGTACGGGATATCGTCGTATTGAAAGTCATCAATTTGAAGGTGAGGTTAATCGGTATTTTATGCTTCATCCGGAAGCAGATATGTATCTGATACCGGAAGGGATTGGTCATGATATTTGTGATAGAGATTGGTAATATATATTTGCCATGTGGATTATGTGTAAGGATGATTAGTGCAAAGTGATAATGAATTATACTATAGAGGAATATACGAATGACTCCATTAGTCAGTTAAAAGAAGCTTGGCTAACTCTTGAAAAGGGAGATGACATGACCTATTATCAATCCTATAAATGGAACATAATTGTTCAGCATTTCACTCCTCAGTACAAAGGCATATGCAAACTATTATATCTTTTAGTCAAACAAGGCGAAAAACCTCTTCTTATAGCACCATTATGGATTGTTGAAAAAACATTTTTATTAGTAAACAAGAAAGGTGCATATTTAATAGGTCGGAAAGGATGGAGTGATTATTTGAATTTTGTTTACACGGATTGTAGCAATGATGTTTTTAAGCTACTGTTTGACTACATTTATAGTAAGTTACACTTAAGTCTATGTTGTTTAGAACAAATCAAGGAAGATACAAAGTTGTATGCTTATTTGTCTCAATATGTAGCTTTGAATAAAGACAGCCGCACAACGTGTGTTTCTTTAATGATTCCTGAGAGTGTAGATGATTACAAACAAATTCTTAGTAAAAAATCAAGGCAAAATATTCGAACAGCTAATAACAGATTAAATAAAGATGGCAAATCAATTGTCTTTTCATTTGATGATCATCCAGATTTGAGTATATGCGAATCAATGCGGCAAGAAAGAGTCGATGTGAAAAATAAATTCAGAATTCATTCATTGAAAGAACTGATTAATTGTTTAAAGACTTATTTTAAAAATAAGTTTATAATATCTTTTCCTGTCTTTTTACCCTTTTATGAGGATAAATCATTACGTTTTATTAGTGCATATATTGATGGTGAGTTAGCAGCCTACTTTTGTTATGGGTTAGATGAGTACCATAAAAAAGTTGTATTAATGGCTGTAGGTACAAATAATGTGTTTGCGAAATATTCTCCAGGTGTATTGGCATTATATGCATATGTTTTAAATCTAATAGAATGCAAAGAAATATTATTATTGGATTTTACGAGAGGGGATGAAAAATATAAATATTCATTAGGAGGAGTTAATCATTATATACATGATGTTTCTTTTAATTTATAATATGATTGAGTGTTTCAAAATACAACTGCTTGCTTTACCGTTAAAAGTCTCTCCTTTTGATGTGAGAGAAAGTTACGTATTGAAAAGAATTACTGGTCTATCTGAATGGTTTTGTCTGAACCCTACGATTATAGTAGCTGACCCATTTCTTTTTGTGGATAAAGATCGCCTTTATTTATTTTATGAGAGCAAAAGACTGCTTACTCCTGGAGTCATTATGATGACTTCAACTATTGACTTAAAACATTGGACTAAGCCTCTGGTAGTTCTGAAGGAGAAATTTCACCTCTCTTTTCCTTGGGTATTCACAGATGCAGGTAAGGTTTATATGGTGCCTGAAACGGGTACTGATGGTAGTATCAGAGTCTATGAGGCTATGGATGATACTCTTACTCGTTGGAAACTGAAAAGAAAACTTATTGAATTGCCACCTGGGAATGTGATGAATATGGGTTACTCCGATTCATCAATTTACAAAAAAGATGGTATTTACTATTTAATGACTACCGTTCAATATGAAGATGATATCAATACTTTGGAACTGTATTATTCAGATTCTTTAATGGGAAAATATGTAAAACATCCTTTATCGCCGATAGTTCATAGTCAGAATGTAGGGCGAAATGCAGGAAGCCTTCAAAAAATCAATGGTAAGTTATATAGGTTTTCACAAAACTGTGTTTTTAGATATGGAGACAATGTTCATGTAAGTGAGATTACTCGGTTAACTACGACAGAGTACCAAGAACATCTTGTTAAAGAGAATATTTATTCTTCTGAAATTCCTTTCTATAACGAAGGGGGGCATCAATTTAATATGGTGAAATTTAAAGAACAGTGGATTGTGGCTACAGATGCGAAAGAGTATCATTATTTGTTATACGCAAGAATAATGAATAAACTTAAACGTTTTCTGATGTGTTTCCGGTTTCCGGATTTTGGCTGAATTGTGTTGTGTAAATCGTCATTTAATATTGTTGTTTGCATTGAAGTATTTTTTCCTATTTAGATTTTAAGTCAGTTCATGAAAAAGTAAAGCTCCTATTTTTAATCTGTTATCAAATATAATATATGATTCCCAAAATAATACATTATTGTTGGTTTGGGCGTAATCCCTTACCGGAATTGGCCGTGAAGTGCATTGATTCATGGAAAAAGTTTCTTCCCGACTATGAAATAAAAGAATGGAATGAAGATAACTTTGATGTAAATATCATTCCTTATACCCGAGAGGCCTATGCTGCTAAAAAGTATGCTTTTGTGAGCGATTTTGCCCGCTTCTATATTTTATATCATCATGGAGGACTTTACTTTGATACAGATGTTGAAGTTATAAAGCCTATAGACGATATTATAGCCAAAGGACCATTTATGGGATGCGAAAAGAAAGTTGAGCCAGGGATTCCGAGTCTATCTGTTGCACCCGGTTTAGGGTTGGCTGTCATTCCTGGCATGAAGCTATATTCTGATTTGATTGCTTTGTATGAAAGGTTGCATTTTACCGATGCTAATGGGAAGCAAAACTTGAAAACTGTGGTAGAATATACTACGGAATTATTATGTCAATATGGGTTGAAGAATGTGAATGAGCTTCAAGAATGTGCAGGAGTCTGGATATATCCGAAAGAATGGTTTTGCCCGATTGATTATAATACAAAAAAACGGAAAGATACTTCAAATACCCGCTTAGTGCATCATTATGCGGCAAGTTGGGTGCCCAAATGGACTCTCTTTTTGGTATGGCTTGAACGACAGATCGGAAAGAATGCCCTGCTACGCTTGCAGCGATTGAAACGGTTCTTATGTAATGAACCTGAAAAGGGGAATGTATGAAGAAGGTATTACAAATTACCAGTTCGCTGGCTCGTAACGGCACAGAAACTTTCATTATGAATGTGTACCGGCATATAGACCGCACGCGGGTGCAATTCGATTTTTTGATTTTCACAGAAGATGCCGGAGGATTTTGTGCGGAAGCTCTCTCGCTGGGTGCCACCATCTACCGATTACCTACTCGGCGTAGTGGGGTAGTACGATACTATCGTGCTTTACGCGATTTCTTCTGCCAGCACGCGCATGAGTATGTCGCAATACATTATTCTGGTTGCTCTCTTACTTCCGTATTACCGCTTTATATGGCTCGGAAGTATGGTGTACCAGTGAGGGTAGTTCATTCGCACAACTCGCGTACAGAGGGAATACATAATGTGATGCTCCACAAACTGAATAAACACTTAGCATCGCATTGGGGTACTGTATTCTTGGCTTGTTCTGATAAGGCTGCAGCTTGGTTCTATAAGAATACGCGTGCCGAAAAGATGTGTGCAGTGGTGAAGAACGGCATCTCTATTTCCGACTTTGAATATAACCCCGTTGTACGTGAGAAGTATAGAAAGCAGATGGGATTAGAAAATTGCTTTGTAGTGGGGCATGTAGGGAGATATACTGAAGTGAAAAATCACACTTTCCTATTGAAAGTGTTCAAGGAGTTGCTTCCCGTTGTGCCTGAAGCACGCCTGCTGTTGATAGGTAGCGGTGAACTGAAACAACAGATCGTGGAAGAGGTCTTTGCCGATGAAAATATGATGGGCAAGGTGATATTGCTGGAAGACCGGACCGATGTGAATCACTTGATGCAGGTCATGGATTGTTTTGTAATGCCCAGTTTGTTTGAAGGACTTCCGTTTGTGCTTGTCGAGGCTCAATGTGCCGGTTTGAAAGTGTTGTGCTCGGACACCGTATCGCGTGAAGTGAAACTCACAGGTAACATTGCCTTTATGAGCTTGGACGAACCTGCCGAGAAATGGGCGGAGTCTGTGCGTGACTATTGTGGATACCATAGGGAGTCAGTAAGCAAGGAGATTGCTGATAAGGGGTTCTCGATAGGCGGAGTGGCATCTGAACTCGTGGAGTTGTATTTGAAATAATTTTTATAGTATAATGTCGTTCTATTTCTTCTTGTTACTTGCAATATGTTTTACATCCATGGTGATATCAATGTCCGGTATGCCGGTAAGAACCAGAAACAGAGCTCTACTGTGGTCTGTAGGCTTACTTCTGCTCTTCTTTGCCATGTTTCGGGGGGTAACGGTAGGAGCGGATTATTATGTATATTTAAGATACCTGGTAACGCTGAGCGAACGTGGCTATTGGGAGATGATTACGGACGATACATTACGTTTTGAAAAAGGATATATTTCTTTGACATGGCTTTTAGGAAGTATTAGCGTAGCCCCTCAATTCTTTTCGTTTGTAATTTATTCTGTTTTCCTTTTCTTTTCGTTTCGTATCATTGGCAAGTATTCACACAGTGTATGGTTGAGTTTGTTCTTGTTTGTGGCAATGAGTTTTTATTCAAACAGCTATAATACTTTGCGGCAAAGCATTTCCATGTGTATCTGTTGGTATGGCATACCGGCACTGATAAGCAATCACAAGTGGCGATTTCTATTGACGGTATTTATCGCTTTTTTGTTTCACAAGACGGCTTTTCTTTTTGCAGTAATGGCACTATTTACGAAAAGAATCTCGATGAAGCAAACCCTGCTGTTGCTTTCTCTGACTTTTGTGGGGGTTCTGTTTTTAGGACCTGTTGTGAATGTGTTTGTTGATATATTAAATTTGATAGATTATACAGAAAGTGAAAGTAGTGGAGGCGGATATACGTTGCTTGCTTTTTATTGCATCATGCTGTTTGCTATACGTTATGTTGGCAATAGACAGCCGGAACTGAAAGATAATCCGGTGATAGATGTATTTCTGAATATGCTGCTATTAGCAGTGCTGATTCAAATGTTGGCTTTGAAGCTTTCTATTCTTACGCGTTGTACAGAGTTCTTCCGTTTCTCGTTGGTAATCTTAATACCGAATGTACTGATGTCTTTCAGAAAGAAAGAACGCATGTTGCTGATTACAGCTTGTGTAACTCTCTTTACGCTCTATTTTGTGGCTGCCAACAAAAGTAATTTGGCAGGTATTATTCCTTATGAGTTTATAACTTTTTGACTTATATATTAGGGGGCTTTCTTTTACAATCAAGGAGAAAAGAAGGAGTATCGTTATAGTGTAAGAAAACGTTACCGGGATGTTGGAATTATGAGAATCTATTTCCAATGATTATTGGAATATAAAACCTGATAAATTATAATTATGATACCTAAAGTAATTCATTATTGTTGGTTCGGTCATAATCCGCTTCCATCATTAGCTGAAAAATGCATAGATTCATGGAAGAAATATTTCCCTGGCTATGAAATTAAAGAATGGAATGAAACTAATTTTGATGTAAATTCCATACCATATACTCGTGAAGCTTATGAAGCACGAAAATATGCTTTTGTGAGTGACTATGCTCGTTTCGAAATTCTGTATAAATATGGAGGTTTGTATTTCGATACAGATGTAGAGGTGATAAAACCGATGGATGACATTATTGCACGCGGTGCTTTCATGGGATGCGAACGAGATGGCGCATCGAGAATCGCAGTAATGGCTGTAAACCCCGGTCTTGGTCTTGGGGCATCTCCCGGTTTGGGTCTATATAAAGAATTACTGGATTTGTATTCAAAGTTGCAATTTAAAGAAGCTGATGGCTCTTTGAATCTAAAAACTGTTGTAACATATACTACTGAATTGCTTAGTGCTCATGGATTAGAAAATATAAGCAAACTGCAGGAATGTGCAGGGATTTGGATTTATCCGCGAGAGTATTTCTGCCCTATTTCAGTAGAAAGCGGTAAATTGAATATTACTTCCCAAACAGTATCAATTCATCATTATGCTCAATCATGGCAATCACCTATTAGGAAATATGGGCGAAAATTGGTGTTATGGATAGGTGGGAGAAGATTAAAAGCATTTCTAAAGTCTATTCTTTATCAAAATAAAGATTTTATTTTTTGATAATCTTCATTGTTATCATCAAGTCGAACCTTGATGGAACTCAACATCTACTGCTATAAAAGAATGCGTCTCCTTTACAAGGGGAGCTTGCAGCGATGGAAGAAGTGAAAACTCGTTGCTTGAATAAGAATAAAGTCTCTATTGCAATATGCGCTGTGATGTGTTTCATCTTATTTATTTTATAATCGAAAGTAATTAATCTACAAAAATCCCAATGAATATTCTTCATGTCACAAATATATCCTTTGTTATCCCTTATTTTTTTGGCAAACAATTTTCGTATTTTAATGATAGAGGTTATAAAGAATATATTGTTTGTAGCTCATCAGAAGAGTTACGGCGTTTTGCGGCAAGTTATGATTTTGAGTTTTATGAGGTAGAGATTTTAAGAGCAATTTCTTTAGGCAAAGATATTAAAGCTGTTTATAAAATTGCTAAATGTATCCGGCAATCTAAAGCTGACGTTGTAACGGGGCATACCCCAAAGGGGGCTTTATTATCCATGATAGCTGCTTATATCATGCATGTGCCGGTCCGTATTTATTTTCGTCATGGCCTTGTTTATGAAACAGCTAAAGGATTTAAACGTAAGTTACTGTTATATATGGACCGTTTATCTGCTCAATTAGCTACAAAAGTTGTGTGTGTTAGTCCCTCTGTTTATAAAAGAAGTCTTGAAGATAAATTGAATATAGCTTCTAAGCAAATTTTATTATCGAAGGGTACATGTAATGGTGTTGATATTGAAAGGTTTAATAGAGATAATTTGGACTGCAGTCGAATAGAGCGGTTGAAGGCTGATTTAGGTTTGAATCGGTATAGCTTTATTATAGGATTCACAGGACGTATGGTTCGTGATAAAGGTATCATAGAGTTAGTCAATGCTTTTAAATGCCTTCAGGTTAATCATCAGAATATTGCTTTGCTGTTGGTGGGTATGTTAGAAGAAAGGGATGCTTTACCTGAAAATATAGTAAACGAAATAAAGAGTAATTCATCAATTATTTATACTGGTTATGTAGAGAACGCTACGATTGAGTATTATTATGCTTTGATGGATATATTTATTTTACCTTCTTATCGCGAAGGCTTCCCTACTTCGGTACTTGAAGCATCTGCAATGAAATTGCCGATAATAACAACAAGAGTAACTGGATGTATTGATTCTATAATAGAGGGGGAAACGGGGCTCTTTGTGGAACACAATATAGAAAGTATAGTGGAAGCAATTGAAAAACTGTATAAAAGTAAATGTCTGCGTAAGAGCTTTAGTACAAATGGACGAAGATTCGTTGAAATGAATTTTGAACAACATATAATTTGGGAGGAGATAGAGAAGTTGTATCATAATGGTTGATAGACTGTCATATTACTTCATCTGGCATTGAATAAGAAGGAAGTCTTTCAGTAATTGAGAGATAAATCATGGGTTGCTAAGGAGTTGGAGATGTTTTGTGCTATAGCAAAAAGTGATTCTAATATAAAAGAATGCAATTGCATAGATTGAAAATCTCCGGAGAAGAACTTTTAAGCTGACTCCGTCCTCGTATAAAGACTCTATTTGAATTTGCTTCTAAAGCTGAGATAAGATAGATGAATGCAAGTGCTGCCTGGTATCTTTTTTAAAATCATAAAGGATTCTGCTTCATTAAATATATTACTAACAATTACGTTCCCGGTCAATATATTTTATAGAATATTTTCATGAACATACTTATCACCGGAATCCACGGTTTTGTGGGCTCCAATCTTGTTATTGCCCTAAAGGAATGTCATAACCTTTATGGATTAGATATCATTACTCCCGAAAAAGAGGGAGTAATAAAGACTTTCTCTTGGAAGGATATTGAGACTATTTCTTTCCCGATGCAGAATCTTCCCCATTTTGATGCCATTATCCATCTGGCAGGCAAGGCACATGATACGAAGAATCAGTCTGCCGCTCAGGTATATTTTGATATCAATACCGGATTGACCCAAAAAATATTCGATTTCTTTCTGGAATCGTCTGCAAAGAAATTTGTATTCTTCAGTTCGGTGAAAGCCGCTGCTGACAGTGTATTTGGAGACATACTGACGGAGGACGTAATACCGGCTCCGGTAGGGCCTTATGGAGAAAGCAAGATAAGGGCGGAAGAATACATTCTCTCGAAACTAAAAAGGAGGGAAGAATTGAAGGTGGCTGATGGCAAGCAGGTGTATATCTTGCGTCCCTGCATGATTCATGGTCCCGGCAATAAGGGAAACTTGAATCTGCTTTACAATGTAGTGAAGAAAGGTATTCCCTGGCCGTTGGGAAGTTTTGAGAACAGACGCTCATTTACTTCGATTGACAATCTTTGCTATGTGGTGGAAGGATTGCTGGTGAAAAACGCAGCGAGTTGTATTTATCATATGGGGGATGATGAAGCCTTGTCCACAAATGAGCTGATATCTTTGATGTGTGTGGTTTTGGGGCGCAAGCCACATATCTGGAGGATGAATAAGCGGATGATGGAGTTTTGTGCCCGCCTTGGAACTTTGCTTCATCTGCCTTTGAATACGGAACGCTTACAGAAGTTGACGGAGAATTATGTGGTGAGTAATGCAAAGATAAAGGCTGCCCTTGGCATTGACAAAATGCCGGTGAAGGCAGAAGAGGGAATAGTGAAAACGATAAAGTCGTTTGTTACTCATGTTTAACTATTATATACTGTGTTTGTTGTATGTCCATAAAGAGAGTAGATGCTTCGCTATGCTCTGCATGACGGATGCTAATAACATGAACAGGTCCTAATTTCTTACTTAAGATGTATTATTTGACAGTCTTGGTTCTGCTATTTCTGGCAGAACTTTTTTATTTTAAGATAGCAGATAAGTGCAATATCATCGACAAACCTAATGAGCGGAGTTCTCATACTAAAGTGACTTTACGCGGTGGGGGAATTATCTTCTACTTCGGTGCATTGGCTTATTTTCTGGCGAGTGGTTTTGAGTACTCTTGGTTTGTGCTGGCATTGACTTTGGTGACGTTCATCAGTTTTGCGGATGACATAAAACCCACCAAACAAATAACAAGACTGCTTTTTCATTTCTCGGCTATGGCGTTGATGTTTTATCAGTGGGGATTATTCTCCTTGTCGTGGTGGTGGATACTCATTGCATTGATCGTTTGTACGGGCATCATCAATGCCTACAACTTTATGGATGGCATTAACGGCATAACCGGCGGTTATTCTCTGGTTATTCTTGCTGCGTTGGCTTATGTCAATAAGGAGGTGGTTACTTTTGTGGAAGCGGATTTCATCTATACCGTTATCTGTTCCGTTCTAGTCTTCTGCTTCTTCAATTTCCGCAAGCGTGCCAAATGCTTTGCCGGTGATGTGGGTTCGGTGAGCATTGCCTTCATCCTTCTTTTTTTGATAGGAAGACTTATCATTGGAACGGGTGATTTCAGCTGGATAGTTCTTTTGTCCGTTTATGGGGTAGACAGTGTATTGACTATCATTCACCGCCTGATGCTTCATGAGAATATCGGGCTACCGCATCGCAAGCATCTGTATCAGATTATGGCGAATGAGCTGAAGATTCCCCATATAATGGTTTCTTCTATTTACATGGCAGTGCAGGCAATCATCATCGTAGGATATATAATGTGTTTAGGTTACAGTTATTGGTATTTGGCAGGTATAATTCTTTTGCTTTGTTTTCTTTATATCTGTTTTATGAAGAAGTATTTCGGATTGCACCAGTCTACGTGAGTAATGCTGAAATGATGATTAGTAAAATAATGAAAGGCGATGGAGACTAAAATCTCCATCGCCTTTCGTCTTATTTTTGAAATATAAATCGTACCTTTGTCATACACCAATCAGGTTATAATAATAACATGGAACAGATACGTAAGCTGCCGATAGGCATACAGACTTTTGATAAACTACGTGAAGGCGGTTTTCTTTATGTAGATAAAACTGCTATGATTTATCAAATAGCATCTACTTCTACTCCTTATTTCCTAAGCCGTCCCCGTCGGTTTGGCAAGAGTCTGCTCATTTCCACTTTCGAAGCTTACTTTCAAGGACGCAAAGACTTGTTTCAGGGCTTGGCCATCGAACAGTTGGAAACGAAGTGGGAACAGTATCCTGTTCTACATCTTGACTTGAATGCCCGGAAATATGAAACTGCTGCTGACCTGACGGCTATGCTTAATCAATATCTGGAGAAATGGGAGCTGCTCTATGGTCAGGAGAAGGAAGACCGTAGTCCGGAGGAGCGTTTTGCTTACGTGATAGAGCGGGCATGCACGCTGACGGGAAAGCAGGTGGTTGTGCTGATTGATGAGTATGACAAGCCATTGCTTCAGGCGGTCTTGGACGAGAACTTGCTGGATGAGTATCGGAAAATATTGAAAGCGTTCTACGGTGTCTTGAAGAGCGCTGACCGTTATCTTCGTTTTGTTTTCCTGACCGGAGTGACCAAGTTTGCGCAAGTAAGTGTATTCAGTGACTTGAACCAGCTGAATGATATCAGCATGAAGTCTCCTTACGCTGCTTTGTGTGGTATTACCAAAGAGGAGTTGGTGAAAACCTTTCTGCCGGAACTTGAGAGACTGGCTAAACGAAGAGGGATATCTTTACAAGAAGTGATTGATTTGATGGAACGTCAATATGATGGTTACCATTTTCATCCGGAAGGTGTAGGAATGTTCAATCCGTTCAGTGTATTGAATGCTTTTGATGCAGAAGAGATGGGGTACTATTGGTTTCAGACCGGCACACCTACTTACTTGGTTGACTTGCTGAAGCAGAGTGATTACGATATACGTCTATTGATAGATGGAGTGGAAGTGCTGGCTTCCGCTTTCTCTGAATATCGTGCGGAAACAAATAATCCTCTTCCGATGATTTATCAAAGTGGTTATTTGACCATAAAAGGGTATGATGATGATGTGAAGCTATACACTTTAGGCTTTCCAAATGATGAGGTTCGTTACGGCTTTCTGAATTTTTTGGTACCCTATTATACCAATGTATCCAATGATGAGACTGGTTTCCACATCGCTAAATTCATGCGTGAATTGAAGAGTGGAGATGTGGAGGCGTTTATGGAGCGTCTTAAGATATTCTTCTCCGGTATTCCGTACGAGTTGAGTGATGATACGGAACGTCATTATCAGGTTATTTTTCATGTAGTGTTTACTTTGCTGGGACAGTTCATCCGGTCCGAGGTTCGCAGCAGCCGTGGGCGTGCGGACGCAGTAGTTCATACCCCTACCGCCATTTATGTTTTTGGGTTCAAACTGGACGGTACAGCCGACGCAGCTCTGAAACAAATAGATGAGAAGGGGTATCTGATTCCTTATACCTTGGATGGCAGGAAATTAGTGAAAGTAGGTGTGAACTTCAGTAAAGAAACACGGAATATTGATGAATATATTGTCGTGGAGGAATAGGAACGAATAATCCTATATACGGAAAAGGCGATGGAGAATCAAATCTTCATCGCCTTTTCCATATTATAGTATTTCATTTTATTTCTTCATCCTCAGCACCCGTATTCCCGTCCACTTATTATTGTCTTTCAGCATTTGGGACAAGGGGACTTTGGAAACAACCACTTTCTTGTCGGTAGAAGAAGCGTGTACCAGCAGAAGTTTGTTATCCGCATAGAAAGCGATTCCCATGTGGGCTACATCCAGCCCCGGAGTGTTGGTGGTGATGGCTATGATATCGCCGTCTTTAATCCACGGGAGACCATCGGCGGGAAGTTTGGCTTTGGGAAGATAGTGAACTTCCTTGCCGGACAAGGATTGTTCAATCTTCTTCATTTTGGCTACGTTCTCCGGCGAATTGGCCAGCTGCTTGTAAAGTTGGGGATGGGAAGACATGTAGGAGATAGACAACCGTTCGGTGTCGGGACTCATGGCGCCCGTTACATCTTGAAGGAAGCCGTTGCGTACGCCATTGTTTATCCAGTCGGCAATATAATGCAGGCGGGAAGTGTACCCGTCGATTTTACCATCACGGTAACGGATTTTTTGCAGATTATCGGCGAAAGCGCTTTCTGAGATGTCCCCGTCTGCCAGTTTGGGGGTAAGTGTCTCTGCCAGTACATATTCCACCAGCGTGGTACAGTCTACCTCATCGCAGTTGATGACGAGTTCTTCGGGACCATCTGCTTCCAGCGTATGGGCTACGTATGGCACATCCAGATACTTTATTCCATTGCTCAACATATCTTTCCCTCCCTGGGCAGAAACGGAAGTTACCATGACTGCGGCGCAGAGGGCGCTGAACATAAATTTAGTCATTGTTTTCATTTTTCTCTCTTTTGATTATTATTGTTCTTAAACGTAAAAAGGATGCAGCAAATTTACTACATCCTTTTTATAAAAGCTTAATCCGGAAGGATTAAATTCAATATTGCCGGATTAAATATTTATAATCCTCCTTTTTATCGAACGGAACAAGGGAGAAACCGTATTCAATGGCGTTCTCTTTGCCCGGACGAATCAGATAGGGTTCATGGGCGGTTGCGCCCCAACTGTCGTCTCCACCGACACCCATCATGCGGTAATCAATGAACAAATCGACCATCTTTTCCGGCAGAGGGTCGGTGAGGTGGCGGTGATGGGTCTTTTCGGTACGCGGAGCGCCGTTGTCAATCGTGTCGCCGCTGTCCATACTTTCCAGGGGATAGTTGGAGGCGTTCAGCTCAAAGGTGCGGTCGGCGATGAGCAGCAAACCACGTTGCGTCTTATCGGTAAGAGCGCACCAATAGATGTCCGTGCGATGGTTGTTCTCCTGCGGGCGGACATACGGCTCGTACATATCCTTGACCGGGATGGCGTACTCTCCGATGAACTGGGAGGTACGGCGGTCTCGGTAATTCTCTTTCGGACCGCGACCGTAGTAGGTCAAGTCTGTAAAGCTTTCCGGCAACTGCATCCGCAGGCCTACACGCGGTATCATCGGAGCTTGGTCTCCTTCGGCCACGAACCGGTTGTCTACCTTGATGACTCCGCTGGCATATATCTTATAGGTGATGTCCCAACGGGCGTCTGTCTGTGGAAAACGGTAGATCACCTTTACTGTCGTGGCATTGCTGCCCGGAGTCACTTGGAAACTTTCGGCTTTCGGTTCCTGGTAGCTTGCCTCTTTCCAGGCTTTGAGGCGGACGGGGAGGTTGGCTCCATAATCATTGTCCGTCGGTGCACGCCAGAAGAATGGGCGGGGACCCTGACCGTTCAGTATGTACTCTTGCTTCTTGTATAAATAGGAGGTGAGCAGGCCGCTTTGCTTGTCGAAGGTGGCTTTGAAGTCGGGACCGGAGAACGCCACCAAATTTCCCTCTTCCTTAGAAGTGGCGGGCTGCTGTGCCGTAGCCTCTTTCTTGTAAAAGGTGTGGACGTAGGTCTGTTCGCGTGCGATGACCGTGCCGGCCGGGAGGAAAGGCTCTGCCGTCTTGATGGCTGCATAGAACTCGATGCGCACATCTCCCGTTGTCTGTTTCTCTTTGGGTATGCCGTTCAGAAAGCCGGTGGTTACCGTCTTGCCCGGTGCGGCATGGATATTTTCAATCTTGCCACGGTAGACTTCCTTTCCGTGGTCGCGTATGATGTAGTAGAAGTCGTACTTGTCGAGATTGGTGAAGGAGAAATCATTGCGGATTTTCACGGTGGAAGTCTGCTTGTCGAAATCAAGGAACTTGATGTTCTGGTATACTTTTCCCATCTCTTCTGTCTGCGGCTTGACACTGCGGTCGGGGTATACCACGCCGTTGATGCAGAAATTGCCGTCGGAGGGCGTGCCGTTCTCGCCATAATCGCCGCCATAGGTCCAGTATTTACGGTCGTCGTCTGTCTTGGCGGCAAAGCCCTGGTCTACCCAGTCCCAGATACAGCCGCCCTGGAGGATAGGATATTTCTCGATGATGTCCCAATACTCCTGGAAGTTGCCGAGACTGTTGCCCATGGCATGGGCATATTCGCAAAGAATGAGGGGACGCGTCATCTCCTTATTTCGGGCATACTTCTCCAGATAGGAAGGGGACGCGTACATCGGGCAGTAGATGTCCGTATTCCACTCCAGCAGTGCGCGTTCATACTGGATGGGGCGGCTGTCGAGCGTCTTCAAGGTGTTGTAGGTAACGTAGAAATTCAATCCGTTTCCGGCTTCGTTGCCCAGCGACCAGATGATGACTGACGGATGGTTCTTGTCCCGTTCGTACATATTCATGGTACGGTCGAGGTGGGCATTCATGAAGAGCGGATTGTTTCCCAGCGTGCCGCCTACACGCAGGTCGTAACCCATGCCGTGGCTTTCGATATTGGCTTCGTCGATGACGTAGATACCATATTCGTCACAGAGTTCGTAGAAACGTTCCTGCTGGGGATAGTGACAGGTGCGGACGGTATTGACATTGTATCTCTTCCAAAGCTCGAAATCTTTCTTCATCAGTTCTTCGGAGACATAGTGACCGGTATTCTCGTTGTGTTCGTGATAGTTCACGCCTTTCACGAGGATAGGTTGTCCGTTTACCAACAGTTGCTTGTCCTTGATTTCCACTGTACGGAAACCTACTTTGCAGCTTGTCGCTTCAATCACATCTCCGTTCGGGCGCTTCAAGCTGACGACGAGGGTATAGAGGTTGGGCGTTTCGGCTGTCCATTGCAGGGGTTCCTGGATGGTCTTCTTGGTGAATTCCACTTCCGTTTGGTCACCGCTGACCTGAGTAGAGGACTGGGCTATCTGCTGGTCGTTCTTGTCCAGCAGGCGGTAACCAACGACAAATGGGGCGTTTTGTCCGCTTTCATTGGTAAACTGCACCTTTACCTTGAGGATACCGTTCCGGTAGTTGTCGTCCAGAGGAGCTTCCACCTTGAAGTCTGTGAGATGGATTTGAGGCTGGGCATATAAGTAAATGTCCCGTTCGATACCACTGATGCGCCAGAAGTCCTGGCATTCCAGATAGTTGGCATCGGAAAAGCGGTGTATCTGAATGGCAATGACATTCTTCCCTTTCTTGGCAATGGCGCTGACGTTGAAACGCGCCGGAGTCTTTGCATCTTTACTCATGCCTACAAACTTGCCGTTGAGGTAGTAGAAGGCTGCCCCGCGTACGCCGTCGGCACTCAGGAAAATTTCCTTATCGTCCCAGTCTCCCGGAAGAGTGAACTCGCGGCGGTAGGTGCCGGTGGGATTCCATTCTTGGGGAACGTATGGAGGATTGGGCTTGTCCCAATAAGGAGGATAGCCCGAAGAACAGAATTCATAAGGCTGGTTCACATAGATGGGCGTACCGAATCCCTGCAACTCCCAGTTTCCGGGTACATTGATGTCCGGCCAGCGGCTGGCGTCCACACGGTCCATCATGAAGTCCGTGGGGCGGTCGGCGAAGGTTTCCACATAATGGAATTTCCATTTCCCGTTAAGGGACAAGCGGAATGTTCCGTTCTTGCGGTCATTGATGACGGCATCAGCCTCCGTGACGTAGGAGGTGAACGTGCTGCGGGCAGGCTCCCGGTTGATGCTTGTCAGCTTGGGGTTGGTAATCTCTTCGTAGCGATTGTTCTCCTGAGCAGTCAGGCCAAAGGGAAACGCTGCGAGGCAAGTGAGTAAAAAATACTTTTTATTCATAATTGCTTTTATTTCTTTGTGGTAGGTTCAGAGACCGGGAATACGAGCCCTTCACGCAACCACTTCTCCAGTTCTTCCGTCCATTGACGCTTGTAGGTGAAGTTGTCCCGGAATCCCCAGCCATGTCCGCCGGTGGGGTAGGCATGCAGGCTGGCAGGTACTTTATGGTCGCGCAGGGCAAGGAAGTAACCGATGCCGTTGATGGGCGGCACTGCGTCATCGTCCGAAGAAAGCATGATGAAAGCTTGCGGAGTGCGTGGGGACACTTGCCTTTCGAGGGAGTATTTTTGTTCCAGTTCCTGAGATGGATTTTCTCCGATAAGGTTCTTACGGGAACCTCCATGGGTAACGCCTTTCTGCATGGAAATCACCGGATAGAACAAGATCTGGAAGTCGGGACGGGTCTTGTCACTGCTGTATAGTGTGGCAAGCGAAGCTGCCAGATGGCCGCCGGCAGAAGCGCCCATGATGCCTACACGCTGAGGATTGACACCCCATTCGGCGGCATGTTCGCGTACCATGCGGATGGCTTGTTCGGCATCGGAAAGGGGCACTTCATGGTGCCCGTTGGGCATACGGTATTTCAGTACTGCATAGGTGATGCCTTGTGTGTTGAACCAGGGAGCCATGTCGTGTCCCTCGTGCTTCATGGCCAGCCCCCCGTAGCCGCCTCCCGGACACATGATGATGGCCATGCCGTTGGGGTGGGAGGCAGGGTACACCGTAAGGGTAGGGGTGGTGACATCGGACACCCATTCGTTGTTATGGTTCTGTCCGGAATTGGTCAGTTCGTTGTTATTGGGGGCACCGTTGGGCCATAGGGGCAGCTCAACGGGCTTTTGTGCAGATAACATGGTCGCTGCAAATAGAAAAGATAAAAGTAGAATCTTTTTCATGTTCTTGGTATTTAAAAGTTATTTGGTTTTCATGGAAGCTTTGATGAGGTAGAATATCAGAATGGCATAAGCACCCAGCGCCAGCACTTCGGACCAGGTGTTCTGCAACCATGCATCGTTTACGAGGTTGATTCCTCCGAAACGCATGGCAGCACTTGCCACGCCCATCAATGCACCGCCGGCAATGAAACCGGAGGCAAGCAGGGTACCTTTCTCCCCGCGTTCGGCATTGAGAGCGGCATCCTTGCTGCGGCTGGTCACGTACCAGTTGATGGCACCGCCCACTACCAACGGAACATTCAGTTCCAATGGGATGAACATACCCAATGCAAATGCCAGTGCGGGAATCTTGCAGAAGTTGAGGATGACGGCCAGCACTGCACCGATGCCGTAGAGCAGCCAGGGCGCACCCACACCGTTCATCAACGGTTCGATAACGGCCGCCATGGCATTGGCTTGCGGAGCGGCCAGCTGTCCGCTGGTGAAACCGTATGTCTTGTTTAGGATAATCATTACACCACCTACGGTAGCGGCAGAAACGATGGTTCCGAGGAACTTCCAGGTCTCCTGCTTGGCAGGCGTGCTACCCAGCCAGTAACCGATTTTCAAGTCTGTGATGAAGCCTCCCGCCATGGACAGTGCCGTACATACAACACCGCCCATCACCAGTGCCGCAACCATCCCTTCGGGACCTTTCAGCCCTACGGCTACCATGACTACGGATGCCAGGATTAATGTCATCAGCGTCATTCCGGATACGGGGTTTGTGCCCACAATCGCAATGGCATTGGCTGCCACGGTGGTGAACAGGAAAGCGATACCTGCAACAAGCAGGATAGCTACAATGGTATGTGTCAAGTTGCCCTGCATCACATCGAAGTAGAAGAAGAGAACAACCAGCAGCAGCGTGATGATGGAACCGATGGCGATAATCTTCATGGAGATGTCCCGCTGTGTGCGTTTCACACTGGCTTCCACGTTGGACTTACCTCCCATTTCCTTGGCAGCCAGTCCTACGGCACTCTTGATGATGCCCCAAGACTTGATAATGCCGATGATACCTGCCATGGCAATGCCACCGATACCGATGCTCTTGGCATAGTATTTGAAGATTTCTTCCGGAGCCATAGCGCCTATGGTTGCCGTGATTTCGGGGTTCCATTGGTTCAGTACGGAATCTCCCCAAATCATGGACATACCGGGGATGATAATCCACCATACGGCCAGTGAGCCGGCACAGATGATGGACGCGTATTTCAGTCCCACAATATAACCCAGACCGAGCACGGCAGCACCCGTATTAACCTTGAATACCAGCTTGGCTTTCTCGGCCAGCATTTCGCCGAAGCCGCATACGCGGGTAGTGAAATTCTCGTTCCACCAGCCGAAGGTTGCCACGATGAAGTCGTATAGACCTCCGATAATACCAGCCATGAGTAATGGTTTTGCCTGGCTGCCGCCCTTTTCACCGGAGACGAGCACTTGTGTGGTGGCTGTCGCCTCGGGGAAGGGATACTTGCCGTGCATGTCGCTCACGAAATATTTGCGGAAGGGGATAAGGAAAAGAATACCCAGCACACCTCCCAGCAGGGAACTGATAAAGACTTGTGCAAAGGTGACGGTGATTTCTTTCGGATAGGTCTCTTGGAGAATATAGAGTGCCGGAAGGGTGAAGATGGCACCTGCCACGATGACGCCCGAGCTGGCACCGATAGACTGGATAATGACGTTTTCGCCCAATGCGTTTTTGCGTTTGGCGGCACCCGATACGCCGACGGCAATGATGGCGATGGGGATGGCGGCTTCGAATACTTGTCCCACCTTCAGCCCCAGATAGGCGGCTGCGGCCGAAAAGAGGATGGCCATCAGAATACCCCATGTCACCGACCAGGCATTTACTTCTGAATACTTCTTATCCGGGCTCATCAGAGGGTTGTACACTTCTCCCGGTTTCAATTCACGGAACGCATTTTCCGGTAGTCCGGTAATAGGTTCTTCTTCTTGTTTCATAGGTTTTGTAGTTTTATGTTTTTCTTTAATAGACTTCAAAGAAAGCAAAAAAAAAGGAGATTTAAAAAAATCTCCTTAATTCTGTATGGTAAAATGCTTATTTGGCATCTTTAGCGGTCATGTCCCCTTCGATAAACAATCGCATGATTTCCGTTTTGGCATTGGTGCGCAGGGTAATGGATTTCTTGAAGTGTCCGGGGTATCTTCCGGTTCCATTATAAGTTACTTTCACTGTTCCAGTCTTTCCCGGTGCTATCGGTTCTTGTGAATATTCGGGAACGGTACATCCGCAGGAAGCTACAGCCTGATGGATGACAAGCGGAGCATCGCCTACGTTCGTAAACTTAAAGGTGTAGCTGACCACAGGACTGTTTTCGGAGAATGTGCCGAAGTTGTGGGTGGTCTGTTCGAATTTGATGTCTGCCTTTCCTTGTGCATAGGCATAACCGATGCTCATAACCAGCAGCATCATATAAAAAACGACTTTCTTCATGTTCTTATCTTTTTTATATTTCAACGGCGCAAAGGTAACCCATTTTCATTAAAATAATGCCTATGGCGTGCGAAATTGTATTAAATCGGACTCAAAAGGTCTCTGTACGAATGATAAGCAGGGAAAAATAGGGGAAGCGGATGGTCGCTATCCGCTTGCTGTCATTGATATACTTCTCTTCCGGAGTGCCTACATTCTCAAAATAGTGATACCGGTATTCGGGATGCAGGCGGATGCAGCGGTGAATCTCATCGGTGCATCTGGACAACTTCATGATGACAACCGCACTGTTTTCGCTTGTCAGTTTCTCTATCTCTTCTGTCGTAGTAATGCCGGGTATCACCGTCAGCCGCTCTTCCTGGCTGGCCACATGGAGCCTGCCCAGTGCGCCGGCGGCAATGAAGGCGGGGATACCGGGGATGTGCTTCACGGGGATGCCGTCTGCCTGCAGTTTGTCATATACATAATGTATGGAAGAGTAGAATCCGGCATCTCCTTCGGCAACGATACAGACCTTCTTTCCTTGTTGCCGGAGGGTGGAGCTCTCCATATAGACCTCGTCGTAGGCGCTCAGGGCTTTTTCGCGCTGTTTGCTCATGGGGAGTGGAAAGCGGTGCACCGTGTTTTCCGGAATGTCGAGTTGCAATAGGATGTCGGCTGCGCGTGAAACTCTGTTTCCATCTTTGGCCAGTGTCTCGGGACAGAATATACAGTCGGCTGTCTGCAGGGCTTTCAAGCCTTTTACGGTAATCAGTTCCGGTTCGCCGGGACCGAGAGATACAAATATGACGGGGAACATTTGCATGAAGACATTAAAGTTAAAAATTAAAGAACAGCAAAACGGCTACAAAAGTGGGGAAATAATCAGTAGCAAACAAGATATTCGCTATCTTTGTTATTTACTAAAACAATCTGTTTTTTATGGATTATCAACTGAACACCCGCTTGAATGGCAACATAGCCATGACTTCCAGCTACCATGAGCGTGCGTCGCTGCAACGTGACAAGACTCTGTATAAATTCATTTGGGTACAGATCGGTACGCTCACTCTGGAAATAGACCATATCCCCATGCGCCTGGAAAAGGATGAAATCGTGACCTTGACCCCGTTGCATCACCTGGAGGTAAAAGAGGTGGACGGTGAATACCTGACGTTTGTATTCAACAGCAATTTTTATTGCATCTATGGACATGACAACGAGGTCTCTTGCAACGGACTCCTTTTTTATGGCTCTTCCAGGGTGATGAGACTGGCGCTTTCTGCCGGGCAGTCTTCCAACTTGCATGACATAGTCCGCATTTTCCGGCAGGAATCGGTCATCCATGACAACCTGCAGGAGGAGATGCTGCGGATTGTCTTGAAACGTTTCATCATTACCTGCACACGCATTGCGCGCCAGCGTTTTGGGGTGGGGCAGGAGAAGGAAAAGACGTTTGACATCATCCGGCAGTATTACGTATTAGTGGACCGGCATTTCAAGGAGAAGAAGCAAGTGCAGGATTATGCCGATATTCTTTGCCGTTCTCCCAAGACACTTTCCAATCTGTTCTCGACCTGCGGGTTGCCTTCCCCTTTACGGGTGATTCATGACCGCATTGAGGCAGAAGCCATGAGATTGCTGCTGTATACCCACAAAAGCGCTAAGGAAATCAGCTCCATTCTGGGCTTCGAAGACTTGTCCGCGTTCAGCCGTTTTTTCAAGAAAATGACCGGCGAGAGTGTCTCGGACTACCGGAAAAGAGTGAAACGGGAAGAATTGCCAACTGTTGCGGAATAATTGCCATTTCGTACGTGGTGGAAAACAAGGAACTTTGCAAAAACAAAAATCAAGTCATATTACTGAAACCATTTAAAAAGTAGAACAAAGATGAAAACGAAATTGCAAAACTTGTTTATGGCTGCGTTGACGCTGGCCGCTTCCACTCAAAAGTTGGGTGTTAATTTGATTCGTGTAGCCATCCTGGTTATTTTCGTATGGATTGGTGGGTTGAAATTCTGGAATTATGAGGCTGAAGGGATTGTCCCTTTTGTGGCGAACAGCCCGTTCATGAGCTTCTTTTATACAAAGAGTGCCCCGGAGTACAAGGAGTATAAGCTGAAAGAGGGCGAGTTCAATGAGGCGAAACATCAGTGGCACGTGGAGAACAATACGTATGGTTTCTCTCACGGTCTGGGCATTCTGATTATGACCATCGGCATTCTGACATTTCTGGGGATATTCTCTCCGAAAATCGGACTGGCGGGAGCTGCACTGGCCATTGTCATGACAATAGGTACCCTCTCTTTCCTGGTGACAACCCCTGAGGTGTGGGTGCCCGACTTGGGAAGCGGGGAGCACGGCTTTCCGTTGCTGACGGGGGCAGGGCGCTTGGTCATCAAGGATACGGCCATTCTTGCCGGTGCCATTGTCGTACTGTCTGACAGTGCAAAAAGAGTATTGAACCAATTAAGGAAATAGACGTATGAAACAGTATGATGTCATTATCATCGGATTCGGCAAAGGCGGAAAGACATTGGCTGCCGAGTTGGCAAAACGGAAGCTGGACGTTGCCGTAGTGGAGCGTTCGGAAAAGATGTACGGAGGGACATGTATCAATATCGGTTGCATTCCCACAAAAACATTGGTGCATGCGGCAAAGCATGCGGACAAAGACGCTTCTTGGGAGGTCAAGAAGGCATACTATCGTCAGTCCATTGCAAGGAAGGAAGAGGTCGTCTCTTTCCTACGTCAGAAGAACTATCACAATCTGGCCGACAATCCTCATATAACGGTCTATACGGGTATCGGCTCCTTTGCAGGTCCGGATGTGGTGGAAGTTGGGATGGTGGAAGGGACATTACAATTGCAAGCTCCCCGGATATTCATCAATACGGGTGCCGAAACCGTCATTCCACCGATAGAGGGGATACAAGGTAACCCACGGGTATATACCAGCACCTCCATTATGGAACTGACTGAGCTGCCGGCACAGCTCGTCATTGTAGGTGGGGGATACATCGGACTAGAATTTGCTTCCATGTATGCTTCATTCGGTTCGCAAGTCACGGTGCTCGAGGGCTCTTCCGAACTGATATCCCGGGAGGACCGGGACATTGCGGACAGTGTCCGGGAGGTATTGGAACAGAAAGGAATCGTTTTCAGGCTGAATGCACGCGTGCAGTCCGTGAAAGACTCTGACGTCATTTACCGGGATGCGGTCACGGGAGAGGAACATCAGTTACACGCAGATGCCATCCTGCTGGCTACCGGCCGGCGTCCGAATACGGCTGGCTTGAACCTGGCGGCGGCAGGTGTAGAGGTGAATGAGCGCGGTGCTATTGTGGTGGACGACTATTTGCAGACTACCAACCCCAAGATACATGCTATCGGTGATGTAAAGGGCGGTTTGCAGTTTACCTACATTTCTTTGGATGATTACCGCATTCTGCGCGAAGACCTTTTCGGGGCAGGAGAACGCAAGGTGTCCGACCGTGACCCGGTGAGCTATTCGGTATTCATCGACCCGCCGCTTTCACGCATCGGGCTGAGCGAAGCGGAAGCACGCAAGAAAGGATTGAATATAAAGGTCAACAAACTGCCGGTAGCCGCTGTTCCGCGTGCCAGGACTTTGGGCGATACGAACGGATTGTTCAAGGTGGTGGTGGACGCCGATACGGACAAGATAGTGGGATGTACGCTGTTTGGTCCGGAATCGAGCGAGGTCATCAACCTGGTGGCAATGGCCATGAAGACCGGGCAGGAATATACCTTCCTCCGTGATTTTGTCTTTACACATCCCAGCATGAGCGAAGCGCTGAATGACTTGATGGGCTTTTAAAGATTATTTAGGCACAATATCCACCAATTTGCGGGAAGAGCATTTGCGTATTTCCCCAAAAATGACGAATATTGTGCCCGAATTCTATAAACCCCAATAGTCATGACCCGGATATCTGCCATAGGCATTGCACTGCTGTGCATTTTATGCGTAACCTCTTGCGGCTTAAAATCAAGACAGACTACTACCGAATCTTCTTCCGAAACGGGCTATTCTCCGGTTACGACAGACACGGCAGCTACCATTGTACCGTGCTATGCCAAAGGCTATACGGTGAAATATCTTCCGCACCATGTCCGTCTGGTGGATATACACGACCCTCAAAAAGAAAGCAGCAGCACTTTCCACTATGCGCTGGTACCGAAAGGCATAAAGCCTGTCGGTATACCGAGCGACTATACGGTGATTGAAACGCCGGTAGAGCACGTTATGTGTATGACATCCCTGCAACTTTCCAACTTCATCCGTCTGGATGCCTGCGATTATGTGGTGGGCATCACCAGTACGCGCCATCTCTTCAACAAGGAGATGAACGACCGTTTGAAGTCCGGCGAGACCGTGAAGATTGGTATCGAAGGGAACTTTGATAATGAAGTGATAATGAGCATGAATCCGGATGTTATCTTTATCTCTCCTTTCAAGCGGGGCGGATATGATGCCATGCGGGAAATCGGTATTCCACTGGTTCCCCATTTGGGATATAAGGAGATGACCCCGTTGGGGCAGGCTGAATGGATAAAATTCATCGGCATGTTTATAGGCCAGGAAGTGGAGGCGAATGAAAAGTTTGCTGCGATAGAGAAGCGCTATAACGAATTGAAGGAGCTGGCTGCCAACGTGAAGAAGCGTCCGATGGTATTCAGCGGCGAGATACGGGGTGGCAACTGGTATGCAGTGGGAGGAAAGAGCTTTCTTGCCGAACTGTTCCGTGATGCCGGTGCGGATTATTTCTTGAAAGACGATCCCCGTTCGGGAGGTGTCACGCTGGATTTTGAAACCGTATATAGCCAGGCGGAGAGTGCCGACTATTGGCGCATTGTCAACAGCTATGACGGGACGTTCACGTATGATGCCTTGAAGTCCCTCGACCCGCGTTATGCCGACTTCCGTGCGTTCCGTGAGAAGGGAGTGGTATACTGCAACATGCGTGAGAAACCCTTCTACGAAAGTATGCCCATGCAGCCCGAAATTGTATTGGAAGACCTGATACATGCTTTCCATCCCGATTTGTTGCCCGACTATAAACCGACTTACTACGAACTGCTGAAATGATAAAAAGACCCATACTTCCGTTGATGTTGCTGACACTGGCATCTATCTTTCTTTTTTTCCTGCTGAACCTGCTTTTTGGGTCGGTTCACATTCCTCTGCGCTCTGTGTGGAATATATTGTGGGGAAATACGGATGAATCCGTTATTTGGCAGAATATCATCTGGAAGTCCCGCGTGCCCCAGGCGTTGACGGCATTGGTGGCGGGAGCAGGGCTGTCAGTCAGCGGTCTGCAGATGCAGACGGTGTTCCGCAATCCGCTGGCAGGGCCTTCGGTATTGGGCATCAGTTCAGGTGCCAGCCTGGGTGTGGCTTGTGTGGTATTGCTGTCCGGGGCGATGGGCGGTGTGGCATTGAGCCGTTTGGGGTATATGGGCGAGGTTGCCTTGTCGGTTGCCGCCATTATCGGTGCGCTGGCTGTGATGGCGCTCATTGTCTATGTCTCCCAGAAGGTGAAGGGCAACGTGACGCTGCTGATAATCGGTGTGATGATAGGCTATGTGGCAAGTGCCGTCATCGGCGTATTGAAATATTTCAGTGTGGAGGAAGATATACGTGCATATGTCATTTGGGGATTGGGTAGCTTTGCCCGTGTTTCGGGCGACCAGATGGTGCTGTTTGTCTGCATCATGGCTGTGCTGCTTCCGTTGTCCTTCCTGCTGATAAAGACGATGAATCTGTTGCTGCTGGGCGATGGCTATGCACGCAATCTGGGACTGAACATCAAGCGGGCACGCCTGCTGGTTATCTCATGCTCCGGTGTGCTGGTGGCTATTGTAACGGCCTATTGCGGTCCGATTATGTTTATCGGATTGGCGGTTCCCCATCTGTGCCGTGCCATCTTCCACTCTTCGGACCATCGGGTGTTGATGCCTGCCACATTGCTGGTAGGCGCTTCCCTGGCATTGGTCTGCAATCTGATAGCCCGTATGCCCGGCTTCGAGGGAGCTTTGCCGGTCAACTCGGTGACGGCACTGGTAGGTGCGCCGGTAGTGGCTTCTGTACTTTTTAGAAAACGGAAAGGAGAATTGAATGAATAAGGAAACCATACATATAGAGAATCTTTCCATCGGTTACCCCGGCAAGGGGGATGTGAAAGTGGTGGCAGACGGCATTTGCGCCGGAATCAACAGTGGTGAGCTGACTTGCTTGTTGGGAGCTAATGGAGTGGGGAAGTCCACGCTGCTTCGTACGTTGTCTGCCTTCCAGCCAAAACTTGGAGGAAACATATTTATTGAAGGAAAAGAGATTGGGGACTATACCGACAAGCAGCTTTCGCGCGTCATTAGTGTGGTGCTGACGGAGAAGTGCGATATACGCAATATGTCCGTCGTAGAACTGATAGGTCTGGGGCGTAGCCCCTACACCGGTTTCTGGGGAACTCTTTCGAAAGAGGACAAGACTGTGGTGGACAAATCCATCGCCCTGGTAGGCATTCCCCACCTGGCGCACCGCATGGTGCATACGCTGAGTGACGGTGAACGGCAGAAGGTGATGATAGCCAAGGCGCTCGCCCAGGAAACTCCCGTCATCTATCTGGATGAACCGACAGCTTTCCTTGATTTTCCCAGTAAAGTAGAGATGATGCAACTGCTTCACCAGCTCAGCCGGCAAACGGACAAGACGATTTTCCTTTCTACTCACGACTTGGAACTGGCCCTGCAGATAGCGGACAAAATATGGCTGATGGACAAGGTGAACGGCGTAACTATCGGTACTCCCGAGGACCTTTCGTTGAACGGCAGCCTGAGCAATTTCTTTGCCCGTAAGGGTATTGCCTTTGATTTGGAAACGGGACTGTTCAGGGTAGCCAATGAATATACCTCCCAGATACGCTTGGCGGGCCACGGGCAGAAGTATGCCATGGTGCGCAAGGCACTCCAGAGAAACGGGATTCTGGCAAACCGGAATGTTGAATCGGAGATTTATATCGAAACCGGAGATTTGAAGGGAGACGGCAGCTTCGTATTCCATCGACCGGGCAAGGAGCCGGTAACAGTGTACTCCATTGAGAAATTGCTGCAAATAGTCTTGTCATTCCATTCCCTATGATGCACCATTCTGCAAAGGATAATTATGTCCACTTAACGACGACTCCGGTCCCCCGGCTGATTACGTCATTGGCTGTGCCGACCATCATCAGCATGCTGGTGACGTCCTTCTACAACATGGCAGATACCTATTTTGTGGGTAAAATAAATACCCAGTCTACGGCTGCCGTAGGTATCGTGTTTTCTGTGATGTCCATTATCCAGGCTGTGGGATTCTTCTTCGGTCATGGTTCGGGGAACTACATCTCCCGTAAGTTGGGGGCGCAGGAAACGGAGAGTGCCGAGAAGATGGCATCCACCGGCTTCTTTTTTGCCTTGTTTATCGGAGCGGCTCTGGCTGTGCTGGGATTGCTGTTCCTTACACCGCTTTCCCTTGCTTTGGGGTCGACGCCTACTATTCTTCCGTATACGGAGCGCTATTTGGGAATCATTCTGCTGGGTACTCCTTTTATGACCGCCTCATTGGTGCTGAATAACCAAATACGTTTTCAAGGTAATGCGGCGTATGCCATGGTGGGGATTGTGAGTGGGGCGGTCATCAACGTGGTGCTCGACCCTATCCTGATTTTTGTATGCGATATGGGCATATCCGGTGCCGCACTGGCCACAGTAGTCAGCCAGATATGTAGTTTCATCCTTTTGCTATATATGGGGCGCAGAGGAGGAAATATACGTATACGTTACAGAAACTTTACGCCTACACTGGCTTTCATCAAGGAAATTATTGGGGGTGGAACTCCGTCACTCACCCGGCAGGGACTGGCAAGCGTGGCAACCATTTTGCTGAACGTGGCGGCCGGTGCATATGGTGACGCAGCTATTGCAGGGATGTCCATTGTGACGCGTATCTCTATGTTTATCAATGCTTTCCTAATTGGTTTCGGGCAAGGCTTCCAACCGGTATGCGGATTCAATTATGGTGCCGGGCTGTATGCCAGAGTGCGCCAAGGATTCTGGTTCTGTGTGAAGGTAGGCTTTTTCTTTTTGCTGGTTTGTGCGGTGGCAGGTATGGGATATGCCGAGGAGATTGTCTCCATCTTCCGCAAGGGAGACCCTGCTGTTGTAGCTACCGGTGCGGCAGCATTGCGCTGGCAGTTCATCACCTATCCGTTGGGTGCATGGATTGTGGTCAGCAACATGATGCTGCAGACTATCCGCAAGCCCGTACGCGCTACGATACTTTCCTCTGCCCGTCAAGGGCTGTTCTTCATCCCCCTCATCTTCATTCTTCCTTATTTCTTAGGACTGAAAGGGGTGGAGATGTGCCAGGCGGCGTCGGACATGCTGACCTTCTTCCTCGCCATTCCATTGACCTGCGGGGTGCTGGCGGAGATGAAGAGGAAGGAGGCGGAACAACTGCAACAGCGGCAATCTTGAAGTTTCTGCGTCCCTATTCAATTTTCACGGGAGCTATCGGTTGCCGCTTCACTTTATCGAGGGGAGCTGCATGGTACTCGATGCGCCCGAAGTCTATCTGTCTCAAATCAATGCTTCTGATTGTACTGTTGTACATGGTGCGATAGTAGATGATACCGTTTGTCATATCTGTGGCCGATGTCCATTGGGTGGCACTTGGAATATTGGCAGGAACCTGGCCGAGGGGAAACTCGATGCCTACGGGTATATCAAAGTTATTCAGTATCTGAAAACATTGGAGAACGGTTTCCTGTGCGGTATTCTGTGGTGGTGTAGAAGTCTGGTAGAAAGCGGCACGGATAAAGCGGGAAGGGGGAGTCACATCTCCCGGAATTCCCAAAAAGCCGCTTCCCGAACCGAAAGGGGCTATAGTCACATTGCCCAGCGATTTGCTTTCGGCACTGCCCGGGTAGAGGTTCACATAATTGTTTAAGTTGGTCATCTGCCAGTCAAAGCCGGGGGAGTTTGTCAATACTCCCAGTTTGTTTTCATAGAAACGGGGCTGTCCGTCGATGAACTCCAATACCAGTTGGCGGCCGGTCTTGTCTGCAATCCGCCAATGTACGGTGGAGGCGCGTGGGTCAATGGCTATGACCGTTACATTTTCAATAGCCTCCTTTACCTCGTCCACAGTAGAAAAGCTTCCCAACAGCCATGATACCAATTGTAAATCGGCTATGCTCGACGCTTTTCGTGTGGGGTCGTACTCCTCATATTTGCCATATCCGGGAAAGTAGAACAGCCCGGCGGAGAGCCCGGCTTCATTCAGACCTTCGGCCACGAACTCCTTTTGCTCCACTGCCAGGCCTACGTAGCCATAGCGTGAGGTGAACTCCATGCCGGACAGACTGCCTCCGGGTGTCAGTGATTGTTGCGAATAACCGCGCGGTACGATGACGTACTGGCTGTTCAGCTCACTGCCTCCCCATTCGATGGTGCGGGCTACGACGTGCGCATTGTCTTTGGCCGTCAGGGTGATACCGGTACATGCCTCTGCTGTTTGAGGGGCGAAGGTGAGGGCTGTCATTGCTGCCAGCAGGATAGGAATTCTTTTTGCCATATTATTCAGTTTATATTGTTGAGTATCTGTTTGTATACTAAACAACTCTGTATGGCAAAATGTTCCCTTACCAGAACCGGTACCCCAGCGTGAAGAATGCGGCGAAGTTCTTGGGAAAATATCCTCCTTCTTCCGAATGACCTATCATCTGGTTTATCTGCTCATTGACTTTTACCAGTCCCACTTGTGTCTCTGCACCGATGATGAATCTTCTGTATTCAAAAGTAAGTCCCAAGGCAATACCTGCATCGAAACGGTTGTTACCCATTTTCCCGTCTACCATGCTGCCGAAAGTGTCTATCTTGAACTGGTATCCTCCCTGGATACTGCTACTATATTCGTAGGTTTCGCCGGAGGTCTTGCCTGCCACACCTATGGCCGCATAAGGGCCGACACTCAGCGAGGCATGATAATCCTTGCCCAGATGGAGGCGGGCCGCTATCATGAGGGGGATTTGCAGATACAGTTCATGCATTTTGGCCTTGCCGATGTGGCTTATCTCGTCTTTACCGCCGATGGACACGAATTCCAATGCGGATTGCAGCACCCAGGTCTTGTTGAGGACATATTCTGCACCGACACCAGCTTTGTAAGCTATTTGGGTGTCACTACTGGAGTGTTTTCCATGAAAATGGGAGGTACCGATTCCAGCTTTTGCATGAAAGGACAGCGGGCTTTGTGCCAGACCGGTCAGTACGGTCATTGCCATACAGACGGTAATGATTATCTTCTTCTTCATGAGTAAATTTTTCCGTTTTCGGTTATGAGTAATACTGTTAGTTCGCTGTTGGGCAGCAAGGGGTCACAGTGCCGGTGACAGAGCTCAATCAGTGCCTTGCCAAACTTTTCCAGCAGCTCTTCGGGAATGATGTCCCAGAGTTCACGCGCCAGGTTCATCTGTCCGATGGCGGCAAGTGTTTCTTCGCTGCATCCCGTCTGGCGTGCCAGGTCTTGAATGAATTCCTTATTCATGGTCACTTTCTTGCTGTGGGTATCCAGATTGCCTTCGGCCAGTTTCACGGCCTTTCCCATCATCACGCCGAGGGTGACGTGCGGTACTTGCTCTTCGGCTGCTATTTTCAAGGTTTCGCCGATAAAGTTGCCGTAATGCACGAAAGCCTGGGTGGGGAGGTCGGGATAATACGCCTTGATGAAACGTTCGCTCTTTGCGCCGGAGCTGATGACGATACGAGGGTTCCGGGTTGCCTTTGCCACTTCCATGGACTTCCGGATGGAATTGATGAAGGCTTCCGAGGAGAATGGCTTCACGATGCCGGAGGTCCCGATAATGGAAATGCCTCCTTCGATACCGAGGCGGGGATTGAAGGTGCGTTTGGCTATTTCTTCTCCACCGGGGATGGAGATGGTAATGAGAATAGGATTGGGCTGTTTGGCAATATGGAGGCGTTCAAGCCATAGCTTGACGTTCTTCTTTATCATTTCGCGTGGGGTGTCGTTGATGGCAGAGCTACCGAGCTCAAGTCCCAGACCGGGCATGGTGATGACACCTACGCCTTCGCCGCCGCAGACGATGATGTTGTAGTCGTCCTGGGGAGTGTCTTCCGGCAGCGGGTCGTCTATGCGGAAAGGTATGGCTATATTGGCCACAACTTTCATCCCGTTGGTGATGTCCGGGTCGTCGCCGGCATCCTTGATGACGGTAGCGCTTGTCTCGAACATGCCGTCACCGTTTTCCAGAAGGTCGGAGTGGGGAATATGGTGCTGCGGCTCTACGGGAACCTGTATGGTTTCTCCGTTGGGAAGAACTACCGGAAATTCCGTAGGACGCTTTTTGAAGTAGATATTGAATACATCCCAGGTGGCGGCTACGGCGGCAGCGGCGGCACATGTTCCGGTAGTCAGTCCGCTGCGCAGGGGGAAGAAGTCGGGTAAATGTTTCTCGACTATGCGGCGCAGGCCATGCTCGCCGTTTACACAGATAAACTTGCCGGATGTCTCGGGGCGTCGGATGGCAAAGATGCGTATACCCAGTTGCCGGGCAGCTTCCACCTTCTCGCAGAATCCACCGGATATCCCGCTTTCCTTGAGGAGTATGGCTTCGGGATGAAGCTGTTTCATCAGGACTTGCTCGTCTTCTCCGGGTGTGTAGTAGTAGAGGTTCTTCTCGGAGAAGCCCTGTTCCCGGGCGAGCTTGCGCGAGCTGTTACGGTCGAGGATGCGGAAGTAACAGCAGGCATTCTGCCACAAAGGCTTCAGCTTACCTATGGTCTGTACGCCGGTCAGTGCAAGTAAGATGAAAATCTTTTCTTTCTGTATCTTCTCGATGGCATCGTCATAATCCCTGCACCAGGTGATGTGTTCTTCATCGCGTTCCGGGAAGATACGCTCGAAACGGATGACGGGGATATTCGATTCCACGGAGACTTGTTCCAGAGTCTCATGCAGCTGTGTGGCAAAGGGGTGCGCGGCGTCTATCAGCAGCTTTATGTGATGCTGTGCACAGAATGTTTCTATTTCTATTGCATCCATCGCGCCTTGCAGGCGGATGCCATTATGCAGAAGTACGTCCTGCTCATCCCCTTTGGTAGAATAGTAGAAAGTTTTTCCGGCTTCTTCAAGGGTTTGGATGGCTATGCGTCCTTCGGTGGTTCCGCCAAATATTAATATCATGTTTGAATGTTTATGGGTGATTAATCGTTGATTTATTTCCGGTACAGATGCTTGAACTCGTGTGCATAGAGCCGTGACAGACCTTCACGGTTGCCGATGGCTTCGCCTACGACAATCATGGTTGTCAAGGTGAGGTTATTTTCCTTCACTATTCTGGCAAGGTCTTTGAGTTCCCCCCTGAATATTTGTTCGTCTTTCCATGTCAAGTGGTAGCAGACAGCTACGGGGGTAGTTTCCGGATATTCCTGCAACAGTTCTTCCTGCACCTGCTCCGCAATGCTTGCACTGAGGAAGATGCACATGGTACTTTGTGAGCGTGCCATGAGATGTAGCTTTTCGCGTTCGGGCATGGGCGTACGTCCTTCGCCGCGTGTTAGGATGATGCTTTGCACTTTTTCCGGAATGGTGAACTGCGACTTCAAGGCAGCTGCCGCCGCCTGGAAGGAGGATATGCCGGGGGTGATGTGGTAGCTCATGCCGTGCTGGTCAAAGTAGTTCATCTGTTCCTGAATGGCACCATAGATACATGGGTCACCCGTATGCAGGCGTACGATGAATTTTCCCTTGTCATAGAACTTCTTCATCACTTCAAATTGTTCTTCCAAATCCATGGAAGCGGAGCTGAGTACGGTAGCACCGGCCTTGGCACAGAGAGTCAGCTCCTTGGGAACGAGGCTGCCGGCATACAGAATGAGGTCGGCGCGTTCCAGCATTTGGCGTCCGCGTACGGAAACCAGGTCCGGGTCGCCCGGGCCGGCACCCACTATTTCGATGTGGCCCTGGCGCACAGTTCTTATGTCAAGGGCGGCGGCCACGGTATAGTTCTCTCCTTTCTTCTTGGGCACCAGCAGCCGGGAGTTGTTTGCACTCAGTAAGGCGGCGGCTTCGCTGACGCTGGGGGTACCCATGTGCTTCATGACGGTTTTGCTGGGATGGGGCACCTCTATCTCTGCCAGTTCCTCGGCTGTATAGAAGTAGACCGGGAACTTCTTTTGGAGCGCTTTCACTACCGGTTCGTCACTTTTAGCTTTAATCGTGGAGATGGAGGCGATGCTTTGGGGCATGATGCCGTATTCCTTCAGTGTGTTCATAATCTCTTTCTCCACTTTCCGCACGGGACCTGCCAGCCGGGCAAGGCCGATGCCGAGGTGTACGACACAGGGCACGTAGCATATCATAGGCATTTCCGGGAAGTTGGGGACTTGGGGAGATACGCACAGAATCAGTTTGAAGCGTGAAGGTTTAATGTCCTGCACCCGGTAGAATACTTCTACATGAGGCGGCAGGTGCGCCTCCATCCAGTCCGTGCCTTCATTGCGCACCGTGAGCAGCAGGGCGGTGGGCTTGCCGGAAACGAAGAGGCTGATATGCTCGTTCATGCATACTCTTTTTTTCTCTTCGGGCGTCTTGGCAAGTTCTGCCAGCAGGAGGGTGGAGGGTTCGGCGTTGATGACCGGAAACCACCCGAAACGTTGGGGCAGGGTATCGAGTCCCCATAGACCGGTGCAGTCGCTTTGCGTGGTGACTACCGGTTCGGCCCCGAGGATATTCGCTACCTGGTGGGTCAGTTCGTTGGCTCCTCCGATGTGTCCGGAAAGTACGGAGATGGCAAATTTACCGGTACTGTCCACGCAAATCACGGCAGGGTCGGTATATTTGTTCTTCACGCAAGGAGCGATGGTGCGGACACAGATTCCCATGGCGCCAATGAAGACAAAGGCATCATAGCGGTTGAAGTTTTCCGCTGTGAATTTGCCGGCGGATTCTATATGTGTGCATCCCTCTTCGTGCCTGAGGGTGAAGATTTCGGAGTCGGGAAGTTCGTTGAGCAGTGATTGGGCTATGCTCAAACCGGCTTCGGAGATTAGAATAATAGCTGTTTTCATAATGGGTATGTTTAAGAAAGCGTGGCTTTCATAATTTCAATGGGGTTATATTCGTTCAAGGCGATATGGGTGGAAGGGTGGAGCACCATTCCGTTCCGCTCGATTCCTCGGCAGAACGCCTCCTTGCTTTCTGCCGATACGGAGTTGAAGACGATGCAGCCTTCGGGGTGCAGCACTTGTTTCACTTTCTCTATCATTTCCTCCAGATGTCCGCCGTGTCCACCGATGAAGACGGCATCGGGGCGGGCAAAGGGAGTGAGGTCGGTGTGCAGGAAATCTCCGGTTATCGCCGTAATGCCCGGCGCGCCGAAGCGGCGGGAGTTGGTGTCCATCAGCTCTTTTCCTTCGGGGCGTATCTCGAAGGAGATGACGGCGAGATGAGGAAATTGCAGGCGGGCTTCGATGGAGACGGAACCGGTACAGAAACCGATGTCCCAGAAGACGCGGCGGCGGTTCAGTTCCAATGCCTGCAGGGTGAGCAGGCGGATGGGAGCCTTGGTTATCATGCGGGCGCGTCCGTCAAGATGTGCAAACTCTTCATCGGGGATGCCGAAGGGACGGACTGGAAAGTCTGGGGCTTCGCTACCGTGCAGGGAGTTTGTGCGGCATTGTCCGGGATGGCTGTCCAGCAGCAGGCAGTTGGGATGTTCGAAGTCACCGGAAACCGCTTCCTGGGGTGTCATCCGGCGTATGCGTTCCTTTTCGGGATTGCCGAGATGCTCGCCGATGTATAGTGTGTAGTGGGAGTACCCGTATTCCAGCATGCGGGCGGCAATGGTGGCCGGGGTATGTTCGCGGTCGGTGAGGATGCCTATTTTGGGGGCACGCTCTATGAGGGCACGGTCGAACTCCTGCCAGGGGCGTCCTGTCAGGGAGACGGTGCGTATGTCGTCATACGGCATGACGAGGCGGTGTGCCAATGTCTGCAAGGAATTGAAAGCGGGATAGAGCAGAATGTCTGCCTCGGGAAGCTTACGCTTTATGGTATTGGCAAAACCGAAGAATAACGGGTCGCCGGACGCGAATACAATGATGGAGTCGTCCGTAGCCGTCTCTTCGAAGCGGGTAAATATTTCTTCATAACGGGAAAAGACACGCTCCAGCGGTACGGTGATGGAAATCCATTCGGCCCCGGCAGGCAGCAGAGGACCGACAATCTCCTTATGCCGTATGCCACCGGAGAAGACCTTCCCCTTCCGTATCTGTGCCAGTGCTTCCGGTGGAAAGAAGGGGGAACGGTTGTCATCCATTCCTATGATTATAAATCTGTGTTTCATTCAATGAGTAATCTTATGAAAATATCAAGTAATGTAAGGGGGCATAACAAGTAATGTTATCGGTCGTAACAAGTAATGTTATGGAATGTCTCTTTTCACTTACACATCCCTGCCCGGGCGCAACTGCTCCGCATCGTTGTAGCACAGCACGGAGTTCACCAGCGTGGCAGCTAAGTTACTGCCTCCCTTACGTCCTTCTACGATAATCTTGGGTATTTCCGTAAAGGGTTTCACCATGTGTTTGGACTCCTGCACATGCACGAAGCCTACCGGTGCAGCAACAATGCCCGCCGGATGTGCCTTGCCCTTACGTATCAGGTCGCAGAGTTCCATAAGTGCCGTAGGTGCATTGCCGAATACAAAGAAAGCATCGGGATGCTCCTCCACAGCCAGGCGGATGCCTGCCTGGGTACGGGTGATGCCTTTCTCTGCAGCCATCGTCGCTGTGCGCGGGTCGCCGAGGTAACATTTCACCTCTATGCCCAGCCGCTGCAAAGCTCCTTTGCGGATACCGCTGGCTGCCATCGTGACGTCTGTGACAATCGTCTTGATTCCGCCTTTCTCGATGGCTTGATACAAGGAAGCCACGGCACCTTCGTCCGTATGCAGCAGATGCTCCATTTCAAAATCGGCGGTGGTATGTATGGCATGGAGTAAAGCCCATTTATGGTCGAGGGGAATATGCTTGTTCTTCAGTTCCTTTTCGATGGTACGGAAACTACGAATCATGATGTCTTGCCCGATGCCCGTGGCTTCGGTATTCGTGTCCCGGTAATAGCCGCGCGGAGTGATGAAGGCTCCGTTCCATTCGTAGGACTGTGAGTTGCCTATCAATACGACTGTAAACATATCCACCTCTTCGGGATTGAAATCTCCCAGCGTGGTGATGTGTACCGCTTGTTCCGGGCGTCCTGCCTGGCGCACATATCCCACGGGCGTTTCCGGTGAGCGTCCTTCCTGCAGAAAGAGTTCTTTCAAGCGGTAAAGCTGCCAGTAGCGTCCTTCACTTTTGGGGTTGTAGACTGCCGTCACGAAGTCGGCGGCAGCGGCTGCGATGATACGCCTTTCAATACGCTCCCAGGGAGTCATCAGGTCTGAAAGGGAGATGACGCAGAAGTCATGTCCCACGGGAGCTCCCAGCAGTGAGGCTGCCTTTTGGAAAGCGCTGATGCCCGGCAGCGAAACGATTTCCACGTTGCTGTTCCTTTCCCGCTTCATCTCGTAGACAAGCGGCGTCATACCATAGATGCCCGCATCCCCGGAACTGATGACGCAGACCGTCTTTCCCTGCTCTGCCAGCTCGAAAGCCTGCTCGGCACGGGCGCGCTCACGCTTCATGCCGGTATCTATGCATGTTGTTGAGGGGTGGAGATAAGGGATTACAAATTGGAAATAATACTTATATCCCACCACTACATCTGATTCTTGCAAAGCGGAAATTACGGCGGGAGTTATATCCGATTCATTGCCCGGTCCGATGCCGGCAACAATTATTTTGGGGTGTTTCATATCCATATGTTCTATTGGCATACAAAGATAGAACTTATATTTGACGAAACCGAAAAAACTCTGTGCTAATCCGCGTAATCTGTGGTGAAACTTTATTGTCTAAACCTGCAAGTGCCGGTATTCGCTCGGAGTATAGCCTACGTTTTTCTTGAATACTCGGTTGAAGTGCTGCGAATACTGGTATCCCAGCTCATAGGCAATCTGGCTGACTGTCTTCCCGCTTCCTATAATCATTTCTTTGGGCAGGTCGATGATTTTGTTCTGGATATATTCTTGCGCCGTCTTTCCGGTTTCCTTCTTCACCAAATCTCCGAAATAGTTAGAAGAGAGGAACACTTTGTCTGCGAAGTATTTCACGGAAGGCAGTCCTTCGGTCTGCGGTTTGTCGCTCTGGAAATAGTCGTCTATCAGTGCTTCAAATTTCATCAGGATGTCTTTGTTGGCTGCCGAGCGGGTGATGAACTGGCGTTCGTAGAAACGCATGCAGTAGTCCAGCAGCAGTTCGATGTTGCGTGCAATCAGACCCTTGCTGTGCTTGTCGATGGGGCGTTGGATTTCCATCTTAATCTTCTTCAGACAGTCGAGGAAGATTTCTTTCTCGTCTTCGGACAAATGCAGTGCCTCGGTAGAGGAATAGGAAAAGAAGGAATACTGCTTTATTCCCTGTCCCAGCGAGGTGCCTTTTATCAAGTCGGGGTGGAACAGCAGGCCGGAGGCGCTGGGCTGCATACCTTCCAGCATGTTGACCTCGGTCACCTGGCCCGGGGCGAAGCTGGTTACCGTGCCTTCCTGGTAATCGTAAAACTGTTTTCCATAGCGTATATCTCCGCATTTGGTATTTTTGAGGAAAAGGGCGTATACGCCATAGTTCAACGTGAAATGTCTGGGGTATCCGGTGGCTTCGGACAAGTCGACTACGCTGACCAGCGGGTGCAGGGTTTCGAGACCGAACATCTTGTTGTATTGGTCTACTGCATTGAGCTTGATTACTTCTTCCATAAACGTTCCTGTTAGTTTTGTACAAATGTAGAGAATAATCCGGAAAGTACCATATCGCAGGAGGAGGAATCCGTAATATGGTTACAAATGTCCGTAATCTGTGTACATTGAAAAGAGCTACACCCTTTGTCCGGGATGGTGTAGCCATCCGGAGCAAAGGGTGTAGCCTTGGTATGTAAAAGGTGTAGCCCTTTTACGCTTGCTGGTTATCAATCTTTTAGCATGGCTTTGATGTGTTCCATATAGAGCTGGCGGATGGCTTTGTTTTCGCCCAGTCCCTGCATGCGTACATTCACTTGATAGCCTTGCTTTTCAAGTTCCGTCTTCCACACGCCGGCAATATCTTCCTTGGTATGGTTGCCGCATACCAACAGCAACGGAACCAATGTCACGCTCTTGGGGCGTGTCTCTTTCAGTTGCAGCAGGGTTGCGTCCAGGGTGGGGTATCCTTCAATGGTGCTGACGTGGAAGTTCTTCAGTCCATGGGCTTTCATCATGAAGTCGAGCATGGCGTAAGTAGCCGTGCTGGGTAGCTGGTTGCCGTGCCCCACATAGACAATGTCTTCTTTCTTTCGCAGCTGTTCGGCGGTCAGTATACCGATTACCTTCTCGCAGTCTTCGACGGAGTAGAGCAGGGGATTTCCCACTTTTATCTCCTTGAAGAAGGGACGGAGCTTGTCTGCATCCCTGCGGACGGAGGTCATCTCACTGCCTTCTATCAAGGTGGTGCTCTGGACGTAGATGGTCCGGTAGCCTTCGGCGCGAAGTTTCAGCAGTGCATCCGTAGGGCTGTCTTTGTACACACCCTCCTTGGCAAGTCTTTTTCGTACAATCGGCGAGATGTATGCTTCGCGCACTGTAAACTGCGGAAAGGCTTCTTGTGCCTCACGGGTCACGACGTCGAGCGTCAAGGCACGTGTCTGAGGGTCCGAACTGCCATAATGGGTGATGAGCAGAGCCGCCTTCTCCTCTTGTTGTGCGGAGGAGAAGAGGCTGATGCCGAGTAAATAGAGAGTGATGAAAAAATGTTTCATAATTGTTGTTGTTTCTAAATGCGTTATGGAGAGATTATTTTAGTCTGAGTGCCAGGCTGATTACTACCGAACGTCCCGGAGAATACAAGGCGAAGTTCTTGTTCAGCGGGCGGTTGTCTTTCTTGTTGAAGATATTGTCTATGCCGATGCCCGGTTCGATGACAAAGTTGCGGAAGCCGTCGAAGGTATGGCGGGTATTGAGGTTCCAGATGCCGTAACCCGGAGCATTGCCGTCCGCGTCACCCGGATAATAGACTTTGCTTTGCAGACGACCGTTCAGGTTGAGGTTCAAGGTATAGTCGCTCCAGCTGTGTGTATAGTTTCCGGTGATGGTGGCTGTATGGCGTATGCTGCGCTCGATGTTTTGCCATTCGCCTCCTTCGTTCAGACCGCGTCCATAGGCGTAGGTATAGTTTCCGGTCAGGGTGAAGCCCGGGAATAGATTGCCGTTCAAGTTCACTTCAAAGCCTTTGACGGTAGCTTTCTCGAAATTGAAGTAGTTCTTGACACTTAGGTTTTTCGTGGATGAAAGGTCACCGATTTCGGGGAACTCTTCACGCAACTGGTTCTGCTCTGCTTCCGGTAGGTCATCGAATTTAGTGGATTTGGAAGTTACCATGTTCTTTACATAGTTCAGGTAACCGGTGACGGAAGCACTGAAACGGTTGGTGCGGTATTCCATGTTGATGGAGTAATAGTTGCTGCGTTCGGGGTCGAGGTTCTCGTCACCCAATGAGATGGTGGCTCGTGTACCCATTGTCTTCTTGAACATGTGGTAGTAGAGCTCGTCAATTCCCGGAGCGCGGAATCCGGCAGCATAGGTGGCACGTACATTGAAGTTGCCTATGTTGTACATGGCTGCCACTTTGGGGGTGAAGCGTCCGCCCGTCTGTTCGTGATGGTCGTAGCGTACACCCACAACACCGGTCAGATGGTTCCATAGCTTCACTTCATGCTGGCCGTAGGCTGATGTCGTATAGACACTTTTGTCCAAATCGGAGTCGGGACGGCGGAGCACTTCACGGCGATAGTCTACACCGAACACCGTAGTGCTGTTGGTTGTAAAACCGAAGATACCTTTCAACTCGGCATCATGGAATTTCTGAAGCTTGGTAAGCGCATACTGTCCGGGCAGGTATCCGCTGTTTTCTATCAGGTATTTGTAGCGTGATGCGTAATTGTTTCCTGAATAGTCGAACTGGATAACGTTGCGTTTACTCAGTTTGTATTTGGCGCCTGCCCCCCAGTTGTAACCTTCGTAGGTAGTGTTGTACTTGCTTCCGCCGGTGATGTCTTCGCGTTCTACCGGACGTTCGAGTCCGCGGTTATAGTATCCGCCGTTGGCATAGAAGGAAAGCTGGTCCGTAGCATCATAGGTAAACTTCTGCGAAAAGTTATTCGAGCTGTAGCCCAGGGAGAGCGGGGCAATCGTTTCGATGATGTCTTCTCCATCTTCTGTCAGATGGCTGTTTTGCCAACCGTCGGAGTGGTCGTATTTATAGGAAGTATAGGACCCTATTTTTCCTTGGGCGATGTCCAGATTCAAGCCTTGGGAGAATTGATTCTTTCTCGTATAGCTGCTATTGCTGCTGAAGGCTACCACATCTTTAGGTTCGTTGGTAATGATATTGATTACACCGCCGATGGCATCCGAACCATAAAGGGAAGAAGCGGCTCCGTTCAGCACCTCGATGCGCTTGACGCGGGTCATATCTATTTGGTTGAGGTCGATGTTACCGGTGATGTCTCCCGTGACCTTGCGTCCGTTCACCAATATCAGTACGTGTTTGTTGGAGAGTCCGTTCATCATCAGATAGGACCCCATCGCGTTCGGACGGAAGGAGAGCGAGGGTACCATCATGGTCAAGGCCTGCTGGAAGTCGGTGATACCGGCACGCTTTATCTCGTTGGCAGTGATAACCGATACGGGAGACGGGGTATTCTTCAGTCGCTGATGTGTACCTGTACCCGTTACTACCACCGGGTTCAACTCGTGAGTTTTCTTGGTCATATCGTCGCTGTCACCTTTTTCTGCTTGTGCATAGGCACCGGTGGCGATGATTCCTCCCATAAGGAGAGCTGTGAGAAGTCTTTTCTTTATCATATATTGTTTTATTTTATATAACGCTGCAAATGTACATACCATTATCGGAGGGTGAAATACTTAATAGTTGTTATACTGCGATGGCCAAATAGCTATTAATAGGTACTGTATTCCCTTATTCCGGCACATAGATAATCTCTCCATTTTCAAGCTGATAGGCAACTCCCACTTTCTTTCCTCTTTTACCGGAGGTCTTTTGGTCTTCGCTGGGAGTGTATTTCTTGATTTCCTGCCCTTCTTTGGTAATGATTTCCATATTTTCCTTTCCGGGATTCTTCACCATGGTGAAGTCTTCTTTAGAAAACATCTCCGTCATATTGAAGCGGGAGACGAGAGCCACCATCAAGGCTACGGCAAAGACCATCGCTACGTCAAAAAGATTGGCTACCGTACCCATGGGGTCGGAGTCCGAATCGCTGTGCAGTAATCTGTTTCTCTTACTCTTCATAGTTTTCGTATCGTTAGTCCGTTATTCCTTTTCGGCCGTTTGGCGGCTTATCACTTTGTACAGATATTCCAAGTCGTTCATTTCGCGGGCATACCAGCGTTGTTTCACTTGCAGGGTAATGACGCCGACAGCAGCAATGACCAGCCCTACCACTGTAGTGGCAAAAGCCACCTGCATATTGTAGGCCATGGAGGAGATGTCTCCTTGTGCCAGCCCCACCAGTGCGGGACCCATCGGGATGAGGGTACCCATCAGTCCCAACATGGGACCCAGTTTGATGAATGTACGCGAACGTCCCAACTCCTTCTCGGCTTCCATTTCATAGTTGGCAAGCAGGTGTTCGCAGTAGGCAGCGTCGTCCCGGTGTGCGGACAATTTGGACAAGTTGCGGAGGAGAGGGGAGTTGCCTGCCGATGGGAGTTGCTGCAGCAGTCCGTCTATATTCTCTGGGGTGATGTTCTCCAGTGTTTCAGTGAATTGCTTCTGTAAATTCATCCGCTGGTAGAACTCACCGAAGAAACCTCCCGCAAGGATAATGGCACGTAGAAAGAATAGCAGCAGCAGGACTACGACGGGAACCAGCAGCCCGTTTGAAATCCAGAACAGTGTGTTTGAGATTGTTTCCATATATCTTTTTAGTTTTTAATTCTTTAATTTATTTCAATAGCCCGTGGCAATGATGCTCAATATAACAATGAAAATATTAACAATGAACAGTACTTCCAAGCGCAGTGGTTTATCACCGATAGCATGCCGCAGCAGAAGGCTCCCAGCACAAACTGCAAGGAAAGTAACGCCGGCTGCTATCCATGAGAGACTGCCGAAATCTATTCCGGGAAAAGTGAAAAGCAGCAGTGCCAGGACATAGCATATTACTCCGCCTATCAGTATGCCGGGGTATAACTTCAGGAAGAGGGTGACCGCTTGTTTGAAGGCCGTGTTGCGGGTACGCATTTCTGCGAAACAGTCGAAACAGAAAGTTATCATTACGGCGGCTTCCAGAGTGACACATACCGACAAGTTCAACATCTGTGGACGGGAGGCAAAGAAAGCTGCCACCACGGTCTTGGACTGTTCCGTCATCCATGGAGTCACCAGCCACGCAAAAAAGGCATAGCCTGCGGCAACCGTCCACATTCCCCAGCGTGGATAGAACCCCACCTTTAATAGAAAATTGAGGGCGATGAATAGGGCTAACAGATGAATGGCGTATTCCATAATACTCTGTTTCTATTTATTCTTTTTTTCTTTTCTTCAACAGTACGACCAGTCCGATGAAGGTGATGACGACAAGACTGCCTGCAATCACTCCGTTCACCCTGTTCTTACGTACCGTTTGTTCGGAAGTCAGTTTGTGTTCTTTCAGTACGACATCCTTGCCATCGGTTGCGGATGCTTCGTGTACCTCCTTCATGTTCTGGGTATAGGTCTGCTTCTCGCTATTATCCAACTGGTCGGCAACGAACGACTGTAGCTTGTCATTGTCGCAAACGAATTCGGTACAAGCGGCACCTTTTTCGCGTGTGATTTGTGCATGCAGGGAAGCAGTGGTTTTCAGTTGCTCATCAGATGCTTTCCAGTAACCTTTGCGGGCGCTTTCCAGCATGACGGCTGTCATAGCCTGGAATGCGGCGGGATTGACGCGGAGGAAGTACTCGTGAATGCCCAGCTTATTCTCATCCTTTATATACATTCTATACAAGTCATTGAACAGTTCTTTGTCCATGGCCGACGGACGCATGACGTGCCAGCCGAAGATGTTGCGGAAGATTTCGCCGAACATCTGTGCCGAACCTTCCCCGCCTTTCATCCGCTCTTGTATAAAGGTAGGGTTCAAGACGGTGGAACGTGTCTCTACGGCAATGGCCTCTTTGGCATCCTGCATGCGGCGGTTGGTCCGGTTGCGGTAGTCTGCCATATAGGCATCCGGTTCCTTGCCGGTCACGGTTTTGACGGTGAGCGAGAGTCCACCCGTAAATTCGTATACATGATCCAGGGAGATGGGGCCCCATGTGTTACTTTGACGGGGCTGGATGACAACATCCGTTTCGGACAGTGCCGAGGCAAACAAACCTTCCTGGACGTCTCCCCAATTTTCGTCGTCCCCATAAGAGGCACCCATATTGTTGAGGTATCCTTCGGCTATCTCCTTTTCGCTTTCCCACGAGCCGCTGTGCTCGGTATAGGCCATCATACCGGTACTGTATCCGCTGTTGACCGGTCCGAATACACGCATCACAGACATTTCACGGGCACGTTTGGGGGAAGTTCCCTTTTCTACCAGTAATTTTTCCTGCAACAGTGTACCCGATGCCACATAGTTGGGATAGGTCTCATCTCCGGCTTCCGATGTCAGACGTATAGCATCGGTCAGTAACTTCAAGCGGGAACCGGCTATGTCGCGTAGCTGTCCGGACACTTGTACCAGCACATTGATGCGCGGACGCCCCAGTTCTTCACTGGGCACCAGTTTCAGGTCAACCACTCTGCCTTGGGCGTCGCGTACGGGTTCTACTCCCAGCATCCAGAATACCTGGGCCAGCGTAGCTCCTTCCGTATTGATGAATTCGCCTGCCCAGAAGGTATAGCTTACTTTCCGGGGATATTCGCCGTGCTTGCTGATGTACTGTTTTAAAGTCGCTTCTGCCAATCGCTTTCCATCTTCCCAAGCCCTTGGGTTGGGAGTATTCTCGGCGTTGATGCTGTACATGTTGCGTCCGGTGGGCAGAACGTTCGGGTTCAGTACGGGGTCACCTCCCGGCGCAGGGAATACGGTTCCTCCGCTGAGTGCACGCACCATGGCATTCTGTTCGTTGACGGGGGAGGCAAGCAACTGTTCGCGATAGAGTAGGGCGGGGCGAAGCTCCGGTGCTACAGATGCAGTATCCTTGGGTGGATTCTGGAGTAAGGCGGTCAGCCTTTTCCTGGCGGCAGGCAAGTAGTGGTGGGCTATATAGGTGAAGTCTTGCAACTGCTCTGTGGTGATTTTGCCTTTATCGCGGTCCTTGCGGGCCGTTTCGTATGCCAGCGGGTCGGCAGCGACGGCGAGAGTGGTAGTCAGCAGGTCGCGGTCAGAATAAGGCTCGTTCATGGTGTAGTACGCACCCAGTATCTTTTCGTTGGCTATCTCTTCGGTGAAGGCATCCAGACGTTCCAACTCCTTGGTTGTGTAGGGGTCACTGGAGATGGAGTCGAGGTTGAGGTCGCGATGCAGTCCCAGACGCATGGCTTCTTTTTTGATACTTATTCCTAGGGTTCGGTGTTTTTCGGTACCTTCGTCCAGCACTTTGTGAATATCTTCGAGCAAGGCCGAATAGCGTTGGCGCATACCGCTCTCCACGTAGGGCGGAGTGAGATGGGTGACCAGTACGGCATGTGTCCGGCGTTTGGCAATGATACCCTCGCCTACGTTTCCGGTGGTATAGAAATAGAAGTGGGGGAGGTTACCAATCAGTACATCCGACCAGTCGGCCTGCGACTGTGCCACATTCTTTCCGGGCGTGTATTCCAAGTTGCCGTGGGTGCCGAAGTGAATCACTGCATCTGCCTTGAATCCTTTTTGCATATACAGATAAGGAGCCAGGTAGCTGTGGGGCGGCGCTACCGGCATTCCATGCACCAGTTTGAACTCATCATCTCCCAATGCCGGGCGGGGCTGGGGGAAGAGTAGGATATTGCCGAATTGCAAGCAGGCAATGGCAATACTGTCCTCTGTTACCAGCAGATTGCCGGGCGCATCTCCATATCTGTCTGTTACTTCCTGATATTTCTCGGGAAGGAGTACTTCGTGTGCCCATTGTTCGTATTGCTCGGTAGAAAGCCATATCGGGTGTGCCGTTTTCAAAAACTGTTCTTGTGCTCCTTTGGCATACGAACCCATGACGGCACCGTCACGATGTATCCGCTTGCCGAACTCCTCTACAGTAGCAGGCAGTCCACTGACGTCGTACCCTTCCGAACGCAGGCGTTTCAAGAAGTTATAGAGTGAAGGAATCACTTCCATACCGCTTGCCAGCAGGGCGTCTTTTCCCGGAGTCTTGAAGTAACAGATAGCAACGCGCTTTTCTTTGTTGGACATGTCTCTCAAGGACATGTACTTGGTAATATGGTCCACTACGGCATCTATCCGTTCATTTTCAGCGGTGTACAGATAGTATCCGTGTTTGTTTTCGTTTTGGGTAGCGATGCAGAGGGGTAGCATGCCTCCATCTATCTCAGGCACCACTACACGGGCGGTCAGTGTGCCACCGCTGACGGGGGTATCCGGGTCCAGCCATTCCTCGTGGGGCTGAATCAGCGGGAAGGGCATGAATAAAGGAATGTTTTCCTGGTGCAGCCAGTTGATGAGTGAGTCATTGCCCAGCCGTCCCATAGGCAGGTAGACTACTGCATCGGGATGGAGGGTACGTATCATATCGGCACGCGGTTGACCTCCGGCTGTGAAAGGATAGACATTGAAGCCTGCTTGTGTCAAGCACGTGATGAGGGAATCTACGTGGGCACGGTTTCCTTCCATCGGAAAGTTGAGTCCGGAAATCAGGGCAAGGTTGCGTCCGTCCTCATGGTAGAGATTTTTTTCTTTCAGATAGGCGGTCACCTCTTGCGGAGTACTGAAGTAGCGGCCGTATTCGCGGTGGTAGAACATGTTCTCCAGCAATGGGATGGGAGGCTCGTAATCCTGGTGTCCCCACCGGTGGGGAGTGGCGATGTGGCGCAGGTAGAGTAAGGCATTCCGGTAGTTGTGCTTGTTGCCGTTCTTGAGATACTCCCGTAGCGTATGCTGTTGTTCATTGGTAACATTGTGATTGAGGGAGAGGGTGAAATTTCGTAACGTATTCGTAAAGACTGGTACTCCGCTGGCACCCACCCGTTCCACTTCGGCAATCTGGCCGTCGTCAAGGTATAGCCCTCTGCTGTACATCACGATGGCATCATAGCCGGAAAGGTCCTTCACCTCTTCTTTTTTTATGCAGGTGACTTCTATCCGGGCGCAGTCATTGTTCAGGGCAATGTCGGCAGCTTGTGCCAGGGTTGCGTTGATAATAAGTATACGTGTAGGAGCAAGCCAGTACTGATAGGCCGCAAAGCTGCAGACAATCAATAGGGCTATGCTGCCGAGGAATATTCCAAGTCTTTTCTTATTCATACAAGTTTATTCTCGTTAATAGCGTTTTTGTCTTTTACAACATTTTCTTCTTATATAATTCACACTTAACGCCACACCCGTGATGCAAACGGCTGTACCTCCAAGCAGCAATACCCAAAGCACAGTCTTGCGCAGGGGGGCATTGGAGCTCCGACCGGGCAGACGCATGCGGTGCAGGGCTGTATAGCTCCAGTATTTCCAGCGGGAGGAGGTGTCTACATGGTGGATGATTCCCGTTTCCGGGTGAATGTAATAAACGCTCCGATCCGGGTCGTCCACCGTAATCTTCCAGACGGGAAGCTGGGGACGTCCGCGATACATATTGCTCATGTCGCGATAATAGGTCTCGAAATGTTCGAGCAGGGAGATATGTATGCCGGGGATATGTTGTGAAGAATCACGCTGGGAGGTATAAATGCTTTCCACGCCTTTCAGGATTTCTTCTTCGGAGAGTTGTAACGGACGCGGCAGGCTGTCGGCGGCATCGATGTAATACTCGTTTTTTCTATCTTTTACGATGTAGTAGGGATGTTCGCGGAAGTTGCGCCACTCTATCTGCAAAGCTTGGGGATAGGCGGCTATGACACGGCGGTAGTCCAAGGGGTAATCCTCCGGTTGTGGGGCACGGGCATGGAGCGTGCGTGTGGCGCTGCCTTTCTTCAGTGCCGGTTTATGAATCCATTCGGGAATGTCTGCCAAAGACATCATGCCGCTGAAGGTGAAGGTCAGTACGAAGATGCCGAAAAAGATTCCGCTGACGTAGTGCCAGTGATACCATCTTTTTCGGTAGGGGGAGAACTTGGGATGGCGGCTTCGGTGCGTCTTACGCCATACATCCACAGTTACCCAAATGCCGGCAATGACCATGAGACAACCCAGAGCTGTGAGCCAGATGACGGTCTTAGTCCAAAGGACGGTGTCCTGCCGCAGCCAGGTGAAGTATACCCAGTGGGGAATGGCACCCAGCCATGCCCAGAAGCGTTCGCTTCTGTTGGAGAACTGTAAGGCCTCACCGTTTTGTGAACTCAGATAGAGCTGTGTCCCGGCATCATCGGCAAAGTATATTTTATAAATGGGCATTTCCTTTTTCAGTTCAGCGAAGGGAATCCATTGGTCCAGAGAGTGGAGGGTGTCGATACGGGTAATGGGAGAAGAACACCACAAAGCTGCTGTCCGGTGCAGGTGCTCGCTGTCCAGAGAGGGTTGTGAGATGGTGGAATCGGCAAGGAAATGAAGCGTGCCTTTTGTGGTACTAAAGCTGAACTCGGGGTGTCCGGCATTGAGGTTCAGTATCGTAGACCTGACCTTTACGCCACGGGGCAGGCGGGCTGTGACGGAGGAGATGTCCGGAAGTGAGTCTCCGGCTTGGGAGAGCATTTCCAGCTTTTGCATTTTCTCCTTGGCGCTGACACGGGGAAAACGGTGGTACATCATCACGAAGGCGGAGAGGAACCACATAAGAAATAGGATACAGAGCAAAGTGCCCAGTATCCTATGAATAGAGTACATCAGTTTGGTGATAACATTCATTGTCGTTCGCGTTTTTCCTGCAAAAGTACAAGATGATTCAAGAACACTAAATACCCACTAATGGGTATATTATTCAGTGTCTTTTCCGGCAGCATAGGCCGCCTTCTTCGTCATGATGTCCAGCATGCGGTGCTTCAGTCCGAAACGGATATGGTCAATGAATATTTCTTGAATTTCCGGAATTTGTCCCAGTCCTTCCAGTTGTGCACTGACGGTGAAGCCTTCTTTCTCGAGCATCTCCTTCCACTCTCCGGCAATGTCGTTTTTGGCATGGTCTCCGGCAACAAACATGAAGGGTATGAGGGTCACACGTTTGGCTTTCCCGGCTTTCAGTTGTGCCAGCATGGTGTCAAAGGTAGGATAACCTTCGATGGTGCCCACATGGAAATTGGTCAGTCCGCCTGCTTTCAGCATATAGTCCATCTGACTGTAGATGGCAGTGGCAGGAGTATAAGTGCCGTGGCCCACAAGCACGAAGTTTTCTTTGGCAGCCTTTTTGCTTTGTGCCGGGGCGTTGTAGCGGTTCCCCAGAATACTTGCCACTTTCTCTGCATCTTCGATAGAGTAGAGCAGGGGAGTACCTACACGTATTTCCTTGAAGAAGGGTAGTGCGTTTTCCACATCCCGGCGGAGGGATTCCATTTCTACTCCGTCAATGATGTTGGTACTCTGTACGATGAGGTGTGTGTAACCTTCGCTGCGCAGTTTCAGCATGGCATCCAGTGGAGTCAGCTTCGTGATGCCGCGCTCTTTCAAGCGGCGGATGATGATGCGCGACGTATAGGCTTCTTGGAACTTCAACTCCGGGAAGGCGGCTTGTGCCTTGGCGTTGATGGCATCAATGGTGAGGGCGCGGGTATCGTCGTGCGTAGTGCCGAAGTGCACCATGAGCAGGGCGGCTTTGTCGCCGGGTTTCATACTTGCAAGCATATCGCTGTGCTCGTAGTTGCCTCCCCCGTGCGCATGGCAGAGGAGGAGGAAATTACAAAGGAATAAAAAGACAAACAAATTCTTCATAAATACTGATGCTTGTTTTAATCGTTCTCTATGACACGTATCATATCGAAGTAGAAGCGTCCGTCCACTTCGGCTCCTTTCTCTACATTACCGGTCTTGATGTCATAGATGTAGATAACGGCGTTGGCATCTTCTTCAGTGTTTACACCAATGTATGCTTTGTTGTTGAAGATGACAGAACGCTGTGAGAAGCGACCGCCGCTGTAACCGATTTCCTTGCCATCATAGCTTAAGCGTGTCTTGGTTCCGGTGGTAAGATCGAGGATGGCGTAGTAGTGAGAGTAAGCGTCGATGCCGGGTTGCTTATCTGCAGCGGGTCTATCGGCATTGTCATTACGTGCATACACTAAGGCTTTGTTCCCTTCCAGATATTGAATGGTCAGCAATTTGCCGTCGGCATTGGGATAGCCGTTGTAGGAAGCGTCGAATTCTGTTTCGCCTTTGTTGATACGTAGCAGGATGCCTTTGAAAAAAGCGTTATCTTCTTCGTGGAAACAAGCTAGGTAGAGATTGTCTGCTTCGTCGTACATTACGCAGTTTTGCATCAGTTCTCCGTAAGCGCTTCCTGCCATTTCGCATTCGATGGGAGAGAGTACATCTTTTTCTACTTCCATGGTAGAGGGGTTGATAATGGCTGTATGGAAGTTAGGCTCTTGCTGGTCTATATTCGTCAAACCGTCTGTCTCTTTCCAATAGTAGAAGTAGTACAATCTGTTGTCTGATTTGCGGTAGGTGAGGATACCGGAGCTTGTCAGTTTGAGCCAGTTGGTGGGGGCTGGTATGTTGAGTTCACCTTCAGCAAGGATAGTCAAGTCCTCTGCGTTCAGTTTCGTATAAAGAATCTTGTCCTTCTTACCATTGGTAGACATGATGACGAGTGTGTTGTCATCAATCCAGGCATGTGTGTAGGAACGTACCTTATAGCTGTTGGCCTTGAAAGGACGTTCTGCAATAACCTGAACTGCATTGTTCTTGATTTGATATTTTACGAAACGGTCATTGGTTGCGGGAATCTGGTAGTAATATTTTCCTTTAGAGATAGTCTCCATGGAGTAATCTCCCAGTTCCGAACCTTCTCTTTTCACAGTGATGACACCCTGCTCTGCGGCCAATGAGTTGACGCTATGGACGATAGTGGTATTCTTGCTACTCATCCCGCCGTGCTTGTCTACGGTTACAAATAGGTCGAAGTGATAGTTATCCTCATTGACTTCCGGGTCCGGATTAGGATTAGGTTCCGGGTCATCATCGGAACACGCTGTGAATGACAGTGCCATCATGGCAGCCATAAAGGCAATCAGTGTAAATTTGAATTTTCTCATTTTGAATGAATTATTAAATGATTAGTTAATGAATAGTCTGAATTTAGCAAAAAAAGCACGTCCGGGCTTCTGCAGCTTGTAGTTGTCATAGGCTGTCTTGTCGAGGAAGTTGGTACACTCCAAAGCCAGATTATAGCGTCCGCGTCTCCATGAGTAAGTGATGTCGGCATTACAGATGTGCTGGGCGGGAATGCGTGCCTTGTTGTCATACGAGCCGTAAGCTTCCCAGGTCAAAAAGTACCAGTGCACCCACTGATAGGTACAACCCAGGCGCAGTCTGCTTTCGGGCAGGGCGATGTTGCGGAAGGTATAGTATGCTTCTACACTGCCAAAGAGCCAGGGACGGTTGGGCACACGGTTGTTGTAGGTGGCGGAGGGTTTTCCGTCGCCCTTGTACTTCTGCTGGTCGCGGGTGTCTTGGTAACTGACGTTGGTGGAGAGCTGCAGTCTGCCTTGCCAGTCGTAGCGTATTTCCCCTTCCACACCTTTCACGTGGACGGCAGGGACGTTGGTATATTGCATCGTGCCTTCTTTCTCGGCAATGCTGGTCTGAATGTAGTTGTTTACCTTGCGGAAAAATCCGCTCATCTCGTAATAGAATGTATGTCCATTGCCCGGGTGCCATGTGCCGAATAGAGAAGCATTGAAGTTGTTACTGTTTTCCGGTTTCAGTGCCACGTTGGCATAGATGGTGGTACCGTTTCCCAACAGCTCGCGGGCAATGGGTAGTCTCACACTATGTTCGTAGGATACTTTGATGGATAAAGGTTCTACGATGGTGTATCGAAGTCCAGCACCGTAGCCCAAGTAGTTCTTGGTGGTGGAACCTTGCACATCCTTCGAGCCGGTCACGCTGGATTGGTCGGTCTGCCGGATATTGGGATGGTTGATGTAGTCTTTTATGAAGAATACGTTTTCCATCTTGCCATCCAACAGAGACTGGTTGTAGGAGAGTCCCAGGATATGTTTGGTAACCACATCTTTTGACGGCTCGAAGCTGGTATCAAGGTCATCGAAGCGGTCGTTTCCGGTACGGCTCAAATGGTAGTTCAGATTAAAGCTGTGATGGGTATTCAGCTGATAGTCCAGGTTGGTGCGCATAATGGTGAGCGGACGCTTGTAGTGGCGCATGGATGGTTCTTTGCCCATAATCTCGTTGCGCTGGCTCACGATGTATCCTCCATCCCAATAGTACTTCCGATAGGCAGTGTCCACGGTCAAGGAATGGTCCCAGGTGTGGGAGAGGGAGGCATTCAGTTGCATGTTCTTCAGGATGAAGTTGTACTTCTGATAGCGGGCAGAGATGTTCCAGGAATCGGAATTCCTTTCTGCCATTCCGTATACTTTGTTTTGGACAGACCCCGTCTGCAGTTCCTTGTCTGTTTTTGAATAGGAGGCGGAAACAAAGAAGGCATCAGCCCAGGATTTGTTGACAAATCCGGCTTCCACCTGTGCCAGTAGCGAGAAGTAGCCGTCATGAAAACGCTTGGGATTGCCATATATGAAATTGTCTCCGCTTTCGTCGCGCATCTGCACATTCTTCATTCTATAATCGTTTTTGGAGTAGTTGATGCCAACGGTTGGCCGGACTATTAGTCCGGTTCCCTTTTCTACGAACTGGGTGTTCAGGTCCGTCTTGTGTGTATGGAAGGAGCCGATGCCGTAAGATACATCCAGATAATTCTTCTTCTCCTGCTTTGTAATGATATTGATGGCACCGCCCAGTGCATCTGTTCCCAAGCTGGCAGGGACTACTCCTTTGTATATCTCAATCCGGTCTATGATGTTAATGGGTAAGTTGGCGAGGGAAACACCGCTTCCTTTGGTGTCCAGTGGCATTCCGTCCAGAAAGTAGCGGATTGAATTTCCGGACAAGCCGTTGATGGAGAGGTCGAAGTCCGAGCCAACCCCGCCTTCCTCTCTCACCTTGATGCCCGTTGTACGGTTCACCAGGTCGTTGAGGTTATTTAGTGAGTTTACTATCGGCTTGATGTCGAGTGCATTGACAGCAAAGGCCCCTTCCTTCACTTTCTGCGTTTGGGTCTTTCCGTATACTTCGACAGAATTCAATGCCACGGCGCTTTCCTGCAATGTGAAATTCTGTTTTTTATCCTGCCGGATGTCGAGGGATTGTTTCACGGTTTGGTAGCCCAGGAAGGAGACGACGAAGGTGTGTTTGCCCGGAGCGACTTGCAGTGAATACTTCCCCCGGTCGTCCGTATAGGTGCCGGAGGTGGTGTTTTCCACAGCGATGGTGGCTTGGGCTATCGGTGTCCCGTGCTGGTCTATGACTTTTCCGGATAAGGTGACCTTATTCTGTGCCATACTACCTGCAGGCAGTAGGCAGATAAATGTAAATAGCAGTCCTGTGATGAATCTCATTTCAGTTCCTTATAAGCGTTCGTAACTTGCCCTCAAGGAAAAATGAACAAAGAGAAAGATTCCTTTATATGGATAAAGAATGCCTCGACTCAATGTTTTGTTGCTTTATTCCCCGAAAGCACTAAAACTATGTTGTCTTGGCAGGTCTTCTGACTTATCCCTCTTTGAATGCCTTCCCATCCGCCGGGCGGACAGTGGCTTGTAGAATATTCAAAGATTTTGGAAGGATTTACAGCAGCGGGTCTGTTCAGGATTTGCACCTGATTCCCTTTTTCATCACTCATCTCCAACAGAACCGGGAGAGGTGAAACCAAAACTGGGACAAAGATAACAAAAACTATTAGGTTTGCGAATACTCCTGATAATTTTTGTTATCTTTGCCCGCGAATTGGTTCCGGATGCATGTTTCCATCATCTGGATTAAAAGGGAATCGGGTGTAAATCCCGGACAGTCCCGCTGCTGTGAAGCTCCGTTTATATCATGAAAAACACCCTTGCCACTGATATGCATTGAAATATCGGGAAGGCTTCAGGATTAGGAGTCAGTCAGAAGACCTGCCATTCATTAAAGGCTGCCTTTGCTCGTGGGTTAGGAAGACAGTACGAAGATATTAGTTGAACATTTAAACAAGAAATGGAATGCCTTTGTTAAAGGTATGTCCGCATTGTGGTGTGACTATATATATCCTTTATATATTAAAGAAAAAGTAAAATGATTAAGAAAGTATTGATTGCCAACAGAGGTGAGATTGCCTTGCGCGTCATGCGTTCGTGCCGGGAGATGGGACTGCTTACGGTTGCGGTCTTCTCCGAGGCCGACCGCACCTCTCATCATGTGGCATATGCCGATGAGGCTTATCCGATAGGACCGGCCGTGGCAAAAGAGAGTTATCTGAATATTGAAAAAGTGATTGCCACGGCAAAGCGATGCGGTGCCGATGCCATCCATCCGGGTTACGGCTTTTTGTCGGAGAACTCGGAGTTTGCACGCCGTTGCAAGGAGGAAGGGATTATCTTTATCGGTCCCGCCGCCGAGACGATGGAGGCGATGGGCGACAAGATAGCTGCCCGCAAGCGAATGATTGCGGCAGGCGTACCCGTGGTTCCCGGAACGGAACAACCTTTGCAGAGTGCCGAAGAAGCCGTGCGCATCTGCAACGAGATAGGTTATCCCGTGATGCTGAAGGCGTCTATGGGTGGCGGTGGTAAAGGTATGCGCCTTATCCATAACGAGAGCGAAGTGGTGGAAGCCTACAACACGGCACGCTCCGAGTCCATGTCCTCCTTTGGAGACGACACGGTCTATCTGGAAAAGTTCGTGGAAGAACCCCACCACATCGAGTTCCAGATATTGGGCGACAACCACGGCAACGTCATCCACCTCTTCGACCGCGAATGCTCCGTGCAGCGTCGCAATCAGAAGGTGGTAGAAGAAAGCCCGTCACCCTTCCTTACGCCGGAATTGCGCCGGGAGATGGGAGAGAAGGCGGTTGCCGCAGCCAAGGCAGTGAACTACTCCGGTGCAGGTACCATCGAGTTTCTGGTAGACAAGAACCGTCGGTTCTACTTCCTCGAAATGAATACGCGCTTGCAAGTAGAGCACCCCATCACGGAAGAAGTGGTAGGCGTGGACCTGGTGAAAGAGCAAATCCGCATTGCTAACGACGAGGTGCTGCACCTCAAGCAGGAGGAACTGTTCCAGCGCGGCCATGCTATAGAGTGCCGCATCTGTGCCGAAGATACGGAAAACAACTTCATGCCGTCTCCCGGTGTCATCAAGCAACTGACGGAACCGAACGGAATCGGTGTCCGCATTGACAGCTACGTGTATGACGGCTATGAGATTCCCATCTACTACGACCCCATGATAGGTAAGCTCATCGTATGGGCAACCACCCGCCAGTATGCCATCGAGCGTATGCGCCGTGTGCTTTACGAGTACAAGATTACGGGCGTAAAGACCAACCTTGCCTATCTGAAGCGCATCATGCACGTACCCGACTTTGTGAAGGGAGAGTACAACACCCTCTTTATCGAGAAGAACGCCCGCATGCTGGTACGCACCAACACTGCCAACGAAGAGTTGGAGAACATCGCCATGATAGCTGCCTATATGGACTATCTGGTTAATCTGGAGGAGAATGTTTCGGCACAGCTACCCGATGCCCGCCCCATCAGCCGTTGGAGGGAATTCGGATTGCAGAAGGGAGTGCTCAGGATTTAAGGAATGGATAATTGATAATGGAGAATTAATAATGGAAATACATATAGGAGACCGTATCGCAGACATTACCCTGGTGGGTAAGGAAGGGAATAAGGTACAACTTACCATTGACGGAAAGCCCTACGAAGTGGACATTGTGATGGCAGAGAACGGAAGTTGCTCCATCCTGCACAACGGAAACTCGTTCAACGCAGGCCTTGTGCGCGGCGAGGGCGGCAAGAGTTATGACATCAGCATGCTCCAGCGTTCCTTCCACGTAGACATTGTAGACACGCAAGCCAAGTATCTGCACATGAAGAAAGGAGCCGACGAGAAGCAGGGCGACAAGATTCTGGCACCGATGCCGGGCAAGGTAGTGAGCATCCCCGTCAAGGTGGGCGACCGACTGGCTGCCGGAGACATTGCCGTGGTGCTGGAAGCCATGAAGATGCAGAGTAACTATAAGGTAAATGCCGACTGCATCGTCCGCAACATTCTCGTGAGCGAGGGCGAACCGGTAAATGCCAACCAAGTATTGATTGAATTGGAGTTGATAAAGGAGGAATAATCCCGAGTCGCATTCAGTCCGTATATTATAAATCACTAAATTGTAAATGCAAATATGAACAGAGAAGAAATATACCGCCAGTTTGAGGAACTGGACAAACGTGCCTCGCTGGGTGGGGGCGTAGACAAGATAGAGAAACAACACGCCTCCGGCCGCATGACTGCCCGCGAACGTATTGACATGCTGCTGGACAAAGGCTCGTTCAATGAGCTGGACAAGTTCGTGAACCATCGCTGCACCAACTTCGGCATGGAGAAGAAGCAGATTGCCGGAGACGGCATGGTGTCCGGTTACGGAAAGATAGACGGCCGCCTTGTATTTGTCTATGCCTACGACTTCACGGCGCATGGCGGTTCGCTCAGCGAGACGAATGCCGCAAAGATTGTGAAGGTGCAGCAGCTTGCCCTGAAGAACGGTGCTCCCGTCATTGCCCTCAACGATTCGGGCGGCGCACGCATCCAGGAAGGTGTGAACAGCTTGGCAGGCTATGCCTCCATCTTCTATCAGAACACCATTGCGTCGGGTGTCATTCCGCAGATATCTGCCATTCTGGGTCCGTGTGCCGGTGGGGCATGCTACTCTCCGGCGCTTACCGACTTTATCTTCATGGTAAAGGAGCAGAGCCACATGTTCATCACCGGTCCGGACGTGGTAAAGACCGTGACCCACGAGGAGGTGGACAAGGAGGAACTGGGCGGTGCCTATACGCATAGCAGCAAGAGCGGCGTTACCCACTTCATGTGCAATACGGAGGAGGAGACACTGATGAGCATCCGCGAGCTGCTGAGCTTCCTGCCGTCCAACAATATGGAAGATGCTCCCTTCACTCCCTGTTCCGACGATATCCATCGCCGGGTAGAGGCGCTTCAGACCGTCATTCCTGAGGACCCGAACATGCCCTATGACATCAAGGATATTATAGAACCGGTGCTGGACAACCAGTACTTCTTCGAAGTGATGCCTCACTTTGCCAAGAACGTCGTTATCGGTTTCGGTCGCCTGAACGGGCGTTCGGTAGGTATCGTGGCAAACCAACCTGCCTATTTGGCAGGTGTGCTCGATATTGATGCCAGCGACAAGGCGGCACGTTTCATTCGTTTCTGCGACTGCTTCAACATCCCGCTGATAACCTTCGAAGATGTTCCCGGCTTCTTGCCCGGAACGATGCAGGAGCACAACGGCATCATCCGCCACGGCGCCAAGATTGTCTATGCCTATGCCGAGGCCACCGTGCCCAAGATAACGCTGATTACCCGCAAGGCATACGGCGGAGCCTACATCGTGATGTCCAGCAAACCGACGGGTGCCGACGTGAACCTGGCTTATCCGCAGGCGGAAATTGCCGTGATGGGTGCCGAGGGTGCAGTGAACATCCTCTACCGCAAGTCCTCTGCCGAAGAGAAGCAGGAGATTATCAAGGAGTACGAAAGCAAGTTCTCCAACCCTTACCGCGCTGCCGAGCGTGGTCTCATAGACGAGGTCATCATGCCGCGCGATACCCGCTACAAGCTGGTGCAGGCATTGGAGATGGCGCACAACAAGAATCAGAGCAATCCACCGAAAAAGCACGGCAACATGCCTTTATAATAGTAGTTATTTTTTATGTGTGAAATGCGTATCCCCGGAGAAGTGATTTCTGTGGGGATACACTTTTTAAATAGAGAATTAAGAATTAAACAATAAGGCTGAAAAGTAAAAACTAAAGATAGAAACTATGGAACTATTAAGAAACCTCTTTGAGGGTTATCCCAACCTTTGGGGCGGAGGAGTGGCACACTCTGTCCTAATTCTGTCCCTGGTCATCACCTTCGGTATCATGCTGGGCAAGTTGAAGGTGGCAGGCATCTCGCTGGGTGTCACCTGGATTTTGTTTGTGGGCATTGTCTTCGGACATTTCGACATGAACCTCGACGAACATCTGCTGCACTTCCTGAAGGAGTTCGGCTTGATACTGTTTGTCTATTCCATCGGTCTGCAAGTGGGACCGGGATTCTTCTCCGCTTTCAAGAAGGGCGGACTTACGCTGAACATGGTAGCAATGCTTTCCGTCTTCCTCAGCGTGGTTATCACCATTGTGTTGCACTTTGCCACCGGAATCCCCATTACTACGATGGTGGGTATCTTGTCCGGAGCCGTGACCAATACCCCCGGTCTGGGTGCTGCCCAGCAGGCAAACAGTGACCTCAACGGGGTGGATGCTCCGGAAATCGCACTCGGATATGCCGTTGCCTATCCGCTGGGTGTGGTGGGCTGCATCCTGGCGCTGCTAGCCTTGAAGATTTTCATGCGGATTAATACCCAAAAAGAAGAGGAGGATGCCGAGCACGGGCTGGGTCATCTGCAGGAGCTGACCGTGCGTCCCATATCGGTAGAGATACGCAATGAGGCAATAGACGGCAAGCGGATCAGAGATGTGAAACCATTGTTGAACCGTGCGTTTGTCATCTCCCGCATCCGGCACACCGGCAGTCAGGAAACAGAACTGGCGAATGCCGATACGGTGCTGCACATGCAGGATGAAATTCTGTTCATTGCCAACCCGAAAGATGTGGAGGCCATTGTTGCCTTCTTCGGAAGAAAAATTTCGGTGGAGTGGGAACGGGAGGACAAGAACTTGATTTCACGCCGCATCCTCATCACCAAGCCGGAACTGAACGGCAAGTCTCTGTCTCAGCTCAAGATACGTAACAACTTCGGTGCCTGCATCACCCGTATCAACCGTTCGGGCGTGGATCTGGTGGCAACTCCCCACTTGCAGTTGCAGATGGGAGACCGTGTGACGATTGTAGGCAGTGAGCTTGCCGTGAGCCATGCGGAGAAGGTATTGGGAAACTCGCTGAAGCGTCTCAACCATCCAAACTTGATTCCTATCTTCCTGGGTATTGCCCTGGGATGTATCTTGGGCAGTCTGCCGTTCATGTTCCCCGGCATTCCCCAACCCGTGAAACTGGGACTGGCCGGTGGACCGTTGGTGGTTTCCATCCTCATCAGCCGTTTCGGGCCTCAATATAAGCTGATAACCTGCACGACGATGAGTGCCAATCTGATGATACGCGAAATCGGTATCGCCTTGTTCCTGGCCTGCGTGGGGTTGGGTGCAGGAAAGGGATTCATCGATACCATTATCTACGAAGGCGGCTACGTGTGGATTGGATACGGTGCCATCATCACGGTCGTTCCGTTGCTGGTGACAGGATTCATGGGGCGCTATTTCTGGAAGCTGAACTACTATACGCTGATAGGTGTGCTGTCCGGAGCTAACACCAATCCGCCTGCATTGGCCTATTCCTCGGACTTGACATCCTGCGATGCCCCTGCGGTGGGATACGCCACAGTCTATCCGCTGGCTATGTTCCTGCGGGTGCTGACGGCTCAGTTGCTGATACTGGCGTTGGCGTAGTTTCACCATAGATAATCTATGGTACATAGGTTGATTTGATAACAAGTAATGTAAAGGGAGCTAACAAGTAATGTTAGGCTGCTTTACATTACTTGTTATTTTTGTTTGTAGTATTCCTCCGCTTGTGCCAGTGTCTCCGGTTTGCCGATGTCGAACCAGCGGAATCCTTGCAGCGGATAGCCTTGTATATGCACCTTTGTGCAGGCGGACAAGTAGAAAGGAATGATGGAGAACTTGCCGTCCCACTGCCCATCGTCCATCAGGTGGAAGAGGGAGGGGGAGATGATGTGGATACCTCCGAAGGCGAGTTCCCGGTACTTCGTTTCCCGGTAGTCGAAGCCTGCCGGTTTCACCTCTCCGGTGGACTTGTTTATCCAGCCGTGCAGGTGGTAGTCGTCGTCAAAAAGGAGATAGCGGGAAGTCTTGCGCTCGCTCACAAGCAGGGTAGACTCCGCATCGCTCTCCAGATGGTGGCGGTAGAGACCTGCAAGGTCAATGTCCGTCAGAATATCCGCGTTGTGCACCAGGAAAGGTTCTTGTCCGTCCAGAAAGGGGCGTGCCTTTTTGATGCCTCCTCCGGTGTCGAGCAGCATGCCGCGTTCGTCGCTGATGTGAATCTCCGTGCCGAAGTTGTCGTGGGCACGGAGGAAGTCGATAATCTGCTCCCCGAAGTGGTGGATATTGACCGTTATCTCGTTGAATCCTGCTTCCTTCAACCGCAGTATCACCCGTTCCAGCATGGGCTTTCCTGCTACGGGAACGAGGGCCTTGGGCATGTGGTCCGTCAAGGGGCGCAACCGGGTGCCCAGGCCGGCGGCGAAAATCATGGCTTTCATATTGGCATATTCTCACATTAGCACATTAAACTTTGGCCTTAAATGTCTGTTCAATATTCTGTTCTCTATGTATCAGGTTCACTTGCACGCCGAACTTCTTGTGCAGATGTTCCGCCAGGTGTTGTGCCGAATATACGGAGCGGTGCTGTCCGCCGGTGCAGCCGAAGCAGACAGACAGATTGGTGAAGCCGCGTTCCATGTAGCGCTTCACGGAAGCGTCGACAAGGGCGTAGGCATGCTCCAGGAATACGGCTATCTCGCCGTCGTCTTCCAGGAAGCGGATAACGGGTTCGTCCAGTCCCGTGAAGGGTTTGTAACGCTCGTACTTGCCGGGGTTGTTCACAGCGCGGCAGTCAAAGACGAAACCTCCTCCGTTGCCCGTGGAATCTTCGGGGATACCTTTTTTGTAGGCAAAGCTGGTGACTTTCACCACGAGGCGACGCTTTTGCAGGTCGTCTGTAAACTGTTTCAGATCGGTGAGTTCGCGCAGAATCCGGCAGAGGTAGGGATATTCTGGATAAGGTTCTTGGAGCAGTTGGCGAAGGTTCTCGATGGCGAAGGGGACACTTTGTATGAAGTGGGGCTTCTTCTCGAAGTAACCGCGGAAACCATAGGCACCCAGCACCTGCATGGTGCGGAACAATACGAAGTGGCGAAGCTGGGCATAGAAATAAGCCTCGTCCACGGGCTGGTACTTGCGCAGGGCGTCGATGTATTCCTTCAGCAACTCTTGGCGCAGGCTGTCGGGATAGTTTGCTTTGGCCTGCCACAAGAAGGAGGCAACGTCGTAGTAGACCGGACCTTTGCGTCCGCCCTGGAAGTCGATGAGCCACGGTTCGCCGTCCTTTATCATAACGTTACGGCTCTGGAAGTCGCGGTACATGAAGGTGGCGGAGCTGCTACGGAGCAACACGTCTGCCATCTTCTGGAAGTCGTCTTCCAGCCGGTCTTCCTGGAAGTCCATTCCCGTAGCCTTGAGGAAGCAGTATTTAAAGTAGTTCAAGTCCCACAGAATGCTGCGGCTATTGAACTCTGCCTGCGGGTAGCAGTAGGAGAAGTCCATGCCGTCGGCTCCGGCAAACTGTACGGCGGGCAGCAGACGGATGGTCTTGCGCAGCAACTGTTTCTCTTCCTCACCGAATACGCTGGTCTTGCGGCCTTTCTCGATGGCATTGAATAGGAGCGAGTCGCCCAGGTCTTCTTGCAGATAATAGATATCATCTTCGGAGCGGATGAACACTTGCGGTACGGGCAGTCCTTTCTGGCGGAAATGTTCTGCCATGTAGAGGAAGGCGCGGTTCTCCTCCACAGACTCTCCGCTGACGCCGATAAGTGTAGGACTTCCGATGAGGCGGAAGTAACGGCGGTTGGAGCCGGAGGAGGGGAGTTCGTCAATCTGTTCCGGTTCGTGTCCGGTATGTGCGATGTAGAGTTTCTTAAGTTCTTCGGTTATCATGGTGGTATGTTTTATTTTCGCAGCTAAGATAAAACTTTTGTCGGAGATATGCTTACCTTTGCAGGAGGAAAATATTTAATTTGATAGCTTCATAATGGATTCCATTCCTCAGTTTCTCATAGCCGCCCCTACATCGGGCAGTGGAAAGACCACCGTCAGTCGTGGACTGATGGCATTGTTTGTGAAGAAAGGTCTGAAGGTGCAGCCTTTCAAGTGCGGTCCCGATTATATAGATACTAAGTATCACGAGGCGGTATGTGGCCGTCCTTCCATCAATCTGGATACTTTCATGGCATCTCCGGAGCATGTCCGCAGTCTGTATGCACGCTATTCGGCAGATGCTGATGTTGCCGTGGTCGAGGGGATGATGGGGATGTACGACGGGTACGACCGCGACCGGGGCTCGTCGGCAGAAGTGGCACGGCTCTTGGGTATTCCTGTGGTGCTGGTGGTCGATGCCAAGTCGGCTGCCTATTCCATGGCTCCTTTGTTGTCGGGGTTCATCAATTTCCGTCCGGATATACGTATTGCGGGAGTTATCTTCAATCGTGTCGGCTCACCCCACCACTACCGGATGCTGCAGGAGGTCTGTGAAGACTTGAAAGTGACTTGTCTGGGCTATCTGCCCAAACGGAAGGAACTGGAGCAGGAGTCACGCCATCTGGGGCTGGATTTCAGCCGTTCTAAGGAGACGGAGGGGCTGGACATGCTGGCAGGCTTGCTGGAGGAACATGTGGACTGGGAACTGCTACTCTCGACAATCGGGCTTCCATTGCCTGCGGCGGCTGTGGAGGAGAAGTCGGTACTATCAGAGCCGGGGAAGCTGCATATCTCGGTAGCGCGCAACGAAGAGTCCTTTTCCTTCCTCTATGCGGAGCATCTGGATATTCTGCGCTGTATGGGCACGGTCACTTTCTTCAATCCGGAGCAGGACCGGGCTATTCCGCAAGAGACGGATTTGCTCTATCTGCCCGGCGGCTATCCCGAGAACCGTCTGGAGGAACTTGCCGGGGCAAGGCTTGCCAGGGAGTCTATCCGCAGCTATATAGAGGCTGGTGGCAGGACGCTGGCAGAATGCGGGGGGATGATATATCTTTCGCAGTCCGTTCTTTCTGATGGGGATACGGACGGGGGAGGCAGTGATACAGACGGAAGAAGCACCGGGAACAGTGTAAGCAATGTCGGAAATGAGATGGTGGGAGTATTACCTTTCAGCATCACGAACGAGCGTAAACGCAGGAAACTGACATTGGGATACCGTCGGTTCGACTATAACGGATGGCGGCTTAAAGGACACGAATTCCATTATACGCAGCTTGCTGTGCCCGAAGCTGGTGGAAAAGAAAGTGGTGCGTACAGTCTTACTCCCTCGATAGTGCAGGTTTTCAATGCCAGAGGAGAGAAGGTCGCTACTCCCATTTTTCGTTATAAGAACCTGATTGCCAGCTATACACATCTGTATTGGGGCGAGATGGATGTGATGTCTTTGTTCGGTGGAGCCTAATCTTGTAAAACATCTTTTGAATCTGCTGGACTTTCCTTCTTTTTCCTTTCATGTTTTGCTTGAAAAGTCCCGGTATTTCTGCATATTTATATTCCAAATTTGTTTGTATCTTTGCGATAGAGAAAAGGTCTACGGGCTGTGAGGGAGTCCCCTTTACAATCCGGGCTATAGTAGCTGATTTTGAAGAGTTATCCCATGCAGGAAAGTCCTCTACACGTACCTCTGTAAAGGATGAACATCTTAAAATGGAGTTTGTCGATGGTGATTCGATTGGTGTTTTTGCCATAAAGGACGGTGCTATAATGGATGATATTGATAATGCCAAATTGGTTTACAATAGGTCAAGCGGCAGTTGGAATCCGGTGGGAAATGGTACACTTTATTGGTATGATGGAGTGAGTTATGTCGCATACTATCCATATAGGAGGAATATCACAATAGATGTCTCAAAGGGTATGGACGGAGCTATTGCCTCACTGACCGGGAATGAAAAACTGCAACCTTCGAAAGACCAGTCCACAACAGAAAAGCATATTGTCAGCGACTTGTTGATTGCCACCGGCGTACCTGCTATTGACAATTCTTCCGGAATAATCTTGAGCTTGCAGTTTCAACACCAGTTTGCATTGCTTGTGTTGCAACCGCAAGTATACGTAGGTTGTTTTGCTCCTGAAAAGGCAGGCTTTGTTTACCATATGGAATCGAGGGTTTTAGGAACAGACTCGGTAGCTATTAATGTGAGTCTGAATGGTATTACTCCATATCAGATAGATTCTTTGAAATATTGTGCCATTGTTCCGCCACAAGCAAATGCACGGGTTACCGGAAACTATACGACTACCAATGGAAGAGATGATACGAATATAAAGATAAATTATTCGGGCAGCTCCATCACTCTTGTTTCTGGAAAATGCTATACTCTGAAAGTTATCAGTCCCGTACCCGGTAAAGGAAGTATAGAAAGAAAGCTTTATCCCGGGGATTTTATCTTTCAGAACGAAATCGATAGAAGAATAGAGGTACATCCAGGAAATGGAATGTTGGAAGAAGATGGGAAAATCTATGATTATAAAAATGCTATCGGAATGGTAATTACTTGCGATCCGAAAAGGATGACAGACAAGAAGTGCAATGAAAAGGGATGGAATCATGCCTATGTGATGATGTTGGATAGTTTGAAAGAAGGGAATTGGGGACCGGTGGATTTAATCGAAGTGGGTATTGACACAATATCAATAGCTGATGTAAAGTCAAAGCATGATTTTAGTAGAATCAAGAATAACATGAATGGCTACTCTGAAACTTTACAGATGCTGGCAAATCATGAGGGTGATGCATCTTTTGTAAGCGACTGTCGTGCTTTTTATCTGGTGAAAACTTACAATAACAGCAATAAGGTACCGGATGGGATTGAACGCAGTCCGTGGTTTCTGCCAAGTATAGGGCAATGGTTTGATATGTTGGTGAATATTTGTGGAAGATCTCCGGAAAACTTCCAACACAATACCGGTAATGGTTTACAAGATGAAAAGTGGGGACAGGAAACGTTAGATAAATTAGAAGGACAGTTATCCAAAGTTGGTAAATCGTTACCGCAGTTTAACGTGAACTACAGACTTGGTTTCAGTTGCAGTTCTCAATATGATAAAGATAGAAGCTGGATGCTTCTCTGGCATATTGATGATCCCTTATATAAGTGGGAAAGGGTTTGCTTACAAGGATATAATAAGACTTCTGCATGGCATGTCCGGCCGTTTTTTGCATTTTAATCATTCCTTGATTAAAAATAGTCCTAATCTAAGTTTGAATTCATTATGAAAAAGTCCGGATAGCGCATTGATATTTTATGTAATTTCGTTTGTGTTCTCGAAATAGTGGAGTATCTTTGTTTTCATTTAAATATATTATGATTATGAAACTGAATACTTATCGCTTGTCTTCTTTGGAAGACCCTACTGATGAACAACTGCATGCTTTGATGGAACAAGTGGCTGTTGCGGCCCGTGAAAGTTCTCGCAAGGCAAAAAGAGAATTGGAGCGGAGAATGCAAGAGGTGAGAGAAAAATTGAAAGCATATAGAGCTAAAAATGTAAGTGATATATCCATGTGATGAACGAAAAAAATCCGACACTTTGTATAGTAGCTGGTCCGAATGGTTCGGGTAAAACTTCTACGACAGTGCAACTGCTTCATAATGAATGGGCAGAAAATAGCCTTTACATTAATCCTGATAATATAGCGCAAGAACAATATGGTGATTGGAATTCTCCCGTTGCAGTATTGAAGGCAGCAGAATTGGCGACTAAAATGCGTTATGAGTGTTTAAGGAAAAGGCAAGATTTTGTATTTGAAACAGTCTTTTCCTCAGACGAAAAACTTGCATTTGTTGAAGAAGCAAAAAAAGCAGGATTTTTTATTCGCATTTTTTTTGTCTGTACAAATAATCCTGAGATAAATGTACGGCGTATTACACAGCGCTATTTGAATGGAGGGCATGAAGTTCCCATTTCCAAAATTATTTCCCGTTATTATAAATCGTTATTGAATATAGGCAAAGCAATATCCTTGGTTGATAGGGTATATGTCTACGATAATTCAATAGAAAATCAAATTCCTCGATTATTGTTCCGCACTGTAAACGGGACCCTCTTCAAACAATATGTAGAGGAAATCCCGCAGTGGGCACAGTTCCTTATCAAATAGAGAATGAAAAGAGTCTATACCAAAACTGGAGACAAAGGAACAACAGGTATTCATGGTGGCATGCGCGTGCCGAAAGACGATATCCGTATCGAGGCAAACGGATGTCTTGATGAATTGAATGCCGTGATTGGTATCGTGCGCTCCATGCTGGCGGCAAAAGATGCCTGGCAGGAGTTGCTGCATGCTGTCCAGCGGGAACTGATGGTGGTGATGAGCCATGTGGCCACTCCCTCGGGAGTGGTGAACCCTAATCCGCTTTCTGCCGCAGAGCTCACGCTGCGCTGTGAGCAGGAGATGGATGCCATGACCGTCCTGCTGACGGACAACGGCTACTTCCTTTTGCCTGGTGGCACTCCCATATCAGCCCAACTGCAGTTTGCCCGTACCGTGGCCCGCCGTGCCGAACGCCGTTTGTGGACACTCCATCGCCAAGACCCCGTGAACGAGGATATTCTGCGCTTCATCAACCGCCTTTCGGACTTGTTCTTCGTCATGGCCCGCATGGAGATGCAGCGGCAGGACTGGCCGGAGGAGAAATGGCAAGAGTTTGCCTACAAAAGGAAAAGACAGTAAGCACTTATCGCTAACCGCCGGGAAGCTGTTTTCAGCATAGGGGTTCTATTTGCTGTCCGAGCCTTAAATCATACAGACATGCCCGTACTTCCGCTTCGCTGCCGATATGCTTTCCTGCATCGTCGGACAGCTTCACGCATTCGCGCCATTCCTGGTTGACGTTCATCTTGCATTGCGTCAGTTTCATTACGATGTTGGAAGGCTTGAATCCGGTATCATTCGTCAGATTGGTGCCGATGCCGAAGGAGCAGCGGATTTTGCCCCTGCAATGCTCCTGGATGTCGAGTGCCTTGCCAAAATCGAGCGCATTGCTGAAGACGATGGTTTTAGTGGTAGGGTCGATACCCAGTTCGCGGTAGCGGGCAACGAGCTTGTCGGTGAAATCGAATTCATCGCCGGAGTCGCAGCGTACACCGTCGAATAGTTTGGCCTGCTTGCGGCTCAGGTTACTTAAGAAAATGCCGGAGGTATAGGTATCGGACAGTGCGATGCCCAAGTCACCGTCGTACACGTTCACCCAGTTTTCCAAGGCCATGTAGTTGGCGTGTTTGTAGCCGAACTGTGCGCCGTGGAACATGAACCATTCATGCGGATGCGTCCCCATAGGCTTCATGCCGTATTTCATGGCGAAGTGGCAGTTGGAAGTCCCGGTACAGTATTCGGCGGTTTCCTTCAGACGGTCTATGACTTTGTCCTGTACCTCGAACGAGAAGCGTCTCCGGGTGCCGAACTCCGAAAAATACAGCTGGTGTCGGTTGGAGAGTGCCACCTTTTCGGACAGTTTGCAGAGTATGCCGTCCATGTCGGCCACGTTTCCCAAAGAACGGTTCTTTATTTCGGATACGATGGAAAGCAGGGGGACTTCGTAAAGGGTGGCCTTGTACAGATAGTCCGTGATTTCAATGTTCAGGTGCCGGTCCTCGTCCAGATGGATGCTTACCTTCTCCGGCTGGAAGCGGAAGGAGGAGAGCCACTCCCAATAGACCCTCGGCAGGAAACGGCAGTGGCGGGTCATGTATTCCAGCTCTTCGGCAGTAAGTACGGTCTGTGCCAGGCTGTCCACCGCCTCTTGCAGTTCCTTCAGAAACGTGTCCGTATAGGCGGTGTCGTCTCTGTCCTTGAAGCTGAAAGTGCCCATGGCATAGGGAAACAATTTGATGTAGGCATACGAGGTGGTGAATTTGTAAAGGTCTGTATCGAGTATGGTATGAATCATGGCAAAATATTCTTTAGTTATGATGTTCGATTTTGGGGATGAAGATAGTGAAAATTTCTTATTTGACCAGCCTCTATCTGTTAACAACGGCATATTCCTATTAAACCATGTTATAAATGAGACCGTCATGGACAGAAATTTTGGATATTTCGGGGAAGTCCGTACATTTGCAATGTGTTTTTCATAGTATTAGATTTAAGGTTAACAAAAGATTGGCTGTCTGGGATAGATAGCCTTTTTTTATGCCTTCACTTTTCCTTTTCCGTAGAGGTGGCGTGTAGTGCAGAGCGCCAAAGTTCCATAGACCAATACTTGTATCCACATCGTCAGCATCTGCGGCCATACGTCGGCCAGCGTTCCACCCATTGAATTCAGTTTTACAAAAGCAAGTACGGCAGGACCTGCCGGAAACAGATAGTGGGCTGTCTGCCAATACCACGGCATCAGCTCCAGCGGATAGGACACGCCCGAAAGGAAGATATAGCCCACAGAGAAGAAGGCTATCATCAGCAACGGCGCTTCGGAGTCTGTAAACCAGCGGGAGACGGCCAGGGCAAGGAAACTCGTGCCCAGCAGGAAGGGTATCATCATTGTGACGATGTCTCCTCCGCTGCCGATGTGTGGGATGCTGAACAGGTGCGGCAACAGTCCCAGCAGGAATAGGGAAAACACCACGTAGAGCATGAAGTATACGAAGGTCCTGCCTCCGACAATCCGTAATGTATCCTTCAATGAGTCGGCACGCATCAGCCGTATTCCTTTTCTTCGGGCTTCCGCTTCCTCGCCCGTCAGCATGGCAATCACCATCAGCATCGTCTGGAAGATGATGACAATTAGGACGGCGGGAATCAGATAGGAACCGTAGCCCTCTGTATAGTTGTAGAGCGCCGTGCCGGACACGCTGACGGGAGCGGACGAAGCCACTGCCAGCAGTCCTTGCGGAGGTAGGAATACGGTGCCCTCCATGCGGTGGGCATCGTTCACGGCAAGCATGACGCGCGCACTGGATTCTTGCAGTCCTTTGAAGTTGAGGAAAGCGTCCGTGGCGGCATAGAGTACGAAGACCGAAGTCTCGCCCCGTGCCACACGTGCCTCGAAGTCGGCAGGCAGGTAAAGGATGCCTGCCACGTCGCCCTGCTTCATCCATTGGCGGGCTTCGAGGATGTTGGGTGTCTGGCCGTAGACGGCGGTCTGGGGAGTGGCGTCGAGCAGTCGGATGTATTCGCGGCTGAGGGCGGAGTGGGAGAGGTCTACCACTGCGACGGGAGCCTTGCGCACCAGGTTGGGGGCGTACATGTAGTTGTAGAGCAGTCCGTAGAGGAAGATACCGCCTGCCAGCACGAGCAGGATGGCGGGATTGGTGGCGATGGCATGCCACTCGTGGCGGATGACAGAAGCTGTTGACAATGCGGTAGGTGGGCAAGGTGATGGGGAGGCGGAGATTGCTTCTTCCCTTATCTCTTTTTTTATCCACCATTTCAGCAATGGCAGTATCAGCAGTGCTGCCAATAGGAAGATGAAGAGTGTAGCTACCGACTGCCAGAAGTAGGCAAACCCTGCATCGAAGTAAATCATGGCTTGTGCCGCCTCCGTGAAGTGCCGCACGGGGAAGAGGTAGGAGGCCGCATGCACGGGCGCATACATGGCTGTAACGGGAAACGTGACTCCGGACAGCGTAGCCCCCAACGACCCCACCATGGATACTACACTGATGATATAGGCAATCTTGGGAAAGACAGAATAGATAAAGACCGCCAATGCCTGGGTAGCGATGATGAAGAGCACGGTCACTGCATTCATCAGCCACAGACTGCCAGCGAAGGGGATATGTAGCGGGCCGAACAGTACATAGTTTGCCAGGATACCGATGGACGAGAAGATGAGGGTATAGGGCAGCAGTTTCCCTGCTACGGCAGTGAGGATATTGCCCCGTGCCGTCTTCAGCCATTCGCCGGCACTGCCGAACTTCAGTTCGCCGCCTATGGAGTAAACGGTGGTGAGCAGGATGAGTATCTGGAACAGTACGAAAAAGAAAGGCTGGCTCAGGTAGATGGAGTAGTCCATGTCCGGGTTGTAGAGGGGATGGGTACTGGCTTCTACGGGGAGCAGAAAAGTCTGTATCTGTTCTCCGCTGACTCCCAGAGCTTCGGCCTGCATCACGATGGGCGAGAGCGCCACGGGGGCAAGCGTATTCTCGAACGCCGCCATCAGCTCGCTACCTACCGAAAGAAGGGCATAGTGGTAATAATAGGTGAGCGTTGCGCCGGTTCCCGTCACCGCCTTCTGTTCGAAGCGGGGCGGGATGACGAGGTAGCCGTATATGTCCTTCTGTTGCAATGCCCGGCGGGCGTCGGCTTCGTCGGTGAAGTGCTCCGTCACACGGAAGGTGGGGGCGGCAGAGATGCGTCGGGAGATATTGCGCGAAGTGGCAGTGTTGTCCAGGTCGACGATACCCACGGGAATGTTCTCCATCTGTCCGTTTCCAAAGATGGTGGCCATGAAGAACAGACAGAGTAAGGGTAGCACGACGCAGACGCCGAGGTATAGACGGCGGGAGGTCATGCGGTGCCATTCGCGACGGATAACCATGCGGAGCGCTTTCATAGCGTAGCCAAATTCTTTATCTTTCATTTTTCATTCTTCATTTTTAAAAGTACGGACATCCCCGGTCTCAATCCCTCTACCTGCTGTGTGGGACGTGCGTGTATCTCGAACGTCTGCATGTCATAGCTGCCCGTCTGTTTGGTGGATTTCCAGGTGGCGAAGCTGCCCAGCGGACTGATGTAATAGATGCGGAATTCAATGTCCTTGCCGTCGATGGCGGGGACATCGGCACGGAAAGTGCCTCCCATCTTGAACTGCGGCATCAGGTCCTCGCGTATGTTCAGTACCACGTGTGCATCGTCCATCACGACAAGGCTCATGATGGGAGTGCCGGGGGCCACCAGCTCTCCGCGTTTGGGGAAGATGGTGGCTATCTGGCCGTCTTCGGGGGCAGTCAGGCGAGAGTCGACGAGGAGGGAGGAGACTTCATCGACGGTGCTTCGCGCCGCTTCCACCAGGCTGCGGGCCGAGGCGCGGTCCTCGCTCTGCGCTCCGTCTACGGCCATCTGGTATTGCTCGTAGGCGGCACGTTCGGCGGCTTGGGCGGCTTTGTACATGGCTTCCACCTCGTCACGCCGCTGGGAGGTGACGACACTGTCCTTATAAAGCGTTACAATGCGTTGGTAAGTGGTCTTGGCGAGGGCAAGGTCGCTCTGCGTCTTGTTCCAGAGTTGCCTGGCGGTGGCCACAATCTGGCGGCGGGTACCGGCGTCTATCTTCTTGTTCTGCTCCTGGGCCACCTGCTCCAGGGCATTCACCTGGCGGTATTTGGCTTCGATGGTGGGGCTGTTGATGACGACAAGCGTATCGCCTGCCTTCACCCAGTCGCCCTCTTGTACGAGGAAGGAGTCCACACGTCCGGGCAGCTTTCCGCTGATACGTATTTCCGTTGCTTCCACTTGTCCTTGCAGGACCAGGGGCTGCCGGTTCATGAGTAACATGCCGGCAAGCGAAATGATGACCGTTGCGGCCAGGATAATGACGAATGCAATGCTGATGCTTTTATTATTGATTTTCATAAAGGGTAGGTTTTAATAAGTTGTCTCGAAATATTTCTCGAACCGTTCCGGCGTTCCGCAGATAGCCAGCAGGTTCATCAGTGCCACATCATATTCGTAATAGGCTGCCAGACGCGCCACGCGGACGGTTGCCAGCATCGTTTCCGCATCTACGACCTCGGTACTGGTTGCCATGCCTTCGGCAAAGGATTTCTTGCGGATTCGCACCAGCTCTTCGCTCAGCTCGATGGTGGTATTCAAGGCGCGTACGTTGTCTTGTGCCTTTTGCAGTTGGGTGTAGAGCTTGTCGATGCCTACGCTCAGGTCTTCTTTGGCTTTTTCTTGTCCCAGGGCAAGGGTCTGCTGGGCTATCTTCGACTGGCGGATGCGCTTCTCACGCGCCAGTCCGTCGAACAGGTTCCAGGTGAAGCCCACACCTACGATGGTGCGGGGGACAAGATTGCTTTGTATGCCGTGGGCATAGAGGGTCTGCTTGCCGAATACGGCGATGTCCGGCAGGTAGCCGCTCTGGTCGATGCGGAGCTGCTGGCGGGCAATCTGTGACTGCAGTTGCAGTTGGTTCACGGTGTAGTTCTCCACCCGCATGGCTTGCAGGAACTCCTCTTTGGCGGGCAGTTGGTTGTTGATGAAAAGCTCCGAAGTAGGATGGATGCTGCATGTGTCTTGCAGGTTGAGCAGGGTGCGCAGGGCACTTTGCACGACGGAGGCCTCCTTCCGGGCAGCCTCCAGTGAACGGGCAGCTTCATCCATATTCACTTGGGCAAAGAGCCGGCCTGCCTTGTCTATCATGCCGGCAGCTTCCAGTTTAAGGGCATTCTGGTAATGGCGTTGCAGGCTGTTGTAAGTCTCCTGCCGCACGCGTACTACCTCTTGCGCAAGTTTCAGCCCGAAGTAGCTTTCTGCCAGCAGGGTGCGTTGCGTGGCATCGGTCTGTCCCCGGTTTTCGCGGGCAATGTCTATCATGGTGTTGCCTATCTTCGAGGCCCGGATGCGCTTGCCGCCGGAGAATACGACCCATTCGGCGGTCAGGCCGACGGAAGTCAGGTTGCGTGGAGCCAGTGGAAAGGCAAGGGTATGGGAGCCTATCTGGTCGAGTATGCTGCTGATGAATTGGTCGTCCGGCACGATGTTGTGCACAAAGTCCTTTGCCGGGTCGGTGAACTGGGAAAGGGGCTGTTTTACCTCTATCTTTTCGGAAAGATGCACGAACGTACCGGCACCTTGCAGGGAGGGGTACCAGAGGGCATTCAGTTTGTCACGTTCCGCACGGGCGGCTTCAATTCCCTTGTCGGCTATTTTCAGGCTGCGGTTGCCGTTTTGCATCTGCCTTAGGGCATCACCGAAGCTAAGGGGAAGGGAGGTTTGTGCGGCCACTCCACCGATGGCAAGCAGCACGCAGGCAGCAGCCGGAAAAAATCTCCGGCATAATAGATTATTCATAAGTTCGTTCGGTTTAGGGGTTCTTGTTTCTCTAAACAAGAGGAGGTGGGAATTGTTCAGTAGTCATCTTTTTGAATAGAACGTTACAAATATAACGAATAGTTTCCGAAGATATGGCTTATGAATGGGAGAGATATTCGGATTTGCACTATCTTTGCATTCGCTAAAATGGAATTTATGGAGAAACTTCATCCGATTATGTTTGCCGGGACGGGCAGTGATGTGGGAAAGAGCATCATTGCTGCCGCCTTCTGCCGCATCTTCAAGCAGGACGGCTATCAGCCCGCACCGTTCAAGGCACAAAATATGGCGCTCAATTCATTTGCCACTCCCGAAGGGCTGGAGATAGGCCGTGCCCAGGCTGTGCAAGCAGAAGCCGCCGGAGTGCCTTGCCACACGGACATGAATCCGCTACTGCTGAAACCACAGTCGGACCATACCTCGCAGGTTGTCCTCAACGGGCGTCCTATCGGCAACCGCAATGCTTATGAGTATTTCCGCAAGGAAGGACGCGACGAGCTGCGCCGGGAGGTTTGTGCTGCCTACGACCGCCTTGCCGCTCGCTATAATCCCGTTGTGCTGGAAGGCGCGGGAAGCATCTCCGAAATCAATCTGCGGGATACCGACCTTGTCAATCTGCCGATGGCCCTGCATGCCGGAGCCGATGTAATTCTTGTGGGCGACATTGACCGTGGCGGTGTGTTTGCCAGCGTCTACGGTTCGCTGATGTTGCTTCGTCCCCATGAGCGGGAGCGAATTAAAGGAATTCTTATCAACAAGTTCCGGGGGGATATACGTCTCTTCGAGTCGGGCATTACGATGCTGGAGGAGCTTTGCGGCATTCCCGTTGTCGGGGTGGTGCCTTACTACCGTGATATCTACATTGAAGAAGAAGACTCCGTGGCGCTTGCCGCAAAGTCTGTCCGTGCCGAGAAGGGAAAGGTGAACATCGCCGTCATTCTGCTGCGCCACCTCAGTAACTTTACCGATTTTAATGTCCTGGAACGTGACCCGCGCGTACATCTCTTCTATACTAACAATGTGGATGAGCTGGCAAAGGCCGACGTCATCCTGCTGCCCGGCTCCAAGAGCACGCTTGATGACCTTTACGAATTGCGCCGTAACGGTGCGGCGGCTGCCATCACCCGTGCCCACCGTGAAGGTGCCACCGTGATGGGCATCTGCGGTGGCTATCAAATGATGGGGCAGGAGGTGCTCGACCCTAAGCATGTGGAAGGAGACATCGAACGCCTGCCCGGACTGGGACTGTTGCCCATCAGTACCCGCATGTCGGGAGAGAAGGTGACCCGCCAGGTGAAGTTTGGTCTGTGCAATCCCCATTCTCCATCTTCCACTCTCCGTTCTCCATTAATGCAGGGCTATGAAATCCATATGGGAGTGACTACCCCCGTGGAAGGCGCCCCCGATTCTCCCCTGAATCTTTTGGAGAACGGCTCTACCGACGGATACTACGTGGACTCCACCTGCATGGGGACTTATATTCATGGCATTCTCGACAATCCGGAATTCATAGATTTCCTGCTTGCGCCTTTTGCAGACAAACTGTCCGGGAATGCCGGCGCTTTCGATTACCATACATTCAAAGAAGAACAATACGATAGGCTTGCCGAGCACGTGCGCCGCCACGTCAACCTGCCGCTTATCTACCAAATATTGACAAAGAACCATGATTGAAGGACACGGAGACGATTCCTATAAATACAGCCGTCCCATTACGGCAAACTTCAGCTCGAATGTTTACAGCAGGGTAGACCTCTCTGCCTTGAAGGCGCATCTGTGTGCCCGGATTGACGGCATCGGCAACTATCCCGAACCGGAGCCTTACACGCTTGAGGCCTGCCTTGCCCGCCGCCACCGTCTTCCTGCCGAGGCAGTGTGCGTGACGAACGGAGCTACCGAAGCCATCTATCTTACCGCACAGACTTTCCGCGGGACAAACACCGCCATTGTGCAGCCCACTTTCAGTGAATATGCCGATGCCTGCCGCATGCACGGCCATCGGGTCACTTCCCTCTACCGGCTTCCTGCGGAGAGCGAGGGGTATCGCTTGCCGGAAGAGGTGCGCATGCTGTGGCTGTGCAATCCCAATAACCCTACCGGAACGGTTGTGGAGAAGGAATATCTGGCAACACTTATCAGTCATAATCCGCAGGTCTGTTTCGTCATCGACCAGTCCTACGAGTTTTTCACCTTGCGTCCGCTTTTCTCTGCTGCCGAGGCTGCGGAGTTTCCCAACGTCTTGCTGCTGCACTCCATGACCAAGCGTTATGCCGTTCCCGGTCTGCGACTGGGATATGTCACCGGCGCCCCCCACCTGCTGCACCGTCTGCGTACCAACCGTATGCCCTGGTCGGTCAACCAGCTTGCCATTGAGGCGGGGCTCCATCTGCTGGAACATGATGTTCCCAATCCGCTGGATGTGGCGTCTTACTTGCAAGAGGCTGCCCGCCTGCGCAGTGCGCTCGAGGCATTGGGAGGACTGGAGGTATGGGCCACCGAAACCCATTTCATGCTGGTGTGCCTCCGTATGGGTAGGGCTTCCGCTTTGAAAGACTATCTGGCAGGGGAGCATGGTATCTTGATTCGGGACGCCTCCAACTTCGACGGACTGAATGAGCATTTCTTCCGTATAGCCGCCCAGAGCCGGGAGGAGAATGACAGGCTTGTAAAAGCAATAGGACAATGGCTTGAGGAGGAATAACCGATGGAAGAAGATGTACTTATACTTTTGGGTGTCGCCTTCAACTTGAACCTGCCGCTTCTCACTGCCTGGCTGCTCGACCATTGGCTGGGCGACCCGGCGTGGCTGCCCCATCCGGTTGTGGCTTTCGGCAAAGCCATTTCTTTCTGTGAGCACCGGTTGAACCGGGGCGATTCGTGTTTCCTGAAAGGTGCGTTTGTGGCGGTGTCTCTTGTCTTGGGGGTATATGTCATTACGCTTTTGTTGCTCCGCTTGGCGGCACTCTTTTCTCCGGGCATGCTTCTGACGGTGCAAATATTGCTGATATTCTATTGCTTGGCGGGCACTACGCTGGTTCGCGAGGTGCGTATGGTGTTCAAGGCGGTGGACCGTTCCTTGGAGGAAGGGAGGATGCAAGTGGCACGTATCGTAGGGCGTGATACGTCTGCACTCTCGGCGCAGGAGGTGAGAACCGCGGCATTGGAGACTTTGGCAGAGAATTTGAGTGACGGGGTAGTTGCCCCCTTGTTCTGGTATCTGCTGTTGGGAGTTCCGGGCATGCTTGCCTATAAGATGGTGAACACGCTGGATTCCATGGTCGGCTACAAGAATGAACGCTATCGTCGGTTCGGCTGTTTTGCTGCCCGTTTGGATGATGTTGCCAATTATATTCCCGCCCGTCTGACAGCCTTTCTGATGGTACTGGTTTCCGGTCGCCTTTCCTTGTTTGCTTTTGTGGGCAGATATGGCAGCCAGCATGCCAGTCCCAATTCCGGTTATCCGGAAGCCGCCCTTGCCGGTATTTTGAATTGCCGTTTCGGGGGGCCGCACAACTATTTCGGCGAGGAGGTATGGAAACCTTATATCGGTTCTAATGAACGGCCTCTGAAGACAGAAGATATGCGTGTGGCTGTCCGCATCAACCGGCGTGTGGAGTGGTGGATGGTAGTTGCCGTAATAGTGACATCGACCTTGGCTTCCTTTTGTTTTTAAAATGTTGTTATTTTAACTGATTCTTTGTCCGTTCCAAAAAGATATAATATCTTTGCAAGACCGCGTTGCATTAAAAATGTAACTTTTAAAGCAGACAAAGTCTTATAAATGAGGATAAAGCAACTATATATATTCCTTTTCTTTATTTGGTTCGGGAGCACAATAATTGCATCGACAACAGATAAAGCGGATTCTTGGACTAAGGAAAAGGAAAGTATAGTCCATGAGGTCATCTCCACTTTTCACAACAGCCTCGGTTTCGACTATCTGACCCGGGAGGAGTGTGACTCGCTGAATGCCGACGGCCTTTTGTCCCAATTGGATGAATCCCAGCGCTATTACACCTATTTCGAACTGGAAAGGATACTTATAAAATCCTCCCTTTTCCGTGGAGAAATCCGTATGGCCATTGCCCAGAGCGACCAGATGTACTCCAAAGCCCGCGCGCTTGCCTACCCCTTCGGCAATGCCCTGGCGCTGAATGCCATGGGAGAGGTGTACAGCTATACCGGCAGGCTTCGGGAAGCCGGTGCCGCTTACGAAGAGTCTTTGAGACTGCTGGATGGGATGGACGGGGAGGATGTGCATATCCGCATGCTACTGGTGGAACTGATAGATTATAACCTGCGCATACGGAATGTAAACGGTGCCTCGCGTTATCTTGCACGTCTGAACCTCTATCCGGAAGACCGGCTTTCTCCGCTGGAGCTGGCCATGCGCCACATCTCCAATGCTTCCTGCCAATTATTCAAGGGTGACTTGAAGGCCGCCAGCCATCATCTGGCACAGATAGGCCAGCTTGAAGCGCAACTGATTCCGGAGATACGGCAATACCTTCTGATTATAGATGCCCGTTATCTGGTGGCCACCGGAGAGCATGAGGCAGCCTTGACCGCCTACAATGATTTCCTTCAAACCGAATATGCCCGGATAAACCATAACATCTACAAGGAAGCTCTGCTCGAAAAAGCGGATTTACTGGTGAAGATGGGAAACAAGGAAGAAGCCTACGGACAGTACGGCAAGGTCTTTTCGTATATCAAGACTTCGTTCGAGAAGAACTATCCCAAGGAGATAGACCGGCTCTGTACCCGTTTCCAGGCCGACCAACTGGCCTACCAGAACGAACGCGACCGCATTGTATCCATGCGTTTCTATCTGGCAGGCATCATTGTGTCCGTACTGTTTCTGATATTCCTCCTGGTGCTGGGCTGGAAGAAGATATTCCGTTTGAAGCATTCCCAAATGCGGCAGGAGGCGATGAAGGAGAAAGCGGTGCAAGCCATACAACGGAAGAATATGTTTCTTTCGAACATGAGCCATGAGGTACGTACGCCGCTGAATGCCATTGTCGGATTCTCGGCGGTACTGACGGATGAGGACGAGTCGTTCGATGACGAATCGCGCCGGGAGTTCTCCGAAATTATCAAGGTGAATTCCTTTCAGTTGCTGAAACTTATCAATGACATTCTGGATTTCTCGGATTTCGAGAATGACAATATAACCTTCAACATCCGCACGCATGATGCCGTGAAGTTGTGTAATGAGGTCGTGGAGACCGTGATGGCCTCGCGCAAGCTGGAGGTTGAAATGCGTTTTGACACGGATTTGTCTGTCCTGATGCTGGATACGGACGATGCGCGTCTCCGCCAAGTCTTGATAAACCTGCTGGTGAATGCTGCCAAGTTTACGGAACAAGGCTCCATCGTGCTGGAACTGAAGATGGCCGATGCCGGTACGGCACTTTTCTCCGTGACGGATACCGGATGCGGCATTCCACCGGAGAAGCAGCACTTGATTTTTGAACGCTTTGAAAAGCTGAATGATTTTGTGCAGGGAAGCGGACTGGGCCTTTCCATCTGCCAACTGATTGTGAAATATATGAACGGCAAGCTGTGGGTGGACAGTGGGTACACCCGTGGCGCGCGTTTCTGTTTTACGCATCCTTTGAAGTATAATCCCGCATTACACGGAGGAACGGCGCAATGAAACGAATACTGATTCTCATCCACGTTTTGTTTTGCGGATATATCTGTCCGCTGCTGGCAGAAGACACGGGGGCTGCCCGGTATCAGGACAGCATCCTGAAGGTTGCCGATGCCCTGCCGGCCACCCTTGTCCGGCTGACGTATCTCCGTGACATGGCCTACAAGCACCAGTATGCTCCCTATAACATGACTTTTTCCACCCGTCTGTACGAGGAGGCGCGGCGGCAGAAGAACGCTTTCTATGAGAATATGGGCGCTTACTATCTGGCGGCATGTTATGACAAGAAACACGACCCGGACAGTCTGTCGTATTGGGTGGATGTGCTGAAGGATTTTGTCTCCCAGGTAGGCACTTACGATTATTATCTGGAGCAGAAGGCTGCCATCAGCCGCGCCCTGGCTTCCAAGAGACAGATAGAGAAAGCGGTGTATGTGGCTAAGGAGACGTTGGAGGAATCAAAACTCCGCCATAGCAATAACGGAATGATAGCGGCGTATAACAGCTTGGGATGTGCCTACGGAGTGTCCAGCCGCCCGAATGAGGCACTGGACTCTTTCTTGGAGGCTTACCGGAATTTCTCTCCCCAGACAAAGGCCAGCCTGAAGGTGGATATACTGTCGCGTATTGCCCAGGTATACGGCAATGGCGGTAAAGACAGCCTGAAGCTGCCCTATTTGCATGAAATGGACACGACGTTGCAGGCGGTCATTTCCAAAGAACCCGAGACACGGAAGAACTGGAGCAATTTCGAGATTGACTGCGAAGTGAAGTATATCCTGCACTACATGAACCGGAAGAACTTTACAGTGGCGCACGAGCATATCGAGAAAGTAAAGAAACTGCTTGAGCCGCATGTAGATCCCGTCTTCTGGCTGAATGTCCAGTTGATACAGCTTCAATATTATGCCAAGACCGATGAGTATGACAAAAGCATCGCATTGATAGACGAGGTGACCCCTACGGTACTGAACAACTACGTCTCCACCTTTGCCACTTTGATAAACTACAAGGCGAGTACGCAATATGACAAGGGGGACATTGACGGGGCCATCGAGACCCGGCGCTACCTCATACGCAAGCAGGATTCGCTGAACAATGCCTTCTCGGCCAACCAGTTGAAGCAGGTAAAGGAGATTTACCACATTGACGAGCTGTTGTTGGAGAAGCAGAAGATTCAGGACATGAATTACCGTATAGGATTTATATTCCTGGGTGTCTGCCTGCTGCTGATGCTGCTTTTCTACTTGTATACTCGCTATGTCTCCGGAAAGATTGCTGTCATAGAGAAGAAGACGGCTGAAGCCGCTTTGCAGGCAGAGACGGACAACATCGCGAAGGAACGTCTGAAATCGGAAATCAGCCATGATATACGTACTCCGCTGAATGTGGTGGTGGGCTTTGCCGAATTGCTGACCGGGAAAGAGGAGCTGGATAAAGAGACTAAGAGGGAGTACGGACAGATGATTCAGACCAATGCGGAAAGTCTGCTGAATTATGTCAACAGCATTCTGGAGTTATCCCGCTTGGAGTCCGGCAAGATTCAGTATGAGGACGAGGAGTGTGACATTATTCAGTTGTGCAGTGAGGTGCTGGATAAAGTGAACGGTCGTGGGGAGAGCACTGTGTCTGTCAGCCTGCAGACCGATCTCAAGGAACAGCTTGCAAGGACGGACCGGAGGTGGTTCGATACATTGCTTGTCAGCCTGCTGACTCCGTCAGAGAATGACACTTCCCGTTATGAGGCGATTATCCGCATCAGACGCGACCGGAGTAAACCGCTCCTTTATTTCGACGTGGTCAACGCCCCGTTTGCAAAGGTACATTTTGAGAATAAAACGAGCTTGATTCGCCATGAAATCAATGCCCATTTTATTCATTATTTTGGAGGTATCTACAAGGTGCAAACCGAAGCGGAGGAAGGCCCTACTATTTCGTTCACTATTCCTTGTCGAGATTGATGCGGACGATGCCGCCGTAGGGCGTCAATGCGTCGAAGGCTTCTTCGGCTTTGAGGATTCCGGCATAGAGTTGTGCGCAGATTAATACGCCTCCGTGTGCGAAGATGGCAACGCGTGTATAGGGCTTCTTCTTTAATTCGTCCAAAAACTGGCTGACACGCCGGTATTGCATAGCAAAAGATTCTCCACCGGTAGCTGCCACGTTTATGTAGTCGGCATACCATTCCTGCAGGCGTGGGTCCTCATTCTGCTCGAACGGCTTCATCTCCCAGTCGCCAAAATTGATTTCCATAATCCGTTTGTCCCGTTCTGCATCGGGATAGCCGCAATAGGTGGCGAGGCGCACGCAGCGGGTTAGGGGACTGGTGTAGACGTGGTCGAACGGAAGGTATGTCTTCAGGTTTTCTGCTGTTACGGCGGCTTCCGTTTCAAAAGTAGGTTTCAGGGGAACATCGGTCTGACCGTAGCACATCCCCGGAGGAACATCTACCGAAGTGTGTCGAATGAGTATTACTTCCATCTTTAATTTTCAGTTGTTAATTTATAATTAGAATAAGGCTTCCCAAGTAGAAGGACAGTTCGCATAGCAGGAAAGTGGCCCCGCAGCAGTCACCCGTATATCCTTGTAGGCGCCGCTTCATCAATCGGTAGAGCAGGAAGAAGGTGAGCAGTGGGAAGAGGGTGGCAATCCACAGCTTTATAGGCAGCAGCAGTACGAAAGGAAACAGGCCGCAAAGAAATCCGGCCAGTAACTCGTGCCGGCTCATGCGGTTGTAGACGGTCTTGCTTTTGCTGTCTTCCTCTTTCCGGGCATAGGGCAGGTAGTTGACAATCTGGGAGGCACAGAACTTGGACCAGCAGTCACCGCTGAGCACAAGGATGCAGAGAAGTCCCAGTGGCAGGTGATGAAGTTGGAGCAACAGCAGGAAATAGCATATCAATCCGATGACACCGTAGCTTCCGATGTGGGAATCCTTCATGATGGCAAGAGTCCGTTCTCGGGTGGTGCCGCCACCAAAGCCGTCGAAAAAGTCCGCCAGTCCGTCTTCGTGCAGGCAACCGGTGACAAGCAGGCGTGCGATGAGGGCAAGAATCCATGCCAGTGACACCGGCATAATCTGTCCGGCAAGCCACAGCACTGCCGCCATCACGCCTCCCGTCAGCCAGCCTATAAGCGGCCAATAGGGAACCACATGCTTGAAACATTCTGCCGGTACTTCCTTGATTTTCCAGAAGGGCAGTCGGGTGAGCATTATGAATGCAGCCAAGACATTGTTCATGTTAAAAGTATTTGGTGATGGAGGCATGTGCAAAGTTATCCATTTCATTGAGCATCCGCACGGCCGAGTCGACAATGGGATATGCACAGATGGCCCCCGTTCCTTCTCCCAAACGCAGCCCCAGATTCAGCAGCGGACGGGCATGCAGGGCGTCGAGTACCAGTTTGTGGCCCGACTCGTCTCCGCAGTGTCCGAAGATGGCGTAATCCGTCACTTCCGGGTAGAGCCTGGCGGCAGCAAGCAGGCAGTTGGTCATGATGAATCCGTCAACAAGGATAATCATCCTCAGCTCGGCAGCTTGCAGCATGGCGCCTATGGCCATTACCATTTCCAGTCCACCAAAGTAGCGGATGATGTCCCGGGGAGAGCCGTCGCCTTTGTAATTCTCCATAGACTGTTTCAGCACTTCGTATTTGTGGCGGATGCCCGCGCTGTCGAGTCCGCTGCCTGCGCCGACACATTGTTCCAGAGGAATACCGGTAAAGCAGGTCATCCACAGGGAGGATGAAGAGGTGTTTCCGATACCCATTTCACCGAAGCTGAGGACATTGCTGCCTTCTTCATGGCATTGGCGCACCACCTCGGCACCCCGTTCCAGACACATCTCCATTTCCTCTTCCGTCATGGCTGCCTCGTGCAGATAATTTCTGGTACTTTTGCGCACTTTCATATTGATGATGCCTTTCTCGTAGGGGAGGTCGTAGTCTACTCCTGCATCTACTATTTTCAGGGTAAAGCCGTGCTGCCGGCAGAGGAAATTGACACCTGCCCCTCCATGAAGGAAGTTGCTGATTTGCTGCCAGGTGATTTCCTTTGGAGACAGACTGACACCTTCTTCTACAATGCCGTGGTCGGCGGCGAAGATAATGTTTTGCGGATGTTTCAAGGCGGGGGATAATGTCTGTTGTATGAGTCCGATTTGGAGTGCCAGTTCTTCTAAAATGCCCAATGAACCTTTGGGTTTGGTCAGGTTGTTGATTTTGTCAATCAATGCGGGACGGATTGACTCATCCGGGCGGGTGATATGAAATGTTTTCATCAGTCTGTTGAATTTTAATTGTTTGTTGTTTTATGAATGAGTGTTTTTTACGGTAAGTGGGATGCCGGATACCATCAGTATCACTTCGTCGGCACGGGCGGCTACATATTGGTTCATCCAGCCTTGCATGTCCGTGAACTTTCGTTGCAGTTCGTTCTCGGAAGTTCCTCCCATACCTATTTCATTGGTTACAAAGATGAAGGTTGCGTCTTGTGCCGTGAAGCGGTCGAACTCTGCCTTTACTGCGGCAAGTGCCCGGTCGGTATCTGAATGCAGGTCGAAGAAAAAGTTGGTACACCATAAGGTGATGCAGTCTATCAGGACGATCCGTCCCTCCAGCCGGTGGCGGCTGAGTTCTTTCTGCTCTTCGATGTTTGTCCATTCCGGTCCCCGGCGTTTCTGATGCCGGATTACCCTCTGGCGGAATTCTTCGTCCCAGATGCGTGCCGTGGCAAGATAAACGGGAGTGGGAGAGAGCTCGAGTGCCAGCTTTTCCGCATAGGTGCTTTTGCCGGAACGTGCTCCTCCGGTGATGAGTATGATTCGTTTCATTGGTATTTAGTCTGTATTTTGAAAGAATATCTTTGTTTTCCCGAGCAAAAATAGGAAATATTTGACGAAACGTTTGTTTTTTTAGGAAGGAATTTATTAACTTTGCCACCGTTTTTAAGGCATGACCTTGGAAATGTTTATGCGGCAGTAGCTCAGTTGGTAGAGCATCAGCTTCCCAAGCTGAGGGTCACGAGTTCGAGTCTCGCTTGCCGCTCTTTATAAAAGGCTGAATACTTAGTTATTCAGTCTTTTTCTTTTTTAAGAACATTCATTCTCAGGTATTAATAATTCTTCTAAACTATTTTTTAAGCTGCACTTATATTGTTTTTCCCCTTTTTCTGTTTTTCTTATTGTTTGTTCGCATATGTAATATAGCCGAAATATATATTACATCGTGAATAGTAAATTTGCAAAAATGCAACACTTTAAAAGTTAATGAATATAAAAGAAGTGATAATATATTCTTTATATGTTGCTTTTATTAAAAATTATCCATTTATTTGTCTGACAAATAATACTAATAGGACTAATAATGACACGATTTAATATATGGAAAACTTAAAAATTGATGGGCAGTCGATTACTTTGGTAGACCAAGTGGAAGACAAGTTATTGAATTATTTCAGAAGTCAGGACTTGAAAGTGGGTGATTCTATCCCTAACGAAATTGAGTTGTCGTCAGCGTTGGGGGTAGCTCGTAGTGTTCTTCGGGAAGCTCTTAGCCGTCTGAAAATGATGGGAATGATTGAAAGCCGTACACGTCGTGGAATGATATTAACTGAGCCTTTCATCTTAGGGGGAATGAAGAGAGTGGTTGATCCCCGTATTATGAGCCAGGAATCACTTCTCGATCTTTTGGGATTTAGGGTTGCCTTGGAGATAGGAATCAGTAGTGACATATTTCATAATATTAAAGAGCAGGATATTATGGAACTGGAAGAGATTGTTAATGCAGGCGTTGCATTGGGGAACAACGAATATGCCAATCTCAGCGAATATACTTTCCATTCAAAACTATACGAAATAACGGGGAATAAGACGATTGTACAGTTCCAAAGCATCATTCATCCGGTTATGAACTTTGTAAAAACCAATTTGAGGGAACGGGTGGAAGCTATAAATATAGAACTGGAGAAAAAGGGAAAGATTGTAACTCACACCGATTTATTGAACTTTATCAAGAATAAGGATGAAATGGGCTACAGAAATGCTATCGAGCAACACTTTTATGTCTATAAGAAGCTGATTTATGATAGGGCAGTGTTAGGAGAACAGAATAAGGGTCAATCACAATAAAAATATGACAAATGACACGGATTGTAAATAATTGTGTAGCATTGGTATGCCTTTGTTTGTTTTGGGGTCAAAGCCTGAGAGCTGCAGATGCTTCTCATTCTGAGCAGATAAAGTGGGGCAACGAGAGTGTTCTTAATGAGGAACACAATACTTTGGGATTCTTTTCCGGAGTGCTTGGCGGACAAATAGTATTGGCAGGCGGCACTTCCGACGATTATAGCCGGTGGGGAAGAAATGCGGTATGCCTTTCTGAAAATGCCGGATTCGCTTTGTATGAAGAACTGTTGTCCAAGCCGTTGGCTTATGGCGCTTCCATAACACTCTCTGACGGTATCTTGTGTATTGGAGGGCGTGATTCTTCCCAATGCTACGAAGATGTATTTTTTGTCACAATGCAGCAGGGTAAACTGAATGTTTCGGAAGATTGGCCGCCACTTCCTTTTCCGTTGTCTAACGCGGCAGGAGCACTACTGGACAATAAGGTATATTTGTTTGGAGGCAGGAAGTCGGTAAGTCCGTCCAGGTTATCGGATTCTTTTTTTGTGCTGGACTTGTCGAACAAGTCCAGAGGATGGAAAGAACTACCGGGCTATCCGGGATGCGTCCGGGAAGATGCAATTCTCGTGGTACAGAACAACGGCGTTTCCCCTTGTCTGTATTTATTGGGTGGACAGACGGAAACGGAAGAAGGGTTGTCTTCTTGCTTGACTGATGGATATGTCTATAACCCCCAATTGGGTAAATGGAGTTCATTAGGTTCGGATTTTCCGAAAGGAATATGTGCTGCTGTCGCCAGCGGAGCCAACCATATACTTCTTTTTCAGAAAGAGCCGGAAGATACACAGCATCTTAAAAAAGAGAATACTTTATGGAAATATCATACAATTACGCAGACTCTTGTCAAGTCTGAATGTATTCCAGGTACCTATGACACCATGCAAGTCTTGCAAAGAAACCGTTCCTTCGTTATACTCGGTAGCAATGCCAGTTCCGGAACGAATAGACTGTACAGCCTTCAAGGGGATATTGTTCCTTTGGAAAAGGGGTTGGGACTTGTCAATATCCTTGTGATTATCGGTTATTTTGCCGTATTGGCCGGAATTGGAATTTACTTTTCACGGCGCCAGAAAAGTACGAATGACTATTTCAAGGGTGGAGGACGCATTCCGTGGTGGGCTGCCGGGCTGAGTCTTTTCGGAACCGCGTTGAGTGCCATCACCTTCATGGCTATACCCTCCAAGGCATATGCCACGAACTGGAGTTATGTGTTGTTCAATACCGGTATTGTGTTTGTTGCCCCCGTTATTGTTTATGTCTTTATTCCTTTTTTCCGGAAATTGAATATAACGACTGCCTATGAGTATCTGGAGATACGTTTCAATGTCTTTATCCGGATTATTTGCAGTCTGGCCTTTATTATTTTCCAGGTAGGGCGTATGGGCGTTGTGCTTTTTCTGCCCTCCATTGCTTTGAATGTGGTGACTGGATTGGATATATTCCTATGTATCGGTATTATGGGAGTCTGTAGTATTCTATATACAATGATAGGGGGAATAGAGGCGGTTGTATGGACAGATGCCATTCAAGTAATTATACTGTTGGGAGGAGCGATATTTGCAGTGATATACATCTCGTGTTCTCTTCCCGGCGGATTGGGTGAAACGATTGATATTGCCGTGGCAAACGGTAAGTTCGATTTGGGAGCGACGAACTTTGACTTGAAGGATGCTACGATGTGGACCGTCATTATTGCCGCATGTTTTACCCATCTTACCACCTATGGGACGGACCAAAGTATGGTGCAGCGCTATCTCACTACCTCTTCGATGAAAGAGGCACGGAAGAGTGTATGGACCAATGCGATATTGACTGTTCCCGCCACACTGATTTTCTTCTTTATAGGCACTGCGCTTTATGCCTATTACAAGGTGTATCCTGAGAATCTGAGTATCAGTATTCCTAACGGCGATGCCATTTTTCCGTGGTATATTTTTACCCAATTGCCGGTCGGTATTGTAGGGCTGCTTATTTCGGGCATCTTCGCAGCGGCAATGTCCACTTTGAGCGGCAGTATGAATTCGGCAGCCACAGCTTATATAGTAGACATTTATTCACGTTTCTTTCATAAGGGAGAGGGGGGCAATGAATTGCGTGCGGCACGTATGGCAACTTGTGTGATAGGAATCATTAGTCTATCTTTTGCTTTTCTTATGGCAACATGGAATATCGCTTCATTGTGGGACGAATTCAACAAGATACTTGGGCTCATATTGGGTAGTATGGGAGGACTGTTCATGTTGGGCATGCTTACCAAACGCGCCAATTCCGGAGGAGCAATCATTGGTATAGTCGCAAGTATCATCGTACAATTGTTTGTTGCCAGATTCCAGACGTTCCATTTGCTTTTGTACACGGCATCCGGCTTTATCTCATGTTTTGTCATAGGTTATCTGGCAAGCTTGTTCTTTAAGAAAAAATAGGTTTGAACCTATCATTAATTATAATATAATTTTATTTATGAACAAACGACTTTTAACAGGATTAATCGCTGCACCATTTACGCCAATGCACGAAGATGGTTCCTTAAATTTGCAGGTGATCGGGCCGTATGCAGAGTTTCTGATGCAAAAGAAATGTGTGACGGGAGTGTTTATTTGTGGCACGACGGGAGAATCCGTTTCTCTGACAACAGAAGAACGAAAGGCTGTTGCGGAAAAATGGATGGAGGCAGTCAAGGGAAAACTGAAAGTGATAGTGCATGTAGGTGGCATGTCGCAGGTTCAGTGTGCCGAGCTGGCAGCCCATGCGCAAGCTATTGGAGCTGATATGATAGCAGCCATGGCGCCCTGCTTTTTCAAGCCCGGTTCTGTAGATGAGCTGATAGGTTTTTTCAAGCCGATAGCTGCATCGGCTTCCCGCTTGCCGTTTTATTACTATAACATGCCGTCCATAACCGGGGTTTCCTTGCCGGTACACAAGTTCCTTATAGAGGGCAAGAAGCAAATTCCCAATCTGGTGGGAGTCAAGTTTACTCATAACAACCTGATGGAGATGCAGCAGTGCATTCATGCGGACGGTGGGGCGTTCGAAGTCTTGCACGGTTTTGATGAGATACTGATTACCGGATTGTCGGTTGGAGCTAAGGCTGCCGTAGGCAGTACCTACAACTATGTTCCGGGTATATACAAAGCTGTGATGGAAGCCATGGAAAAGGGAGACCTTGAAACAGCCCGTGAAATGCAATGGAAATCTGTTGAAATCATTGATGTGCTGATAAAGCATGGGGGAGGAGTCAGAGCCGGTAAGATATTCATGAAACTGGCAGGAATAGACTGTGGACCATGTCGATTGCCGATAGCTCCTTGTTCTGAAGAAGAGCTGGAGGAGACAAGAAACGAATTGAAAAATACGGAATTCTTCAAATACATTAATTAACTAAAAACGATTGCCTATGGAGATATTGCAACAATACATCCAATGAAAAAACTCATTGGCCAACTTAAGTTTGCCCCCCGAAAAGGGAGGGGAAACGAGTATTGGCACTTCCCGTTTCCCCTTAAATAAATTACTGAAACAATTTATTATTAAAATCGTAACAAAGATGAGAAAAATATTTCATTTTCACCTCATAACTTTTCTACTATTTTGCCCATTTTTGCTTTGGGCACAAGAATTTAACCTATCAGGTGTAGTAGTGGACAATACTGGTGAAACTCTTCCAGGAGTTTCCATCGCTGTGAAGGGTACGACTCGAGGAGTTATTACGGATATGAATGGCGCTTTCCAGCTGAAAGTAAGCAAGGGGGAAACTCTTGTATTTTCCTATGTGGGCTATGATGAACAGCAAATCCTGATTACTAATCAAAAGATTCTTAACATCCGGATGGAACCGACCACCATGGGGCTGGATGAAGTGGTGGTTGTAGGTTATGGTACCCAATCCAAGCGTACCGTAACATCTGCCATCAGCAAGGTGGATGGAGAAACATTGAAGGCAACTCCTATCAATACTGTGGGAGAAGGGCTGAAGGGTAAAATTGCGGGTGTACGCGTGTACAATGAGAACAATACTCCGGGTGCAGAGGCTACGTTCTTGATTCGTGGTGGTTCATCTATCAGTCAGAGTAATTCTCCTCTTATATTAGTTGATGGCGTAGAGCGCAGTACAGCGGGTATCAATCCCAATGACATCGAATCTATCGAAGTCTTGAAGGATGCCGCTTCTTCTGCTATTTATGGTTCGCGTGCATCGAATGGAGTTGTCCTGATTACGACAAGAAAAGGAAAAAGCGGTGCTCCTCGAGTGACGTTTGAGGCTTCCTTTGCAAACGAGAATGTGGAGCGGATGATTGAGTATCTGGATGCTACCCAAGCTGTTACTATCATGCGCGATCGTTGGGCTTCCGGACCCAGTCCGGAAAAGTTATACCTTGACGGATATGCTTATAGTTCCGGCAATACGGATGCTTCCAAGTTTTCTACCCGTTACCTGAGGGATGGAGAGAGCATTCCGGCAGGATGGAAGTCTGTGGCTGATCCGTTGGATCCCAGTAAGACTTTGATTTTTGAAGATAATGATTGGGCCAGTACTTGTTTCAAGAATGCTCTTTGGCAAAATTATTATGTGGGGATAGAAGGAGGTACGGAGAAATTGAGCTATGTGGGCAGTATTGGCTATATGAAAGATTCCGGTGTAGGTGTAGGCACGGCATTCGACCGTTTTAACGCCCGTACTAATGTAACTGCCAAAATCAGAGAGAACCTGACTTTCAGTAGCAACATAGATTACAGCCAGACGAATAGCGAAGAGTATGCCAGTCAGTATCAGGTGATTTCCCGTGGACTGATGACCCCGGCTGTTCAACGTAAATATTGGGTGTCTGACAATGAATGGTACGGAACCCCGACGCCAGGTCCAAACTCTTCGTCTCCGAATCCGAGCTTCTACTCGTATTTTAATGATAACAATCAGCGTACCAACCGTTTGGGGTTAGTCGGCTCTCTTGATTGGGAAGTTTTGAAAGGATGGCATGCTGTGGGCACCGCTTCTTTGTTTACGCAAAACAGCCATGGAGATACATTCATGCGTGCCAACCCGATGAATGGAACGCGGAAGGCGACTACCAACATGACGGATGAGCAACGGAAGAAACTGGAATTCTACACCAGCTATACAAGAACGTTTGCCGATAAACACAGCATCAGTGCGATGGTAGGATATTCCTATCAGCAATATTTGTACAAGTATGTGTATGCTGCCACTACCGGACACAGCTCCGACAAGATACCGACATTGAACGGAGGTTCTGTTTATTCCGATGCAACGTCGACCAAGCAGGAAGATGTGAATATCGGTTATTTCGGCCGATTGAACTATGATTATCTGAAAAGATATATGTTGACTGCTACTTTCCGTGAGGACGGCTCTTCCCGTTTTGCCAAAGGCAACCAATGGGGATTCTTCCCCGGATTGTCTGTCGGATGGGTTATGAGTGATGAGCCTTTTATGCAGAATATCGGTTTTATAAGTAATTTGAAGTGGCGTGGCAGTTATGGGCAGACCGGTAACAACTCCATCGGCTATTACGATGCATTAGGATTGTATGCCATTACCACCAGTTACGATCAAAGTGCTGCGACCGTTTCTTCGGCCATGCCTAACAAGGCTCTTGAATGGGAGACTTCCACACAATTGGATTTAGGTTTTGATTTAGGCTTGTTCAAGAACCGCATCATATTGGGTATAGACTATTTCAATAAGATTACGGATAACCTGATTACTTCCAAAGTATTGCCCAATACGTCGGGATACGGTTCCATCCTTACCAATCTTGGAAAAGTACGTTTCCGTGGTTTCGATGCTGAAATAACAACACGTAACATTGTCAAGAAGGATTTCACGTGGGAATCTAAATTCACCATTACTTACGTAAAGAACAAGGTGCTTAAACTGCCCGAAAACGGACGGGACAAGAACCGCCAGGGAGGATACTCTGTAAAAATGCAGGATGGCACGACCAAAGAATTCGGAGGTGTTGCCGAGGGTGAACCGTTGGGGCGTTTCTATGGATATAAGAAAGACTTTATCATTACAACTCCCGAGCAGGCTGCCAATGCCCGTTATGACACCTCATCCAAAGGTTGGGACTGGACCACGAAACAGAAACTGGGTGTCGGAAAAAAGACTATCGGAGACTATGAGTGGAAAGACCTGAACGGAGACAATATCATCAACAGCAATGATATGTTCCTGCTGGGAAATACGATTCCCCATACCACCGGAGGTTTGAACAATACTTTCACCTACAAGGGCTTCACTTTGAATGTCTATCTTGATTTTGCTTTGGGGCACTCCATTTCCAATGGTTATCTGCAACGCCAGATGTGTAATTTCATGAATGGAAACACCAGCCTGCCTGCTGAAATCCTAAAATGCTGGAATGTGGGGGATGACCCGAGTAAGGCCAAGTATGCCCGTTTCTCAGGCAATGACTCCGATGAGTTGAATAAGAATTTCCGGGACAACTCCGATGTTTTCACCCAGAAAGCCGATTATCTCTGTATCCGTGAAATCTCTCTGCAATATGCTCTGCCTCAGGCATTGCTGGCAAAGATTGGTCTGAAAGGGCTGGTATTGACCCTGGCCGGAAACAATCTGCATTATTTTACGGAAGTAATAGGCCTTTCTCCCGAAGTAGGTGCATCAAGTACCTATTCCGGTAGTTTCAACACCTATCCGCCTATCCGTAAGTTCTCTATCGGATGTAAAGTTACTTTGTGATAAAAGAAGTTTAATACGAAAAATAAGAATTATGAAAATAAAAATATTATCCGGCATTCTTCTTATAAGTGGGGTCTCGTTTTTTACATCATGTCATGGAGACCTGAATGTGATACAGCCCAGCCAGTTCACCAGCTTGTCCATGTGGACAGAGGAGAGCGATGCTACGAGTGCGGTAAATGGAGCATATACTCAATTCCGTTCCGCCTTTTCCGATTTGCTCAACATCTATGGAGAGATGCGCTCAAACTGGTATGAGAGTGGGGCGGTAAATGATGCGTTTTTTAATAGAGTGGGTACAAACGTATTGCTGAGCGGTGATGCAGGTACAAATTGGAGTAGCATATATACTACCATTAATAGTGCAAATTTGATTCTGAAGCATACTCCGGAAATCTCTTTCACCAATGAAGCTACACGCAATGAAGTGATGGCCAATGCCTATTTCCTGCGGGCATATTGTTATTTTACGCTGGTGCGGGTATTCGGTGACTGTCCGTTACTGACTTCCGGCTTTGAGTCAGAAAAGCAGGAGGACATGTATCCCAGCCGTACGGCGGCCTCTGAAGTATATGCTCAGGTCGAAACCGATATAGAAGAAGCTTTAAGGTTGATGCCCGCTTCTTCCAAGCTTCTCCATAAGGCATCTCCGGCAGCCATCAACATGTTGCGTACTGAATATTACTTATGGAAGGCAAAGCGTCTGGGAGGAGGGAATGCGGCTCTGAGTACGGCGCAGTCTTCTGTTGATGCGGTATTGAAAGCCGGATATGCACTTCTTCCCACATTTGCCGATATTTTCAATTTAAACAACGAAGCCAATTCTGAGCTTATCTGGACATTGCCCTATATCGTCAATGAAAATGTGACTCCGGGAACATCCCCCAACTTTTTCGCCTATTATCTGGCACCTAACGGTGACAGAACCCGGCTGAGGGAAGCCGGATATACCGAGGATGAGGTTCCTGCCGGTTCCCATGCCCAGTATGTTGTGCCCACGCAAGCCTATTGCGATTTCCTGGCTGAGGATGCACGTGACACGCGTACGTATGTTTCAGTACGGGTATTCGAGGATAAGTTCCTGACGGAAGAAGTACAGATTAAAAGGATGGTTGTGAAGTTCAAAGGCTCCTTTGCCAATGATACGCGTAGTTTTGACAGTGATGTCCCCGTCTATCGTTTGGCCGAAGCCTATCTTTTGAAAGCTGAAGTGGAAAATGCCTTGGGAAATACGGATGCCGCTTTGCAGAATCTGAATGTAGTGGCCAAGCGTGCTTATGGGGTAGACAACTACTACACGGCAAGGACTCAGGATGCCATAGACAATGCCATTATCAGCGAAATACTGAAAGAGTTTGTCGCAGAATCAAAAGCATGGTGGGCATACCTTCGCTTTAATAAGGAATTCGAGCTTATTGAGACCTTGAAGGGGCGTGAAGGGGAGAAGAATGTTACCTTGTGGCCTATTGCTCCTGCTTGTCTCAATACTAATCCGAATATAACACAAACGGAAGGTTACAAATAAATATTGGGATGATATGAGATATAAGACTATACTTTTACTGGTCTTGTCTGCTTGGGGCATCATGGCATGCCAAAATTATACGGATAAGATAGCGGTGGAGATTCGGCAACCGGTATATCCGGTGTTGACATTGAAGGAGCATAATCCGGTATTGTGTCTGCGTCTGATTAGGAACAGCGGCGTGGCATATCAGTTGGAAAAGATAAATTTCACTTTGGATGGAACTGTCCGTTCCGGTGATGTCGTTTCCGCTTCGCTGTTCTTGGATGAGAATTGTGGGCAGGTTTGTGCAAGTGCCAAACCGGTGAACAAACAATTGAGTTTTAAGGTAGGCCGGCAGATAGAGGAAGATACACTGACATGCTGGGTGACACTCCGACTGAGGGATGATGCGGCGCAGGCTACAAGCAAGATTGAAATCTCATGCAGCAGTGTCCAGACAGACCTGGGGCTGGTGGGCATCCGCCAGTTGCCCGCAGTAAAGCCGCTCCGTATAGGAGTGGCCCTGCGGCAGCCGGGTCAGGACGGGGTACACACTTCCCGCATTCCCGGATTGGTGACTTCGACGAAAGGTACCTTGCTGGCCTTGTATGATGCACGCAATGAAAGAGATGACGATTTGCAGGGCGACATTGATATTGCCATCAATCGCAGTGAAGATGGAGGGCGGACTTGGCAACCCATGCAGACTGTTCTGGATATGAAAGAATGGGGCGGGCTACCTCAGAAATATAATGGAGTGAGTGATGGTTGCATCTTGTCGGATGATTTCACCGGAGACCTCTATGTCATAGGGTTATGGATGCACGGAGTCTTGGACCCCAAGACGGGCAAATGGATAGAGAATCTTACCGATACCTCGACCGTATGGAACCATCAGTGGCGTGCACACGGTTCTCAGCCGGGATATGGTGTCAAACAAAGTTCTCAATTCCTGATTAGTAAGAGTACCGACGACGGACTTACCTGGAGTGAGCCGCGTAACATTACCTGCCAAGTAAAAAAGGAAAAATGGTGGCTGCTTGCTCCCGGACCGGGTCGTGGCATCACAATGGAAGACGGTACATTGGTATTTCCGGTAGAGGGGCGGAACGAAGACGGGCTTCAGTTCTCTACAATCATGTGGAGTAAAGACAAGGGCGAAAACTGGACCGTAGGCGAACCGGCTTACTACAATACCAACGAATGTCAGGTGGTAGAACTTTCAGACCATTCCTTGATGTTGAACATGCGTGAGCGCAGCAACCGGGGACGTCAGGAAGGTAATGGGCGGGCCATTGCCGTCACTGCCGATTTGGGAAAAACGTGGACGGAACATCCCACGTCGCGCAGAGCTCTCATTGAACCGGCTTGCCAGGCATCCTTGCTGCGCCATGATTATATTGAAGACGGAGAAGAACGTCATGTATTACTCTTTGCCAATCCTAATTCAAAAGAGCGCCGTAACAACATTACCATTAAGGTGAGTTTCGATGACGGGCAAACTTGGCCCGAGGAGTATTGGATGTTGTTGGATGAAGGTAGGGGGGCGGGGTACTCTTGCATGACTTCCATTGACGAGCATACCATAGGTATCTTTTATGAGGGGAGCCAAGCCGACATTCAGTTCCAGGCTATCCCGCTGAAAGAATTATTGAAGAAATAAAAGTATAACACCTTAAAAAATAGACAAATATGAAACGCAGTGAAATCAATCAATATATCCGCGAAGCCAAAGCATTTATGACAAAGTACCACTTCATGTTGCCGCCATGGGTGGACTGGACTCCGGACGACTGGAAAAGCAAAGGACCGGAATGTAATGACATCCGGGAAAGAGCCATGGGCTGGGACCTGACCGACTTCGGCTGGGGCGATTTCCTGAAAATCGGCCTGACTCTGGTTACCCTCCGTAATGGAAGTCTGCAGAAGAAAGACAAACCCTATTGTGAAAAGATTATGTTTGTCCGCTGCGGACAAGTTACTCCTACCCATTTCCATTGGCTGAAAACGGAAGACATCATCAACCGGGGTGGAGGAATCCTCTGCATGCGTCTGTGGAAGGCCGACAAGGAAACTGAAATGCTGACTGAAGAACCGCTTGTCGTTTCCATCGACGGAGTCAGTACACGGGTAGCTCCCGGAGAAACGGTGCGTCTTGCTCCCGGACAAAGCATTTGTTATGAGCCTTATCTCTACCATACTTTCTGGGCCGAGGACGACCATTGTCTGGTAGGCGAAGTCTCCACGGTGAACGATGACATGAGGGACAACCGTTTCCTCACCCCCAAGGGGCGTTTCCCGCAGATAGAAGAGGATGTTCCGGCCGAACATCTGTTGTGCAACGAATATCCCGAAGTTTAGAAAGTATGAAAGATAAGACCAACCTGACGGGATTGAATCCCGATAATTTCCAGTCCGTAATCAACGGAAAGGATACCGGCCTTTATATACTGCGCAATGGCAGCGGTATGGAGATGTGCGTCACGAACTACGGGGCCATCGTCTTATCCATCATGGCTCCTGATAGTCATGGTAAGTTTGAAAATGTCGTCATAGGCTTCGATACGCTGGAAGAGGCCCGCAGGCAAAGCAAGGACTATTATATAGGAGCTACTATAGGCCCCGTAGCCGGACGCATATTGCACGGCGCTTTCCGTGTAGGAGAAAAAGATTATCACTTACAGCTTAACTCTGTTTCTAATACTCTGCACAGTGGTGATAACGGTTTTCACACGGTGGTGTGGGAAGCACAGCAACCGTGTGAAAACCAACTTCTCCTCCGGCATTTCCATGCCGATGGAGAAGCCGGTTTTCCGGGCAATGTTACGGTAAGGATGATGTATACCTTGACGGACGACAATGGGTTCCGTATAGATTATGAGGCGGAGACAGACCGCGACACCTTGTTCTGTCCCACCAATCATGCCTATTTTAACCTGGCGGGCATGGGAACTCCCACTACTTCCATTGAAGACCATCTGGTGAGGATAAACGCGGATTTCTACCTGCCTATCGACATGAATACGAACAATACCGGTGAAGTCAGGGCAGTGGGCGATACGCCTTTTGATTTCCGCGACTACCATTCCATAGGCGAACGCATCAACCGGAAAGACTTGCAGCTGCTCAACGGCCACGGTTATGACCACTGTTTTGTCTTGAAGAAACCCGCGCTGCATGAGCTCTCTTTCGCCGCCACCTGCATCAGTCCGTCCAGTGGGCGCAGAATGGATATCTATACCACAGAGCCGGGGCTTATCATGTACACCGGCAATTATTTGCCGGGCTTCACGGGCATGCATGGCACTGTGTATCCGCGTCGTAGCGCCGTCTGCTTTGAAACCCAGTGCTTTCCCGATACACCGAACAATCCGCATTTCCCCTCCATCGTATTACGTGAAGGAGACCTTTATAAACAGACATGTATTTATCAATTCAGTACGCAACCATGAAAAACAGAATCATTCTTTGTTTGGGATGCCTGCTGGCATTCCTCCAGCTCCGGGCACAAGTCAATACCAACCAGCAGCATTTGTGCAATCCTAATTCCTTTTCCATCGTCCTGCTGGGCGACCCGCAAAACTACGTGAAGTATGACTATAACCAGCCGGTTTTTGAGCTGATGACGGCGTGGACCGCTCATCATATAGACTCCCTCCGTGTAAAGGCGGTGCTTTGTACGGGCGACTTGGTAGACCAGAATGAATGTATTCTACCTCCCTTCCCGCGTTTCGGGAATCTTACGAGCCGGGAGCAGTGGACATTTGTGTCGCGGGCTTTCGGGCGGTTGGACAACAAGGTCCCTTATCTCATTTCTACCGGAAACCATGATTACGGCTACACCCGTTCGGAGAACTCGATGACCCGTTTCCCGGAATATTTCCCGATAGAGCGCAACAACCAATGGAAAAAGACCATCGTGGCTGCAACCAATAATAGAAACGGCTTGCCTACGCTGGAAAATGCCGCAATGGAGATAACGGACGAGCATTGGGGGAGGATTTTGATTATTGCCGTTGAATTTGCCCCGCGCGACGAGGTCTTGTCATGGGCCAGGGAGCTGGTGGCTGCCCCGCGCTTCAAGGACCATACGGTGATTCTCATCACCCATTCCTACCTTACCGGCTTCGACAGCAAGCGCATCACCAAAGAAGGCTATAAGATAACCCCGTCCAATACGGGCGAAGGCATCTGGCAGAAGCTGGTGCAACCTTCCGCCAACATCCGTCTTGTGTTGTGCGGACACTATGCCACTCCGAATGAACGGTTGGACTATACCACGGGATTCCGTACCGACAAGAATGCAGCCGGACACGATGTGCACCAGATGATGTTCAACTGCCAGGCGTTGGGTGGCGGCATGAGTGGAAACGGGGGAGACGGCTGGCTGCGTCTGCTCGAATTCCTGCCCGACGGACATACGGTGCAGGTCAGGACCTATTCTCCGCTTTTCGGCTTTTCTCCTCAAACCAAGGACAAGGCATGGCGTACGGAATCTTATGACCAGTTTCAATTCACGATAAAATAAAAAATATGAAGCGTATATCAATTATTTATTCATTAATACTCTTTTGTATGTATTTATCAGCACAGACAAGTCCGGAGTGGACTTCCGGAAATGCGAAGAAATGGATGAAAAGTGCCGTTTGGTCCAATGGCTGGACTGTCTCTCCCCATAAATCAGTCAATGCTGTTGAATTTGCCTGCCAATATCATAAGAACAAGGATGTCTGGGATGCTGCATTCCGCTTTCTTGCCGAACATGATTTGGAAGCGCTGTCCATTGGCAACCATGTCATTCTGGAGGGGAAATGCTGGGCTACGGTCAGTGAATACATTCCCAAAGAGGTGGAGAAAGGGAATATTGAAAGTCACCTCCGTTTTGTCGACCTTCAGTATGTACTCTGGGGAAATGAAAAGATGGGGCTGGCAAGTGACGTCGAAGTACGTCAGGCGTATAATTCAAAAAAGGATGTTGCTTTTTATACCTCTTCCCGGATAAAACACTACTCTGCCGATGCCGGCAGTTTCTTCTTGTTTTTCCCTTCGGACATTCACCAGCCTTCTGTTCGGGGAAAGGGGGAACTTGTTAAAAGCAGGAAGATTGTGATTAAAATAGAATATGTAGATTAGTGTGTTTTCGGTTCTATTAAAAATACTATTTGTTTTTCAAATAAATTTCCTTTAAAATTTGTACTTTTGCCGACTGTTTAGAGAAATCAACGAAAACTTTAAAAAACGAAATAGAATGGCAGTAGAATTGAAAGACCTTACCAAACGTAGTGAGAACTATTCTCAGTGGTACAACGAGTTGGTGGTAAAAGCCGATTTGGCAGAACAATCGGCTGTACGCGGCTGTATGGTGATCAAGCCCTACGGATACGCTATCTGGGAGAAGATGCAACGTCAGTTGGACGATATGTTCAAGGAAACGGGACACGTCAACGCTTATTTTCCCTTGCTTATTCCGAAATCATTCCTCAGCCGTGAAGCGGAACATGTGGAAGGCTTTGCCAAAGAGTGTGCCGTCGTGACGCACTATCGTTTGAAGAACGATCCGAATGGCGGCGGTGTGGTGGTGGACCCTGCTGCAAAACTGGAAGAAGAGCTGATTATCCGCCCCACTTCCGAAACCATCATCTGGAACACCTACAAGAACTGGATCAATTCATACCGCGACCTGCCTATCTTGTGCAACCAGTGGGCAAACGTGTTCCGTTGGGAAATGCGTACCCGTCTGTTCCTCCGTACCGCCGAATTCCTCTGGCAGGAAGGACACACGGCACATGCCACTCGCGAGGAAGCCGAAGAAGAAGCGGTAAAGATGCTGAATGTATATGCCGAGTTTGCCGAAAAATACATGGCGGTGCCCGTGGTAAAGGGCGTGAAGTCTGCCAACGAGCGTTTTGCCGGTGCCCTCAACACCTACACCATCGAAGCGATGATGCAGGACGGAAAGGCTTTGCAGAGCGGTACTTCCCACTTCTTGGGACAGAACTTCGCCAAGGCGTTCGATGTACAGTTCGTCAATAAGGAGAACAAGCTGGAGTATGTTTGGGCTACCTCCTGGGGTGTTTCCACCCGTCTGATGGGAGCGCTTATCATGACGCATTCCGATGACAACGGTCTGGTACTTCCTCCGCACCTGGCTCCGATACAAGTAGTCATCGTACCTATCTACAAGAATGCGGAGATGCTGGCTAAGATTGACGAGAAAGTGGCAGGCATTGTTGCCAAGCTGAAATCGATGGGCATTTCCGTGAAGTACGACAATGCCGACAACAAACGTCCGGGCTTCAAGTTTGCCGACTATGAGGTGAAGGGTGTTCCCGTTCGTCTGGTGATGGGTGGCCGCGACCTGGAGAACAATACAATGGAAATCATGCGTCGCGATACACTGGAGAAGGAGACGCGTTCCTGCGAGGGTATCGAAGAGTACGTGAAGGATTTGCTCGAGGACATTCAGGCAAATGTCTACAAGAAAGCGCTCGATTACCGTAACAGCCGCATCACCAGCGTGGACAGCTACGAGGAATTCAAGGAAAAGATTGAAGAAGGCGGCTTCATTCTGGCTCATTGGGACGGGACTACCGAAACCGAAGAGAAAATCAAGGAAGAGACCAAAGCAACCATCCGTTGTATTCCCTTCGATTCATTTGTTCCGGGTGACAAGGAACCGGGCAAGTGTATGGTTACCGGCAAGCCTTCTGCCTGCCGCGTGATTTTCGCACGTTCCTATTAATAATACCCACCCCGGATTACGCGGATTAACACAGATGATTTTAGGAGTTCTGATAATCAGAAACTTTTATCTGCGTTAATCCGCGTAATCCGGGGTGATTGTATATCTTGATACGTCCTCTCGGTTTTAAATTTATAGAGTTATCTCTCATCATGAATTGATGAACAGCTATTTATATTGCTTCAGAAATTCTGAGATTGTTTTACGTACAGTTTCCGGAGATTGTTTTGAATGAAGCATTGCTGCAATGACAATCCTATTCTCATCAATCAAATAATATATCACGTTAGGGGAAAGTTTTAAATGACGGACAGTAATGTTGTTAAATAGAGTAGAAAAATTACTGTCTATAATTCCTATATACGGATGTTTTGCTAAAAGATTTACTTTGTCTTGTATCTTTTGACGTGTTTTCTGTGCCGTCAACATGCCAAAATTATTCTCTACATAAATAAGTATCTCTAAAAAGTGCTCATAAGCCAACTTAGACCAGACTATTTCCATCCCATGCGTTCATTTATCATACTCTCTATTTGGGAGTTTGATATACAGTGTCCTGCTTTATTCTCTTCTAAGGCAAATAGAAGGGCTTCAGCCAAAGCATCTCGGGGAATACTGTTGATAAAGTCGTCCATCGGTATGGCTGATTGATGATAAGTTGCCATCATCGGTTCTTGTGCCGTTTGTTTGGAAGAGTCCTGCTCTTTATATGGTTTAATTTTACCCATTGCTTTTATTTTTAATCAAAGGTAAACTGAATAAATGAAAACTCCTAATATTCAATCCATTTATTTTCCACTGCATCAAAGCCAACCAATCTACATACTATTGTAACCTCCTTCACATCTCCTCGTAACAACTTTCCCTCATTTTTGCAGCGTAAAAAAAGAAAGGAGGCCCGAATATGAAACTGAACAGAAATGACTATACCGTAGAGGCGGCAGCCGGCGGTGGTTTTTACGCTTATTTTATGAATAATGTGTTGTGCAGCGCCTACGGTGAAACGCCTGACGAAGCCTGCGAAAACCTGGAACAGATTGTTGACGATTTTGTCAGTGATATGTATATGGTCGAGGAATTTGTCTGATATTCCGGCATCATATGCCGACCGAATTATCCTTTTTACGTATTTATTCCATAAATTCTCTTGAAGTCATGTCTGCGCGATGCCGGTGTGACTTTTGTCATTTATAACCGGAAGCCGAGGTGTGCCGTGTGGACGACACCTTGAGTTTCCATCAGCTCGATGACGTCAAATTCCTGCGCTACATGGCAGGCTGCAAGGCCTATGCCACCACTGCCGGCTTCGAGTCGGTCTGCGAGGCGATGTATCCTGCGCTGTATAGAGAGGGAAGAAAAAGAGGAAACCTTTTTCGGGGTTTCCTCTTCCTGCCGTCCTTTCTTTCCGGCGACTTAAATGCTCACGTTCATCGCATTGGCTCCCAATGCTCCTAAGATAGCGGAGGCTACTGCAATCACGACTTTCAGAATTTTATCCCAGATACTTTTTTTCATGCTATATACGTTTTAAAAGTTGAACATACGAATCGGTAGTAAAATCAGTCATACTTATCCCAACGGATTTTCGCCCTGGTCTCCGTCCGAACCGCCTCCGTCTCCCGAGCCGGAACCGCCGCCGGAGCTTCCTCCTTCACCGTCTCCCTTGTTCACCAATGCTTCCAGGTCGTAGAAGTCAATCTTCTGCCCGGCACGCGTGGCGGCGATGTCCGGTCTTACGGTGCTGGAAGGCCGGAAATTGATTTTCACCGCTTTGATGTTCTTGGCGGTGCACTCCTTTACATCCAGTACGCCTGCCGTACGCGCCGACAGGCTGAATACGCCGAAGTTCTTGATATTCACCGACTGGCCGCTGTAGAGGGTTGTTATCATGGCCTCCACAAAATTGGTCAATACACTCTGGATGTCTCCCAGCGTCAGCGAACTCTTCTCTTTCATCACATACGCAATGTCGTCCAGCGTCGCATTGTCGCCCAGTGTCACCAGCTGCGGGTAGAACTTTGCCACCGCATCTGCCTTTCGAGGATCTTTCCTCGCAATTTTCTTGAATGGTACTCCCATAAACAATTAAATAATTAAAAATTAACAATTAGAAATTAAAGTCTCGTATTGCAATACTCTTCTCTTTCTCCTTTAGGGGGAAGAGGGGTGCTGCAAAAGTACTCCTCCGGCTTTTTCTGCTCATGGCTTTCTTCGGGTTACGCCGTCTCTTTCCCGTTTCCTTTCTGTTCAAAAAAAATTCTTCGTCCGATGCCCGTTTATGTCTGTATATGCTTGGTCATACCGCTGATATTCAGTATCTTTATGGTGTAATAATCAACCAATAACATAAGGAATGAAAACAGAAAAAGAAAAGAGGGAAGAGGAGGAGGAAGACCTTCGTCCGTTCCGCATCCACGCCTATTCGAAGGAGGAGCTTGCCATGCTCTACAACCCGACTTACTGCATCAGCAATGCCATCTATACCCTGGCGGCATGGATACGCCACAACAAGGCGCTGAAGGGTGAGCTGGAGAAGGTGGGCTACAACAAATACCGGCGCACCTTCACTCCGCTGGAAGTGAAAGTGCTGGTGAAGTATCTGGGAGAACCCTGACAGGATGCCGGCCGGAAATAGGGAAACCTTGTAAAGAAAACGCCAATATATGTAAAGCCCCGTAACAATATATGTTGTCATGCACAACAATATATGTTACGGGGCTTCTCTCTTCTCCTCGAATGCCGGTTACTGATATGTCTGGATGTCCACTACCTCATATTCGGTCGTCTCCTGCTCGTTGGTCCGTGTACCGAATCCGTACTTTTCCAGTGCCTGCACCAGTACCAGCTGGGTGTGCGGGTTCACCTGCACCTTCCCGAATATGCTGAGCTTGGTCAGTATGACGCTGGCAGGGAGCCACTTTGTCTGCAGGTCCTCGGGCAGCGGTTTGCGGAAGAAGACGAAGAGGTTCTCCTCCACGGGGTCTTTCATGCGGTGCCGTTCGTTGTGCTTGTTCAACTGTTCTATCTCCTCGCCCTCGTACCAGTATCTGAATCCGCCTTTCAGCAGGGCGAGCGCCTGGGCGTAGATACCGGGATGGTTCACCGGGGTGTGGTAGTCTATGCCGGTGATGGTGATGGGGAGGAAACGCCGGTTTCCGCCGATGTCCTGCAGGCACTGCCGGTTGTTGGTGCTCGCGATGAAGGAGCAGTGGCGGGGCAGGGTGAAGGCTTCGATGTCGTAGGCCTTGCGCTGCGTCACGTTGTCCTGCGCGATGATTCGCTTCAATGCTGCCAGCTCGCCGGGCTTCACGCCTTCGAACTCCTCCATGTTGATGATGATTCGCGTGGCGAGCAGGCGGGCATCGTCCTTGTTGCTCGGGTCTATTATGCCGTTGTAGAAGTACTCTTTCCACTCGGGCGGCAGCAGGCGCCGAATCCAGCTGCTCTTTCCCTTTCCCTGCTCGCTGTAGAGGATGATGACGAGCTGGTTCATGTCCTCGTCGCTCAGTGCGCAGGCCACCAGGCCCACTATCCACCGTTTGAAGCCCTTCTGCCATAGCTCCCGGTTCTCGGTCGTCAGGGTGTCGGCAAGTTGGGCGATGTAGTCCGTCCCGTCCCAGGGGGGAAGCGCGTACAGATAGTCGGTGTAGGGGTTGAACTCCTTGGCGTAGTTGGAGTCTATCACGGCTCTGAGGAAATTCTGGTAGCAGGAGATGCCGGCCATCTGCAGGTCTACGAACATGGTGTTGTAGTCCTTTCCGCGCATGGGGCGGTAACCTTTTCCGGCATCTGCCGACGGGGTGTAGGGCATGAATTCGAGGCGGTCCAGGATGAGGTTCCTGCGGATGCCGTAGTGCTCTTCCAGAAAGCTCATCACTTGGTTGATGACGGGCTTTTTCTCTTCCTTCTTTGTGGCGGCTTCGCTGGTCTTGTCGGTATAGATGTAGGCATTGTGCAGGGGGGATTCCACGTCGGGGTACTCTTGTCCGAACTCGTTTTTCGCCAGTCTGATGGCTGTCTGCTCGTCCAGGCCCTTGCTGTAGCATTTGTTGCCCAGGGCGAAGAGGAAGTTGTCGCGGTTGCCTGCCCGGAACCTGGTGGTGCGCTTCACGGCGGTCACGGCTTGGGAGAATATCAGCTTCTCCCAAGGCTTTGCGTCCTGCGGCGTGGCGGCAACGGAGGCGGGGAGGGGGTGTACCGTTTCGGCAGCCGTCCTCTTCTTGCCGCTTTCCTTCTTCGCAGGCGGGATGATGCGTGCCGGCAACGGGGAAATCTGTTCCAGCAGTGCGGCATTGATATAGGCATGCGGGTCGAAGGACATGAAGTATCCCCGCGAAATGTCCTTTCCGCTTCCGTCCACCTCTACTCCGAGAAGGGCCTCGTAGTGCTCTTTGGCGGCGCTGTACAGCTTCAGGTGTATCTCCTCGAGCGTGGCGTAGGTCACCTCGCCCTGCCGGAGACGGTCATACAGACGCCGGGTGTATTCCGTCTGCATGAAGACGAACAGCTTGTAGCCGTGCCTTTTGGGGGAGAGGAAACTGCCCAGGGTGTGCGGGTCTTCGTTGATGAGGGTCCGGGTCTGCTCCAACTGTCCTTCTTCCAGGTCGTCGATGTCGAGCGTGATGACGGGGTTGTAGCGGGTGATGCTCGGTGCGAGCCTTCTTTCCCGGTAGTTGGCCGTGAGGGTCCTGAAGGGAAGCTGCTTCTTGACGTGGTTGGCTTCCTCCACCTTTCCCTGTGCCACGAGGCTGGCGATTTTGATGATTAACTTGGCATGCTTGCCGTTTCTTATGTCAGCCATGTCCTGCGTGAAGGTTGTCTCCCCGCTGACGGCGCTGAAACCACGGTAGGTGGTAACTGGAATGTTTTCCATTCTACTTGTATTAAGTTTGCCTTATTGGCGGCGCAAAGATGCCGCTTATTTCCTTAGGAAGCAAAAACGGCCATCCGCAGTGGGACAGCCGTTTTTTTACAATTTGAATTCCTTGGTCCGTTTTACTCCTTGGGATATAGCTCATTGAAGAGCTTATATATCTCATCCTCAATGCAATCGGGGTTCAGCGTATTGCCGCTTCCGTCCGCGTCCATAAAGTTTACAAGTAGATGCAGCAGCTTGGCGAAGGGGCTTACGCCCTTCAGTCCGTGTTCCTTTTGGGGATTTATCAGCAGTGGGATGAAGGGTGTCAGGAAAGCCTTCCGCTCCTTGTATTCCACGGTTAACGACTTGTGTTCTACCATAGAAAGCAGGTCGAGGGCCACTTGCACCTCTTTGCTCTCTTTGGTGTACAGCACTTGGTAATCCCTCCCTTTGATTTGCATCACGCTAATTGGCGTTTTTTTGTTCTCATAATTACAATTTGAAAATATAATTTTATATTAAGTTAGTAAATCGGTTGCAAAATTAACAAAAAAGGAGTCTGTACAATTACAGATAACGCAGATTTTATGTTTTTCTTACCTGATGCAACGCTTCTGAGGACGTGAAATTAAATAATCCGTGTCATCTGTGTTATCAGCGTCTGAAAAATTATCATAAAGCATCATCTGCTGAATAGTTACGAAATTCTGTGGTATCCCTGTGAAGTAGTGAAGCGTGTGTGTAGTCTGTATGTATAGGGTGAGGTACCGGAACCTATGGTTATATATGTAACACACTCTTTCTTTAAAAAAATAAGAAATGACGCGCGTGCGCGTGTATCTTACCTAATGAACGTAATTATTTGATATATAGTGCGATGATACCTGCATTAAAAAAGATTATCATTTTATCAATCAGAATATTTTGTACTTTCATTTCTTGACATTACCTTTGCGTTCATTAAACGGAGCGTGTCATAAAACATTTTTTTTATTATAAACGTTTCGTTTATGACTGCTTATCGCAAGATGGCTTGAATATAACTATTTCGTCGCCTTCCTTCCGAGATGGTGGAGGGTCTTGAAATAAAATGAATGCACATAGTCTATTTAAAGTAACCGCATTACATTACTTGACCGGGAGGTACTTCGCTACTCCGGTGTCCCCCAATCATATTTTTTTGTGAACGAGAATGCAGAAATGCACTGGTATGCAGTGCGTGTCACCTATAGCCGAGAGCTTTTTTTCAAGGAATACCTGGATGCAGAGGGCATTGAAAACTATATTCCCATGCGCTATGAGTATGTCGTGAGGAAAGAGCGCCGCTTGCGCAAGCTTGTTCCTGCGGTCCATAACCTGGTCTTCGTCCGCTCCACCCGTGAGCGTATGGACGAAATAAAGAACAAACCGGGCATGAACATCCCCATCCGTTATATCATGGACCGCGAAACCCGCCAGCCCATCGTCATCCCGGACTCACAGATGCGCAGCTTCATCGCCGTGTCTGGCACCTACGACCAGGCTGTGCTCTATCTTGAACCCACCGAGCTGAACCTCTCCCAAGGAACCCGGGTACGTATCACCGGCGGCATCTTCGAAGGAGTGGAAGGGGTGTTTGTGCGTGTGCGCCATGATAGGAGGGTGGTGGTGAACATCGAGGGGGTGATGGCGGTGGCGACGACGTTTGTGCATGCGTCGCTGGTGGAGGAGATAGGAGATAAGTATTCAAATTAGGGTTCAAGTGTGACAGACAGCGTGAAGCCCTGAATTATTCTCACAAGTTCTGGAATGAGGCCTTCTTATATAAAGGACGGCTGTTATCCAATCTCGAACAATCCAGGCAGAGAGGGTAGTCCGTCCCTTTTACAACCCAACGAAAGAACTCCCTGCATTTTGAAAGCGATGAGGGAGTGGAGATTGCTGCCGTATATCATATATAATCAGCATGGTGAAGCTGCAAGGTAGGTCCGCATGGGATTATCTTGGCAAATTTTTTACCGGAATTTTTAACGGTTGCAGAGATTTTTTGAGTCTGACATCGCCAAATATAGACTCGGTTGTATGCCAATAGTTAAAAATCAATCAAATTTGATAACATTTTTTGTGGGGTACTCATTTTGGTGCCTTATAAAAAGGAAATGCTCTAAATTGGGTATTAACTGTACTTGCATAATTTGTTTAAAAGAAAACCGCCTCTGGGTGGTATTCTCTATGCGATAGTCAAAATTTGATGCTAACTACCGATGCCTACTGTTTCTGAAAATAACAAGCGTATAGCTAAGAATACTCTCTTCCTTTATTTCCGGCAATTACTAGTGATGGCGGTTAGCCTTTATACTGTAAGGGTAGTATTGGCAGAACTGGGTGCCGAGGATTATGGTATATACAATGTGGTAGGTGGTTTCGTAGCTATGTTTTCCATTATATCTGGAAGTATGACTTTGGCGGTCAACCGTTTTATTACGATTGAAATCGGAAAGGATAATGTCTTGCAGGCAACCCGGATATTCTCAACCTCCGTGATTATCCTTTTGCTTTTCTCAATTCTGGTTTGTATCGGCTTAGAAACTTTTGGCGTATGGTTCCTAAATGCTCAAATGGACATACCAGACGGGCGTACTATAGCAGCCAATTGGGCTTTGCAGCTTTCGCTTTTAGCCTTTGTTATCAACTTGATGAGTGTGCCCTACAACGCTGTAATTATCGCCCACGAGCGGATGTCGGTTTTTGCTTTGATTTCCATTTTGGAAGTTACTCTTAAACTTGCTGTGGTTTTCGTACTTAAGTGGATACTCTTTGACAAGCTGATTACTTATGCATGCCTCACCACGTTGGTGGCACTTATCATTCGTACGGTGTATGCCGTTTATTGTAAGCGCCATTTTGAGGAGTCCCGTTTTAAGTTCACTTTCGACAAGGGATTATTGTGCGATATGCTGGGATTCACAGGCTGGGCTTTTTGGGGAAATTCAGTTATCTTACTCAAAGACCAGGGAGTGAACGTGCTGCTCAACTTGTTTTGTGGTCCGGTAGTGAATGCGGCGCAGGGCATCGCAATGCAGATCAATGCTGCAGTGTACAGTTTTGTATCTAATTTTATGATAGCGATAAGGCCGCAAATCATCAAGAACCATGCTTCCGGAAACTTTCAGGCCATGCATATCCAGATTATAAAAAGCGGGAAATTCGGTTTTTTCATAATGCTGCTCATCCTGCTGCCGCTTTGCGGTAATATTGATTATGTGCTTGGACTATGGCTGGTGGATGTGCCAGCACATACGGCAAACTTTGTCGTGCTGGTGTTGTTGTATTCCTTGTTGGACGGTATTTTAACTCCGATTGCAATAGGAGTTTTCGCTCAGGGTGAAATCAAGGCATACGAGATAGCTTTGTGCATCATTTATGCAGTTAATTTCATTGCTTCATACGTGTGTCTTAAACTGGGTATGGCTCCAGAGACGGTCTTTGTACTCAATATTGCTTTTAAAGCATGCGTGTTGGCAGATTTGCTGGTGCATTCCAAGGCGAAGTATGCTTTTCCTGTTCATGCTTTCCTGAAGCAATGTCTGCTACCTTCAGCGGTGGTTTTCGTCTTATCAGGAGCTTTTACTTATTTCATGCCGTGGGAAGCACCAAATAGCTTTTGGGAATTTCTTCTGCACACACTGGCGATAATAATCTGTACCTCGTTGATGGCACTTGCTATAGGCATGACGAAAGGAGAGCGGCTCTTCCTAAAAAAAAACTTGCGGGATAAGATTACAGTGAAATTATATCGTAAAATATAAATTCTCATCTAAACACACAATTAGTATGAAAAGAACCATTGAGTTGACCCGTATCGCGGTCGATGGAGACACTGTCAAGTATGAGATTCACGATAACACAGGACTTGGTCTGCTTCGGAAAGAAAAAGTGGAGGCTCAGATACAGTTCCATAATGCTGATGCTTTCGGTTTTGAGCCGGATAAATTGCCGGAGTCTGTACTAGCTTTACCCATTACGCTTTATCTGCTTCCAGTAACATTTTTCTACCATATAGAACTCATATTGTCATCCATAGACAATACTCTTTATCATAATATACCGACACTATATGCAGCTTATTCTCAGATGTATGGTCCTTTTAAGGAGGAATGGCGTGGAAAAATCGTTGCAAAAGAGATTGTTGCAAACCAGATGCCCGATGCAAGATATGACCGTATTGTATTCTTCTCCGGTGGTGTTGATGCCATCCATGCAGGAATAAACAACCCTGGTAAACGGAATGTTTTAGTCAGTGTGCCAAGCATAGAGGTACATTCCAGAAACGAAGGTGCCTTACGGAATGAAAAGTTTGTTATGATAAAAGAGTTCTCCCGTGTTATAGGAAGCGATTGGCTTTTGGTTGCCAATGATTTCAACCAAGTTGTTTTCGATGATGAAATAGGAAGAAATGGTAAAATTACGAGGTACCTTAGGAACACTCTCCAGCTGAATACGGTAGCATTTAATCATTCAGGCTTTTGGGGAATGAGGTATATTCCCAATTTGTGCTCAGTGGCTCCTTTTGCATACGCTATGGGAATAAAAGAACTCATCATGGGGTCTTCTTTGATAGAAGATAAACTTGAACCAGCTTTGGATGGAACCAACCCATTGTTAACCAATGGGTTCAAGTTCGTAGGCATTTCTTTTGCGGAACAAGACGGGCTTTATACCCGGCGTTCCCAAAAAGTGAAAAATATAGTTTCTACTTTTAAGAACCAAGGCAAACATGTTAGGATTTGGGCATGTTTTGTAGACAACAGCGAACAGTGCGGTGAATGTGCCAAGTGCGTTAGGACGCAACTCAATATCCTTTGTACCGGAGAAAACCCGAAGGATTGGGGATTCGCCCGCTTTGATGAAAAAAAGTTCTCGCAACTGGTGCGTTCTTACTGTTGGTTTGAAAATAGTATTGATGATGTATGGGGTATTATTGACTCCATAGACGACTCCCGTACTTATCCTTATAGTAACGAACTGCTGCATTGGCTTAAGCGAGTAGGTTATAAACGGTATTTCAACCGTTCCCGATGGATGCGCAAACTGATGTTGAACATAATTTTTAAGTTCAGTAAATATCCGCATTATATTTGTGTTGCTTGGCACAAAATGATAGGAAGATGAAAACGGCAATAAACTCGTAGAGCTGATTCTTATACATCCAAATTACAATCAAGATATGAAAGCAGGTTAAGAAAAATATAAAATAAAAAATATGGCTAAGGAAAAATTTTATACATCAGAGAGGAATGTACAAATCGTGTTGTCGTTGTTGAAAGCCAATGGTATTAGAAAGATTATAGCTTCACCGGGTGCTACTAACTTCACATTTGTAGGTAGTGTGCAAAATGATCCATTCTTTGAGGTCTATTCTGCTGTGGACGAACGTTCGGCAGCATATATGGCTTGTGGCATGGCGGCTGAAAGTGGAGAAGCTGTGGCTTTGAGCTGTACGGGTGCGACCGCCTCGCGTAATTACTATCCAGGATTAACAGAGGCTTTTTACCGCAAATTGCCGGTGCTTGCCATCACTTCGCACCAAGGGACAGATAGGATAGGACAACTTATTCCTCAGAACATAGACAGGCGTATTCTTCCGAATGACATAGCACGGCTTTCGGTAGAACTGCCTGTGGTCAAAGATTGCAGGGACGAAGACTATGTCGTGATGGAAGTAAACAAAGCCATGCTTGAGTTGCGCAGGAATGGAGGAGGACCGGTTCATATAAATTTGATAACAACCTACAGTCGTGATTTTTCGGTGAAAGAATTGCCTCATGTGAAAGTCATGCGTCGCTTCCAAGCCTGGGATGAACTGCCTGTGCTGCCTGAGGGAAGAATAGGTATTTATGTGGGCTCTCATACACATTTTTCTGAAAAACAAAATAGGGCTATTGATCGCTTTTGTGCCACTTATGACGCTGTAGTGATTTGCGACCATACGAGCGGCTATTACGGTAAATACAAGTTACTTCCGACGCTGGTCCAGTTGCAATCCGATATCACTTCACCATTCCCTCCATTGGATTTGATGGTTCACATCGGGGAAATATCAGCAGCTTCTTTCAACGATACAATCCCAGCAAAGGAGGTTTGGCGAGTAAGCGAAGATGGGGAATTGCGTGATCCGTTTAAAAAACTGACAACGGTATTTCAAATGTCCGAAGAAATGTTTTTTCTGCATTATGGGAAAGATGGTTGCAATCGGCACGTTTTGATAGATGAATGCCGAGAACTGTTTGGTGAAATCTATGAGCAAATTCCTGAATTGCCTTTCTGCAATATTTGGACTGCCATGCAGCTATCTTCGAGACTTCCCAAAGGAGCGTTGTTCCACATGGGCGTTTCCAATACCCGGCGTTGTTGGAATATGTTCCAGTTGCCGGAAAGTGTTGAGTCTGCTTGTAATGTAGGTTGTTGTGGTATTGACGGTTGTGTCAGTACATTGGTCGGGGCTTCATTAGTCAATCCCGATAGGCTTTGCTATGTCGTAGTGGGTGATTTGACTTTCTTTTATGACCTGAATTCCTTGGGCAACCATCATATAGGGACGAATTTACGTGTTATGCTTGTCAATAACGGGAGGGGTACGGAATTTCGCTTGGGCATTCATCATTGCAATGTTTTTGGCGATGATGCCGACAAGTATATGGCTGCAGCTGGGCATTTTGGTAATAAATCTCCTCTGCTGGTTAAGCATTATGCTGAGGATTTAGGTTTCCACTATTTGTCTGCTACTACCAAAGAAGAATTTATGACTGCATTGTCTAATTTCACCAATCCACAGTTAAGTGATCATTCTATGATATTGGAAGTCTTTACTGACTCGAAAGATGAAAGCGAGGCTTTGTATCTGATGAGCCATATTCAAAGCGATGCCAAAGGCATGGTACGTAGTAAGCTGAAAGATGCGGTAAGGAATGTGGCAGGAGAAAAAGGCATTAATGCTATAAAAAAAATTTTGAAAAAATAAAAGATGGAAACGTATTGTTGGTAGGAATAGGTGAGGCTACAACTACGGCTGCAAAGCCATCGGGTGTGGGACGGTGAATATCTTGGAGCAGGTAGATTTCACGTTTCTTTTTTGCAACTTGTGAAATTTGAATATATCTATATGAATAATAACTGTTTAACAAGCGAAAAGGTAGAAAATATTCAACTACTGATTCGCATTATTTAAGAAATAGTGCATATCTTAATAATTTCTCTTCCTCTTCATACCAATATAGGAGGTATATTACAATCCTATGCCTTACAGACTGTTTTATCTCGCAATGGTCATGATGCAATAGTTCTGAACAGACCATTTTGCAGTAAGCCCAGTGTTGCGAAAGTTCTAGCCAAGGCTTGTTGTAGATTGCTTAAGAAAATGCTTGGTCGTGAGACTGTACCATTATTTTATGACTTCAAGCATTATAAAGAATATACTGTCATCAGTCAGCATACTGAGGCATTCATAGAGAAGAATATCCATTGTCGTTATTACAAACGCTATACAGATATACGGGAAGCGGATTGGGATGCTCTCGTGGTGGGTAGTGACCAAATCTGGCGGCGCAACTTCAATCAAAAGATTGAGAATGTATTTTTCGATTTTGCTTGGGACTGGGAAAATGTGAGACGGATTGCCTATGCTCCTTCTTTCGGACTGGATACTTGGGGATATTCAGATGTTGAAACGAAAAATTGTGCAGGGTTGGTGAAGAAGTTCAATCTTGTTACAGTACGTGAGGAGTCTGCAGTGGGGCTTTGCGAGAAGCATTTAGGCGTAAAGCCTATGCATGTCTTGGATCCAACGATGCTTCTCGATCGAAAGGATTATGAAGCACTGACATCAGAAGTTAAAGAAAAGTCTGATGGTGATATGTTGGTCTACTTGCTCGATCCGATGGAATCAAACCTTGTTACGGTAAAGGAGGTGTCTGCAGTGCTTCATCATAAACCTTTCTATGTATTCTCAAAGGTCAATGACACAAGTCTGCCACTCAGTGAACGTATACAGATTCCGGTAGAGAAGTGGCTAAAGGGGTTTCAGGATGCTAAGTTCGTGATTACAGACAGTTTCCATGGCTGCATATTCTCTATTATCTTCAATGTGCCTTTTGTGGTGTTGAGAAATGAACAAGGTGGATTGGCGCGTATTTATTCTCTTTTGAGCATGTTCTGTTTAAAAGACCGTTTAGTAGACTCAGTTGATGATCTGAAGCAGTTGAAGATTATTGATTGGAATAAGGTCAATGCCATCCGAGAAAAAAAGAAGTATTTTGCATTGGGATTAATTGATAAAATACTAAGATAAACCAACAGCTTCCTTTACAATAATAAATATGTCTTTATGCTCTCAATAATTATTCCCCTTTATAATAAGCAAGCTGTAATAGCGCGCACCATTGAGTCGATACTCAGCCAATCCTATATCAATTGGGAACTGATTATCGTGGATGATGGATCTACCGATGGCAGTGATGAAGTGGTGAGACTGTATCTTGGTGATCAGCGTATACGGTATATACGTAAGCCTAATGGTGGGGTGTCATCAGCCAGAAACCGGGGTATCAAGGAGGCTAAAGGGGAGTGGATATGCTATATTGATGCGGATGATTATTTTCTGCCGGAGGGATTGAAGACAATGGTTGAATTGGCAGAGAAATATAATGTAAAGGTGGCTGCAGGACGTTTTTTGATAGAAATTAAAAAAAAGAGATTTCCGGGAGTGAATGGTAAAAGAGAAGGCGTATTGGAAGATAATTTTAAAGAGTGGTTTTTTAATAGGGTGATACCTCGTGCAGGAGCTGCTGTCTTTCATGCCGAATTATTGAAGAATCATTTGTTTGATGAGACATTGAGTCGATATGAAGATGCAAAATCTCTTTTTGAAATTTTACGTGAAAACAGAATGGCTTATACTCCTATTGATGTGATGACTTATTCTCTTGATAATCTCGGTCTAAGTGGTAAGGTGGCTGATTTTTCAAAGGATTTTATATTTAGTATGAACTTTGATGGAAAGTCTTATTGGGAAAAAATGCTTTTGGGGGATATGCTCAACCAGGGATTAAAGCTATATCCCGAATATAAACAATTCTTATTGAATAAATATGGCAACGATTTAATGTGGAGTAATAAGGCTAAACGATGCAATTTTATGAATAGGATAATATTTATTCCGAGAAAACTAATAATGAAGTTAAAGTTTTATTTGTCAGGTCCTTTAGCGGGGTAAGCTATTGATAATGAGCTTATTATTGGTGAATTTTGTTGTTTTGTATAAATCTGATTTCTTGCCTAAAGTAGGTAAAAGGCTAAACCTTGATTGAAGTTAGTCCGACTGACGCACCCGATTACTGGGCTATACGTGGTTGGACAAATACATTGCAAAAAATGAGTTATGATGCGGATATTTGCTTTTTGGGTAATTCAATTACGTATGCGAGTAATTTTCAAACTTATTTCACGGATAAGAAGATTGTAGAACTAGGCTATCCTGGTGATACCATGATTGGCATGATGCGACGTATGGATATGCTGCGTGCTGTTTGTCCTGAAAAAGTGTTTTTGATGGCAGGTATCAATGACTTGGCAAATCAAAGTATGGATATGGATGAGTTTGCTGAGCGGTATAATGTTTTAGTGGATTCTATAACTAACGCTTGTCCTCATGCAGAAGTCTATTTGGAATCTATACTTCCAGTCAATCGTAGTCATAGAATGTATAGAAACTGTGACAGAATTATTCAAGCTAATCAAATTATTACTCGTATAGCAGGTGAAAAAGGAATGATATATATTGACCTATTTTCTCTATATTGTATAGATGGACAGCTGCCTGATGAACTAACTAATGATGGCATTCATCTTTTACCAAAAGCTTATGATAGATGGGCTGAAGCTATTCGTGAGTATGTAACAAGTTCTCTCAAATAAAAGTATATAAGACCACTAATACTCTTTGTGCTATTGATATATGGTTGTTTTGATATGGTGAATAAGAAAAACAATAGGAGTTCATTTTTTTGTGTATTTAAATACTTGATATTTATATTACAACATTTTCTAAGATGGATTTTTATTAATAGTTTATCTAGAGGATTTTATTATAGTATTAAATATTCTAGTACGGTTACAATAGGTTATGGAGCTAAGGTTACCCGTATATCTAAGTTTGAAGGATGTAATAGAGTTTGTGCGCACAGTACATTTAATGGCACATTAGGTTATGGATCTTATATAGGATTCAATTCAAGAATAAGTGGAGAAATTGGACGTTTTACTTCTATTGCAGATGATTGTATGGTTGTTCGTGGACGTCATCCTTACGAGTATCCTTATGTAGCCACAAGTCCTATGTTTTTCTCTATGATGAAGCAAACTGGATATACTTTTGCTGATAGGCAAATTTATAATGAATTTAAATTTGTAAGAGAATGTGTTCCAGTGGTTATTGGTTCTGATTGTTGGATAGGAGCAGGAGCAAAAATCATTGAAGGAGTTACGATAGGTATAGGGGGCATGGTACTTGCTGGCGCTTTAGTTACTCATGATGTACCCCCTTATGCAATAGTGGGAGGGGTTCCCGCTAAAGTCCTCCGGTTTCGATATAATGAAGACGCTATACAAATGCTTCTGAAATCTAAATGGTGGGAGAAAGATGAAAAGTGGTTCAAGATAAATTGGCGTTTACTAAATGACCTAGATGCTTTTGAAAAGTATTTTGCTAATGAAAGTAAATGAGATGGGGAATTCACTAACTAAAACAAGATGCTGATATATATATTACTGATTATATTGTCTACCATAATATTTATTTCACACATATATGTGAAAGATGAAAAGGTCAATTTTGTGACAGCATTTGTGTGGGTATTGTTGATGACACTCTTTGTTGGTTCACAAGATGGTATAGGAACAGATCACAGTAATTATATTGCTCAAATAGAGAGCCCTTGGGTTGTTCCATCAGAACCTTTTACGATTTTAGTTTTTGCAATAATTCGTTCATTTGGAATATCTTCATATGCCTTTTTTTATATATATGCTTTCTTGACTTATTTTTATTTAGCAAAAGCAGTGCTATTATCTGATCGAAATATTAGGTTTATTGTTGTAATCATGATATTACAATCATTGTTGTTTTTTCAATCATTCAATTTGGTTCGTCAGATATTAGCTTGTGCCATTTTCTTGTATGGCTTAATGTTAATTTCTTGTGGGAAGAAACATTACATAGTTTTTGTTTTGGCTTTTCTAGTGCATTATTCTGCATTGTTCGGGATATTGATGATTGTATTAGCTAAAATGATAAAGGTGAATATTGTAGTGTTGATGATATATATAGGATCCGTTTGTATCTTACTATGGGGAGGATTTATGAGTGGCTTTATATCAATATTTGAGCCTATAATTGGAAAAACGTATTATGGCTATTATTTGGAATCAGCACTTATAAATGAAAATCAAACAGCTCATTTTGGTGTAGTATATCAAGTGATATTTGTATTATCTCTTATTGTTTATGCGAAGAGAAATTATTATGTATCGAATAATTTAGAATTGATTTTGAATGTTTTTTTTCTTGGTCAGATAATGTATAATGTGCTTTCTGCTAATATAACTTTACAAAGAATTACATATTATCCCTATGTCTCTATGGTTTTTGTAATTCCTTTATTGGCTAAGTCTTTACATTCTTATTGGACGACTAGAAATGCTTTATTATTATACTTGATTTATTTTGTTTTCATCTTGGCTTCTTTATCTTCCAAAGGAAGCCCGTATGTACCATATAAAAGTATTTTATAAATATTTGCAAAATATAAAGTGATGAAAGTTCTTTATTTAGGTTGCTTTTGTGAACCTACAATTTCTACATTTATAAAAGAATGTACAAAAGGGGTTATTACAGTAAGCGCAACTACATTTCAGAAAGCTCTTTTAGCGGGATGTAACGAGTGTGGTATAAGACCTGATTATATAGTGAATGTACCTGATATTGGTAGTTTCCCATTTCGTTGTAACAATTTGTTTTTTTCAAAATCTAAGTTTGAATATGCTTCAATAAAAGGGGTAAATGCATCTTTTTTTAATGTCACATATTTAAAAAAATGCAGTATATATCATACTATTATGAGAGAAGCCAAATTGTGGCTTAATAAAAATAGGGAGGAAAAAGTAACAATTTTAGTTTATTCTTTGATTTATCCTTATTTGAAAGCTGCTATTGATTTGAAAAAAATGTACCCAAATGTTCAAATTTGTTGTATCGTATTGGATTTGCCTGAATATTTTGGAGATAGCACTTCTTTATTGTACCGTTTTTTAGGTAATTTGGAAACTAAACGAATATATTCATTAATACCCTCTGTTGATTCCTTTGTTCTTCTTACCAAGTATATGAGAGAAAAACTTAATGTTGGTTTACGTCCCAGTTTACTCTTAGAAGGAATATATAATCCAGTATGTATAGTTCCTCAGAAAAAGCGGAAAAAAACTATTTTATATACAGGCAAGCTAGACATTCGTTTCGGGATTAGAGATTTAATCAAAGCTTTTAACGATATTGATGATTCAGAATTTGTTTTGTGGATATGTGGATTTGGACTTGATAGAATCTTTGTTGAAGAAGCTGCAAAAAAAGATAAGAGAATAATATATTGGGGAGTTGTAGAACAGAAGCATGTTTTTGAAATGCAACAACAAGCTACATTGTTAGTTAACCCTCGTAAAGGGCATGAAGAATATACCAAATATTCATTTCCATCAAAAACAATGGAGTATATGGCTTCGGGTACTCCAACTATAATGTATAAACTTCCAGGATTACCTATAGAATATGAAGAATACCTTGTTCTATTACCAGATAATTCACAAGAAACATTGACTGCTATTTTAAAACAATGGGGAAGTAAAACACAAGCAGAACTATATGAGTTTGGAGAGAAGGCGAAACGGTTTATATTAGAGAATAAAAATTCTGAGATTCAGGCCAGTCGACTAATGAATTTTATAAAACATAGCTAAGGTGTGAAAAGAATTTTATTTTATTCGAGTGTGAATTCACTTGAGTTATTTAAGACTCAGAAATTCTATCAGATAGATATATCAATATTGAAAGATTTAGGATATGACGTTTTACTATCTAATCGAATATTCGATAGCCTTTTATTTTGGAAATATGATATTCTGTTTTCTTATTTCTATCGATATTCATTTTTTGCTGCATTGTTAGCAAAATGTTTTGGTAAAAAAACATATTTTACAGGAGGTATTGACTCTTTGGATTCGGATTATGCATCTGCTTTTAATTATAAAATACAAGCATTGTTTTTTAAACTTTGTTATTGGGTGGCTGATTCTTGTATAATTGTGTCACAATCAGATTTGAAAAACATCTTTAAGGTATCATCATTAAAGAAAAAATTGAGTTATAGCGAGCATGTTATTAACACAAAACTTTTTATTGCTGATGTTCCAAAAGAAAAGATATTTACTTCTATAGTTTGGATGGGAGATGAAGGTAATGTGGTAAGAAAGGGGGTGGATAAGGCTTTACAAATTTTTGCTGAATTGAAAAAAATACCGGAGTTTGTTGATTATCGATTTGTAATTATAGGCAGAAAAGGAGAAGGAGAAGTCTTGGTTCGGTCAATAATAGATAAATATAATTTGAAAGGCTCAGTTGAATTGAAAGGAGAAGTGTCTGAAGAGGATAAAATTAATCTTTTGAAACAATCTAAATATTATTTTCAACTTTCATTGTATGAGGGATTTGGTTTAGCTGCATTGGAGGCATTATGTGCTAATAATATCATAATTCATTCAGGAAAGGGTGGTTTGGCTAATCCTATTTATAAAGAACAGTTGTTGTTTGACATAGATAATGATTTCGATAGTGAATTGCTTAAATTGGTTAATAAATTAGCTTGTTTTACTCCAATAACTTCATATGATAATCTTCTAGAATATTATGATATTCAAAGGCGAAAAGATGATTTTGAAGCTATAATAGTTAATGGGAAAAGCAATTATAAATTAAAATAGTTATGTCTATATTCAAAGACAAAGTTTTATTAATCACTGGCGGTACCGGTTCCTTCGGTAACGCCGTATTGCGTCGTTTCCTCGATTCAGATATCAAGGAAATTCGCATCTTTAGCCGTGACGAGAAAAAGCAGGATGACATGCGTCATCACCTGCAGAATCCGAAAGTGAAATTTTACATTGGTAATGTCCGTGACCGCCAGTCTGTGGACGGTGCCATGATGGGAGTGGATTATGTGTTTTCTGCCGCCGCCTTGAAGCAGGTTCCCAGTTGCGAGTTCTTTCCGTTGCAGGCTGTGCAGACCAATGTGATCGGTACCGACAATGTACTGGAATCCGCCATAGCGCATGGTGTAAAGAATGTAGTAGTGCTTTCTACCGACAAGGCTGCCTATCCCATCAATGCCATGGGCATCAGCAAGGCCATGATGGAGAAGGTTGCCATAGCCAAGGGCCGTGCGTTGGGTGAGGAAGCTGGTACAACCATCTGCTGTACCCGTTACGGCAATGTGATGGCAAGCCGCGGTTCTGTAATTCCCTTGTGGGTGGAGCAGATAAAGAACGGCAGGCCCATTACGGTAACGGACCCCAACATGACCCGTTTCATGATGACGCTGGACGATGCCGTGGATCTGGTAATCTATGCGTTTGAGCACGGGCATAACGGTGACCTGTTCGTGCAGAAGGCTCCTGCCGCCACCTTGGATGTACTGGCGCAGGCCTTGAAGGAAACATACGCGCAGGTTAATCCGAAATACGGTGAGACGGAGGTGAAGACCATCGGCACGCGCCACGGCGAGAAACTGTATGAGACACTGGTAACCCGCGAAGAGATGGCAAAGGCTGTCGACATGGGCGACTACTACCGCATCCCCTGCGACACCCGTGATCTGAACTATGACAAGTTCTTCACGGAAGGCAATGAGGATATTGCCCGTATAGAGGACTATCACAGCCATAACACTGCCCGCCTGGATGTGGAGGGCATGAAAAAGCTTCTTTTGAAACTCCGCTTCATCCGCGAAGACCTCGGAATGGAGGAAAAGGCGAAGAGCGCGGAAATCAAGAGTGAATAAGTCTTTAATTTGAATAATACAACAGGAAAGAAAGAGGGAATGTATTGTTCCTTTAGAAAAAAAAACTATCTTTGCCATATTGAAACTAATAATTGAGAATATGGCAGCAACAGTATTAAATTCAGTTCAACAACATCTTTTGAAGATGTTTGCTTTTGATGGTTCGGAGGAGCGATTGAATGAAGTTAAAGAAGTGTTGACCAAATATTTTTCTCAGAAGTTAGATGACCGCTTGAATGACTTATGGGATTCGGGAGTTTTAAACCAAGAAAAACTTGATGAACTGAGAAAAATTGATGTCCGTACACTTCCGAAGAGATGAATAGAATTGTATTAGATACAAATAGCTTGATACAGTGCATTTCTCCCAAAAGCAGGTACCGTAAGATTTGGGATTGCTTTTTGGATGGAACGAATCAGTTATGCGTTTCTGATGAAATTCTTAATGAATATGAGGAAATATTAGAACGTTTGGCAGGTGTGGAAATAGCTAAGCTGCTGATTGATGTCATTCTCAATAATCCTTATACTTTGTTCTTTACTCCTTATTATAACTTCAATCTGATAAAATCAGATCCGGATGATAATAAGTTTGTGGACTGTGCAATTGTGGCTAATGCCAAGTTTATTGTTACGGAAGATCATCATTTTCATATATTGAAGCAATATAATTTCCCAAAAGTAAGTTTTATAGGTTTGGATGATTTCTGTCATTCACTATGAATATCTTCTCTTTTCTGTGACAAACAGAACCCATTAGTTTATGAAAATCTTAGTGACCGGCTCCCGAGGGTTTGTCGGCCGGAACCTTGTATCCCAGCTGCACAACATCCGTGACGGGAAAGCCCGTAATTACGGCATTGCGGGTGAGGAACTTACCATTTACGAATATGACATGGACAGTGACCCTGCCGAACTGGATGTCTATTGCAGACAAGCTGACTTTGTCTTCAATCTGGCGGGCGTGAACCGTCCCCAGGATGCGTCTGAGTTTATGAAAGGGAACTTCGGCTTCGCCTCCACGCTGCTTGATACATTGAAGAAGTACGGCAATACCTGTCCGGTAATGATTTCCTCTTCCACGCAGGCCACACTCGACAACCCTTACGGTGAATCGAAGCGGGCAGGGGAGCAACTGTTGTTCGAGTACTCCAGGGAAACGGGTGCAAAGGTACTGGTGTACCGCTTCCCGAATGTTTTCGGCAAATGGTGCCGCCCCAACTATAACAGCGCGGTGGCCACTTTCTGCAACAACATCGCCCATGACCAGCCCATCCGGGTGAACGACCCTTCGGTGGTGATGCATCTGGTTTACATAGACGATGTGGTGGACGAGCTTATCTCTGCCCTAAGCGGCAGGGAACACCGCAACGGGGATTATTGCGAAGTGCCCGTGGTGCATACCATTACCTTGGGCGGCATTGTGGAACTGATAAGGTCTTTCAGGCAAATGCCCGGTACCTTGTCCGTTCCGGATTTGAGCGATGCCTTTACAAAGAAACTCTATTCCACATACCTCTCATACCTGCCTGAAGAACGGTTCAGCTATCCCCTGAAGATGAATGTGGACGACCGCGGCAGTTTTACGGAGATTATCCGTACTTCCGACCGCGGGCAGTTCTCGGTGAACATCTCCAAGCCGGGCGTTACGAAAGGCCAGCACTGGCACCATACCAAGAACGAGAAGTTTGTGGTGGTGAGCGGGCACGGTCTGATACAGCTCCGCAAGATAGGTACGGAGGAGGTTGTCAGCTTCGAGGTAAGCGGCGGGAGGATGGAGGTCGTGGAGATGATTCCCGGCTATACGCACAATATCGTCAACCTTTCGGAAACGGAAGACCTGGTGACCTTCATGTGGTGCAACGAGTGTTTCGACCCGGCACGTCCGGACACTTATTTTGAAAAAGTCTGAAACGAGTTAAAGAATATAGGAACAGATGGATATAAAATTGGATTATTCGCAAGTCAGGTTTCAGGAGAACGGCAGACTGAAACTTCTGATTATAGTGGGCACCCGTCCGGAAATCATCCGCCTGGCGGCTGTCATCAACAAATGCCGCAGTTATTTTGACTGTCTTCTGGCCCACACCGGCCAGAATTACGACTATAACCTGAACGGTGTCTTCTTCCGTGACCTGAAGCTGAAAGACCCCGATGTGTATATGGATGCCGTCGGCGATGACCTCGGTGCCACGATGGGGAATATTATCAACGCCGGCTACAAGCTGATGGTGCAGGTGAAACCTGATGCCGTGCTGGTGTTGGGAGACACGAACTCCTGCCTGAGCGTGATAGGCGCGAAACGTCTGCATATCCCCATCTTCCATATGGAGGCAGGCAACCGCTGCTTTGACGAGTGCCTGCCTGAGGAGACCAACCGCCGTATTGTGGACGTCATTTCCGATGTGAACCTCTGCTATTCGGAGCATGCCCGCAGATACCTGAACGCTTCGGGCGTGGCGAAAGAACGTACATACGTAACCGGTTCGCCCATGGCGGAAGTCCTGCATGAGAATTTGTCCGAAATAGAGTCCAGCGATATTCATCAGAGATTGCATCTCCAGAAAGGTAAATACATCCTGCTCTCCGCGCACCGGGAAGAGAACATTGACACGGAGAAGAACTTCCTGTCCCTTTTCAGCGCGGTTAACGCTATGGCCGAGAAATATGACATGCCCATACTTTACAGTTGTCATCCCCGTAGCAGGAAACGTCTGGAATCAAGTGGCTTTGCACTTGACAGACGTGTGATTCAGCATGAACCTCTCGGTTTCCACGACTACAACTGCCTGCAGATGAACGCCTATGCCGTTGTGAGTGACAGCGGCACCTTGCCTGAGGAGAGCAGTTTCTTCATTTCGGTGGGGCATCCTTTCCCTGCTGTATGCATCCGTACGAGTACGGAGCGTCCCGAGGCTCTTGACAAGGGTATCTTTGTCCTTGCCGGCATTGACGGGAAATCCTTGCTTCAGGCTGTAGATACTGCTGTGGAGATGAATAGGAATGGTGACGATGGCCTGCCGGTGCCCAATTATACGGATGAGAATGTATCGGCCAAGGTTGTGAAGTTGATTCAGAGCTATACGGGGGTGGTGAACAAGATGGTTTGGAGAAAATAATGGTGAGACATGCCTAAGAAAATCTTGATACATAGCCTGATTTTCAGTCCGGATGGAGTTTCGACAGCCTATCTTTATAATGATATTGCTCTGAAATTCCAAGAAAACGGTTATGAAGTATTGGTATTGACAACTACGCCTCATTACAATGTTGTGGAATCACAACTGGCAGCACAACCTCTGAAATGGAAGGTTTGGGGGATTTGTAAAGAAAGCTGTTTTCATGGAATCAGAGTTCTTCATGTACCCCAGAAGAAATTCAGAAATACATTTCTGCGTGTCCTGGGATTTGTCTATTGGCATATTATCTCTTTCCTGATTGGTTTGTCCCAGAGAAATATAGATGTCATACTGTCACCTTCCCCTCCTTTGACTATCGGTGTAATCAACATTTGGCTGGCGAAAATCAAGGGATGTAAAACCATATATAATGTGCAGGAAATATATCCTGACATCTTGAAACGAAAGGACGGGCTTGTTATAGAACAGCTACGTAGGATGGAACGGTATGTTTATAATAACTCAACGGCCGTAACGACAATAGACCAGGTCTTTTATAATGTAATAGCCGGAAGGTTTAAGGATAAGTCCAAGCTTTGTATAATACCTAATTTTGTAGATACAGAATTGTATAATTCTCAGGGTGGAAATGTAGAATGTCTGAATCCCCATTTTTTCCCTGCCACAGATTCTTTGAAATTGCTTTATGCCGGGAATATTGGTTATGCCCAAGATTGGGAGCCCTTAATTTGTCTGGCAGAAAAGACGAAAGGGTTTTCCATTGAATACTTTATAATCGGTGAGGGAGTCATGAAACCCGTTCTTGAGGAGAAAGTACGTGAGTTGGAACTGGATAATGTGCATATTTTGCCCTATCAGCCCAGAAGTTTGATGCCGTCCATTCTTGCCTATTCAGACATCCAGTTTATTTTCATGAACCCTGAAATGGAGATGCAGGGATTCCCTTCCAAGGTTTATACAATCATGGCATGTGGTAGGCCTTTATTGGTCTGCTCGGGAAAGGATACGCCTATCATCAATTTCCTGCAGGAACATGGCTGTGCAAAATTGATTACAGAGAAGAGTTTGGAAAAGAAGGTGGGAGAAATGGTGGATTGGCTGAATTCCGTCTCAAGAAGCGAACTAGCTTTACTGGGTCGAAATGGTGTAGAGGTGATTAAGCGATTATATTCCAAGGATGTGGTAACTCAAAAATATGTAGACTTAGTTGAAGCTTTATGAACATACGATATTTATCAGTCAATGATTAGGATAACTTGATATTTCCGGGTATCTTTGTGGAAAGATTGGATGTATGAGGAAGATTAAGCCATATAAGGAACAAGAACCGATGGTGCCGAATGTTGGTGAACCGGTAGTTGTATATACGGGTAATGAGAATAATCCGAATATCGTTACGGAAGGACGTGATGACATTAGGCATGCTATTTCCGGTGAAGAATTATTGGATAGACTTTGCCCTCGTATAAAGGCTTTGTTTGGATGAGAGTCGTATTCGCTCCCGAAGTAGAGGAGGATTTGTATGGGCTTATAAAAATACTTGTTGAGAAGGAGTATTTGGGTACTTATCCTTTTGCTATTTCTTATGTAGAAGAACTGATAGCTGATATTCAACAGAACATTCATTCTAAATTAAAAAAGAAAGCGCCCGCTTTTTTTGAGCGTTATGGTAAGGATATGTATTACATCACTTACCAACGTAATTCTAATACGACGTGGTATGTTTTTTTCTCTCTCATTGGAGATACTTATTTTATTAAATACATAACTAATAACCACGTTTCCGGTCAGTATATTTTTTAGCATATTTCAATGAACATACTTATCACTGGAATCCACGGCTTTGTGGGGGCTAATCTCGTTGTTGCCCTAAAGGAACGTCATAGCCTTTACGGGCTGGATATTGTTGCTCCTGAAAAGGAGGGGGTGGTAAAGACTTTTTTTTGGAAGGATATTGAACCAGCTTCTTTTCCGATGCGGAATCTTCCGAAATTCGATGCCATTATTCATCTGGCTGGTAAAGCCCATGACACGAAGAACCGGTCTGCTGCCCAAGCCTATTTTGATATCAATATGGGATTGACCCAAAAGATATTTGATTTCTTTCTGGAATCGTCTGCGAAGAAGTTTGTATTCTTCAGTTCTGTGAAAGCCGCTGCAGACAGTGTGGTGGGTGATATGCTGACTGAAGATGTGGTGCCTGCTCCGATAGGACCGTATGGGGAGAGCAAGATAGCTGCCGAGAATTATATTCTTGGCAAGTTGAAGGTTGAGAATGGGAAATTGAAAGCTAATCTGTATGATGACAAGCAGGTTTATATCCTGCGTCCCTGCATGATTCATGGTTCCGGCAATAAGGGCAATCTGAATCTTCTTTATAATGTGGTGAGGAAAGGTGTTCCCTGGCCTTTGGGGGCTTTTGAGAACAGGAGGTCTTTTACTTCGATAGACAATCTTTGCTATGTGCTGGAAGGACTGCTGACTAAAGAGGTGGCGAGTGGTATCTACCACATGGGAGATGACGAGGCCTTGTCCACAAATGAGCTGATAGCTTTGATGTGTCGGGCTTTGGAGCGTAAGCCGCATATCTGGAAGATAAACAGAGGACTGATGGAGTTCTGTGCCCGTTTTGGGACTCTGCTCCATTTGCCTTTGAATGAAGAGCGTCTGCGCAAGTTGACAGAGAATTATGTGGTGAGTAATGCGAAGATAAAGGCTGCCCTGGGTATTGACAGAATGCCGGTGAGGGCAGAGGAGGGGATAGTGAGAACGATAAAATCGTTCTCAAATATAAAAGTAAACAATTAAGAATTAAAAATTAAAGAGGAAAATACTGTTATGTATTATCTGTATATACTGGTTCTGCTGTTTTTAGCAGAACTTTTTTATTTTAGAATAGCTGATAGGTGCAATATCATCGACAAGCCCAATGAGCGGAGTTCCCATACGAAAGTGACTTTACGCGGTGGTGGGATTATTTTCTATTTCGGAGCGTTGGCCTATTTCCTGACGAGTGACTTTGAATATCCCTGGTTCCTGCTTGCCTTGACACTGGTGACGTTCATCAGCTTC
>ENA-ORTG01000020-ORTG01000020.1-human-gut-metagenome-genome-assembly--contig:-NODE-20-length-166362-cov-34.381908_pt1 | contig 166362 bp, 194 predicted proteins | sample MGYA00241906_ERZ509176 | MGnify/ENA primary metagenome ERZ509176 (study PRJEB26280, sample SAMEA2338811) | human gut metagenome | biome: human gut; feature: human-associated habitat; material...
TTTTGTTGCTCAGGTGCTTATAAAAAATATTAAATTATAGTGTTGCGGAAATTAGATATATAAAATCAAAGAGGGTGTGTCATAAATACAGACACACCTTCTTTGTTTTTTATTACAACTGATAGAACTTGGTGAAAGCCTTCACGCAATATTCGTGGTCGATAACACTACCGGTTTCGCGGCAGCTGTGCATAGCGAGGATGGCATTGCCCATATCCACACCCTTCAATGGGATGGAAGAGGCGAGGATATTGCCCAATGTGCTGCCACCTGCTACATCGCTGTGGTTTACGAAACGCTGGCATGGTACACTGGCTGCATCGCAGATGTTGGCGAAGATGGCTGCTGATACAGCATCGCTCGCATACTTCTGGGCTGCATTGAACTTGATGACCGGACCACCGCCCAACTTAGGATGATTCGTAGGGTCGAACTTCTCGCTATAGTTAGGATGCCAGGCATGTGCATTATCTGCCGAAATCATGAACGCACGCTCTACTGCCTGATAATAAGCCTCTTCTGTATGGCTCTGTGCCAGAGCGATGCGCTGGAGCATATATGAAAGGAATGGACTTCCGGCTCCCTGTTTGGTCTGAGACCCCGTCTCTTCATTATCGAAGATGGCGAGAACCTGGGTGGTATCATTGGCATCAGATGCAATCATCGCCTCTATGCCAGCCCAGCACATAGACAGGTCATCAAGTCTGCCTGAAGAGATAAACTCATCGTGTACACCGAAGGTGCAGGCTGGAGTGGCATCAGCCAGGTAGAGATCGAAATCAAGAACATCCTCTTTCAGGATATTCAGTTCGTCGGTTATCACATTCATCAGGAGGTTACCCTTCTCCAGTTCATCATTGATGATGCCGAGGATAGGGAGTACATCCTTCTGCTTGCTTAACTTCACACCATCATTCACCTGACGGTTGAAGTGGATAGCGAGATTGCTGATCTGCAGCAATGGGCGCTTCACATGAAGAAGGAGCGTCTGGGGATTCATCGCATTCTCGCCCTTCACGATAACTCTACCTGCCAGGGTGAGCGGACGGTCGAACCAGGTTGACATGATTGGACCACCATAAACCTCGGTATTCAGTTTTACGATACCGCCCTCGCAAAGCATCTCTGCATTTGGCTTGATGCGGAAGGTAGGCGAATCGCAGTGGGCGCAGATCATGTGGAAACCGGCATCTGCCAAAGGTTTCTTTCCGATTTGGAAGGCGTAGATGGAAGAGTCGTTCTTGGTAACGAAGAACTTTTCACCCGCTTCAATCTTGCCCAAAGGCTCCTGTGGGTTCATACGGCGGAACCCGTTCTTCTCCAATTCCTCGGAGATATTCTTTACTGCCAGGAAATTCACTGGCGATGCGTCTAGAAAGGATAATAATCTTTTGATCATAGTCTATATCTTTATATTAATATCTTGCAAAGATAATAGATTTTTTTCATTTTATCTCATTATTCTATTTGTTTTTCATTTTTTTGTATTATCTTTGTCCCCAAATAAGATCAATGAAAGAATTATGAAACGATATAAATCCTGTACTCTAATTATATTGCTGCTGTTGGCATCGGCTCTTCAGGCATATGCGCATATTTCCAGAAATATGTTCATGCTTTCCAATCTCAATACAGACAATGGTCTTTCCAGCCCTCGAGTTTATTCTATTGTCGAGGCAGAGGATGGTGCCATGTGGATAAGTACTAAGCGTGGAGTTGACCGATATAATGGGCAACAAGTTACCAATTATACTTTATACACAGAGATGCCGTATAGTGATGCTTGTGGTAGAAGTATTAAACTGACTAAGGATGCGCAACATCTGATTTACGCCTACGACAACAAGGGAAAGGTGTATATATATGATAAGAGGAAAGATACATTTGTTTTGAAATGTAATCTTCAGAAAATTTTAGGTGGAAGTATCGTGTTGAACGAACTGTTGGTAGACGAAAAGGGCAATTTCTGGTTAGCTATGGATAGAGGCATTTATTGCTTATCAGCAGCTACTGATGGAAAGGAGATAGTTCGGGAGACAGCTAAGGGTAGGTTTGTATTGAAAAATACCTATATTAATCATATCCAATTTATAGGTGAGAAACTCTTGATAGGAACATTTAAAGATGTTTATTGCTATTCGATGTCTGCCCGGAAGTTAGAAAAGAAGATTAGTGGCAGTTCCGTAGTTTCCTCTTATCATGATATTGTGGGACATCGTATCTGGCTGGGTACTTTTCACGAAGGAGTTAAAGTGATGGATGATCGTACTTGGAAGCTGATAAAATCTGCTGATTTCCAATCTTTGCAAAACATTCCTAAAATTCCCGTACGTTCAATCATTTTATATGATAAGCAGACTCTTCTGATGGCTGTAGATGGAGCAGGAATATATGCTTATGACAGTTCGAATAAACAAACCAAGCTCTTGCTTGATACAGATGGACGTCCTGGTAACGTACTGAATGGTAATGGATTATATACCTTGTGCTGCGATCGTTTTGGCGATTTATGGACAGGCTCTTACTCGGGAGGAGTAGATTTGGCGATACCAATGAAACATACATTGGAATATATCACACATGAATATCTCAACAATCAATCACTGATAGATAATTGTGTGAACGATGTTTTCCAAAGCCGTGATGGGAAAATATGGTATGCCACAGATAAAGGAGTAAGTGTTTATGATGCGCAGACTCGTCTTTGGCATCATGGATTATATAATAAGGTGGCGCTTACGATTTGTCAGACTGTAGACGGCAGAATTCTGGTTGGTACCTATGGTAATGGCGTATATCAGGTTCATGCTGATGGCACTAGTATGCTTGCTTATTCTGTGGAAACAGGAATGTTGAAGAGTGATTACGTATTCAGTCTTTTTACTGATAGCGATGGTAATATTTGGGTGGGATGTTTGGATGGAGATATGGCTTGTTTCCCTTCAGATAAATATAATTTGAATGGAACGGGAAAGTCGGTATTCTATCTGCCTGTCAACGAAGTGCAATGCATCACGGAATCACTGGATAAGCGTTTTATTGCTGTAGGAACTTCGCATGGAGGCTATTTGATTGATAAGCGCGAACCTTTGCATCCTCGTCGTTTCTTTTCTCCTGAACAGTATCCCGAAAAAGACATTAATTTGTTTGTCAACAGTATGGCTTTTCAGGATTCCCGTCATATCTGGATTGGAACGGATGGAGGAGGACTCTATGATTATGATTTACTGACAAAGAAGTTTAAGCGTTATACTAATCAGGACGCTTTGCCTTCTAATACTGTTTATGGACTTATAAAAGGTATTAATGGCAATTTGTGGATCAGTACGGATAAAGGTTTGGCGTTCATGAAACAAGGGAAGATAGTAAACCTCAACATCTTTAAGGGAATGGAACGTGAGTATAACCGAATGTCTGTTGCGTGTACTTCAGATGGCAGGGTGCTTTTTGGCAGCAACGATGGAGTTGTCGCTTTGACTCCTATGTTTGCCAAAGGTTTGAATTATGCCGCTCCACTTCGTATTCATAGTGTTGAGGTTGAAGGTGTCGAACGTTCCGATTACTGGAATGAATGTCTCTTTGAAATGTTGAAGGAAGGCAAATTGAGTCTTAGCCATAATGAGAATACGCTGGTTGTTTCTTTCGAGAGTATCAATTATCAATACCAGTATGATATTCAATATCAATATTATTTGGAAGGATACGACCGTAATTGGAGTAAACCATCTTCTAATCAGTTGGTACGATTTGTAAATTTGCCTTCGGGCAGCTATGTGCTTCATGTAAAGGCTATCTGCAGAAGTAATGGTAGAGAATTGGGAGAAACAACTTTGGAGATTCATATAGCCCAGCCTTGGTGGAATACCTGGTGGGCATGGATTATCTATCTCTGTATTTTTGCTGCCATCTTATATTTTGTCTGGCAGTATTACAAAGAGCGCTTACAGCGAAAGTATTATGATGAGAAAATCAATTTCTTCGTTAATACTGCCCATAACATACGTACTCCTTTGAGTCTCGTGTTGGCTCCTCTTGATAATCTGGCTAATGATTCCAACTTGAGTGAGAAAAGCCGTGGATTCTTGGATATGGCGCATCGCAACGGCAACAAACTATTGAAGATGATTACAGAATTGCTTGACTTCCAAAAGATAGAGCAGTCTGCCGAACAGGTTCGCCTGCAAGATATAGAATTGCCGATGCTTTTACGTGTGCAGTTGGAAAAGTTTGTATTGGCAGCTCAGGAGAAACATATTCAACTGTGTATTGAAACGTGTCCGCAGCAACAGATTCATTCTGATGTCAAAATGATGGATCTGATATTGGAAAATCTTCTCTCGAATGCTATCAAATATACACCTCAAGGTGGAAAGGTTACGTTGTCGGCTTCTGTTGAAGGTAAGATGGCTGTGATTCATGTATGTGATACAGGTATAGGTATTCCAAAGGCCGAAATTAAGAGTATCTTCAAGACCTTCTTCAGGGCTTCTAATGCGATAAATTCTCAGGAAATGGGAAGTGGATTAGGACTGATGCTTACACGAAAGCTTGTAGAGAAATTAGGAGGAAAGCTTAGTTTCGTAAGTGAGGAAGGAAAGGGTACTACTTTCTGTGTGAAGATGCCATTAGGTCATGTAACAGATTCTTCAGTCCGGCTTGTTGGAGAAAAGAAAAATGTTGTAACTGAATCTTCTTTAGCTGAAGATAAGCATGATGAAACTTGCCAGACTGTGTCTTCTGCGGTTCTGCAGGATGCTGATGTTTCAACGGATACACTTCTTTTTGTCGATGACAATGAAGATCTTCGCAAATATATCAGAATGACTTTTGGTGATTCTTATCAAGTAGTTGATGTGGAGAGTGCAGAGGCTGCCTTGAAATATTTGAAAGAGGGCGGGATATGTGATATCGTTGTTTCAGATGTCATGATGCCGGGAATGCACGGAGATGAGTTCTGTCGCAGCATCAAGGAAAATAAGGAAACATCATGGCTGCCTGTTATCCTGCTGACTGCTAAGGCTGGTCGTGACTTTATGATAGAGGGACTCGGACTTGGTGCTGATGACTATATAGCCAAGCCATTCGATACTGCTATTCTTGCGAGTAAGGTTGCCAGTATTTTGAAGAATCGTCGCCGGTTGAATCAGTATTATATGGACAGAAGCCTTGCTCTTGTTAGAGGAGAGGTTGCTTCTGAGTCTGCTTCTTCCGAGCAGATTGTGGGTTCTGATTCATCCTATGAACACTTGGAACCTACTGGAACTTCTGAAGAGAAAAAGGATGATACTGTCTTGAATAAGCAAGGCCAGACATTCGAAAATGTGGCAGAAGCTGTTCTGAATCCGCAAGACCAGGCTTTTGTAGATAAAGCTACCCGTTTGGTGTTGGCTCATCTGAGCGACACAGACTTTAATATCGACCGACTCTGTAGAGAGATGGCGATGAGCAGAACGCTTTTCTATGGTAGGCTGAAGACTCTTACGGGCCAAAGTCCGCAGGATTTTATGCGTTTGATACGTCTGGAGCAGGCTGCAATCTTCCTGAAACAGGGGGATAGTGTGCTGGATGTATCTGTGAAAGCCGGTTTTGTAAATGTGAAGTACTTTAGTACTGTATTTAAAAAACACTTTGGGGTTTCTCCAAGTAAGTATCTGTAAATTAGAGTTTTAAATTCAAAGAAAAGGTTTCTGTTTAGACGATATGTCTGAATTGAAACCTTTTTTTGTTTGTTATCTAACCCTCTGGAAGTTCCTTTTCTTTATCTTTGCAACCAGATTCTGTTAAGTAAGTCAAACAGTTATTTAAAAAACGAAACAATAACAATATAAACATAAAAATGAAAAGGAACTTTTTGAAAATTAGCCTCTTTTTAATAGGCGTCTTCACATGTCTCTCATGCGAAGCAAGTACGTTGCACTCATCCAGCAGTTCTGAAGGTGTAGGCGAATCCATACCTACTGCCCAGCAATGGAATAAAGATGTTGTGGGGTGGAATCTTGGCAACGCATTCGAGTGCTCAGCTCCTGGACAGGATGGTGAGTCGATGCAGATTGGCAACCCTGATGGTTCTATCCATGCAGAGACAGCCTGGGGCAATCCCGTTGTTACCAAGAAGATGATACAAGCTGTGAAGAAGGCAGGTTTCAATGCCATCCGTATTCCAATCCGTTGGCAGTGCCACATTACCAACGCTCAGGCGATGAGCATCGACAAGGCTTGGATTGCTCGCATCAAGGAGGTGGTGGGCTGGTGCCTTGACAACGGTTTGAAGGTTATCATCAATGTGCATCATGAAAAATGGCTCGAAGGTCGTCCTACCTATCAATATAAGGAAGAAAACTGCCAGAAGCTTGCGCTTCTCTGGATGAATATCGCCTCTGAGTTTGCCAATTATGACAGTCGCTTGGCTTTCGCCGGTACCAATGAGGTTCACATCAGGGACAACTGGGGCAAACCTACTGCCGAGAACCTCGAAGTGCAGAATGCTTACAATCAGATATTTGTGGATATGGTTCGTGCCACAGGCGGCAACAATGCCAAGCGCCACCTCATCTTACAGACTTACGTTTGTAACCCATGGTTTGGCATAGAGAATGGAGATTTCATCATTCCGAAGGATGCCGAAGGCAATGGCAACAACTATATGAGTGTGGAATTTCACTACTATCAGCCATGGAGCTACGCTGGCGATTGCACCTACGATTACTGGGGTGATGCCTACAAGGATGCTGGCAAGATACCTGCAGAAAACGAGAAGACGATGACGGATTTCTTCGACAAGGCGGTGAATACCTGGAGCAACAAAGGACTGGGTATCGTAATAGGAGAGTGGGGAGTAACCGATCACTATAAGTCTAACTCAGAGAAAGTGCATGAAAACATGACCTACTACTGTAAGTTCTTGACTACGGAGGCTCGCAAACGAGGCTTCTCTACTTTCGTTTGGGACAACAACCACTTCGGCAACGGCTCTGAGAAGTATGGCATCTTCGACCGTTTCAAGAGTATGAAGGTGAATGCTCCTTGGATTCTCGAAGGAATCTTTGGGAAAGAATAATGTTAAACTAAAAACAATATATCAATTATGAGAAAGAAAACTATGTTTCTCGGCCTGCTCGGTGCAGGTTTGATGTGGATGCCTGCTTCTGCCATTCTCGCTGCCCAGATGAACAATGCAGCGATGAGCGTTCAGCAGAACCAAGGCATCAAGGGTACAGTGGTGGATGCCACTGGCGAAACCTTGATTGGCGCTAGCGTGAAGGTGGCTGGTACAACCAACGGTTCCGTTACCGATATAGATGGTAACTTTACGTTGAACTGCAAGCCTGGAGCAACGCTCGAAGTGAGCTACATCGGTTACAAGACAATGACCGTGAAAGCTGCTAATGGCATGAAAATCACGATGCAAGAGGATGGTAAGGCCTTGAATGAGGTCGTTGTTACCGCCCTTGGTATCAAGCGCGACCGCAAGGCTTTGGGCTATGGCTTGGAGGAGGTTAAAGGTGAGGAACTTACCAAGGCGAAGGAAACCAACGTCATCAACTCTCTTTCTGGTAAGGTGGCTGGTCTCGTTGTGCAGAACACCGCTGGCGGTGCTTCTGGTTCTACCCGCGTGCTTCTTCGTGGTAATACAGAAATGGCAGGCAATAACCAGCCTCTTTACGTGGTGGATGGTGTGCCTTTGGATAATACCAACTTTGGCAGTGCTGGTGAAAGTGGTGGTTATGACCTCGGTGATGGTATCTCTGCCATCAATCCTGATGACATCGAGACGATGACCGTATTGAAAGGTCCTGCTGCCTCTGCCCTCTATGGTAGCCGTGCTTCTCATGGTGTTATCTTGATTACGACCAAGAAGGCGGAGAAGGATAGAATTTCCGTGGAGTACAATGGTTCTTATACTATCGATACCCAGTTGGCTAAATGGGACGACATCCAGGAGATATATGGTGCTGGCTACAATGGCGAGCTTCCTACATCCAGCACTTCTGGTACGAACTCAAGTTGGGGACCTAAGGCCGATGACTTCATGTTCAAATATTTCGATGGCGAAGAACGTCCATTCATGATGCATCCTAACAATGCTTCTGATTTCTTCCGCACAGGTTTCACCACCCAGAACTCTGCCATCCTCTCAGTTAATTCCGGTAAGACGGGTATGCGTTTCTCTGTTACCGATATGCGCAATAAGGATATCTTGCCAAATACCCATATGAGTCGTGACAACTTCAACCTCCGAGTGAATACCTCTGCAGGTCCTGTTGACTTCGACTTCACCGCCAACTATACTCGTGAGAAGGTAAAGAACCGTCCTGCCCTTGGTGACTCCCAGAGCAACGTGGGTAAGAACCTCATGACCCTGGCGGGTACCTACGACCAGGCTTGGTTGAAGCATTATGAGGATGCCGATGGCAACTACTCCAACTGGAATGGTAACGATCAGTATAACAAGAACCCATACTGGGATCTCTATAAGAACAGCAATACATCCGACAAGGACGTGTTCCGTTTTACGGGTAAGGCAATCTGGAACATCAACAAGCACCTCAAGTTGCAGGGTACTATCGGTACCGACATCAACAGCATGAACTTCCAGGAATTCATCGCCAAGACAACTCCAGGAACTCCTGCCGGAAAGCTTACCGACCAAATCTTCAACAACCGCACACTCAACGCCGAGATACTCGCCCTCTACAACAACTCATGGGGCGACTTCGATGTCAACGCTACCGCTGGTGGTAACATCTTCAAGGTGAACAACAAGACCACTACCAACGTCGGTCTCAACCAGCAGATGAATGGCATCCAGAACATCATGAACTATCAGGAACAGAACACTCGTGAGAGTATGTACAAGAAGCAGATCAGCTCTCTCTATGCCAGCGCGAGCCTCGGCTACAAGCATACTTACTATTTGGAGGGAACCATCCGTGGCGATAAGTCATCTACGCTCCCTACAAATAACAATACATACGTATATCCATCTGTATCGGGTAGTTTGGTTTTCTCTGAGTTTATCAAGAACAAGAAGTTCATCAATTATGGTAAGATTCGCGCATCTTGGGCAAAGGTAGGTAGCGATACCGATCCATACCTGTTGGCACTCAACTATACCACGGGCAAGTACAGCTACTCGGGTTATACCATCGGTATGATAGCCAACTCAACACAGCCGAACAAGGATTTGAAGCCTACTATGACAGGTTCTTACGAGGTAGGTTTGGAGATGAAGTTCCTTAACGGACGCTTGGGCTTGGATGCCACCTATTACAACCAGAACTCCAAGAACCAGATTTTGAGTTTGGCTTCAACCACCACCTCTGGCTATGCTTACCGCCTCATCAATGCCGGTGAGATTCAGAACCAGGGTGTCGAGATTGCCCTCAATGCCCGTGCCTTGCAAATCAAGGACTTCGCTTGGGACTTGGGTGTCAACTTCTCGAAGAATACCAACAAGGTGAAGTCGCTCATCGATGGCATGGACTACTTCGAGTTGGCGAAGGCATACTGGTGCGGTGTTTCTGTAGGTGCCAAGGTAGGTGAGAACTATGGAGCTATCCGTGGACACGACTTCCTCTACAACGACAAGGGTCAGGTGGTTATCGATGCAGCTACTGGTCTTCCAAAGGTTGACCAGGAAATCAAGACCATCGGCAACTCTACTTGGGACTGGACAGGTGGTTTCTACTCAACCTTCAGCTACAAGAACTTCCGCCTCTCTGCATCCTTCGATGTGAAGGTAGGTGCCGACATCTATTCTATGTCTATGCGTTCTGCATACGAGACAGGTAAGGCAAAGGGAACATTGGCAGGCCGTGAGGAGTGGTACTCTTCTGAGGAGGCCCGCAAGGCTTCGGGTATGGAACTTGCCGAATGGCGTGCAGCAGGTAACTGCAAGGGATTTGTCGTAGATGGTGTCATCGACAATGGCGACGGTACTTATCGCAAGAACGACATCGCCGTGAACCCTGAAGATTACTGGAAGCATGTGGCAAAAGGCGTACAGAGTGCCTTCGTTTACGACAACTCTTACGTGAAGTGTCGTGAGATTACTTTCGGCTATACCTTCCCAGAGAGCATCCTGGGCAAGTATGTCAAGGGCTTGACCGTATCCTTCGTGGCTCGTAACCCATTCATTGTTTGGAAGAACATTCCTAACATCGACCCAGACTCCAGCTACAACACCTCAGGTCTCGGTCTGGAATATGGTTCCCTGCCATCTCGCAAGAGTTATGGTTTGAACGTGAACGTGAAGTTCTAGTCCCGAAAAAAATGAATCAATTTCTTTAGAAGAGTTCTAATATATAATAAGGTAAGAAAATGAACAATATAATCAAGAAATATATAGGTAAGAGCAGCCTGATGATGGCTTTCGCCCTGATGGCAACCGGCACTGCGATGACTTCTTGCTCTGATGATACCTTGAGCAACATCAATACCGACAAGACCAAGGTGGACGAGCTCGACCCTAACGCACAGTTGACAACAGCTTTGCTGCAGACTTACGGTGACTTCAGTCTGATGGATACCTACCGTAACTATATATCTGGTTTTCCACAGTATTTCGCTGGTGGTTGGAATGTAACCAATTACGCTGGTTCTAATTTCAGAGAAGATGATATATCCCGTAAAGTTTGGGACCGCTATTATGAAATCAGTATCAAGAACCTTGTGGATGCCATCCACAAATCTGCTGACAAGGCAAACTTGAATGCGGTACTTCGTATCCATCGTGTCTATCTCACGGCAGTTTTGGCAGATACCTACGGTGACGTGCCTTGTTCGGAGGCAGGTCTGGGTTATATCTCAGGTATCTCCACCCCTAAGTATGATACCGTAGAGGAACTCTACAGCTGGTTCTTCGAGGAACTTGACGCTTGCGAGAAGCAGCTTGGCACAGGTACCGATCACATTTCTGGTGATGTCACCAGCATGGGTGGTGATGTAGCTAAGTGGAAGAAGTATGCCAATGCACTCCGTATGCGCTATGCCATGCGCATTTCCGATGTTAATCCACAGAAGGCAAAGGAGGAGTTTGAGAAGGCTGTGGCTGCCGGTGCTATCGCCAGTGCAGCCGATGATGCTTATATCAAGTATGCTGATGCACCTTATACATATTATGATGGTGCCAATGATTATGATTTCCGTACCAATGCCTTGGGAGAGATTCTCTATAGTCAGAATGCTACATCGCCTACCATGATATGCTCTACCTTGTTCTATCAGTTGCAGAATACCAACGACCCTCGTCTCTATCGCATCTGCCGTCACTACTACAATATCAAGCGTAGTCAGGTGAAGCCAGATAAGGAGCAGAACATCGACTTGACCGATGATTTCCTGGCTTACTTCCAGAGCAAGAACCTCGGTGAGGAGCCTTGCAACCCTGGTGCAGCCTGGTACACAGACTGGATGAATCCAGCTACGTTGGATGACCTTCCTACTTTGAAGAAGTATGCAGAGATAGACGAGAACACTTATGCCAGCTCTGAATATATAGCCCGAGCAGGTCGTCCTTGCCTGAACATCGACTTCGAGATGCCTTCTTGTCCTGGCGACTTGATGAGCTATGCCGAGGTAGAGTTCCTCAAGGCTGAGGCTGCAACCAAGGGTTGGAATGTTGGTGGTGGTGATGCTGAGAGTCACTACGAGGCTGGTGTTCGTGCCAGCATGGAGTTGCTCAACAACTACTATCTTACATCCAACAAGATTTCCAAGGAAGAGATTGATGCGTTCATTGCCAGCAATCCGTTGGGTGACAATCCTAAGGAGACCATCAACACCCAGGCTTGGATTCTCCACATGATGAACCCTTCTGAGGGTTGGGCTAACTTGCGCCGCTCTGACTATCCTGCCATCTTGAATCGTGATCTCTTGACCAAGAATGGTTTCACTTATACGGATTCCGATTGGTCAATGCCTGTCCGCTTGCAGTATCCTGAGTTGGAAGCTCAGTACAACAATGCCAACTACAAGGCTGCCATCGATCGCATGGGTGGTACAGACGATTGGCACAAACGCCTCTGGTGGGACAAGGCTGATGTAAACCTTCAGCCAGACTTCAATCCTCCATTCGGAAAGGGATATAGCAAGTAGTGTTTAATGTTAAGTGTTAAATGTTAAGTCTTATAGGACAATAGAATAGAATAATTAATTATGAATAAGTCAATGAAACAATATAAGGGAAAAGTCTTGAAGGCTATGATGATGCTCTTAGCCGTGGGTTTCGCACTGGCTGGTACATCTACCTTGTCTTCTTGCTCTTCTGATGATGAACCATACTTCACAGCCAGCGAAGATGACAATCCACGTATCTTGAACACCGACTTGGCTGATTCCCAGATAGACCGCAAGACTAATTATAAGTTGGAAATCAAGGTGACTCCAGCTCACTACACCACTGTGACATGGTTGCTCGACGGCAAGCAGATTGCCGAAGGTAATACTATCGACCAGACTTTGCCTTTAGGTGATCATGAACTGAAGATTGTGGCAACCACCACCAAGGGCAAGACCACTTCTCGCACCTTGAAAGTTACCGTGATTCCTGCTGCTGATGATCCAGCCTTGGGTACCAATGCCAGCGAGCTTTGGGTAGCTCCGGGTGCTGAGACCACTATCCATAATTGCAAGAATCTCGGTACAGTTACTAAAGTAATGGTAGGTGGCAAGGAAGTAGTAGCCTTCGAGGTTCTCGAAGAGGGCACAGCCTTGAAGCTCACAACTCCTACAGGTTTGGAGAATGGTGACTATGATATCACTTTGGTAGATGGCAGTGGTGTACAGTTCCCTTGCGGTACCATCAAGGTAACCACCGAGCCACGTCCATCTATGGAGAATACCCTCTGGGAAGGTCATCACTATGTATCTTGGGACTTGGGAGATGATGACCCTAACAAGAAATTCAACCTCATCACCAAGGACCAGGTAGCTAAGTGGAAGGAGGGGCAGATCCTCCGAGTTTACTGCTCGATGAAGGATGACGATGCTTACCATCAGATCAAGCTTGCCACCGACTGGTGGACCGACTTGACTTCTCCATACGAGTTTGGTGAGGGCAATGTCATGAAGTTTGAGTTGACCCAGGATGCACTCGACAAGATGGCTGCCGAGGATGGGTTCATCTGTGTGGGACATGGCTATTATGTAGATAAAGTAACTATTGAATAATATATTAGAAAGATTTCCGTTTTTATCATAAAGCGTCAAACCTTTACTGTTTATGAAGAAAATTTTATTATCTATTTCATTGTTGGCATTGGCTTATACAGCCAGTGCCAATGTTCCGGTTATCAAGAGCGACCCTAAGATTGAGGCTCAGGTAGAACAAACTCTGAAGAAACTCACCTTGGAGGAAAAGATAGGTCAGATGATGGAATTGGTGACCGACCTCTTTGGTGCCAACGACAAGAATGGTGTGTTCTATATCGACGAGCACAAGACCGATTCTATCCTTTCCCGCTATAAGATTGGCTCTATCCTCAACGCTCCAAATACCTGCGCACCAACCGCTAAGCAGTGGGAGAAGTATATCGCACAAATCCAGAAGATCTCGATGAAGCGCATCGGCATCCCTTGTGTCTTCGGTCTCGACCAGAACCACGGTTCTACTTATACACAGGGTGGAACCCTCTTCCCGCAGAACATCAATGTGGCTGCCACCTTTAATCGTGAGATAGCTCGCCGTTCGGCTGAGGCTACCGCTTATGAGACTCGTGCGGTGAGCGTGCCTTGGACTTACAGTCCTACCGTTGATCTCGGTCGTGATGCCCGTTGGCCTCGCATCTGGGAGAACTTTGGCGAGGATTGCTACCTCAGTTCTGAGATGGGCAAGGCGATGGTCTATGGTTTCCAGGGCGAGGACCCAAACAACATCGACCAGTATCACATTGCTACTTCAATGAAGCACTTCATGGGCTATGGTGTGCCTTGGACCGGTAAAGACCGTACGCCAGCCTATATCTCTCCTGCCGATTTGCGAGAGAAGCACTTTGCTCCTTTCCTGGCGGGTCTGCAGGCTGGAGCCTTGACCGTGATGGTGAATTCCGCTTCCGTCAATGGTGTGCCGATGCATGCCAACAAGGAATTCCTGACAGGATGGCTGAAGGAAGAGACTGGATGGGATGGTGTGCTTATCACCGACTGGGCAGACATCAACAATCTCTATACTCGTGAGATGGTGGCAAAGGACAAGAAGGATGCGCTCCGCATCGCCATCAATGCCGGTATCGACATGATTATGGAACCTTATTCTTGCGATGCTTGTGGCTATCTTGTAGAACTGGTTAAGGAAGGTAAGATTCCGATGAGTCGCATCGACGATGCCTGTCGCCGTGTGCTTCGCATGAAGTACCGTCTCGACCTCTTCAAGAACCCAACCCAGAAACTGAAGAATTATCCTAAGTTTGGTGGTGAGGAGTTTGCCAAGCTCGCCTTGGAGGGAGCTACCGAAAGTATGGTGCTCCTGAAGAACGAGGGTAATATCCTTCCTTTGCAGCATGGCAAGAAGATTCTCCTTACAGGTCCTAATGCCAATCAGATGCGTTGTTTGAACGGTGGATGGAGCTATACCTGGCAGGGTCATCGTGCTGATGAGTTTGCCGGCAAGTACAATACTATCTATGAGGCATTCTGTAATGAGTATGGCAAGGAGAATGTTATCTTGAACCAGGGTGTTACCTATAATGAGAAGGGAAAATACTGGGAGGAGAACGAACCTCAGATTCAGGAGGCAGTGGCTGCAGCGAAGGATGCTGACGTCATCGTGGCTTGCATTGGCGAGAATTCCTATACAGAGACTCCGGGCAACCTGACCGACCTTTGGCTCTCAGAGAACCAGCGTAATCTGGTCAAGGCTTTGGCTCAGACAGGCAAGCCTGTCATCTTGGTGCTGAATGAAGGTCGTCCTCGTCTCATCGCTGACATCGAACCATTGGCACAGGGCATCATCAACATCCTTATCCCTGGCAACATGGGCGGCGATGCTTTGGCAAACCTGGTATCGGGCAAGTCAAACTTCAGTGGCAAGATGCCTTACACCTATCCTAAGGAAATCAATTCGCTCGCCAACTATGACTTCAAGAAGAGTGAGGAGGTGGGTACGATGGAAGGTGCTTACGACTATAATGCGAAGATTACCCAGCAGTGGGGCTTCGGATATGGTTTGAGTTATACCTCTTACAAATATAGCAACCTGAAGGTTTCTCAGTCTGATTTCCGCCACGGCGACATCATCAAGGTGAGCGTGGATGTGAAGAATACGGGAAAGGTGGCAGGCAAGGAGAGTGTCCTCCTGTTCAGTAGCGATCTCATCGCTAGTGTTGTGCCTGATGGCCGTCGTCTCCGTGCCTTCGACAAGGTGGAACTTCAGCCTGGTGAGACCAAGACCATGACATTTGAATTAAAGGCAGACGATTTGGCCTTCGTAGGTTGGAATGGCAAATGGAGATTGGAGGAAGGCGATTTCAAGTTGATGATTGCCGACCAGAGTGCTGATATCCATTGCACTGATACTTATCAGTGGCCTACTGCCAACCGATAATGTATATTTAAAAGATGATTTAAAGAAAAGAGCGTGCCAATAGCGGTGCGCTCTTTTTGTTTGCATATTAAAATGCAGAAGAGTTAAATATCTACAAGAATCCCCCATGATGTTTGGTGTTATGTCTTGAAATGATTACTTTTGCAAATCATAATTTTTGCAGATTTACAGAATCATTCAAAACAAGGATAAATGGAAATAGTAATTGGAATCATCATAGGGCTTGCCATCGGATTCTTCGTGGGGAAACTGATGGAAGCAAAAAGTGCGGGAGAGGAGAAAACCCAGCTCGTAGCGAAAGCTCAGGTGCTGGCGGCTAACATCGAACAGATAAAACTGCATCATGCTTCTGAGGTTCAATCAATGAAATCTCAAATGGAGAACGAGCGGCTGTATGCGGCGAAACTCAGAGCGGAAAGCGACCAGCAGTGGGCACAGAAACTCGAGAGTCTGAAGCAGGAAATGCAGCGAATGACGATAGAACAGCAGAAGGTGGCGGCTGAGCAGTTGGCTGCCAAGCAGTCGGCTCTGCAGGAAACCAACCGTCTGCAGATGGATGAACTCCTGAAACCTATCAAGGAACAGTTTGCTGATTTCAAGAAATCGGTAGAGGAGAGCAAAACCCAGAACGAGGTGAACAAGAAGGAACTGCAGAACACCTTCGAGGCAACGATGAAACTCTTCCAGCAGGAACAGCAGCAGGCTGTACTGAACCTGAAGGAGCAGACCGAGAAGATTGGCTCCGATGCTGCCAACCTGACCAAGGCATTGAAGGGCGACAGCAAGATGCAGGGCGACTGGGGCGAGATGGTGCTGGAAACCATCCTGGAGAACAGCGGACTTCGTAAAGATGAGGAATTCTTCATTCAGGAGAATACGAAAGATGAAGAGGGAAAGAACTATCGTCCGGATGTCATCGTCCGATTCCCGGAAGGCAGAAGTGTGGTCATCGACTCCAAGGTTTCGCTTACCGCCTATTCCGATGCTCTGGCAGCTGAAGATGAGGCTGAACAGGAACGCCTGATGAAGACACATGCGCTGAGCGTACGAAAGCACATCGATGAACTGGCAGCCAAAGACTATTCCAAACTGGTGGATGATGCCATCGGCTTCGTACTGATGTTCATCCCTAACGAGACCAGCTATATCGCAGCGATGAAGCAGCAGCCGGATCTCAGCCGTTATGCTTATCAGAAGAAGATTATTATCATCTCACCAAGCAATCTGCTCATGGCACTCCAGCTTGCCTATAATCTCTGGCAGTATGACCGGCAGAACAAGAATGTGGAGAAAATCGTGAAGACGGCTGCTGACCTGTATGATAAGGTGGCTGGCTTCGAAGATACCTTTATGAGTGTGGGTGATCTGATAACCCGTCTTTCGGGTACTTTTGATAAGGCAAAGAAGCAACTCTATGACGGCACCGGCAATGTGATGAGAAGGGTAGAGAGCCTGAAGGGACTTGGAGTGACACCGAAAAAGCAGATCAAGGAACTGGATAATCTGTAAAGTGTATATAAATAGTCTACTACCGGTAAATAGGGAAACAGGGCGAAAAGTATTTTTTGTTACCGAAACATTTCTAATTGTTCAATTTAAGTTTCTTATTGTTCAATATTTTAAAATAATCTCTAAAAAGGAGCGGTATTTCAGATTAAATTCGTAATTTTGCCCTGACTCAACAGAAAAGGAATCATTGTATTGCTTATAAAAAGGTTAAAATTTACATAAAACAACATCAATAATTATTAATCATGAAACTGAACGAAATTCTTTCAGACAGCTTTAATGCTGCAGAATGGGAAGCTAAGGGTTATGAGCTTCCTAAGTATGACATCGCAGCCGTAGCCAAGAAGACTCACGACGAGCCTACTTGGGTTCACTTTGGTGCAGGTAACATCTTCCGTGCGTTCCCGGCTGCTATTCTTAACGATGCACTCAACACCGGCAAGTACGACCGTGGTGTCATCGTAGCAGAAAGCTTCGACTACGAAATTATCGACAAGGCTTATCGCCCTTACAATAATCTCTCTCTTCTCGTCAGCCTCCAGAGCAACGGAACCATCGAGAAGAAGGTCATCGCTTCTATCACAGAAAGCCTCAAGGCGGATAAGCAGTTTGGTGAGGACTGGGCACGATTGGTCCAGATTTTCCAGGCACCAAGTCTGCAGATGGTAACTTTCACCATCACCGAGAAGGGATATTCTTTCAATGATGCCGATCTGGCACGTGGTCTCGATGCAGTATTTGCTATGGGTAAGCTTACCGCTCTTCTCTATGAGCGTTATAAGGCAGGCAAGTTGCCACTTACTCTTCAGTCTACCGACAACTGTTCTCACAACGGCGACCATGTTAAGGCTGGCGTAAAGGCTTATGCTGAGCGTTGGGCACAGGATGGTATCGTAGAGGCTGGTTTCGTAGATTATATCAATGACAGCAGCAAGATTACCTATCCTTGGTCTATGATTGATAAGATTACTCCTCGTCCACACGAGAAGGTACAGGCGATGCTCGCTGAGGATGGTTTCGAGGATAACAATACGATTATCACCGAGAAGCATACTTTCACCGCTCCTTTCGTAAATGCCGAGGAAGTGCAGTATCTCGTTTGCGAGGATACTTATACCAACGGTCGTCCGCCATTGGAGTTGGGCGGTGCGCTCTATACATCCCGCAAGACTGTAGATGAGGTTGAGACCATGAAGGTAACCACCTGTCTGAACCCTCTCCATACAGCGATGTCTATCTATGGCTGCCTGCTCGACTATACCTTGATTTCTGCCGAGATGGCGGATGAGGACCTGCGTGCCTTTATCCAGAAGATTGGTTATATCGAGGCGATGCCGGTGGTTACCGACCCAGGCGTATTGAATCCATACGAGTTTATCGGCACCGTAATCAACAAGCGTCTGCCTAATCCTTTCATGCCGGATGCTCCTCAGCGTATCGCTACCGATACCAGTCAGAAGCTCTCTATCCGTTTCGGTGAGACTATCAAGAAGTATATCGACCGTGGTCTCGACGTGAGCAATCTCGTGTTGATTCCTTTGGTATTAGCAGGTTATGCCCGTTATCTCAAGGCATTGGATGATAACCTGAAGCCATTCGAGCCATCTTCCGACCCATTGTTGGCAGAACTGCAGGCCATCGTAGCTCCTCTGGAGGTAGGCAAGGCAGATCAGGACTACTCTTGCCTGAAGAATCTCTATTCCCGCAAGGATGTATTCGGACTCGATCTCTACGAGGCTGGCTTCGGTGAGCAGATTGAGGGCATGGTGAAGGAACTCTTCGCCGGCAAGGGTGCCGTAAGACAGACATTGCATAAATATGTTTCTGCAAGATAATTCATTTTTAAACTTATACATTATAATATATATATGGAAAGAACATGGCGCTGGTTTGGCAAGAAAGATAAGATTACGCTTGCACAGTTGAAGCAGATTGGTGTTGAGGGCATTGTTACCGCATTGCACGATGTTCCTCTGGGCGAGGTTTGGACACGCGAGAAGATTCATGAACTCAAGGAGTACATCGAGTCTTATGGTATGAAATGGAGCGTGGTAGAGTCTTTGCCTGTGGTTGAAACCCTGAAATATGGCGGTCCTGACCGTGATCATCAGATTGAGGTTTACAAGGAAAGTCTCCGCAACCTGGGCGAGGAAGGCATCAAATGCATCTGCTACAACTTCATGCCTGTTTTAGACTGGGCACGTACCGATTTGTCTCACGACAATCCTAACGGAGCCAACAACCTCTATATGAACTGGGGCGAGTTTGCCTACTTTGATATCTATATCCTGCAGCGTGAAGGCGCTCGTGAGGATTGGGCAGAGTTCTCTAAGGAGCACAAGTGGGGCAGAGACCTCGTGGCTGAGGCTGATGAAATCAAGAAGACTTCTACACCAGAGCAGGATCATGCCTTGGTAGAGAACATCATCATCAAGACCCAGGGCTTTGTATCCGGTAACTTCAGCGAGGGCGATTCAGCTCCTGTCCAGAAGTTCCGCGACCTGTTGAAGCTTTATGATGGTATCGACAAGAAGAAGTTGCAGGAGAACATGAAGTACTGGCTGGAGGCTATCATGCCTATCTGCGATGAGTACGATATCAATATGTGTGTTCACCCAGACGATCCTCCTTATCCTGTATTCGGTTTGCCAAGAATCATCGGTCGTGCCGAGGATATCCAGTGGATGTTGGATGCAGTGCCAAACAAGCACAATGGTTTGACTTTCTGTGCAGGTTCATTCTCTGCCGGCGAGCACAACGACTGTGTGGCGATGGCGAAGCAGTTTGCCGACCGCACTCACTTTGTTCATCTGCGCTCTTGCTACATTTTCCCTAACGGCAACTTTACAGAGGCTTCTCACTTGGGTGGTCGCGGCCATCTGATTGAACTTTGCCGCATCTTCGAGAAGGCTGAGCAGGAAGGCAAGTGCAATTCCGGCCGTCGTCTGCCAATGCGAGTAGACCACGGTATGACCTTCACTGATGAGCCTGGTGGCGTATTCGATGAGAGCAATCATGGTCACAATGCCGGTTACACTCTCCTTGGCCGTATGTTTGCCATGGGTCAGATTCAGGGTGTCATCGCAACAGTAGATGATGAACTGGGCATTGAGTATAAGCAGCCGGGATTCTATGATTAGTTGATAGTTTATAGTTGATAGTTTATAGGCTATTAAGTGATTTGAAATTCAGGTTAGATAAAATACGAAAAAGGCTAGCGTGCGTTTTTGTATGCTAGCCTTTTTGTGCTGATTTTTTTGGTTATTGGCTAAAGCACCACCTCCTCAACATACTTCACCAGCGAATCCTTGCCGTTATGCAGATAGAAGTCTACACGAATCACGTGGTTGATGTCGGCATTGCCCTTCACCTTTATGTGTCGGGTCTTGCTGTACATCATCGTGTCGCGGCGTGAAGGATAGGATACGAGCTCGATGAGGTCTTTGGTAGAGTTGCTGCCCACATAATAGATGCCTACACTGTCTTTTCCGTTCTTGATGGCAGCAATCTTCGCCATCTTCTTGGCATGAGCCGCAGAGGTATCTATCGGGTAAAACTCGCTGGCAGCTACCGTGTCGCCGTCATGCTGGTCGGGTGCAAACTTGCAGCTGGTACCCATCGTAGTGATAAAGGATGTAGCAGCCAGGGCTGCCACAAAGTATAATATTTTCTTCATTGTTATTTCCTTTCTTTTCTTTAAAGAATCCTGTTTTGTTCGCAAAATGCGTTATCGGCTGCAAAAGTACAAAAAATAACTCGAAAAGCCATACCTTTTTTATCTTTTTCCTTTTAATACTTCTGATGGAGAGACGCGTGCTGGAGCTGGGCGGAAGGAGTTGTGGGGATGGCATGGAAGGAGCGGTATGGAAGGAATGGATAGAATTCGGTGCAAAGATACGAATTTTCTCTGATACTGCAAAAATTGGGGGTGTGATAAGGAAATGTTTAAACTATGCTTTCAGATTGAAAGTAGTTAAACTTCCTTACTCATAGTTTTGCGGGTGACAACTCATAGTTTTACGGGTAGCAACTCATAGCTTTGTTCTCTTAAAGTATAGAGTTAAGCAGTAAATCAGGTGTTTACGAGGATTATGATGTTTTTACTGCAATGACTCAGTTCCTCAATAACTCAGTTCCTCAGTTTTTCTCTGACCCTTCACTTTTGTCTTTATTTAGAAGTTTATTATATATATATATTTATATATATAATAATATATAATATATAACAATTTAAAACAACTTTGAACTATAAGGGCTATATACCCCCTAGAAAAAAACTGAGGAACTGAGTTATTGAGGAACTGAGTCAATGATAGAGACTTAGAATCTTACTCTTGATACTGTTGAATATGTGCTTATATTAAAAGCTAAGTATCAGATTATCAAATAAATAAAACACTTGCTCCCTTGAAATAAAGGGGCAAGTGTTTATTGTGATACCCATACCCCCTAAAACAGGGGGCATGGGTATGAAAAGAATTTCGTTACATTGAACTTTCAAATCGTAACTTGATGAGATCTGGCTGATTTACATCTCAACCACTACTTCATGCTTGCCTTCAGAGCAAGGAATGATGGTGCCTGAGATAGGAGTGCCATCCACTGTAATCTGCTTCACGCCCTTCTGGTTTCCGCTAGGATTCTTTACTGTGATATGGTATTCGCCACCGCGGAACTTGCGGGTTACCTCATACTCCTTAGCGGTGCTTGGGAGACAAGGATCGATGAGCAAACCTTCATAATCTGGCTTGATGCCGAGGATGAATTCTGATACTGTATACCACATCCATGCCGCTGTACCGGTGAGCCAGGAGTTCTTTCCTTCGCCCGGTTTGGCTGCATCCTTACCGGCTACCATCTGGCAGTTTACGTAAGGCTCTACCTTGTGAAGTGTCTGATATTTTTCCTCTACATAGCTAGGCAGAATCTTGGTATAATGGCTCCAGGCATCGTTGCCTCGACCGGCTACAGTCTCTCCGATGATGACCCAAGGATTGTTGTGGCAGAAGATACCGGCGTTCTCCTTGTAGCCTTCAGGATAAGAAGAAATCTCACCCATTTCTACATGATAGGTAGTGTAAGCTGGGTTGTTCAGCACCAGTCCGTGCTCGCATTCCAGTCGTTTCTTGCTGCTATCCAGTGCTTTATCGCAGAGTCCTTCTTCCAGACCGATACCAGCCATCGTACACCAGCCCTGGCTCTCGATGAAGATTTTGCCTTCCTCGTTCTCATCACTACCAATCTTGTTGCCGAAGAAATCGTAAGCGCGGAGGAACCATTCGCCGTCCCATCCATGCTGCTTCACAGCCTCGTTCATCTCATCTACAGCCTGCTGCATGCGCTCGGCTTCTGTCAAATAATCTTCCTCTGCAAGACCGGCTATTTCGCCCTCCTTGCTTTCCAAAGCTTCCTTGGCAAGCTGCTTGCACAGAGCCACATAATCCTTGCCGGTAACCACGAACAGACCGGCTATCATCAGACTCTCTGCCTTGCTTCCTTCGCCCTTGTTTTCGGTGGTCTGGAAACTCTCGTTAGGGTCCCAGGAGAAGCAGTTCAGGTTCAGACAGTCGTTCCAGTCGGCTCTTCCGCTGAGTGGCAACTTGTGTGGACCCAGGTTGTTGATAACATGGTTCATCGAAATCTTGAGGTGCTCGAAGAGGCTTACTTCTGTGCCTGGCTGGTTGTCGAAAGGCACCTGCTCAGCGAGGATAGAGAAGTCGCCCGTCTCCTTGATATAGGCTACGGTACCGAAGATGAGCCAGCAAGGGTCGTCGTTGAAACCGCCACCGATATCGTTGTTGCCACGTTTGGTGAGCGGCTGATACTGGTGGTAGCAGCCACCGTCAGGGAACTGGGTGCTGGCGATATCGATGATGCGCTGGCGGGCACGGGTAGGTATCTGATGAACGAAACCTACGAGGTCCTGGTTGGAATCGCGGAAGCCCATGCCTCGACCGATGCCGCTCTCGAAGAAACTTGCCGAACGCGACATACAGAAGGTGATCATGCACTGATACTGGTTCCAGATGTTCACCATGCGGTCTAACTTGTCGTTGCCGCTCTTCACGGTGAAGATGTTCAGCAGGTTATCCCAGTACTGGTTGAGTTCTGCGAAGGCAGCATCCACCTTTTCTGTGGTATCAAACTTGGCGATAAGCTGATGAGCTTTCTCCTTGTTGATTACCTTCTTGGCGCTGAACTTCTTGTCCTGCTCGTTCTCCACATAGCCCAGCAGGAAGATGAGGTCGCGGCTCTCGCCTGGCTGCAGGGTAACCTCGATATAATGAGATGCGATAGGGCTCCAGCCGTGAGCAAAACTGTTGCGTGGCTTGCCTTCCATCACAGCCTCAGGCTCGGCAAACTCGTTGTAGAGTCCGATGAAGCTCTCGCGGTCGGTATCGTAGCCCTGAATCTCGGTATTCACTGTGTAGAAAGCATAGTGGTTGCGGCGCTCACGATATTCGGTCTTGTGATAGATGGTAGAACCCTCTACCTCCACCTCGCCCGTAGAGAAGTTGCGCTGGAAGTTCTCCATATCGGTAGCAGCATTCCAGAGACACCACTCTGCAAAGGAGAACACCTTGAGGGTCTTCACCTCCTTAGTCTGGTTCTTCAGCGTCATCTTCTGCACCTCAGCCCATGTATGGAGGGGTACGAAGAAGAGCACACTCGCCTCTACGCCGTTCTTGCTGCCTGTGATGCGGGTATAGTTCATGCCGTGGCGGCACTCGTAGCTGTCGAGCGGTGTCTTGCAAGGTTTCCATCCCGGGTTCCATACGGTATCGCCATCTTTGATATAGAAATAGCGACCGCCGTTATCCATCGGCACACCATTGTAGCGATAACGGGTGATGCGACGGAACTTGGCATCCTTGTAGAAGGAATAACCACCTGCTGTGTTTGAGATGAGCGAGAAGAAATCCTCGTTACCCAAATAATTGATCCAAGGCCATGGGGTCTTTGGGTCAGTAATCACGTATTCGCGATTGGCGTCATCAAAATGACCATACTTTTTTTCTGCCATTGTTTTTTTAATGTTATTTCTTGGTAAAATATACTATTTTGGTGCAAAGATAGTAAAAAGTTTAAGTTTCGGGGTTCGAAAACAGTTTTTTTTTGTATTTTTGCAATGAAAAGTTTGATGATTATCATCATTCTATAAACATTTAATACAATTGGCTTATGAAAAGAAACATTTTATCACTTCTGATAGCCCTCTTTGCTACGATGCAGGTAGCGGCTCAGACATACGACAACTTGTGGAAGCAAGCTGAAATCAATGCTCAGAAGGCCCAGCCTAAGAGCGAAATCGCGGTGATGAAGAAAATCATCGCCAAGGCTTCGGCTGCCAAAGATTACGGGCAGCTGCTGGCGGCTGAGATAAGACAGATGACACTCTGGAAAGAGATTTCGGCTGACTCGCTGACGCCTAACGTGAAGCGGATGGAAGCTGAAGCTTTGAAGACAAATGACCCGATGCTGAAAGCGGTGAGATATGCTGTGCTCGGCAAGGTATATCATGATAATCCGTATGGAATAGAAGTGGATGAGGCTTCTTTGGAACAAAGGGAGGATGCTTCTTATTATCAAAGTCAGCGAAAGGTAAACCTGAAGAAGAGCCAGGAGTTCTTCAAAAAAGCGATGGCGCACCCAGAGCTTCTTGCCAAGCATGCTTCTACTGAGTATGTGCCGCTGACTCTAAAAGGGGTGGACGGAAGTTCCTTCAAGAATGATTTGCTGCATCTCATCGGATTCGAGGCAGACAGCAAGGAGGCGTATCTGCAGCTGTACACCTATTATAATAAGGTGGGCAATCGGGGTGCGGCTTGTCTCTGTGCCTATAAGCTAATCGAGAAATACCGCCAGGACGACGTGAGAGTGGTGAAGAAGTCGAAGTATCTGCAGACCATCGACTCGCTCATCCAGATTTATCAGGATATTCCGGAGGCAGGCGAACTTGCCGTGGAGCATTTCCGCTTCATGGAAGGTGCTACCGATGCCAAACCGCAGGATAAGCTCAACTATATCAACTATGCGCTGAGCCGCTGGGGTGAATGGTCGAGAATGAACGAACTGAGAAATGCGCAGAAGCGACTTACCGAACCGATGTTCCGGGTGAAGGATATGCCGCAGGTATTGCGACCTGGGGAGAAGGTTTGGGTGCAGCTGGATGTGCGTAATCTCCAGAACCTGAAAATCAGCATCTCCCGCCTCAACATCACGGCGGATAATGAATATGATGCTCGGGATGAGGCTACCTATAAGATGCTCCTGAAGAAGACCACGAAACTGCATCAGAAGGATTACAGCAGGAATTACTATGGTCGTCCGGATTATCAAGAGGTGAAGGATTCCATTGAAATCGGTGGCAATCTGCCGCTGGGTGCCTATCTGATGGAGGTGACTTCGGATAATACCGGCATCGCTCCGCAGCGAGAACTCTTCTATGTCAGCAATCTGGCGGTGATGATCCAGCAGTTGCCGGATGATAAGCATCGCTATGTAGTGGTGAATGCTACCGATGGACAGCCTGTACCGGGTGCGAAAATCATGCTCTATGACAGGGATTATGATGTGAAGACGGGCAAGTGGAAGAGACTGGTTCATGCTCGCTTGACTACCGATGAGAACGGCGAGGCTTACTTCAAGAATGTGGATGGAAACGTCTTGATTTCCACCAGCAATGACAAGTTTACGCCTGCCAAGGATATCTATCTTTCTCGCACCCGCTATTACGAACGGAAGGATGACAAGATTAAACATCAGCTGTTTACCGACCGCAGCATCTATCGCCCGGGTCAGACCGTGCATGCCTCAGCCATTTCCTACATCGTGAAGAAGGGCTTGGATGCCAGTGTGCCTGGCAAGAGCATGGAACTGAATTTTATCCTGCGAGATGCTAACGGGAAGCAGGTGGCTGAGCAGAAGGCTACTACCGATGAATACGGTACGGCTTCCGTAGATTTCGAATTGCCGAAGGAGGGACAGACGGGACTGTATTTCATCTCCGTGAATGGAACGGTAACAAAATATGTAAGAGTGGAGGAATACAAGCGTCCAACCTTCGAGATTACCTTCCCGAAGGTGAATGAGAAATATAACTGGGGCGATACTGTAGTGGTGAAGGCTACAGCCAAGACCTACTCTGGTGTGCCTGTGCAGGGTGCCAAGGTGGAGTATCAGGTGACTCGCAGAAACCAGCTTTGGTGGTGGGGCGCAGGCTCTGCCGGACAGCTGGTAAAGACAGACAGTTGCGTGACTCGTGAGGACGGAACCTTCGATGTGGAAATTCCGCTGGAGGCTTCCTTGTCAGGAAAAGACGAGGCTGATATGAGCGAGTTCATGCGCATCGCCCGTTTCTTCAACTTCGAGGTCTCAGCCATCGTTACCGACATCAGCGGCGAGAGCCACGAGGGCGTGATGAGTCTGCCTCTGGGCACCAAGCCAACCATCCTCACGGTGAATCTTCCTAAGCGTATCGAAACGGACAGTCTGAAGACGGTGACCTTCGCTTACCGCAATGCCAGTGGTATGCCGATTTCTAGTAGGTTGAAATATCGCATTGATAAGGGCGAATGGAAGGATGCCGAGGCGAATGCACCGGTTTCTATCAAGGAATATGCTGCTTCTGCCTCTTCTTCCCTCGTTTGGAAATCTGGCGTTCATCAGCTTGAGGCAATCTGCGGACAGGACACCCTGCAGCAGAAATTCACCCTTTTCAGCATGAAGGATACCCATCCGGTGGAGCCAACTACCGAATGGTATTATCAGACGGCGAAGACTTTCCCTCGTGATGGCAAGCCGGTCTATATCCAGGTGGGCTCTTCGGAGAACGGAGCGCACATCGTATATTCCATCATCGCCGGCAACAAACTGCTGGAGAAAGGCGCCTGGGAGTTGGGCGACAGCATCGTGACTCTGCCTTTCACCTACAAGGAGGAATATGCGTCGGGCATCGTACTGAACTATAGTTTCGTGAAGCAAGGTAAGTGCTATACCCGAATGATGAGCATCGCCCGTCCTTTGCCTGAGAAGAAACTGGATATCGCCTGGAAGACCTTCCGCAACCGTCTGACCCCTGGACAGAAGGAGGAGTGGACGCTGAAGATTACCACCCCTGACGGCAAGCCAGCCAAGGCGCAGCTGATGAGCGTACTCTATGACAAGTCGCTCGACCAGATAGCCCCGCATTCCTGGAAAATGTCGCTCGGATTCAGCCAATGGTTGCCAAGCTGCTACTGGACGAGTAATCTGTGGTATTATAAGATGGATTTATTGGGTGTTTATCCTACTAAATATTTTGACCAGAAACAACTGGATGTAGATAAGTTTGATGGCAAATTCTTTAGCTATAATGGTTATATGCAAGCGGAGGAATTGAGCAAGCTGGAACGTTCCTCTGGCGGAACCGTTGAGGCTGTTCGTATAGAAAAGCATTCTTCGGTGAAAGACGAGGTGGTTCGAGAAGAAGCGAAAGGCATCTGGATTCGCAGCTCTAAAATGACCCGTGTCGGAGCGGCTGCTCCATCTGCCAACAAGGTTTTTGATGTAGTAGAGGAGATGCCGCAGTTTGCCGGTGGTTCTGGCTCAGATGCAAGACAATTCCTCGACAAGGTGCAGGTGCGTGAGAATATGAACGAGACTGCCTTCTTCTATCCTGCCTTGGAGAGCGACAACAATGGCAACGTAGCCATCAGGTTTACCCTGCCGGAGAGCGTGACTACCTGGAAGTTCATGGGATTGGCTCATGACAAGGAGATGCGCAACGGTTTGTTGGTGGATGAGGCTGTGGCTCAGAAGACCGTGATGGTGCAGCCTAACATGCCTCGCTTCCTGCGTGAGGGCGATAAGAGCACCATCGTGGTGAAACTCTTCAATACTTCCGACAAGAAGGTGAGCGGCAACACCCGTATGCAGATTCTTGACCCGGAGACCAACAAGGTGGTTTGGCAGAAGACACAGAACTACAGCATTGATGCCGAGGGCTCTGCTACCATCTCCTTTGATGTCCAGGGACTGAAAGAAGGCGTATATATTAATAAGGTGGTGGCTGCCGGTAATGGCTACAGCGATGGCGAACAGCACTATCTGCCGGTTTTGAGCAACCGTGAACTCGTGGTGAACACCCTGCCTATCACCCTGCATCAGAAGGGTGAGCAGAGCTTCGACCTGAGCAAACTCTTCCTGAACAAGGAGGGCAAGCAGGCGAAGGGCGCTGAAGAGGCAAAGGTAACCATCGAGTACACCAATAACCCAAGTTGGCTGATGGTGAAGGCGCTGCCAGCCATCAGTAATCCGGATGAGGAGGACGCCATCTCGCTGATGTCTGCCATCTATGCCAATACTATCACAAACCATGTACAGAAGCATCTCTCGCTGGAAAATCTCACTCAGGAGAGCATCCGCCTGCAGAATCAGGTGGAGAAACTGAAGAAGTTGCAGAACCCTAACGGTTCCTTCTCCTGGTGGAAGGGTATGAAGGGCAGCCGGTATATGACTACATCGGTAGCCGAAATGATGGTTCGATTGAATGCCATCGCAGGTGTGCAGAAATCAACCGCCCGGATGCTGACTTCCGCCATCGATTATCTCTCCTGGCAGACAGCACAGGAAGTAAGAGAAATGAAGAAGCAGGAGGAGAAAAAGCAGAAGGTGAATCCTAGCGAACAGGCGCTGCATTATCTCTACATCCTTTCGATGGATGGCAGAAAGATGAAGCAGAATCTGGAGCAGGATAAGGCTTATCTCCTGGACAAGATGTCGAAGATGACCGGTGATTTCTCCATCTATGGCAAGGCGCGTGCTGCCGTGGTACTCGCCAGAAACAGCCAGCAGAATGCTGCTTACCGCGAGAAGGCAGGCGAATATCTGCAGAGCGTGAACGAATATGCCGTTTACCGCGAGGAGATGGGCCGCTACTACGATACCCGCAAGGCACTCTACAGCTGGAGAAACTATAAGATTCCTACCCAGGTATCCGTGATAGAGGCGATGCAGATGCTGAAGCCGAACGACAAGCAGACCATCGAGGAACTGCAGCGCTGGCTCCTGATGTCGAAACGCACCCAGGTTTGGGATACGCCAGTGAACACCGTGGATGCCGTCTACGCCTTTATGAAGGGCAATGAGAGTAACTGGAGCCGGAAGGCTGAGAATGCCGTGCTGAAACTGGATGGCAAGCTGCTGCCGATGCCGCAGGATTCCACTACTTTGGGCTATGTGAAGACCGAAAGACCGGGCAAGGCATCTAAGCTGAGCATCGACAAAAAGAGCGATTATACCAGCTGGGGAGCTGTCTATGCAGAGTTTAAGCAGCCTATCAGCGAAATCGGTTCCATGGAGTCGGGCATCAAGGTGCGCCGTGTCATCGTTCCAGCCGAATCTGAGAGCAAGGGCAATGCGCAGGTAGGCGAGAAGGTGAAGGTAACGCTCCTCATCACCGCCGACCGCGACTACGACTTTGTGCAGATTACGGATAAGCGTGCGGCATGCCTGGAGCCGGTTAACCAGTTGAGCGGTTATCAGTGGGGCATAGGCTGCTATGTTTCTCCAAGAGACCATGCAACAAATTTCTATTTCGATCGTTTATCTAAAGGTAAGCACATCGTAGAAATGGAGTATTACGTGGATAGAAAGGGCGACTATCAGAGCGGAACTTGCACCGCTGAGTGTACCTACAGTCCGGAGTTTGGTGGCCGCACAGAGACCTATGAATTAAAAGTTAATAATTGATAGTTAAAAGTTTATAGATTGATAATTTAAAATAGAATAGTATGAAACGGATGAATATATGGATGCTCTCAGCGCTGTTGGCGCTGCCTGCATCAGCACAGAAGATTACAACCCAGCACGAGGTGGTAGACTGCGGACAGGTGGTGTTCCACAAGCCTGTAACTGCCGAATTCGTGCTGAAGAATGACGGGCACAAGCCGTTGGTTATCAACAATGTATTGAAAAGCTGCGGATGTACGGAGGTAGATTATCCGAAGACGAGCATAGCTGCCGGCGAAAGTTTCGTCATCAAGGCGGTATACGATGCCAAGCAGATGGGTACTTTCACCAAGCAGGTTTGCCTCTATACCAATGCGGATGAAGAGCCGTTCATCCTCTCTATGAGGGGAAGGGTAGTGGGCAGCGTAGTAGATTTCGCTGGTTCTTACGATGAGATGCTGGGTGTCATCAAGAGTGATGCTCAGGAGGTGGAGTTTGATGACGTGAACCGTGGCGACCGTCCGGTTCAGCGCATTCATATCTTCAATCCTACCGACGAAGTGCTGGAGCCGGTAGTGATGCATCTGCCATCCTATCTTCATGCTTTCGTATCGCCTTCCAAGGTGGCTCCGCGTCATTCTGCCGAAATCAGTTTCGTGCTGGATTCCAAGAAACTGCGCGACCTGGGCTTGAACCAGACATCGGTTTATCTCGGTGAGCGTCCTGGCGATAAGATTGCGCCTGAGAAGGAAATCGTGGTATCAGCCGTTCTTCTTCCTGGTTTCGAAAACATGACTCCAGCCAAGAAGGCACTGGCTCCGAAGATAGAGATGTCTGCCACCGATCTCAATCTGGGTAGTTTCAATGGAAAGAAGAAGCTGAAGGGTGAGATTCTGATTACCAATAAGGGTAAGTCGGAACTGGATATCCGCAGTATGCAGATGTTTACGATGGGCTTGCAGGTGAAACTGAAGAAGAGTAAGATTCAGCCAGGAGAGACCGTTAAGATGAAGGTGACGGCTGTGGCTGCCGACTTGAAGAAATCGCGTGTCAGACACCCTCGTATCCTCATAATTACGAATGACCCTGACCATGCTAAGGTGGTGGTGAAGATTTATGTACAATGATTTAAAAATGAATATCGTGCAGATAGAAATAGATAACGGCAGTGGGTTCTGCTTTGGCGTAACCACTGCCATCAAGAAAGCTGAAGAGGAGTTGGCTAAGGGCGGTAAACTTTACTGCCTGGGCGATATTGTGCATAACGGTATGGAGGTGGAGCGCCTGCATGAAGCGGGACTCATCACGATAGACCATGAGCAGATGGAGGAACTGCAGGGCGTAAAGGTCTTGCTCCGTGCTCATGGTGAACCGCCTGAAACTTATGCCCTTGCTGAGCGAAATAACATTGAAATCATCGATGCTACCTGTCCTGTGGTGCTCCAGTTGCAGCGCCGCATCAAGAAGCAGTATGTCAACAATCCGGAGGCACAGATCGTGATTTTCGGCAAGAACGGGCATGCTGAGGTGCTCGGACTGGTGGGGCAGACGGAGAGTCATGCCATCGTGGTAGAGAAGTTTGAGGATGTGAAGCAGCTGAAGGAAACCGGTCAGCTGGATTTCTCTAAAGATATCTATCTTTACTCCCAGACTACCAAGAGTCTCGATGAGTTCCACCGCATTATCGAATATTGCCAGGAGCATATTGTTGAGGGCGCTGTCTTCAAGAGTTTCGATACCATCTGCCGTCAGGTGGCTAACCGCATGCCTAACATCGCTGCCTTTGCCAGCAAGCATGATGTCATCCTCTTTGTGAGTGGCAGAAAGAGTTCGAACGGCAAGGTGCTTTTCAAGGAATGCAAGAGCGTGAATGCCAACAGCTACCAGATAGAAAGTGCTGACGAAATAGATATGAACTGGTTCAAGGATGTGGAAACGGTAGGTATCTGTGGTGCTACCAGTACGCCGAAGTGGCTGATGGAAGAGTGCAAGGATAAGATTATCAAGGAAAACTCTGCTCTTTTGTAATAAGAGTTAAAATATTGATTATCAGCTACTTGATATACTTGGTACGGTGTTTCACCGTATATGGGTAGAGGATAGTTTTATCGTTGGTTGAAAAACTTAATATATTGGTTATTAATCAGTTAACCCATTTGGTGTCGTGTTTCACGACGTCAAGTGGGTTTATCTTTTATAAACTGTCTGAAAATAAAACAGGTGATAAATCTTCTCCCGAAGACCTATCACCTTCAAAAAACAGTAATTAACTCAAAATTTATAATCTATATCATTACTACCTTGTTAATATGGTTGCAAAGATACTAAATTGAAGTTTTTTTTTCCAAATCTTTTCATCGAATAAAATAAATTTATCGGCAAAAGTAGTATATTTAACGTATTTTTGCATTAATAACCCAGCAGTCTCTTCTCTGTAGCTTATTCTGCTATTGCTTTTTGATATTGTTCCATCAGCCATGCCTTCTGTTCAGAAATGGTCATGTTGCTGTTGTCGAGCGTGATTGCATCATCTGCTTTTCTGAGTGGGGAAGTCTCGCGGTGGCTATCGATATAGTCGCGCTCCTCTACATTCTTCAGAATCGCATCGAAGTCGGCTGGCATTCCTTTCTCCTTCAGTTCATCGAAACGGCGCTGTGCTCTCACCTGTGAACTGGCTGTTACGAAAATCTTCAGTTCGGCATTAGGGAACACGGTGGTACCTATATCGCGACCATCCATCACGATACCCTTGTCTTCGCCCATCTTCTGCTGCAGTTCTACCAGCGCCTCTCTGACGAAAGGAACGGCGGCAATCGGACTAACGTGGTTGGAAACCTCTAACGAACGGATTTCCTTTTCTACCAGTTCGCCGTTCAGATAGCAGTCTGGGCGACCGGTTGTTGCATTAAACTTGAATGAGATGCTGATGTTCTTCATCTCCTTCTGCAGTTCTTCAGTCTTTACGGCTCCATCTGCTTCGAAGAGCTGATGACGCAGCGCATAGAGGGTTACCGAGCGGTACATGGCGCCCGTATCTACATAAACATAACCTATTTCCTTGGCAAGATCCTTTGCCATCGTACTCTTACCGCAAGAAGAGTATCCGTCTATTGCTATTGTTATTTTCTTCATAATTTCGAACTAACTTTAATGTATAATTTATAATCTGTAACTTACGTTCAGCATGAGACTGTTGCTACTGACGTGATATTTGCCGTAGGCAACGTTCAGATGGAAGCGCTCCAGGTTGATACCGCCACCCACAGAGAAACCGGCTCCATGACTGCTTTCCTCATCTTCTGAGGTGCTGATTTTCATCTCGTTGGCTCTCCGGAAGTTGTAGCCGGCACCTATCCACAGGCTCTCCGAAAGCAGAATGTCGGCACCTACTACGGCATGATCACGAAGACTGCTGTCCCAATGGTTCAGGTTGACCAGTGTGGCTGATACCCTGAACGGTGTGTTGGCGAAGCGTTTCGTCACACCCAACTGCAGGTCGATCGGCATCTTCTCATATTCATTGTCGTAAGCTTTCAGCTGTCCACCCAGATTCTTTGCCGCACATGAAACCGACCATTCCGTTTCCGGGTCGTAATAGTTGATGCCCAGATCCACTCCCACAGCGATAGAATTGTAATCGCCAATATACGAAGTGATGAATTTGGCGGTAATACCACCCGCAAACTTTTCACCGAGCATATAAGAGAAGTAACCCGCAACGGCAATGTCCTTTGCCGAGAACTCACCCATCTGGATGTTGTTCTCATCCGTCTCTTTCATCTTGCCGTAGTCAACAAGCTGAGCCGAAACAGCCCACGAAGCCTTGTCGTTGACAATACGGTTGAAACTAGCCGAGGCAGTGTTCACCCCCGACATATAGTTCATATAATTGAGATTGACCGTCTTGTCGTTTACTGATGACAGGAGAGCCGGATTATGGAATATGAGTGCCTCATCATCTTCTATCAAGGTGATGTTGTCGCCACCCAGAGCAGCTGCATGGGCACTCACCGGCAAGCGAAGGAAATTATACCCCGTTTGGCTCTCTTGAGCATCAATAATTGTCGCAAAAAGCGTCAATATTGCGGAAATTACATATTTTTTCATTTAAATTTTCTAATTCTTTGGCAAAGATACTGCTTTTTTCAATAATAAGAAGTAATTTTGCAATGTTTTCGTAGGAAATAACGATTTTAAACGGTTTTTATTGTGGAAATTAAGAAATCAAATAGCGCACAACTGGAAGATAAGCGGGTTACATTTTTTCTGCTGGGGTTGCTGCTGGCTTTTACTTTCATCTTCGTAGGACTCCAATATCAGAGAGGTCAGCAGGGAGATGATGACTTGTCGGAATCGATGGAAGATCTCTCACAGGATCTGGAAATGTCAGCTCGTCCCGACCAGAAAGATATGGTGAGTGCAGAGGCTGTTTCGGCTCCTGCTTCTAAGTCAATTACCCAGGAAGTGAAGGCTGCCGAGCAACAGACTCAGAAGGCACCGCAGAAAATCAGTTCTACAACCAGCGAACTGGTTATCGGCGACGGCTCGGGTGTAGTGGATGGATCTGAGGTGAAGGAAGCGGTTCCTGAAACTCCCATTGAGAATCCGGGAGCTGAGGCTCCTATCAAACTGACCGTCGTGCAGAAGATACCGCAGTTTCCTGGTGGCTGGTCTGCCTTCATGCAGTGGCTTACCAAGAACCTGAAGTACCCTGTAGCTGCCCAGAAGAGTAAGATTCAGGGAACCGTAGTGGTATCCTTTATCGTAAACAAGGATGGAAGTGTTGCCAATATCAAGGTAAGCACTTCGGTAGATCCATTGCTCGACAACGAGGCTTTGAGGGTGATGAAGATGATGCCGAAGTGGAAACCGGGCATCGATAAAGGCAAGGTCTGTCGCACGATGATTGCCATCCCGGTAGTGTTCCAGCTATAAATTATAAATTGTTCATTGTAAATTATACATTATAAATTATACATTATTATGAAGACAGCAGATGAAATTTTAAGCATGGTAAATGAGTTTCTGGCTAATTTGCCTTACGAAAGAAAGCCAAAGTCTCTTTATGAGCCTATCAGATACGTTCTTTCTATGGGTGGCAAGCGTATTCGTCCTACGCTCATGCTTCTGGGCTACAATCTTTTCAAGGACAATCCTGAGAAGATTCTGATGAATGCCGTTGCCCTGGAAACTTATCATAACTATACTTTGCTGCATGATGACCTGATGGACAATGCTGATTTGCGTCGCGGTCATGAAACGGTTCATAAGAAATGGGATGCCAATACGGCAATCCTTTCGGGCGACAGCATGCTCGTTCTGGCTTATGAGCGTATGGCTCAATGTGATGAAAAGCATCTTGCCAAGGTGTTGAAACTCTTTACTTCCACTGCCCTGGAAATTGGTGAAGGTCAGCAGTTTGATATGGAGTTTGAAAACCGTAATGATGTGAAGGAGGAGGAATATATCGAGATGATCCGCCTCAAGACCAGCGTACTCCTGGCTTGTGCCTTGAAGATGGGTGCAATCCTTGCCGATGCTTCTGATGAGGATGCAGAGAACCTGTATAAGTTTGGCGAGCAGATCGGATTGGCGTTCCAGTTGCAGGATGATTACCTCGATGTTTACGGCGATACCAAGGTGTTCGGTAAGGAGATTGGTGGCGATATCACATCTAACAAGAAGACTTACATGCTCATCAATGCTTTCAACCATGCCAACGACGCTCAGCGTGCAGAACTGCAGAAGTGGGTGGATGCCGAGGAGTTCGACCGCAAGGAGAAGGTGGCTGCCGTTACCCGTCTATACAACGAGATGGGTATCGACAAAATGGCGCAGGATAAGATTGCTTATTATTTCGAGCAGAGCAAGAAGTATCTGGATGCCGTGAATGTGCCTGCTGAGCGTAAGGAGGAATTGGCAAAGTATGCTCAGAAAATGATGAAGCGACAGTACTAGTTGATAGTTAATAGTTTATAGTTGACAGTTCAATGTTCAAAGTAATAGATACACATACGCATTTCGATGCGGAGGAGTTTGATGAGGATAGGGCGGAGGCTTTCGCCCGTGCCAAGGAAGCGGGGGTAGGCAAGGTGTTCTTGCCTGCCATCGATGTGAAGACTACACACGCGGTACTGGCATTGGCTAAGGAATATCCGGGCTATGCTTATCCGATGATGGGTCTGCATCCTGAAGAGGTGAAGGCTGACTGGAAGGAACAGCTGGCTGAACTCCGAAAGATACTGGAGGAGCATCGCATGACCGGTAATGCCTGTCAGAAGGGTGGTTCTCCTCAGTTTTCAGACTTGATTGCTATCGGAGAGGTAGGACTTGATTATTACTGGAGCCGTGAGTTCGAAAACGAGCAGCTCGAGGCTTTCGAGGAACAGGTAAAATGGTCGGTAGAAACCCAGCTCCCGCTGATGATTCATTGCCGCAAGGCTCAGAACGAGATGGTGCATCTGCTCAGAAAGTATGAGAAGGAACTGCCGGGTGGCGTCTTCCATTGCTTTACGGGCAACCAGAAGGAAGCCGAAGAACTGCTCTCCTTCAATAAGTTTGTTTTGGGCGTCGGTGGCGTATCTACTTTCAAGAGCAGTCATCTGCGTGAAGACCTCCCTGGTGTAGTTCCTCTGGATCGCATCGTTCTGGAGACCGACAGTCCGTATATGGCGCCTGTTCCTTATCGCGGCAAGCGTAATGAGAGCGCTTTCGTGGTAGAAGTGATGAAGACGCTCGCCAAGGCTTATGGCATAAGCGAAGAGGAGTTTGCCCGACAGACCAACCTCAATGCAGAGCGGGTTTTTCCGCTATCCGTATCGCAAGTATAGGACGCAAGCGTTCAAAACTCCTTAAATAAACATAAAAAAACAATGAAAGTTATGGTATTTCGGAGGAAAAGCAATAATTTTGCACTTCGAAATTGTTGCAGTAGCATGTTGCGGCGATTAAGAAGAGTTCTTCGGAATATGGAAAGGTGCTCGAGTGGCTGAAGAGGCACGCCTGGAAAGCGTGTAACCGGCAAAACCGGTTCGGGGGTTCGAATCCCCCTCTTTCCGCAGAAAACACTGAAAATTAGGTATTTCCAAAACATCGTGTTTTATCCAACTAAGTAGAATCCTGCACATTCTTGCACATTTTTGCACATTTTTGCACAATTCTGCTTGCAAATAGCTTGCAAATGATAACAACGAAACTATACTTAGATACAAGAGCGGTCAAGGACGGAGAGCCTGCACCGCTCAAAGTTGCCATTACGAAGAAGCGACAGGCAGCTTATATTCCTCTTGGTGTCAAATTGAAAAAGGAACAATGGGATGTCAAGAAACAAAGAATAGTTGATGCACCAAACAAGCAGAGATTGGAAATATTTGTCAAGAACAAATTGGTAGAGATTGAAAATGCTATATTGGAACTGCAGATGAAGGGAGAACTTACTAAACAGACTTCAACGCAGATAAAGAATAAGGTTGTGGCCTATCTAGACCCTGATGTTAAGAAGAAAGACTTATTTATAAATAGGTATATAGAATATATGAATAGTCGTTCAGCACAAAGGACCAGGGAAATATATGCAACCACTTTGAAGAAGATGCGCGATTTCGATAGCAAGGTTGATACCTACGCTTTTGAAGATATCTCAAAGGATTGGCTGAAAAGGTTGGATGCCGAGTTGGTAAGACAAGGGTTAAAGAAGAACTCCAGGAATATACATTTCAGAAACATACGTGCCGTTTTCAACGATGCCATCGATAACGAGATAACCAGCCATTATCCAATGAGAACATTCGATATAAATCCGGAGCAGACGGAAAAACGCTCTCTTTCTGTAGATGAGCTACGTACCTTATTTAATTATAATGTGCAGCCATGGCAGCAGAAATACCTGGATTATTTCAAGCTTACATTCTTCTTGATCGGGATAAACCCTGCCGATATTCTTAATTGTACGGATGAGAATGTTGTAGATGGAAGATTACTGTATAGACGAAAGAAGACGGGAAGACTGTATAGCATCAGACTGGAACCGGAAGCTATACAGATAATAAATAGGTATAGAGGAAAGACAAAGCTAGTCAATTTCTCAGAGAACATGAGAAACTACAAGCAATTTGTGTGCAAGGCAAACAAGGGACTAAAGGCAATAGGCCCTGTCACTAAAGAAAGGAACGAGAAAAAGAAAGCTCATGATTTTCAGAAGGAATATCATACAAAGCATAATCCTCTGTTTGATCATATCTCTCTGTATTGGGCTAGGCATACGTGGGCAACAATAGCCTTCTCCATAGGAATACCCGAAGAAATCATTGCCGAAGCATTGGGACATTCCCATGGAAACAGGACAACAGCTATCTATATTGACAAGAGTGTTGCCAATATAGACGCTGCAAATAGAAAAGTATTGGATTACGTTCTATATAAGGAGCAACCAAAGGACTAACCCTTGGAAGCTCCTTTCGAACCAATTAAATAATCAGACCATTGGCCTTCATGAAGTTAACCATTGCCCTGTTCTGTGGCAAAAGGGCAGGGATATCCATTCTGTTAGCCTTATACAAGTTGGTAGCAGAATTATACATATCCCAGGCAGTTACAAACTCCTTATCGTGATAGGCCTCCAGCATATCCTCTGTGAAGAGTGTAATCTGTGACTGATTGAGAGGGTAGGTGATATTCTCACGAATAGACTTTCGTGATGTATCTGCCTTTACTCTGGTAGCTGTCATCAGTCCAATGAGCAAGAACATCTGTTCTGCAGTAATGCGTGTCTCCTTCATCTTGGCAATACGCTCACGATCAGTCTCGATGATGTGCCGGGCATCGACCAGCCATGATTTTAATGTATCAAGCATTGCTGCCACTTCCATACCGGAACCCTTCTTGCCCTTTTCGGAATAGCTGGACATATACAGTTCTGGAGAGAGCATACACTGATTGTGGCAAATCATCACATTCGGACCGAATCCAATCTGAATACCTTTCTGATGGAAGGCTACGGCCACATTAGTAGTAGTCTCATCATTATCAAAATCAGTGATACGAATATTGGCATAAACTCGACGGAGAATATGCGCCTCTACCGCATGCTGACCTTTGACCGCTTCCACTTGTGGGAGGCGAACCACTCCAGGCGACTGACGGTCTCTGTTCTGTGCTGCAAACATATCATAAACCTCCACATTGTAGCCGAGCTCTGTACACTCATCAATGACCTTATTGAAAAGGTCAAAGTGATAGATGCCACGGAGCGGATTTCCGTAAACATCATCCTCGCGGTGTGTACGACTCAACTGTTCGAGAGTGATTGCCTGAGTCTTGGCTTTCTCGAAATCAAAGAACTTGTCTTCATTAACTGAAGAAGGAACTGCTACCATATCCTCGGCAGCCTTACTCAAATTTGTTGCTGTTGTCATAATCTTTAATATTTTAATTGGTTACAAATTATTTCAATGGAATGCCTGCTTCTTCAAGAAGCTTGATTCTCTCTTCCTTTGTTGCTTTTGTCAAGTTTGTCTCTTTGACAAAATTCCCGGCAGAGTCTCTTGTTATAAGAAAAACATAGTCGGCATGATTGATCCAGCCTCTCTGACACTCCTCACGATAGGCATTGGCCTCCTCGTAAGTCTCAAACCCACTCTTTGTGTCATACATTGAATCATCGCGGGTAACATATAAGCTACTAGTCTTCATTTTTAATCTCAATTATGTACATTAATTCTTTATCTAACACATCCTTCTCTTGGTAAGGAGAATCGTACTTATATACGACTGCATCATCAAGATAAGTTCTTACTCCCTTCATGAAGCCATCTTGTAACACAGAGTTATCTGTTATGTAGGCTGCCAGGAAGAAGCCGTTTCGCTCCTGTGTATCTCCTAGGCCAACTGCACTGAAATGACTTCTGAAAGTAGTACCCTGCAACTCGTCGAATGAATACTGTATCATAAGTCTTTTCATCATTTCAAAAAATACTGCTACTTTAATTGCTTTCATATAAGTGACTTGACCGTGTTGTCGAGGGCTTGTTTTATTAATGTTTCATTGCTAAATCTACTATCGCAACGACAAATAGAAAAATTAATCCGTTTATTAAAAGAATGGTACCCATATCTACTTAAAATTAAAGAAGTCCTTAATCTGTTTCTTCTCGTCATCGCTGGCATTCAAGATGTCCTTCACTATGAAATCTGCAAGCGAAGCTAATACTGTATTCATAGCATCAATCAGTTCACCCTGCGCTCCAAGTTTAGAAAGGACACCTGCATATTCACAAAGAAATTCTTGTGATGAAATGAATCCCATTTCATAATTCTTTTTGATTTCCTTAATTTCTTTCATCTTTTTAAGATTTTAATTGGTTCAACATAATCTGTGGTTAGTCAAAATAACCACTCTTTCTATATGCAAAGGTACAAAAAAAATGTGATATATGCAAATATACCACACTTTACTTTAGTTAAAAATACTAAATTTAACTCACTGAGTATCAAAGAGTTATACGCTTTTGTAGATACTGCTTAATGTAATGATTTTTGTAGCTTCGCCGACTTTGTCAATCAGATTGGTTACGGCTTCATCCACTTCGCACAAAGCATTATACACATCGTTTGGGATATTTCCTGTCTCCAAATCATTACTACTCATTTTCCAAGTTTGGTTTAGCTGCCTTGCAGCATCCACCATTAATTTAATGTCCGTCATATTTCTAAATTTTAAATGAATATCCTACTAACTGCCTGGCAGAGCCATCCCATCATATAGCAAGGCTCTTCGTCTTTCAAGTCAATACCTAGTGATTCGCAGATATGAGTGACAACATGAAACATTTCGTGTGTGGCAGTATTCACGAACTCATATTCTGATGTGGTCCTGCTAATAGCAACCACACTCTTTCTACCTGCAAGATTGGAGTAGGTTAGCCCCGTGTTCGGTATTCCTCGTAAACAATGCTCCCTTGCGCTTTCGACTGCCTTTTCTGTGCAGCCAATCTGCACAAGGGAGTTGCATACCTCATCGGTATCTGATGATTCCAAACCGTAAAACACAAGAACTTTCCAATCGTACTTTTCTAGATATATCTCTTGACTTATCATAAAATATCATCCCATGGAATGCCGATGCCATTATGGTTGCAATCGGCATAGAATCTGTTAAAGATGAAGCCATCCTTCTGATCGGTATCATCAACCATATCTTTCACGAACAAAGCCATGTGAGCTTCGTCCTCGATGGAAGACTTATAGAAATCAGCCTTAACCATGTTTGCCACATAGACATGATCATAGCCTACATTATTTTCAAGCGTCACTCCCTGCTTGGTAAGGATGGATTCAACCTTATCCTTATCCATATAGTCAACCTCCTCATCCTTTTTGGTGACTGGGTTGTATTTTCTCATCTGACTGACTGCCCATTCGCAAGCCTTCTTGTTGAAGTGCCAGCCATTATATCTCAGATATGCTATCATTCCTTCTGGCTTCATATCGTAAGCATCCAAAGGCATTCTACATTTTCCCATAGCTCTTTCTTTTAAGGGTGGCAGGGAAAAATCCCCACCACCGAATTAAACATTAGTAACGTCCACCGCCACGGCGACCATAGTAGCGTCGCTCTCCATAGCGGTCTTCGTCACGCCAATCTTCATCGTCCCACTTGTCACGATAGTCTGGCATTGGCATACGATTACCCATACGCTCACGCTTCAGACTATCCAAGCACTTCATAACCTTGCCACCTGCTCGAACCATTTCCTCGCAGTTGTCAACAAGCTCATCGAACTTGTTTTCCGTAATTTCTACCATATATCCCATAGCAATTACTTTTTAAAATTGTTACCGCTCAAAGCCTTAGACAGCATGGATTCAATATTGGATAGCGTTCCCTTCATGCCGCTGACCTCTGATTTGAGGTTATTGATGTCTTTTTCCTGCTGCTTTTCCTTAGCAATCTGTGGGTTGATTCTAGTGAGCATTTCCTCGCAGGAGCTTATAACTCCATTGTGGTAATCTACACTTTCCACGACTCCCTTTGAATGTCGCAACATAGCATCAATCTCTGCGCACATAGCTTCTCTGCTGTCACTGACAACAACACCTTCATTGCCGAAGTTCACTATCTGTGCCGTAGATGGGAGCTTTTCGAAATTGACCTGCTGGTCTTCTACTTGTACCTTAACATCAACGGTCGTCTCCAATGTCGGAGTCTGTCCTGGCACGTAGCTAGGATATTTCTGCTGAGGATTGCTGACCGATATTACTTGACCGATTCTTAGAGTCGGCTTTTCTCCTCCCTTGTCTAAGATGTAGAAGAGAGAAGACTGTCTTAGTCCTTGAAACATTTTCTTTCTCTTTTAGTGGGACAGACTTTTCAATCTGTCCCATAGTTAATACTCTGTTAGCCGCCTGTAGGCTGCTGAAACCCAAGCAGTCGGATAATACCGCTCTTCTTATTGATGTATGCCAAAGCCTCCGTAGTTTCAGAAACGCTAGCTCCCGTCACTGCATTTCCCGCATGATCAACAACTGGCACCTTTGTTGTACCGGAAGCTGTTCCGCTAGTGTTGGCAGTTCCGTTAACAGTGGTAGAGCCACTATTTGGAGTTACGATTGTGACAGGAAGTGCTGCACTTGCTGCGGCAACTCCTTGATGTATCTTCAAGAGTACAATGCACTCGCAAGGCAAAGCATTGTAGTAGCAAGGATTGATACCATAATCAACACTAGCATCTGTGACCTGTTGAGCATTTGTCTTCAGTTCATAGATACCTCCTACATCAATACGTTTGATTTGGTTTCTCTGACCGATTGGAATAAATGGATTGAATGGATATAAAGGGAACATAGTTACCTCCTTTCCTAACAACCGCATCCTACAGTTGAACGAGAAGCCGCTACATCACCTGCATAAGCTCCCATGGCGGCAGCAGTATAAACGTCCTTGTTGAATACTCCGTACTGAGGGTACTGAACACTGATGGTATTAGGCAACTTGCACTTGATACCAGCCACCTCTGCCTGCAGTGCAGCCAAAGCTGCATTTACTGGTGTGATGACCTGCGCCTGATAAGACTGCAAAGCCTGTGTCTGATGCTCATTGGAAATCTGAGCAAGCAAGGCGCTGTTCTTCTCTCTCAAAGCATCGAGCTTATCCTGCATTGCCTGTGTCTGCATCTGATCCAACTTAGCCAAGACAGACTGATTGTTAGCATCTGCCTTGTCACGGAGCATCAAAGCATTGGCATTTGCCGTATCATTGATGGCGTGGGTCTGCTGACAGATAGACAACTTGAGGTTGCCATCCATAGCAGTTATGGCGTTGTTGGTCTTGCAGCAGCATTCTGCCAACTGAGTAGCGATGGCATTATTACCCTGCATGATAGCAGTCAAAATCTGATTAGCATTCATGCCCATCTGATTGCCGAGGTTGCAAATCTGATGACCTAAGCCATTGATTGCAGCCATGACTGCGTCACTTGATGTGTTGAGGGCTGTAGCCAAGCTCTGAACGTCGAAACCATTGCGCTGAACAGCCTGCATGATAACGGCTGTATTGGCATCATTGTTAAGCATTGGCACAACACCGCCCTGTCCGTTAGAACCCATGCAGCGATTACCTCCGAAGAACCCCATACCATTATTGCCCATAAGGATGAACAAGAGGAGGATTGCAAAGATGTCTTCACCCCAACCATTTCCGTTTCCACGGTTGTTCAAGAGTGCAATAAGACCTGGGTCAACACCCTGTCTCTGCATGAGTGCAGGAAGCATAGCCAAGATTCCATTAGAGCCTGTGCCGCTTGTGCCGCTCTCTGGATTGAACACGTAAGTTTTACTTTCCATATCCCGAATTTTTAATTTAACCTTAATATTTAACTAACACTTTTTGTAACGTTACGTGTGCAAAGTTAGAAAATTGTTTTGAAATAAGCTATAAGGCTATCATGGTTTTCGTTAGTGGCTCTAAATCAGTGGTTTATGGTGATAGTAGGTAGACGCATTTTTAATCCTCTTAGAATGGAAGAATTTACTTTGCAAACAAAAAGGGCGACCGCTCATCACGAGTAGTCGCCCTAGTTATCCAAAAATAAATCTTAAAACCTTAATTAAACAACTTTTCTAAGAACATTTCTTTTTCTTCCTCGATATAGATAATAAGTACATAACTATGAGTATAAAGCAGAACCAAAACATCTGCCCCGTTTTTAAGAATATCTTCTGCATACTTGACAGAGATTTCTCTTTTATAGAAGGAGCGTTAATCTTATAGAACTGAGAGGTACCAATCTTTGATAATGAGTCACATCTTTCTCTGTAATATATAAAGCTATCTTTGTATGCTTTATATGTACTGATGGTATCGAGTAGCATTCTTCGTTCCTTTTCAAATAAATAGTGACTTTCGTAATGAAAACGATCTTCGCCAGTCTTATTCCCTTGCGCATCATATCGGGTTGCTGTGCTATCTTTTACATAGCTGCTATCTTTTATAGCATTTTCTGTTTCTCGCTTTTGGATATGTTGCCATTGCTCGAAGGCATAAGACAATCGGGTAGTGAAGAGGGAATCGAATTTCTTTTCACTCTGCTTGTCTGTGATGAAGGTTTGTGTAGTTACTGCTCTAGGAGTGCTGCACCCTAAGACAGAAACAAGCGCAAGACCTACCACTAGTGTAATGGTTGCCCATTTCCAATATCTTATATCATACCATTTCATCATTTATTCAATTTTAGATTACCATACGTAATATAGCTAAGTCTGCGAAGCCAACCTTTAAGAAAACATTTCTGGTTACCGACAGCAATTCTCTTTAGATAAGCTTTTCTATCTTTCTTGAAGGCTTCGAATAATCTTTCTCCATTGGATTTATTAATGGCATACAGCGTCTTATTACCGATAATACCATCTGCTGTGATACCTAATACAAGTTGCAGATGTTTTACCGCTCTGCTGACTCCGCTATTATAAGCGAAGTCTACTAGCATATTGGCTACACTCTGATCCTGTATTTGGTCTGCCTTGCAAGCATTCCAATAGTTCTGCTTAAAAACTCGATGAAAGTCTTCCTCAGTAAGGCGTTTTACATCTTCCTCATTAAGAACACCATCACCATTCTTATCATACCCGACTCTCCTCCAGGTCGCAAGGGTAATGCCGTATTTTGTAGCTCTACCCCTGTCATGCTTGTTATTTGTATATTTGTCCGTTTCCCAACTGAGGATAAACGGAACGAGTTTACTAGAATCAGCCATGTTTACTTCTCCTCCTCGCTATAATCATTTCCTTGAATAATGCAGCCAAATACAATAATGCTTACTATAATAGCTGCCACCATAATAATCGCTAACATCATATCTTTTCCTCCTTTTCCGTGTAATTTAGATAGTCTGACAAATATGGAATCTTCTCGATAAATTTGAAGCGCATGAGATAATAGAGGAAACTCACTACACACCAAGGAGGGGTACCCTTCTTGAATATCTGTTTCAAGTTCTTCAGAATATTGCATCCGTAGAACCACAATACTAGATACGAGATAAAGGAAACACATTGAACGGAACCTTCCATTTGTCCTTTGAATCGCCCGATTGCATATACTGCTGCACAAAGAACGAAGAACACGGTAGCGTGACCGATGCACACAACTGCTTTCTTCAACTCGAAGTTCTCTCCTTTTGCAATCATGCCACTAAGATAACCGAAAATAAAGTTGAGGGTGAAGACGATCATAAGCGAAGACAACTCTCCTTCAATCGGTTTAAGATAGGCGAGGAGTGCAAGAACTACGCCTACAACAATATCTTTAATTCTATCTGCCATACTATAACTATTTGATGATTAAACAATAACGCTGCAAATATACAACAAAATATTTAATCATCAAATAGATTTTACGAAAAAGTGCAAAACTTTATTCTAACATATAAAAAAGAGAGGCAATCACTTACCTCTCTTACTCTTAATGAAGTGCAGAATATCCCACTTCTTCCAATACCTAGTGTGTCCTCGCTTTTTGCAAACGCCATTTGGAATATCACCCCTAGCAACCATACGATTGAGTGTTGCATCAGAAACGTGCAGCTTATCCTTGACCTCCTCGGTGCTCATCATCGGGTTGAGCATATCTGGTATGATGTCACATAATCTATCTAGGTCATCATCACTCATACCGCAGGCGGTGATTTTCTCACCATTTCGCTGTTGCTCGTCTGCTTTAAAGCAAGCATCACTCAACGACTTCAAAGCCGTGCCGAGCAACTTATAATTTAGTATCTTTCCCATTATGCACAGATTTTACGTCCTAACTTGCTTCGACTTATAAACAAATCCACAAAAGAGTACAGATAGAATATTGCCGTTACTACCATGATAGTGAAGCAGGAATCTATCATATCTTTGGTGGTATACCAGCTCCATTCAACGATGTGAGCAGCATTGATGCTTGCAAAGTAGAAGAAGGGAATGCGGTATCTCCAACACAAGAAGAAAAATCGACTTGCTACTATAAGAACCATAGGTAGGACGTACACCATAAAATATATGTAGAGATAGCAAGGTGTATTTTCTGCGTATGGGATGAACATTTCCCTTGGATGCTGGCTAAAATTCCACATTCCGTAAGCGTGAAAACACATAAGCGTAATTGGTACATACTTGCAGAACCAGCGGAAGAATTTCAATATCCTTCTGCTATACCGATTGCCGTGTCTCATCAACAAGTCCATCACCTGGCTGATGTCCTTGTCTTGCAACCACCTTAATAGGTTGTCTTCGTCTTTTTTAGTCATAATCTCTTTTTTTTAGGTTGATTTAAATTAAATTAAATTATTGTGCAAAGATACACTTTTTGCGCAAAACCAACGAAAATGAGAATATTTTTGTGTTAAACTTCATAAAAAAGTAATAATCTGAAAGTTTTGTTACCGATTTTTTGTTACCAAAATTGAAGAAAATGGTAACAGAAACATTGCGCTTTCAGTTTATTTTCATAACTTTGCAGCAGAAATCAAAATATTAAGATTATGGAGACAAATATACCATTCAGAGACAGAAGCCAAATGACGATGAAGGAGAAAGTAGCCAATCCTTTGTCTGTTGAGGAAGCATTAGAACTTGACAAGGAAAGTATCAATCCTATAACTGATTATTGGGTAAACGATACAGATGGTTCTTGTTATAACAAACTTCCTTTCGCTGTTAGAATGCAGAAAGGTCTTGTAACGCAAGCAGAGGAGGAACGAAGGAAAGGTAGATATGGCTATCTTAGTGATTTAATTCCATCTTTCGGCGGCTCTGATGCTCCATATTTCGCTGACGGACGAGAAAAGAATAAGGCGGTCACCATGTGGTGAACCGCCTTATTCTTTTCCTATCCTTCTAGTAAATCAACAATCTGACCATAACCACCTACAGCCATCACTGGACAGAGTATCTTCTTGATAAGAATAATGTCCTCGGCTTCGATGTCTACGTTCTCAGCATCCTTGCCTATCTTGCAGGCTACCCGATAAGCACGTAGCTTTTCTTCGCCCGATAGCTGAATACTCTGATTGTCTATCACCTCGAAGAGCACCTTACCTACAATATCGCCCATAATCTGTGGCTTGTAGGTTTCCTCTCCGTTCTCGTTCTTTACTGGTGATACTATCACCTCACCATTCCAATTCTTGAAAGGTACATTGAAATTCTTTTTCATATTAATTTTTGCTTTTATGATTATCTATCCGACCAATTCAAGTCATTTACTCCGCTCCAGAAGATACCACGACCGAAATAGGTCTTATCATTCTGACTAGGAGTAAGTATTTCTGGGTGTATATATACAAGATTTATTGTTTCTCCACCATGAAGTTGATGCCATCCACCGACATCACAGAAATATATACCATTATTACGGTCATTGGCATTTATTGCCATCCAACGCTTACCTGTTCCTCCAGGTACAAACTCGTAATAATATGTAGCAATTGCTCTAAGAGGACTGAATACTACTATATCAATAGGACATCCGGACAAATTTTCATTAGGACTATACAATGGAATTTTGTATACGGTTTTATTGTCATAAGAAACACGCTCTAGAGGCACAGGTATTCTTTCGCTATCGTATCCGTCAGGATAAACTTGCATAACATCCCCAGATACTACTGCCAATGTACTCTGTCGATGCCCAAAGGCTGAACGACACCATACATTACTAGCATAGAAACGCCAACCTCTTTTCGCCGCAGAATTATATCCTTGATTATAAATATCTGCATCAAATGTTATACGGCCAGAACCATCAAAATATATTGAACCAGCGCTTTTATTTCCATCAGAACTAACCGCAGTCAATCTATGAAAAGAGCCTGTCACACCCTTCAGTTCTCCTGCGAATATACCCTTAGACGCATATAACGAACCATCTTTCGTTACTCTGAATGGCGCATCCTTAGCCAATGCTGCACCAAGCCAAAGCGGGCACTTATCACTACCTACTACAGCATCGGCTTTATCGTAATTACCGAAATGACCGACAATAGTTCCATCCTCTGCACTCTTTGCATAAAGGTGATTCATGGTGATAGTTTCTGCATCAATCAGTTTAGCATTGAGCTTGCCACCTTCAAACATCGCTGCCTCGTCATTGCCGTTGAGCACCTTTATCTGGTCGCCTTTCAGCACAACTTTACCATCGCCTATCACTATACCGCAATTGCCCATATCCTTAACCAACTGAGAAAAGTCTGCAAGCTGACCGATACTCATCTCCTTGTTGGTAATGAGCGTAACTTTCTCCCTGAATACCTCTTCATTGTCAGTACGTGCCTTGCGGTTGACACGCTGCGAGGCAAAAAGATGTACTACCTTTTTCATAGGCTGTTATCCTCCTTTTAATGAGTACTGATATAATTGTCTATAACATCCGTAGCTACAGCCTTCGCCTTCGTGCGCCATGATTGCATAGCTTCATACTCTGCTTCGTGTTCCTCATCATCGGCATCAAGCTTCTTGCCATCTGCAATTTTGGCAAGATTAGCGAAATGGTTATTGATGATAGCTTGCATCTTGTCGGTCGGATAAGCGGATGAGACGATTGCATCAACTATCTTACCTCGCTCCAAAGGATGCTCGATACGAACAACGTGGGCGGCATAAGCCATTCGGGTAGTTTTTTTGCCTTCGCTGCTACCCATATTATTTTCCAACTCAATCTGCTCAACATCAAAGTTGATGCGAATAGTATTACCCTCATACTCAATCAGACTAGGTGAGTAATCGAATATAGACTTTCTAATATCCATGATATGTCCTTTCTTTTTAAATATTATACTTATGCTTTTGTTCCTACGATTCTGAAATCAGGGTTGCCGCTCTGATTCATCCTACGCAACTTGCCCATGAATGGGAATTTCTTGTTGTCAGAGCACCATTTCAACTGCTCTACGAGTTTCTTGTTGTTAGTGAAGAACTTAAACTTCTGTCCGTTCTCCTCAACGCTGACAACATTGCTCTTCCCCGATTTATGAACCTTGCTGTTTACGTCAAATTCAACATCAAGAAAAACGATAGGTCTCTCGGAAAAGTAGCTTGCGCTCATCCTCTGACCTTCAAACATTCTCTTGCCGTTGGCATCTCTGTCCTCAATCTGCGGCATCTTAAAATCATCAAAACTATTCATTTTTGTTATCATTCTCCAAAGATTAAAACCATCGCAGTGCATCAACCAACCCTTGTAGCTCATAGCCACTTGGTATCTCCTCATAGGATTTTTAAGGTTGTGCATCTTCTTTTTGAATTTCTCCTTCATGCGTTTTCTCAACATTGTATGATTGAAATAGAATCGGTAACCGACAAAATCAAGGAAATGAGCTTCATCAATTATCTGCATTCCGATATTATCGTGCAACTGCTGATGCATCACTTCATCAGCATATTCAAATATGAAGTTGATGGCTTTCCATACTTCCTTTTCGTTTTTACCCAATATAATGACATCATCACAATATATCTCTACCTTAACATCAAACTTCCTACATACCAATCTACACAATATACTCATATAGAAATTGGTAAGTGTCTAAATAGGATATAGACCAATACCTAGACCTTTCGGTAAGGCAAAGATAACTTCATGCAAAAGTCTTCTAACGCCTTGATCGGTAAAGAAATCACACAGAGATTTGTATATCTCCTGCTGGTCTACGTTCTCATAGAATTTAACGAAGTCAAGTTTGCAATAGTACAATCTTCCACATGACTTATTCTCGTCTATCCATCTTTCTGTTCTGCGCTTCGCATAAATCATTCCTCTGCCTTTTACACTTGCCCCACTCTCTATATAGAGAGCTCTTATAAGGTGCGGCATCAGAACTTGCATCAAGGCATGCTGCTCAACGTGGTCTGGGAAGTACGGAAGCTTATGAAGCTTTCTTACCTTACCGCAAGGGCATCGTCTCATACAATCGTGACCTTCGCTAGTCTTGTAAGTTCCATCTATAAGGCTTCTCTGTAATCTCAAAAGATTACCATTATAATCCTTATCGAATATCACCACTCCCTTCTTTCCTTCCTTTCCCTTGCGTGATTTCCTTACCGCAATCTTGAGGTTAGTCATATCACTGACAAGCTCTACTCTGACCTTTCTGTGCTTCTTGCGAAGTTTAGCCTTTCGATTATACGCCAGCTCTTGTGTGTCCGTCATTTTTATACTTCAACCAATATTTCAAAAATCGCTTTCCTTATCAATAGGCTTTCTACACTCTCGGCTCACTGGCTTTCGGCACATACGTACAACTGTATCACTTACTTGCGAGAGGGGACTCTGTTGTAGTCGGACATACCCAACTGCTCATACCCAACGCCTTTAATCTTTGCTCTGTCGGGATAAATATCCTTCCATCGAGACAGGTTCAATCATGTGCTCTCTCGTCCAAGCTATCTCGTAGCTTTACGACTATAGAGGAACAGTGAAAATTATATCGTCATTCTAAAAATAGAAATCTTGTGTAGTAATTCAAGCGAGCGCCGATGTTCGTCCTCGAGTTCGAGAAACCGTTGTTCGAGTTCGCATACGAAAGACCGCATTGCGACCTGTTGTCAGCGTTACCCCCAACGTTCAGCAGCTCCATGATGTATCACCTTTTCTTCACCCACTCCATGGTTGTAGAAAATCTTATCGCACGGAAATGGGTTGTTTATATTTTTGTGCTTCTGCGAATCCTATTATAAGGAGATTTCAACTTTGCAGTTTCAATCTTGCGTTTTACATTATTTTTATTAATTCTCTATTTTTGTCTAGCTCACTGGCAGATGTGCAACCAACGCTAGGCGTTGTCTCACATCGCCATGAGCTCCGAACCGCTTACGATTGTCGGGTTTCCATAGAAAGCCAAGCGAGCGCCGAGGTTCGCCCACGAGCTCGAGAAACCGGGGGCCGAGTGCGCATACGAAAGACCGCAGAGCGACCCGTTGTCAGCGCGACCCCCAACGGCCAGCAGCTCGCCACTTGTCGAAGCCCAGAATCCATCGCAGTAGTACGTGCTATCACCGCCTCCTACGGCTTGCGGAAACGCATCCCAATATGCACCCAGTGTCTTTCGTGTAATATACTCTCCATTTGCTGATGACGGAATGGTAAATTTTCGCCCATTTGCCGTATTACTTACCTGATTACCGCTATAGACAACAGCGTATCGAGTATCGCCATCCATGTAGAAACGGATGCCTGGACGGAACTCCCAAACTTTACCCCATAAATCCTCAAATCCAAATAATTTGACAGGGTATTGATTACCGAGAGTAGCATCATTATAGAGTACCTTACCGCTGCCATCACCGAGTGAGATACACTTGCCCATAGGTACATCACGACATGCTTCCCAAGAACTACTTTGGAATCCAGCTCCAATTACAGATTGTGTATTAAGGTCACCGAAGCTTACTTGTTCCAATGCTTCTATGAGGCATTGAAATCCATAGTTTGCAAGACCAAAGTTCGAACCAAGCTTCTGTGCGCAAGCCCAAAATGCACTAATCGTCCTTGAATGTGAAGGGGCAACGTTAGGTCTTGAATGACCAACACCGCTTCCATCTACGTACATCTTGTATGCACCTACCCAGTTTGGCGAATCAAAAGTCTTACCGCCCGAAATAGGGAACAATCCTCCGAATTGCAATGTCTTGTTATCAGCCTTGAAGTGACAATCGGGAACATGAATCATCGTTTCATACTTTGACGCATCATCTACCTTTGTTCCGTCAGCGAAGAACTCCCAATTACTAGGGTCTAGCTTAGCAGCATACACCTTACCATTCACAACCTTCATCATATATCCACCCATTACTCTCTGATACATATCAGCCATGAAAGGCGTTGGCAGAGCGAATTTAGGGTTAGAAGACTGCTCCAATGTAATTGATGGGTAGAAAATATTGTTACCCATCATTTTCTGAAGGTCTCCGAGACTTAATCTGCGAAGAGCTCCATCTACTACAATCAAGAAGGTTTGGTCGGGATTCATTGCCGTCACAAGCTTCTTTTCTGTTAATTTAACACCCATATCTTATATTTTTTAATTATACATATTAATCAATTAAAGCATTGCCATCCTCATCAAGCAGGTAATTGCTATCTTCATCAATGAGATAGTCGTTGGCAGGGCGCTGTCTGTATTCTATCTGTTCTTCAAGATAATCGCTCTCAACATCGCCAAGACCACTCTCTTCGATAGAGAAGGTACAGCTATTTCCCTCTTGCCAAGACTTCTTTGTTATGACACTTCCGTTTGAAGCTTCGGTATGCCATTGCAATTCTACGATGCGGTTAGGGTATTCAACAACCCTTCCGTTGTACTCCAAAATAGCCTTATTGCTTCTGTATATCTTACCCCATTCAATATCATTGCATACCATGAACTTAGGCTGACTGAAAGAAGGATAGAACCTAGAAGCGGAAAATTGGAACTGAGCAACAGCCTTGCCGTTTATTACCGCCTTGATGGTATAATTATTCTTCTCTACAAGTCTAAGGTCAAGCACAATCTCAGATGTGGAGATAGATATAATCTCGTTAGGGCTTGCAGCAGACGAAGCAGACATCTTAGTCGTTCCACGATACAGCTCAATAGAGAATCCGCTTGTAATTCTATCCTTAGACTTATATACATCAATCGGAATGTGACATTCATACTGATTGCCGTCAAAGCAAGCTTTTCTTGCTTCCGTAGATGCCGATATGATGTTATTAGCAACCTTATACTCGTAGAGAGCCAGCTTATCAAGGAATGGGTTATAGGATATATCGGTATCTTCCCGAATACCCATGCCGTAAGTATCTGCGCCCTTATCTGCCGTATACAGAGTGATAGGGTCAGCGGTGATATGCAATATAGAGTTCGTTCTATAATCATACAGGTCAGCTTCGAATTGCAACTGCTGCTTATCATTACTTGAAAGATTCCTCTTGATAGTAAGCGAACCACGATTAGATGTATTGCTTGTATCAATGCTATACTTACCGCTCCAAGAATTAATCTTAGATATGTCCTTCCATTCCGTGCCCGTAGAAACCTTCCATACCATATTAGCAAGAGATATATTCGACTGCTTGCTATCCCATGAGTCATCCTTTGCCGTAGCATTGACTTGTGGATAGGCAATACACTCAAAGCCGCTCTGTGTTCTGTCTGGGAAGAATTTATCGCCAGCCATAGTCTGCATGAATGGAGACTTAGGCGATGCGCACACTACTGATACAGAAACGTCCAAAGGGGCGAATTTTCTATTCGCCTTATTACTAACTATTGGCATAAGCGTTCCTCCTAATCATCAAGTGTTAAATAAGCATCTGCTGACACCGATACACCGATGATATTTTTGTTTTCGTCAATCGTATCAGCATCCCTCACAACGAATCCATCACTGACGTTCTTTGCCCAAGTCATTGTCTCCGAGCGTTTATTCTCGATGTTACCATTGCTATCAGTATAGATAACGAAGGTGACATTGCCAGTTATACTCTTCGGCACTAGTCCTGTCTCGCAGTTGGTAACGATACATCTGAACGTCTGATTACTATCTTCATCAACCTGTCCTACCGAATTAAGGGCAAGCTGATAAATATCAGATATATCATCAATGCTGATACCTGTTCTATACACGGCAGCACCATCAACAATAAACTCGAGGACGAAGAGCTGATGGCTGTCTACATAGAGCTTGTCCGCATCTCCCGTCTTATCTCTGTGAATCGTGATTCCGCTTGCAGGATTATCGTAAGTTCCTGCAAGATCTGTTCCGCTGCCACGATACAGATTAATAGAATAGGTAGAAACCTCTCCACCTGCGGAGTTGAATAACCAAGGTCTGAGGGTAGCTTCTGTCTGTCCCTTGCTTAACACAGTAGTATCAGCAGAAACACCTCCGAAATAAGATGAGCCGCCCAACATAGATACCAATATATCAATGCTTTTCTGCATTGGATATATGCTAGCTCCCAATACGGCATCACCCGAATAGGTAAGAGTATCGGAATCTTGATTGACCTTAGATGCGAGGTCTCCGATAATAGAGAGAGAACCATTAGCATGATTTAGTTTGAATCTATTATCAACAGTCGAGGTCTCCCATCCAGTACCGCTAGAGCTGAATCCTAAGTCCTTGCCGTTGTAAGCCCATGCGTGATTTGTTAGTGTCATGTTGTTTTTACGTGCAGAGCCAACAGATGGAGTGATGATAGGATGCGTTCCGCTTTCGCTCCAATTAGGCGATACGGTAAACGTATCAGGGTTCAAGCCTTGAAAGAGCGGTACACCATTTGTTTGCAGACTTAGGGATAATGTGTCACCCTTCAATGTTCGTCTGACTGCTGCGGTTGCCGAAAGATGAATTTCTTTTCCCATATTTTTAATCTCCTATTTTTTAAACTTTAATATATTCTTGATGAATTTTTCCTGTTGTGGTCGTTGCCGTGAATACAAATTTTGCAGTATCACCCTTGCCCAAATCGTCTTCTGTTCCATCATTAGACCAGACAATATCTATTGAGCCATTGAAGTTCTTAACCTTATCCTTAGTCGCCCAAGCAGCATCATCTACGGAATCATCGGTTTTGCGTGTCACCTTCCATGAAGCTACTCCGTTTGTCACATCTTTATCGCCTAACATTAGCTTGCAAGTAACGTTGTGTGTCTCGCCTATAGCAATTCCGCTATTGACTATATCCGTATAGAGGTATAGCTTTGGTGTATACACGTTGGTGGTAGCCTTCCAATATGGAGAATCCTCAGATGGTTCATCGGTCGTTGTCTGTCCTTCTGGAGAGATACAGAGCCATCTTGTGCCAAGCCATGTAACCTCATCATAGTAGCTGTATTCCGTACCTTCCTTCCAATCACCACGATAGACGGGAATCCAAATCTTCTCTCCGTCAACGGTGGTTATGTGGTAGTATTTTGAAACGATGTTGATGCCGTTGAATCCTACATCGAAGATGGATTTACCTTTGAGGGAGTAGGAGTTAATGCCTCTGTACATGGTGAACGTAGGTGCGGAATCTCCCTCTGTCTCCATCATCAGAAGGTGTTGTCTGCTCTTGTCGCTTCTGTTACCCATGAGCACGATAGTGTCACCAACAGCAGGGTTGTCCGAGCCTTCCATGCAATTATCCTTCGCTATCTGAATCCATGCGAACTTCTTTCCGTCGTAGAGTTCGTGACCTTCCGAATCCGTGATTACCTCATTCTCGGTTGATACCTTTGTGACAATTCTCCAGTAGTCCTTGTTGCTGACGTTCTCATAGACACCAGGTGCTATGTTGAACGTCTTACATCTAACTTGGTCTTCCACCTTGAATGAGTTGATTGTTGCGGTTGTTCCATCATCAGCGAGAAGATAGCACTTCCAGCCAATCATTTCATTCGTTGTCTCGCTGAATACCTCCTTTATGTAGCTTATCTTGCCAGCAGCAGGTGAGAGGACGATGTTACCACCAACGTAGCTGAGTTCACGGATGAGCAACGTATTGAATATTGCCTTGCCCCAAACTATCAAGTCAGTGAGCAACATCTGATACTTACCATCGCTTCTCTGCTTTATTGCAAATCCGCTCTGCTCTGCTTCGTTAAAGTCGAGAGACTTCAAGAGATTCACCAAGACATTAGATAGAATAGCGTTACCACTTCCATCTATGCTAAACTCATTTGAGTGACCGAGGAAGAAACCCTGCACGAACTTCTGCACCTTCTCCCAGGTAACTGTACCTTTTGCGGTGTTATCCTGCAGCCTAGATACAAACTCCATCCTCGAACGTCTAGCAGAATAAACATTACTATCTGATGCAGGAGTGGTATCGTTCATGCCAATTACATAGACACCTCCACCATTACCGCTTCCTGTGCCGCCTATCTGCATTCCATTCACCTTGATGGAATCAACCTTGTCTTCCAACTTACCCAACCGGCTAGTAGCTGCCTTCTCGCCAACCGTGTACTGAGGGTGGTCGTAAGGGATATCCAAAGGTATCTCCATGCCAATGATACGAGAGTTTCGGTAGTGCTTGCCATCCGCATCCACCTGCGCAAACATATCATTAATCAGCTTTACCTGTTCACCGAGAGGATGGTAATCGTATATTCCATCATTGTAGAACATATCGCCATCCATCGTGCAGGTGAAGTTTGAATTGCTGATCATGGTCTTCTGATAGTACTGCTTCGCTCTATCGAACAGAGATAACTGAGCAGTAGGAATGAGGTCCGTATCTGTAATCTTGGTTGCATCCCAATTGAACAGGAAGAACCTATCACCTTCCTTCGGACACATGACACTATCGGGGAGAGTTCTTCCGTAGGTGTCGTTAGCCACTATCTCAAAGAAGTTCTCCTTGTCGATAATCTTGAAACTAACATCGAACTCCATACCCATGAGAGCACCGCTAGTGAACTTGATACCAAGAGTGAGGTTGCTCTTTATCCAGCTAGCTTCAAAGCTTTCAGCGAAGGAGTCCGTTGAACCGACCTGCCAAAACGTCTGTGTAGTCTTAGTTCCATCATCGTTATCAACAGTGCTATCATAGGTCTTGATTCTGCTGACCCTGCATTCAACCTTTGGATATTCGTCCTCGAACATCACGACACCTTCGATAGCCTGCTTGTCGTTCTTCACGACGTTCACGTTCTCCAGGTAGCCATCCTTGGCGTAGAAACCATCACTATCTACTTCCTTATTAGGGAGCATGAGGTAATCAGTAGCAACACCATCGGTGGTGACGTCCGCATCGGCACCAGTGAAATATCCCTTCGGAATATTTCTGTCTGAGCCGAATGCGTACAGTCTTGTGATATAAGTTGACTTAGATTCCGAATAGGACATAGACAGAACATTAACATCTTGTTCGAATGTTGTCTGCCCTTCCATTTCGCAATATCCAAGGTATATAATAGAGCCATCTATCCACCACTCGCAGTTGAGTGCGTCTTCAGAACATATGGCGTTGAGAGCATCGAGAATGCTGATAGAGCCGTACTCGATCAAGAATCTCTTCTGAACATCGAAAGCCTTGTTGTTGTACGTAGTGTAGTCAACAGAGAAATCCTTGCCATTATACGTAAGACCTAGTGCCTTTAAGTTGCCGAGTATAACGTTCATGTGTACGCCTACCGTTGTGGTGAGCTTGAAGGAGGTTTCGTTGGCTCCGTGCTGAGGGCGATACTTGCAAAGCTTATTCTTCCAAGACATATAGTAGGCATCCATCTGCATTTCGTAGTCGTAGCCGTCACTATCATTGTGCTTAGGGAAGTATGCCGATGTCAGTTCGAAATAGCCGAAGTCGGGTATCTCTACAGAATCACCAATCTCGAAATAGATAGGTGTAGCCGTAGTGAACTTCAAGATGATGTAGTGGTGGTCCATAAGCTGATATGACAGCTTAGAACCCTCACCGAAGTCCTCTAGTGTGAAGAATACCTTGTTGTTTCTCTTAATCTGAATCATGAGCTTGCGTATTTACTTGTTTCACCTCTGTCACTAGGGTCTGGCTCGTTGAGCTTTAGGCTGAACTTTGCCATTTCCCGAATGCACTGACTAAACTGAGTGCAGGAGAGATAGATACACCGATACCACACATTAGGCTGGAATCGGGTGCGGATAACCAATTCTCCCTTGGCAAGAACCTCCTCGCAGAACCTAGCATAGTTCATCAAGAACGTATCTGAGTCCTTGGCGGTCATATTGAACGGCAGCGTTATCTCCCTCTCATCCAATCTAGGATTGTGCTTGATAACTGACTTTCCGTCCTTTGAACGATACTTGTTGCTGATGAACTCCTTGTTTGGTGCAGGGGTCATGAGCGCACTGAGGGCAGTTTCGTCTAAGAATATGCCCCACGTAAGATAGGCATCCTTGCCATTTATGTAAAGTTGTCCTTTAAGCATAACTATTTAATCATTAAATAACCTCGTAGGCTTCGCTGAGAGCCGCTTTTGCTATTGTTGAGTGTAGTTGTAAGGGCTGACAAGCGAAAAACCTATAGAGGTCAAATATCCTTTAATCTTCTGTTCATGTCATCCAGCTTGGCTCCGAAGTCATTATAGGTAAGCTTTGAATACTTCACGATGTCTTCGAGGTAGCTGTTTGTCATAATCATCATGTTTCTAATCTCCAATACTGCGCCATTGGTTGAGATTCCGAGTGTAACGATGCTCTCCATCTGTGATATGGTGGTAGTCATGTTCTGAGCGATGGATTCTCCTGCAATCTGCAGGGCGGTGAAGCGCCCATTCAGTTCGTCTGCGGTATCTTGCCCCATAGATGCCCATCCTCCGCTTGTTGCGGTCTGTGATGAGGATGAAGAACCTGTATAGCCTGTCACCTTTGCCCACTCGTCACGTCTCTTCAAGCCTTCCTGGACTATATCATCGTAACGCTTGTTGAATGCTTCTATGTCTGTTTCGGTAAGCTTGCCATCGTTGTCCTTGATAGCCTTCGCCCAATCATCATAGAGCTTCTTCAAGTCTCCGTTGATAAGGTCTTCCATAGAGTAGGAGAGAAGAGCCTTCTGCATCATTTCAGCGAAATCGTCTGCAAAGTCCTGCGCTGACTTGCTCATATCCATAAGGTCTGACACGAAGCTATCCTTCATGCTGTCAAAGGAAATCTGCGTAAGGCTTTCATTCAGCTTGTCTGATAACTCATCCAGCTTGCCCGCTTGGTCTATGTAGTCATTCAGCTTCTCTGTCAGACGCCCACCATAGTTACCCTTTCCAGTGTTCTCAATGTGCTCCCAGATAGCAACGTTGCCACGGAGGAGCTTCATTTCCTCTGGACTAAGGGAGAATAGGTCGCCATTGAAGTCTGATTTGACGTTCTTCTTGATCCAATCCATCTCATCACTACCGAAGCCACCCCAATAGCGATTCCATGAGCCGTGCGAACCGTGATAGCTTGCCTGCGCTTTTGCGATGTCTAGGTAGTTCTGATTAGTCTCCTGCTGATTCTTATAGGCTTGCTCGTAGTATGAGGTTGCCTTGGAACCATAGGAGTTTTCCATTGCGTCAGTCAAATCCTCGATGGATTGCTGCAAGAGGGTATTTCTATCCGTCAGTCTTTCGATGGTTTCATTGACCTTCTTTGCATTTCCATCTCCACCGAACAGACTATTAAAGCCACCGAATGAAAGCGTATTGAGGATATGAGAAACGTTGTTCCCGATACTCTTCAATGGCTTCATAACGATGTTACCCGATAAAGCATCATCGAGGATGCCCGTTACTGCGCCAAAGACCGTGTCCATGAGGTTGCTGATGAGTGTTCCGAAGCCATCTTTCAGAATATCGAGGATACCGAGTATTGCTGAGATTATTTCACCTGCCATACCGCTATCCCCTAAAGCTTTCGTCAGAGATTTGGCTGCGTCACTATCTTTACCGAGCAACCCTTGGATGCCCTTTGCGAGCGTGTTAGCAACGTCCTTCTGCATAGAACCACCGAAAAGCTTGTCAAGCCCTAGGATAGAGTTTCCTATGCCTTTGAGCGACCCCGATGTAAGACCCTGCAAGCCATTTTCAAGCTGCTGAAACTGAGAAACTGCCTTCTGTGCAGATGTCTGCAAGTCTGATGATGCCTTCTGAACTGATGAACCGAACTCCAAAACGTTGTTAGATGCGGTAGCAAGTACGCCCTGCGCTCTAGAGAGGTTGGCTTCAGCCTTGCTGATACTTGTCTTGTCACCACTCTTCTTAGCCTTGGCGAGGTCTTCCTGCGCCTTGGTGACAGCTTTTGTGGCTTCAATCTCTCGCTCCTGTGCATCAATATAGCCCTGCATTGCTGACTGATAGGAGTTGATGTCGTCAGAGACTTTCTTAAAGATGTCACTATTCCAGATGGTGGCAGAGCCTTGTAGCTTGGAGATAAGTTCCTGTATGGTCTTCTGCTCATTGACATCTGTTGTGCTCTTGGAGAGCTCTTGCAGCTTCTCAATGGTTGGTTCAAGTTGGTCCTTGAACATAGCGCCAAAGTCTCCGAAGACGCTTCCCCAATCGATGTTCTGTCTGATGGCATTTATCTCGATGGTTTGGAGGTCCTTCTTTCTCTGCTGCTGAAGAGAGAGCTTTTCGCCTTCCGTCTGAGCCTTGGCAATCTTCTCTTCGTACTCCTCGGCAATGGCTTGCTTCTGCTGATAGAGAGAACCATACTCCTTCAAGTAGTCACGCATAGAGGTGAGGGCTTCCCTGTTGACCTCATCAAGCTTCTTGTTGTACTCTTGGGTAGCGAGGTCTCTAGCCTTATTGAGGGCATTGGACTGAGCAGAGGTAAGGGTTGCCTTCTTGCCAGCTTCCTTGTTCTTCTTCTTGAACTCTGCTTCCTGCTTGTCAATCTCGGCTTTGCGCTTGGCATAGTCGTTCTTGATTTGAGCAAGCTTCTTCTCCGTGCCTTCCTGCATCTGAGATATATCATTGTCGATGTTTTCCTGCTGCAGCTGCTTTAAGTCCTCGTTCAGTTCCTCCTGGGCCTTCTTGCGGTCTTCTGCTAGCTTCTTGGCATCGGCGGCTGCTTTCTTTGCTTTGGCAGCGTTCTTCTTGGCATTGGCTTCTGCCTCTTCCTTTTCGCGACGCTTCTGCTTAGCATCGTCTTCTGCCTTGGTCTGCTTGGTATTCGCTGCATTGGTATAATCCCATCCTCGCTGGGCAATATCGTTGGTTGACATCCACTTACCATTGACCAGCGCACCAGACTTCTTGTTGTTTGCAAGGTCGCGTGCCAAAGCGGAAAAGTACTTACCTAAGCGTCCTAGCTCCGGAATATTCATATTCTGCATCCAAGATGGTATCTTGGCATCGAAGTTGACGTGGAAGTTGATGTTGTTCTCGGAATAGTTCTGCATGAACTCCTTGACACGGTTGTAGAGAACGTGTACATCCTCGCCGGCACCCTGGAGCTGCTTCTGCAAAGCATTTATCCTGTTCTTGGTTGAGGTAGCCTTATTACCGAAATCTTCAGTAGCATCTGCAGCTTTGTTGATATTATCTGCCTCCTCGGTATGCAGCTTCTTTGCAGCTCGAAGTTCATAGAGATAGCCTATCAATGCCTTCCTGGCATCGCTTGTCTTGTCTCCTGTAAAACCGAAAGCATTAGCAAGATTTTCAGATTCGGATATCAAAGAAGCCTCTAACTGATTGTATTGCTTCAGATAGGTCTGATACTCCTTGGAATGCTCATTCAATCCAGCCATCTTCTGAGTTAGGTCGTCAAACTGCTTGATAACCGAGTCAGATACGATGTTCTGTATGCCGACCGCTATACCGCTGCTAGAGGTTCCATAATCCTTCAACTTACCCAAAAGGGCTTGCTGAGCGCTATCCACACGGTTGTTGTAGTCTTCGTTAGCCTTGGAGATTGCATTGGCTCTGTTGCGCTCTGTAGTCTCCAGCTTAATTTGCTCGATGAGTTCATTGGATTTATCTATCTCCTGCTGCTTAACATCCACAAGGTTGCTCTCGTCTTCCTTGATCTTGTCAATAGCAATCCCGTAGTTGTCATAGATGTTTGACAGCTCCTTGATGGTGTCCTTGTAAACCTTGGAGCCTTCCTTTGCAGTCTTCAGAATGGAGATTAGCGACTCGACCTTGCTTGATGCTTCATTTGCACTCTCGGTAAATTTGGAAGTCTTGGTGGCGGCATCCTCAGCGCTATTGCCGAAAAGATTGAACATCGTGACTCCAGCTGCTACTGCACCAAGAACCAGACCGAGAACATTTGAAGAAGAGACCAAATTGAACAGAGCCATGGCATCCTTGGCGGTTGTGATAGACTTCGCTAAAGACAAGAATGCTTTCGCACTCTCCCAAGCTACCTGTGCCTTAGATATTGCTATCATTGTTATCACCGCAGCCTTGTATGCTCCATACGCTGCAACGACAGTCATAAGCACCTTGCCTACCGTCTCCCAATTCTCAACAAGGGTGGAAACGACTCCCAATCCGGTATTGATGACACCCTCCTGGGATTTGCCGAGGTCATTGAACATCTGCTCGATGGCATCCTCTATGTTACTGATCTGACCAGTAATGGTCTTTGACTGAGCCTCCATCAGTCCACCGAACTTGCTACCCTCGGCGGTCATACTCTGCATTGCCTGGATGAAGATATCGCTGGTAACCTTGCCTGCCTTGATTTGCTTCTGGACCTCCTTGATGGCATTGGTAACGTCAAGACCCATAACCTTGGCTATCTCATCTGCGATAGGAATACCTCGGTTGAGGAACTGGTACAAGTCCATCGTGTCCATCTTGCCCTTGGCGATGGTGGTGCCGTAAAGCATCACGAGGTCTTTAAGGTTTAGACCCATACCTGCTGCAACGTCTCCCAATCCGATAAGCGTCTTGTTGACATCCTCGGCTGCTACGTTGAACGCAAGGAGCTGCTTGGCTCCCTCTGTAACGTCTTCGACCCCGAAAGGTGTGACGGCTGCCGTGCGGATCAACTGCTTCATGAGAGCATCGGCTTTCTCCTCAGACTGCAACATTGTCTTGAATGCCATTTCTGTCTGCTGGAACTGACCGCGGACCTGCATCATCTGATTGACGAACTTACCAATGCTCCAACCGCCAATGGCAATGTTCATACTGTTCTGTATATTCGAGATTACATCGTCAATAGACTTTCCGTCCTTCTCAACCCTCTCAGCAGTCTGATGAACTGCGTTCTGAATGTCTCGAAAACCGGAAACGACCTTGGCTGTCTCGACTATTGTATCGAATTTAATGCTTGGCATAATGTTCTATTTTTCCTTGAATTTATACTCTGTTATAAAGAATCGCCGGGGAAACACCAAATGTGAGTGTTCGATATGGGAACTTTACGTGCGTGCGCAGGAAGACTTCGGTTAAATCTCGGTCTCGGACTCTATCACCGCCTTCATGACCGCCTCCTTGTTGTTGCCATCGATGACCTCTTCCCCTGCTGCCGGTATATGGGCTTTCTTCCTCTCCTCGTCAGACAGATAGATTGAAGTAATCTTGTCTTTGAGCATGAGAGTCAGGTTGTTATACGATATTCCCCATACCACGTAATCGAAAGTCCATCCGTATCTTTCGCAAGCGGCGTCTATGAGAGTTCCCCATATTGTCTTGCCTCCGAAGATAAAGCTATTCTCCGACTTCTTCGCTGCGTTGACCTTTGCCATACGCTTCGCTTCTTCTTCCATTCCTGTCTCTTTGGCTATTGTCTGGTATGAGTTAGCCTTAAGGATGATGATGAGAAGAGTAGCTATATCCTCGTTGGAACATTCTTTGAAGATTAACTCCGTCTGCTTGCTTACGCATTTGGAGTCTAGTATTTCGTTCTTTGTATTGAGTGAGTGATATGCAATCAATCTGCAGCATGTCTCCCTTTTGGTGTTTGCAACTCGCAATGCTTCCAAGAATGGATCAGCTTGAAGTAACTCTTTGTCTAGCTCCAAGCTATCTACTAACTGCGACGTTAGGTACATCATGCCCAGTGTAGTAGGGTAGATGTTAACGTGAGCGTGCTCAGTATCAAAGCCTATCGGCATATCTGTGAGCGTATTCGATATAATGATTCCTAACTCTTCCATATCACTCGAATTTAAATTGTTGGCACCCAAGGCAGGACTCGAACCTGCGTCTTTCAACCAGCTTTTGAAGACCCTGGATTTTTTTTGCATGCGACGGACTATTTGGTCTCGCTCTCCCAACTGAGCTACTTGGGTAGGTTGCCGGCTGATAACCCTCAGTCGGCGGAAGGGATATTAGGATATGCCTATGTCTCTTCGTAAGTTTCCGTGATTTCAGCAGGAGCGGTATTGCCATCCTGCGGCTTTTTGAAAGTCAAGGCATACTTTTCACCTGTTCCCTTTGTGGCAGTAATGACACGCCAACGGTAAGCACAATATACGTCCTCATCCTTCGAGTTGACAGTCTTAGCCACTGCGTCACCCTCTGGAATGAGAGCTGAGTGAGTGTACGTGATAAGAGCACCGCTCTCAGTTGTATAGGCCTCTTCTGCACCGATTGTGGTATTACCCATGTAAACGCCAGGAAGCTCGGCGTCTTCCGGTTGGATAGCCAAACGGAAGTTACCCTCTACGGTACCGTCGATGGTCTTGAATGGCTGCGACTGGTTCTTCTTGATGAAGAGCTGATATGCAGCCTCGTAGGTAGACTTCTTTGTCTTGCGGTCAACAATTCCGCCACCTTCCTCAACCTGGGTCATAGTATCGCCTTTCGTTGGAGTAACAGTAGTAGTGCCATCCTTTGGAGTTGGGAGCTTAGTCCACTCATTCTTTTTGCTACCTACCTCTTGAACGTAGATAGTGCATTTGCCCCATGATGTTACTGACATAATTTAATCGTTTATGAGTTTATATTCAACTTGATTATTTATTACATGTTCTCCCGTGCTTGTTGCATATACCCTCTGCTCAATAGCGTGGGCTGCATACTCGCTCGTTCTGAACGTTTCCAAGAGATTCCAAGCCAGTTTGCAGATTTCGTCAACTCTGATAGTGTTCTCCTCGAACTGCCCATCTACGTCCTGGTCTTGTATATATATATTTACATTTATAATCGCCGTTTGAAGCTGCGTTCCCTCATTAGCCAAGATGGAGATAACGACATCTTCCTTATGAGAATTATGCGGTCTCATCGTCTTTGACAGCTTGCCATTGACGTTGTTCATAAAACCGCTTTCATTGATGTACCGGTAAACATCTGTCTTAATTGCTCCGTCTGATTTCATATCTTCCACTTGTTTATTTCATTAACTGCTGAGTCTATTGCTGTCTTCACACGCTGCTCTACAATGGATGTGGCCCATATCTTCGTTGATGCGAGGACATCCTTGCTTTCCAAGGCTTCCACCTCTCCTGCGTATTCCATTCCGGCAACGACAACCAAAGCATAAACCCTGGAATATTCCTTAGCAAGGTCATTGATCATCTTCTTTCCCTTTACAGAGCCGTCAGTGCCACTGAGAACCTGCGAAAAGGCTGATTCCATATATTTACTTCCCTGCTCGTACACGGCGAAGCCTATGGAGCTTCTTAGGTTGCCCGTATGGTCTATCCAGCTTTCCTTGGCAGACCTGTTACGGATTCTAACCACAGATTCGTCTCCTAGCTTGCTCAATGCCTTAAGCACATTCTCTTGTATCTTCCTTGCGGCTCTTTGTAGGAAGGCATCGAGAGCGGAAGCGCTGGTTGTCATTCTTATGCCCATATCTTACACTGGAGTTGATAACGATGAAATCCCTTGACCTTGATAATTACCTCCTCAGCCCCTAAAATTTCTAGCTTGATAAAATCCCCATAAGAGAACTTTTCAATTCCTACGGGCAAGTTATGCACTTCGTAGGAGTAGTAATCAATAGAACCGTCAGATGTAACTAACTTGTTGGCCTCGCCAGCAGGAACTACATCACAAGTGCAGCAGAACTTCCACTCGGTCTTGCCCTGGTGATAATTTCCATCATCATCTGTATAGCCAGCTACCTTCTGCTGCCGGTATAGCTTTGAGGCATGAAAACTCAATAGACTCATCAGCAATTAATGTAAACTGTCGGCTTCGGAGTAAGTGAAACCTCCTCCTCGCCGATAGAGTTATATAAACGATTGACTTGAACTAATATAGCCTTTCGCTGGTCTTCCGAGAGGGAACCTATTGATTTGTCCGCTTCGGAGAAGCTAACGGCTTGTATGAGAGAAAGCAGACAGTCGGCAAGCGTTCCTTTGTAGGCGTCACTTCTGGCAACGTCACCAGTGAACTCTGATTCGATATCGAGGTCACGCTTTATGCAAGCGTTTTCCACGAAACCATAGGGGATAGGGATGTGTACCTCATCCAACAAAGCTTGTCCGACCGTCTTCATGATTACTCCTCAGCTTTAGCTGCGTTATCCTTGAACTCCTTCTTCTTTGTAGGAGGCAGCTCATTGTAGGCATCAATAATCTCCTTATCACTGGCATCACTAGCAAGGGTGGCACCAAGAGCATTAAGGGTTGTGATAGCCTCCGGCTTCTTGTAGGTCACATCAGAGATTGTTACCTTAGCATCCTCTGTATCTGCTGCCTCCTTCTCGGTGTCGACAGAAACGGTTGGGTCTGCCAGCTTAGTATTAATCTGATAGATTGTGTCAACGTCCTCGATGACAGGCAAGCAGTATGCCTGCACCGCAGTAGTCTCACGCAATGGATCAGTTGTTGAATACTGAGAGATAAGCTTGTAATCAATCTGCTGATAGGTTACACCTGCCACTCTGTTGGTTGCCTCTGCTACCTGACCGTAAACGAGGGCACCAATCATCTGTGAGCAGACACCGATAATCATATTGTTGTTCCAAGGCTTAACACTCTTCTTCACGCCATCATGCTCCAAGCGGACGGTACGGTTGATGATGCGGAATGATACACCGGTCTCGTCCAAGAATGCTTCCTGGAATACGCTGGAAGTAGGAACCGGCAGCTTTGTGTTGGAGTCATAAGTCTGACCCTTATAGTTGGCAACAAGCTCGCGAGCGTCCTGTGCCTTCTTCAATTCGTCAAACTTAGCCTTTCCAATCCAGAAGATCAAGATGGTGTTGCCATCATTCGAAGCTCTCGTGATACATTCCTTCAAGTCTGCAACGGTAATACCAGTATCAACATTGTTGATGCCGAGCTGATTTTTCGGCAAGTACTGATACTTGATACGGAGCAACTCCTTTGGATTATCGTCGTCACGAACAGCTACGTAGCCGTTAGAAAGACCATACAGAAGTGCGTACTCATTACGCTCATCAACACCGACATTACAAGCTACCGGGTCCTGCGCCAACTTACGGCGAATCTCTGCTGTCTGACCGCCCTGTGCTTCCATGAGTCTGAGAGCGAGGATATCTGACTCCTTCAAGAACTTCTTCATACCAACCTTTGGCAGTTTGCCGTTGGCGGTTGAAATCTTGTCACGAGACTTCAAAGGAACCGGAGAATCCACTGCCACGTAGTCAGCAGCTACGTAAGAGGTATCAACTGTGTCGGCTTCCCATTTGTTGTCGGTAGAATAAACGCGGCGGAGAATGGATGTATCTTTGTGGAGATACGTCATCTCGTTCTTGCGCTTACCGTTAATCTTCTCAATCAATGTCTTCAGGATTGGGAAGAAACTCAAGATATACTTAAGAAATAAAGAACTCTGTTGCATAAATCACCTCCTTAACCGATTGCATCGTGTCCCCACTGAAGAGTAGGAACGGCTGTTTTCAAAGCTGCCTTGATTGTATCGACAGGATAAGGGACAGCCTTATCGTTAGCCTCACCTGCCGTCATAACACCTACATGAGGGGTATCTGCCGGAACTGTTGTCATACAGATGCCAACATACTCGTGGCTCGCTGGCAAAGAAGCATAAGCCCCACCTGTTACAGGCATTGGCTTGTACTCGCCAGACGTAGTGTCACGAATGATAATGTGTCCGCACTGGATGAACTCTCCAGAGAAACCTGTCAAGTCAAGAACGACACCACCCATGATGCCATTCACGTAATTTCTGATGATTACAGACTCCTTGCCTGAATCATACGTTTCTGTCTTGCTTACGCCATACATAACTTTTAAAATTTAAAGATTACATTGTTTCGGCAAGCTCATCAATCTCATTGTCCTTGATAACCTCAACCTCATCCTTCTTAGGCTTTCTCTGAGCCGCAGGAGCACCAAGTTTTCCGAGACCTTCGTTAGCACGCTCTTGATCGATAGCTGCCAAGTCCTCCACAACACCATCGTAGAAATCATCGAACTCAGATTCGTTCTCGAACTTCATCTTGTCGAAATTCTTCAAGACAGTCTTTCCGAACGTACCTTTGTCCTTAAGGAGTGCCTTCAGCTTAGAACGGCGACCATCATTCTCACGCTCTGACTTCAAACCGAGGATTTCGGTCTGCAAGGCTTTGTTCTGAGTAATGAGTGCCTGCGCCCATGCTGGGACCTGCTCATCTTTCTCTCTCTTCGGTTTGCGGATTGGTTTCTTGTTGCCGGCAGGGTCATCATCATCGTCATCGACCTCGTCGTCATCCAAGTCTTGACTATCCCTAAAACTCTGGATAGTACGCTGCGCAGTCTTTTGCGCAATCTTAAGATAAGGAAGAACCGCATTGACCTGCTTTTCAATCTCTGCGTTTACATCCTCGTCTGAGGCTTCTTCATCGAGTTCTAAGTTATTGGCAACATCGGCAGCAATACCCTCTAACTCCTCTCTACTGAACCCCAACGCCTTTGATTTGGGTTTCAGAATAACTAAAACTTGCTTCGTTCTTTTTTTCATTCTAACTAAATATTTAATTGAACAATAAAATTCAAGAAATATCCCAGTACGAAGCGATAGCAATAAGTAATGCTGCAAAATTATAAAAAAAGTATTTAATCACCAAATATATTGCAAGGAAATATACTTAATGATTAAATACTTTATGGTTACATATAAATATTAATCTGGATAATTGAGCTTATCCGGTCCAGCTGTGGATAGATATACGGAGAACATATCACATAGCTCTTTTGCTCCTTTTATGTCATTGAGCTTGTAATTACCGCATTCCACTTCCGATGCACCTGGAATCGTCTTTGATAGCGAACACGCTTTAAAAGCTTCTACTATCATTTCCTTTATGAGCTTTGAAGTCCACGTACCTTTAAGGATAAGATAGAAACCTGTAAGACACCCCATCGGTCCAAAATACAGAACGGAATTGCTAAGAGGACTATCATTGCGTAGGTAGTCCGCCATCAAATGCTCTATTGTGTGCGCGACAGCAGGTGACATCATATCTTTGTTTGGCTTGCACACGCGAATATCGAATGTGGTAGCAGTCTCCATGCCCCATTTATCTACTCTCGAAACATAAAGACCTGGCTTCAGTTTCGTATGATCAACTTTAAAACTTGGTATCATTCTCTAATAATTTACAAACAACACTAAATGCCTTTTCGGCAAGACTATCCCAAAAACCTGTATACTGCTCGGTCTGGTTCGGCTCCAGGGGATTATCGCTAATAACTCGGATGGACGTAAAACCAATACCCTTCTTGTAGCATACCTGCGCGAGGGCAGCAGACTCCATGTCAATAGCACATACGTTATACGAATTAGGAAGGAAATCCTTAATCGCCAATACCTGCTCTCTCGTAGTGACAAACTTATCTCCCGTAGCTATGGTTCCTAATCGGAATCTTTCATCCATATCAATCCACGAGAAATCAGAAGGAAATACTGCCGGCATACCTTGAACTTGTCCATTGGCATTCGGCTCGCCGCAATATACATCGTGGTAACAGTATGAATTGCCAATCACGACATTACCAGGTTTCAATCCCGCAACGGCAGCACCGGCACATCCTACCGATATAACTCTTGTAACTTTGCTGGACGTATTCGACGAAAGAAATTCTGTCAAGCAAGATGCCGCATTAACCTTGCCAATACCAGACTTGATTAAAGCTATGTTTTGAACATTTTTGTAGTCAAGCCAATTCTTTGCAATCCATTCGCTGATAAGGTCGTATTCCTTATCCATAGCGGTAACTATGACAATCATTGCGCACCTCCTTTCGTTAGCTTAAGCTTCTTGCAACGGTTGTAAATAGCGTTCTCATCCACGCCAATCTTGGTAGCAATGGCTTTTACCGGGTACTTGCCATACATTCTGCGAATGATGAAATCCTCGTCAGCAGTAAACACGTGGCTCTTGCTGATACCCATTTCCTTCATCTTTCGATGGATTGCCCAATAATTACGATTGAGCTGCTTTGCAATCTCCGTTGTCGTCATCACCAAAGCGTTAACCTTGATGAACTCAATCTCTTCTGCACTAAAATGTTTTCCTCTACTCATTATTTTATATCTGGGTTCATTAAGCCGCCCAAGGCTTTCTTTCTCTTTCTGTTATATCTTCTGTTTGCAGCAATCCTTTCAGCGTTCTCTTTACGATAGACTTCCATTCTTGCCAATAAATGTTCCTTATGCTCCTGGTAGTACCTTCTATGGTATTCCCGGATATCCTCCTCACTTCTCGCCATGAACCTTGTCTTTTATAAGTTTGTACAGTGATGGGCTGAGTGTGCTCCATTGATCATTCTCGTCTTTCACGAGATAGAATCCATCAGGAACATAGAACTCTCGATTTCTCAACCTAACTATCAATGTCTGTTTAGTGCAGTCTCCGCTGACAGTCTTTACTAACTCTGAAACGTCCGGGCATTTCCATAATTCTTGGATGTTCTCGGAAGATACTTTAATTGCAATCATATCACTTGAACTTAATAATGAAAAACTCATGGTCCAACCACTTTCCTGGGCAAAGACCTTTCTTTGGCTTGCCGATGGTTATACTCTCAATCTCCTTTTCTACCTTTGGGCTATCGTCATAGTAGCCGTTCTTGAAGAGAACGTGAGTGAATGGTACGAACTTCATTGTACCATTATTCAGTTTCTCCTTGATCGTATTGATGTCTATAAGCATCTCAAATGTCTTACCGATATGAAGCTTATCGTACTTGTCGAAATCTTTGAATTTCTCATCCTTGATAAGGAGAAGGCGACTCATCCAAAAATCTTTAATTACCCGATACTCTTCATTCTTTTCGCCCGACACTATCATATCGAACCATTCCTTGCTGACTGCGAGGGTAAGAACCTTCTTCTTTGCTTCTGATAAATACTTATCCATTACTTTAGTTAATCTTTCCATAAGCTAACTTGTTTTCCCTCTGTTGCTACTACTAAGAAATCGTTACCAATTTCTTTTCTTCTATTCAACTCTTTGCAAAGTACAGATGTATCAGCAAGATTTATATGCTGATTTACATACTTCTCCTTATCTGTGAAGGTAAGAAGAGTTTCATCGGGGTTATTTACTTCCACTATATTCTCCACACTTTCCGAAAGAGATTTGATTTCTCCATGGATAAAGTCATACACATTTTTGTCGATAACTTTCTGCCTTGTCAGAGTTTCAACTGCTGTTTGAATCTTGGAGATTGATTTTTGCATTTCTTGTTTCATAATCATATTTTTTTAGTTTATTTGAACTACCTAATATATCTCTAATCTCGAAAGGATTTTTACCAGCCAGCCTATTAAGGCAATTCATAAGCTTACGAGAATATCTTGCAGTAATCTTTTCTGCCTTTACTATACGATGATCAACTCTGCCATAACAACCACCTTTAGTGGCATAATATAAAGCCAATCTAGGCTCCCAGTATTGCTTTATCTTTGACAGCTCTTTAGAAACGTCCAAGCCTTCCAAGCGCATCAAATCATATAAAAAACTGCCAGAGCGATACTTCATAATTTTCTTTGCCAACCTAACTTTCATATGTTACTTCTTTTTATTACAAGGACAACTACTAGCGTGAATAATAACGCAAGCTCCATGTTCCCTGCCCACAAACAGGTAGTCATGCCCTTTCTTGGTGAATATTTTTATATTAAACTCTTCTTTTTCGTGTGGAGTTCCTAAGCTGAAAGAAACTCTAAAACCAATTACACCTATTAAGAAAATCAAAATGAGCAAAACGGCTGATTTGATTAAATCTAATATCTTATTCTTCATACGCTAATTAATCCCTTCCTCAATCGTTTTGAGATAGTAAAGTGTATTACCGATACATGTAAGTTCCTTGCAAGGACTTTTATAAGTCTCATAGATTTGTTCCAAATCCTTGATAAATTGTTGTAGCTTAATTTTATCCTCCCAATCGAGAACTACTACATTTCTTGTTTCTTTTTTCATACGCTAAAAAGGTGTTTTTTTATTACTACTGCGAAAATGCATATGTTTTCTCCACCACGCTAAATTATTTTCTACTTTAATATGTCCGTCTGGGAATTGATGTACTCTATCCCAATAAGCAAACATAGAGAATATACTTTTCATACGCTATAATTGCTTTAATTTATTAATTATTCTAAAGAAGCGGGGCATGTTTTTGGAATGCTCACTTATAAGATACTCTTTCGTCATCAAGTCGTATATCCAGCGTAGAATCGCTGCATCCTCGTGAAATTCGTTAATATCTTGTTCGTCTAAAATTATTCGTTTCTCCATACTACTTATCGAATTTGTTGCCGACAACATAAACTTCAAATAAATTAACAAACGGCTCGTAATTGTCAACTTTATCTAAACTCTTGAAGGCAAACGTTCCTTCTTCTTCAATATAAACTACCTCATAGAGATTGTCTATACACAAACGGTCATAACTGTCATGCACTATATCACCTTCCCAAATCTCCTTTCCCTCACTATCTTTCAACCCTGTGAACTGGCAGACGGTAAAAGGGTCAATTTGAGTCCAATACCAAGAATGGTCTTCTTTATTAGCAATAAGAATACATAGGTTGTAATCCATGTCTCTTTGAAGAAAACCTTCTTTCCATTTTCCTGTTCCAAGTTCTTTAGCCTTGAATTTAATATTTTCTGTTTTCATAAGCTACTTCTTTTTCCAATATTTACCAATTAAATAACCGATAACTCCACCCATAAAAGCTATATATAGAACAGCTAGGGTAAGTATAACATAAAATCCAAACATAACTATTCTTCTTTAAGTTCTACTGGCTCATCGCTAAAAGATAATTCTCTTCCGATGAGCTTTTTGATACTTCCATGAGGTATAAGAATACAACCACCAATACCAGAATATGTAGGATTCCAATATCCATATTCTCCATATCCACTTCTGTATGGTTTCTCTATAAAAAGAAATTCTAAACCATTTGCATTAGTTGCCACCCATGCCATAACTATCCCTCCACTGCGTCTTTATATTCTAACTCAACCGCTAGGTCGTGAATTAACTCAACCGCTTCTTTCAAAGCATCATACATATTATCTCCTTCTGACACAAGCTCATCAATAGTACTACTTTCACTCATATCCTCAGGGAAATCTTTAGGCTTCCAAGTGAAACTTTTGTTCTTTTTCTCGAACTCATAAGCCTTCTGAATAAGTTTTTCTATTGTCATATCAATCCTCCAACTCTATGTTATTTTCTGCTGCGTAGCCATCTTGTGCTTCCTCACAATACTGACCTTCGCAAAGCCCACCTATGCCGATGTTATGTTCTGAAATAATGTTCTTGTTACAATACTCACAGATAGCATCGCCAAGTTCCTTTTGTAATTCTTCTCTTGTCATAATTCATCCTCCAATTCTTTTTGAATATCGTTCAACCACACAAGAACGTCATCAATATTAATGTAAGAAACATATCCCTCTTTATGCTTTCTTAATTGATTCTTCTTTTTGATAATTATATTAATTGCAGTTACTTTACTCATTGCTTATCCTCCTTTTTTCTGATTCTTTCTATATGCTTTAGTTGCGCAATACTTATATTGCCATATCGTTTATACATACTTTGGAGATATACAATATAGCCAGCTAATGTTATTTTATTTGCATTCATATTCTCTTCTTTTTACCACCTGCGAATACTTGTGTCATGTTTATCGCAGATTTAATATCTTCGTAACTGACACAACAAACTGTTGCCACATCTTTAATTGCCTCATCCATTTTGAATTGCCTTGCCAAAAACTGATTATTCTTTATCAAGTTGACGATTTCTTCTTTCGTATGAATGCCTTTCCAAAATAGTTCGGTATGTGAGCCTCCTCTTTCATCATCTACAGAGAAAGGAACACCATAATTAGTATAAACCTCTCCGTGATGCTTGATGAGATGGCGACCAGGATTCTTTCGGATATTATTTATCCAAGTTTCATTATCGCATTCGCGCCATATCTCATACTCTGCCCCTGTCAGCGTTTTGTCAATGCCAATAGGATAATGACCGGAACACCCATTTGTTCCAAAATAAATAATCTCTGCCATATTCTCTTCTTTTTACCCTCTTCTGTAAAAGGGAGAGGCGGTTAGTTAATCTTTTTTCGGCTTAATACCCCATGCAAGGCATCCAAATCTAATATCAGTACTAATGTTTGAGCCATCAAAAACTCTCTCTTCTCCTCCAATAGACGTTAGGGTGATACCTATAGGCAATGAAGGGTAGAGATATAGCGGAATCAAACGAAGTCCAAGAGTATTTTTCTCGTTGGCAACCTTCTTATCAAATTCCTCCTTTGTAAGGCGTCCCTTGTCTAATGCAGATTGTAAACAAGAAATTTCTTCCTCAATATCTTCTTCGGATTGCCAACTTCCAAAATGTAAAGCATTACACTGACTTTCCGTAAGAGCATTCCAATCAATGTCTTTCTTAAATTGTTCTTGAACTTTTTGCCAAGCATTATTGAGACTTTCCTTTTTAAATTCTTCGTCCCACTTTTTATATACTTGGATACACGCAATTTGATTTGCGAGCCATTTCAAAGTATTACTAACTTTGTCTTCTAATGAAATTTGTTCCATATTACTTATATTTATCCTTTGCAGGATGGTTAATCAATCTTCTTGATGCTATCGATTTCCATATTCCATAGTACAAACTCTCTACTGGAGCGAGTGCCATCTTTCTTAGCAGGGTTGATTTTTACTTTAATCTCACCATTATAGCCACCGTAACCTCGATTAGGGACGATGCTTGTAATCCAACAAACATCACATCTAGAGCAGCTAACTTTGTCGCCAACCTTGTATGGAAGACTTTCGATGTAATCATTTACGTAAGAACAGATCTCATCGTTAGCATCATTGATAATGCTTAGTTGTTTGGCAACCTTTACTTTTAATTCTTCTTTTGTCATATCTTTTAAAATTATGTCTGAAGACGTTAAACACTAATGTAAATAAATATTTTTATCACCTAAATCTTTTAATGCTATATCCTTACACTTTTGGCAAAGAAATTTGTTTCCCATGCCTTTGTCAAAACATGCTAAAGAAATAAAATCTTCTGGTTGGAATTTGTGCCCACAGCAAAAGCAAGTCTTTTGTACTGACAAATTAGAACTCTCACGCAACTCTTTAAAATGTGCAAACGTCCCAAAGTAGTGTCCTTTTTCACACCCTACAGCTTTGTAGACTTTCTTAATTATTACTTCCATACCTACACCTCCATTTCGTGATTAATACCAAGACCGAAGAGAAGGTGCTGGAGTTCGTGGATATAATGTATCTCCATTATAAAGATTCTGTTAATAGCAACGTATATATTTTCGCTAAGCTCTATTGTTAAGCGAATATTGTTAACGTTTTTCTCAAAGAATTTCTCATATAATTTCTCCCATCCATTCTTCTTTAAAATCTCAGGAGTGAGAGGAATCGGACGAATAGCATTATTACTAATAGAGTATGTTGTACTACTATCGTTTAACATGACTACCTTAAGAAAGCCACCACTCAATGAAGATATTACTTTGAATATTTTATCTTTAGCAAATTGAAGTGCTGACTCCTTTACCATCACCAAATCACCTGGTATATATTCTAATTTGTTCATTCGCTTTACTTTTTACGATGATTAAACTTCTTGATAGCATCCTTCTTAGAAGCTGCCATGATCTTAATACCTTTGATTGTAAACTCATGTTGCGCCTTTGGCTGACACTTCTGCTTGTCGGAAGGAATGTTGCCTTTCGGAATAGCTAACGGTGTATCTCCAAAGTATGCAGGGAAATCGCCTATCAGATAGTCCAATTCAGCTTGCATACCAATCATTGATAACAATCCACTCATACGCTTTACTTTTTATGATTATTATACTTATCCTCATCTTCTTCTTCATCATAAGGACATTTAAACATCAAAGGACAAATTCCACAAGGTGTTATCTGTCTTTCCTTACATCTACTTCTTGATTCGTAGCTCATACGCTTTACTACTTAACTTCTTTAAAGATTACATTTTTATGGTCTGAACGTTCTTTGATGCTACAAGGGTATTGCTGCCATACTTCGCAAAACTTCTTACTATCAAAGAAGCAACCTTTACAAGATTCTTTATCAGTCTCGGTAACTTCAAGAGTTACTCTTTCTCCAACTTTAAACTCTTTCATTGCTCACCTCCTTCCTTTGGGAACAAATCATCAATATTTATATATTCTACTAATGAGCCTTTAATGTAACAATCCCAAGCCTTTGTATCGACGACATCAGCGTCAAAACATTCTTCTTCTTTGTCTTTGTAATGAAGCAATAAATAGTTGCATCTGCGTTTCGGCTTTTCGTTAGCAGGATGCCACAAGTTCTTCAAAAACTCTTCTTGCATCCACTTAGCACCAGCCTTGAAGCTATCTTTCCCCCTATGACAAATCATTTCTTCCTCAACCTCGCCACTATTGTATCTAGCATACTCTGTCTCAATATGCTTATTAGCAGCAGCTTCTATTTTCTTATCGTCTATCATAATCAAATTGTTTTAAGAAAGTTGTAGAAATATCCAACAGCTTCCATTATTGTATCAAACTTTTTATCTAAGGAACTTTGTATACCATCTTTTTCAAAGGTAATATGAAGTTCTACTTTATCTTTCTCCCAAGTAGCATTGCTAATTCTCCAGTATCGGAGGTTATCACTCTTAACTACTTGATTGAAATCTATAGATGGGACAGATGTCTTTCCTCCTATTAATTTCCCTATATCCATATCTAGCCCTCCACATCTTTAGTTGTACCTAACAATGATTCATTACCGATGTAAGGAATACAATATGCCCAATTAGCCCAAACGCAACAATAAAATCCATCTTTGTCTATATAACCAAACAAATTTGCACGCCAATTTTCTGATTTACAATTTCTAACTAACACCATATCAAATGGTTTCAGTACATCGACCTTGGGCTTCAAGTCCACAATCTGTTTCTTCTCAGCATCCCAAGCCTTGCCTTTCTTTGCAAGAGCATCAAAGAGCTGCTGTTTATCTTCATCTGTAGCAAATCTATACTCTTCAGATGATTCCACCTCATCGGCAAACAATAATCCAAACATTTCATTTAGAGTAACATAGAAACTAAGGGTATGCTTATAAATCCTTCGGCATATTGCTACTGATTTTCCATATACCACTATATCCCCATCCTTGAACTCAAGCTGCTTTTCAATCTCCAAAGTTTCAAGATTGAGCTTGCCACCCAAACGTTCCTCAATGGTTTTGATGTAAGTCTGAGCAACATCATCGGCTGCTTTTTGGAAATCAGAAGTTAGCAATCGTTCATTTTTATAGAAATGTTCTGTATCATTATTCTCTTTCCAAAGATAATATTTCCCTACGAAAGAGCAATATGTATCATCGACAAATCTTTCAAATATAATATGTACATCCCCATCTTTATTAACCAACACGTCTCTCTTCTTCCAGGCGAACTTGCGCCAATCACGCATTTCCTTTGATGGAAAAACGACACATTCTCCATCATCATACAATTTACCATTTTTATCAAGATACCCTTCTCCACCATTCATAAAACCAAACTTTGAATTATAGAAGGATATTTTGAAACTTTTATCATCCACTTCTTTTAAGTTGCATTTACCACAAGCGGAAGAATATAACTTCGTTCCTTGCGGCTTATCCTTTAGGATTTTCACTATATTAATCTCAGTTTCCATAACTAAACCAATTTTTGCATTAAACAAAGTTGATAGTAGCTCATGCTACAATCAGCGTATTTTGATATTTTGGGCAGCTCACCATCGTAAGGAGTGACTTTCAAGCCATCAATGAAATCAGCATTCTCAGTTGATACCTCGGTATCATGCTCATTCATAAACACCTTTTGCGCTGTTGTACAATAGCTTTCAGCTCTCAGCTTACCGAGTGACCGCCAAACCTGCTTGCGATGAATAAACAATCCATGCAAAGGAATAGTTCTTACTTCTACTTTTGTTCCCATAACCATTAGCTTGCTTTATATAGATTGAACCATACCTTGTTGCTCTGCTTATCCTTATAAACATTACCTTCAAGGTCAAAATAAACACGCCTCTTTTGATTGAACTTCTTTATCATTGGCTGATTATCTTTGTATGTAGTTACATCATACTCAACCAATGAAGAACCACGTTCATTCTTTGTTGGAGGATAACCTGATTCTCGTATGAAACGTACCTCAAACTCTTTATTTCCAATTTCAAAATTTGCTGTAGCCATAACCTTAACCATTTAAAGATGATAATAACTATTTGATACCCTTGCGCCCAAATCGAAGCAGCCCACGGCATCCGGCTTTAAGAAGCGTTTCTCTAACTTCTCCAAAGCCTCTTTATACTTCTGCTCCATGTGCTTGCAATGAAGTCTCTGAGCTAATTTAAGTTGCTCGACAACACCCTTGCGAGCAACTCTATATTGTTTATCCGACATCATAGCCTTATTCGTTCACATAGTTGATAACATGCTCTTGAGCTTGCTCATGCAAGTTATCAAAAGCGTCTTCTATAACTTTGGCTGTCTGATCGCCATTAAGGTTCTCCAACATTTCGCCAACCACTTCTTCCATCGAGCTCATTGGTAATGAGCAGAACTTATCAACTAAAAAGCTCTTCTGTTCACTGATGGTCATATTATCGAATAAATCCGATAAATCTACTTCAACTTTATAATCTGCCATAATCTTAATCGAAAATATGATGGTTCAACTTTCTCTTTCTGAGGTTTCTCTTAATCACTTCCATATCCTTGTGGTCGTTAGTGTGGTCCGCAAGAAGCTTGATGATTTCATAGATGTCATTTGCGTTATCCTCCAGGTTGGCGCAAATTTCCTCGTCACCGAAGAAACTCTTATTAAAGGGTTTCAAATGGAAGTAGTACTTTTTGACTGCATCCTTCATCTGAGTGTAGTGCATCTTCTGCTCTTGCTTGTACTGAACGCTTAACATCCTAAACATGCCCTGTTCATCCTTGATGAGCTGATCCAATACATCTGTTACCATTGCAATCAAGCAGCCATTGACCTGCAGGCGTTGGATAATCTTTTCCTGCTTCAAGCCTGATGTTACACCAATCTCTGAGAGTGTAACCTTCAAATCGTTTACTGTAACTTTCTCTTTTCCCATTGTCTTACTTTTAATTGTCAAACCATAAACCTGCATATCTCCATTCCCAATGAAGACAAGTGTCATTAGGCTTCTTGCCTTCACTATAGCATATCTCGGAAGCTATACAATTACTACATATATGCTTCATAATCATGGAAGTTTTGATATCATATAATCTAACTCCTTATCTGTAATATCCAGATTGTTCTTACGCTTGAACTTGATGATAGCATCAATTCCGACCTCGCCTTCAACCAACTGGTAGATGGCATCCTCATCAAATCCCTTGTCTAGAATCTTGATAAGCTCCATTCCCAAATCATGGATTTTCTGCTGAAACTCCTTTTTGAGGTCTGCGTTAATTCGCTCTAAAGTTTCTGCTTTCTGACTAAATCCGCATCCGCCCTCAATGGCGAAGTCGTTATTGATGTTCTGACACATCTGGTCAATGTCCTTGCTACCGAAGAACTGAGCGAAATAGGTATCGCCCTTCAAGGACTGTAGAATATCGATTTCTTCTTGCTTTGTCATAACTAATCCTCCTTATCTAACTTATCGTACTCCTTACGTAGCTCTGCAATTTTATTTGCAGAGAAAACCATTGTCTCTTTCAAAAGCGAAAGCATGTCTTTATGATTGAGGATGTCGCCAACCGCAGTGTAGTACTTAAGGTTTTCGTTTGTTTCCAGAAGATCAAAGCTGCCGAAGCTTGCTACATTGGTGTTAAATGACTCTTCCTGGAAGTTACCTACCTTTGCTTGGTAGCGAATCACCATCATGTCTCTTCCTACTCCTTTCAAATTCAAATGAGCGATAAGTGACTTGTAGCCTACGTCAATACCCTCTACCTCCCAATCAGGACAAACAGAAATAATGTCTCTGATTTTCTTTGTTGCTGACTCGAACGCATTCTTAATGTTCTTTCTAACCTCTTCCTTCTTTGTCTCGACTGAATTATTCATAATCTTTATAATTTTAATTGGTTCAACTTGCAAGGTAGGCTCTGAATAGTCAAAAGTACTACCTTTTATCTATATGCAAATGTACGAAAATTTTCTGATATATGCAAATTTACCAACGATTATTTTAGTTAAAAATACTAAAACCATTAAATATATGCGAATATATCCGTAATTTTGCCAAATCAAAACTTCGAAGATTATGATAGATTTTAATGAACTTTTTAAAAGAAATGACGTTGGCAGCATCATAGGAGAGCTGAAACAACGCGTGTTGGATATTCCACTTTGGAGTACCCTGTTATCTGAGTATGAGCCTATGCTCCATGAAATCGTAAACGACCACGTAGGCAGACAGGACAGAACGCTTGATGACGGAATTGTAGAAAAGGCAGCTAGATTGCCTGTCGGATTGGAGAAGCTTCTTACACAAAGAATCTCTGAGTTCACAATGGCTACACCGGTCAAGCGCGTATATACGTATGATCAGGCTGACGAGGAACTGAAGACGATTGTGCGTGCAATCGAGAAAATCTACACCTGTGCACACATTGATGCCGTGAACATGCACAGAGCAAAGTGCTATTACGCCTCTTGCCAGATGTTCACACTTTGGTACACGCAGAAGAAGCCTAACAAGCTCTACGGCTTCGACAGTCAGTACAAACTGAAATGTAAGACATTCTCTCCAATGGACGGAGTTGACATCTATCCTTACTTTGATGAGTATGACGACTTGCTTGCTCTGTCATTCGAGTATAAGCGTAAGGTTACTGACACAGAGCACACCTTCTTCGAGACCTATACCGCAGACCATCATTACAAATGGGACCTGTCTTCAGATGATGAAGAGTCCGGATGGAATTTGGTGGATGAAAATGAGATTTCTATCGACAAGATTCCAGCCGTGTTCTGGTACCGGCACAAGCCATGCTGGGAAGGATTGAAACCTATCCGTGAGAATATCGAGTACACCATTTCCCGAAACAGCGATGTTGTGGCATACAATTCCGCTCCTGTCTTGAAGATTGCCGGTGCCATCGTTGGAATGGAGCGAAAAGGAGAGAGCAAGAGGGTGTATAGAGTCAGCGAAGACGGCGATGTTAGCTACGTGTCTTGGCAGCAGGCTATCGAGGCTCTTAAGTATCACGTTGACACTCTCGTAAAGCTTTTCTTCATGCAGTCTCAGATGCCGGACATCAGTTTCGAGAATATGAAGAGCCTTGGCAATATCGGCTACGATTCGAGAAAGACACTCCTCATGGATGCCCATCTTAAGATAGGAGAGGAGACTGGTGCCTGGATTGAAGGCTTCGAGAGAGAGGCCAACGTCATAAAGGCATTCCTTTCCAAGATGAACACGAAGTGGGCAGCTAGAATGGATGAGATTACTGTAGAGCACATCATCACTCCATTCATCCAGGAGGATGAGAATACTCAGATTGACAAATGGCTTAAGGCTAACGGCAATAAGCCTCTCGTCAGCCAGAAGGAATCTATCCAGCGTGCCGGTCTTTCCGATGATCCTGACAAGACTTTCAACGAGATTCAAGGAGAAGAGGAAGTAGAGGCCACAAGAACAGCTGCTTCCATGCCTAACTTATTCTCGGAGGAATAGATATGAGAAAGAAGAAGGAAGAAGAGAAACTGCACTTTTGCCGTGAATGTGCTCATGCTACTGACTTCCATAGTATGAGCCTTAAAGGTCAGCCTATCCTAGCCAAATGCCCATATCAAGAATGGAGCGTTCTTCTCAACTGGGATTGCTGCCAACACTTTAAAATGAAATTGTATGAAAAAGCCAAAACTGCCTAATCAGAAAAAGGCATATAAAGACCTTGGCAAGAGACTGAACGCTTATACCCGGAAAATCATTTCCATCTATGAGACTCTTGCCAAGGAGTCCGCTAAAATCGCCACCTCCACCGACTTCGATGGGGATGGCGAGTTCTCTTTTGATGATTACCCTAGAACAGAAAGGAAGGTGAACGCCTTGTTGGATTACTATTCAAACAATATGCAGGCATTGGTTTATAATGGCATATCGGACGAATGGAAGAACAGTAACACGCTGCAGGACCTACTTGCCAAAAGGGTAATCGGTACCTTTACTAGGAAGATAGCGGACGCAAAGCAGAAAGCTTACTTTGAGCACAACAACGCGGCAAAGAAGGCTTTCATGGAGAGAAAGATTAAAGGTCTAGGTCTTTCAGAAAGAATATGGAACCAGAGAGCTGATGTAAAGGAGGCTCTGGAGAAAGCTCTATCTGTCGGCATAGAGAAGGGTATGAGTGCTGTTAAACTCAGCAAGAAGGTCAGTAAATACCTTAATGATTATCCGTCACTTGCCAAAGCCTATAAGAAGAAATACGGCAAAGCCATAACCATTCAGAACTGCGAGTACAGAAGCGTGCGTCTGGCACGTAACGAGATAAACATGGCCTACCGTTCTGCCGAGCAGGAAAGATGGGCTAGGATGGACTACATTAAAGGCAAGGAGATAAAGACAACCAACAACCCAAGTCATAAGCACGATATGTGTGATTTGCTTGCAGGTGTCTATCCGAGTTATTTTCCTTGGGTTGGTTGGCACGTGAATTGTATGTGCTATGCCATCCCGGTAATAATGAGTGAAAAGGAGTATTGGAGCGGTAAACAACCAAGCAATGCTATGCCTAAGAACTTCACAAATTGGGTAAATGATAATAAAGATAAGGTGAAGCAATCATCCTATATCACCCAATACGCTCGCTCTGAAAGGTCACAAAGGCAAGTTCGAATAGCTGCACAGAACTCACCAGAGGTAAGGGCAAGACTTCGAGAATTCATTAATGAGACAATGCAAACAAAATTTAGAGAGGTAGAGCTACCAGACGGTCAAACGGCTAGAAGACTTTATCTCAATAATAATAATGAGGAATTTGTGGTAGGACGAAATTTCTTTTCTGAAACGATGGCAAAGAATATTAGAAATAGAAGACTTAGCGAAACAATACAAATTGCAGCCGATGTAAACGAATGGTTTCCTACAGCAACATTTGACAGGATTGAGGAAGGTAACCATCATGATTTTCAGTTCAAAGTATTCCATGCTACTTATCAAGGAAAACGAATAGAATGTAAGGTTAAACTTACAAGTGAAAATATCCTTTATACTATGAGATTACTAAACTAAAAAACAAGGGATTGGAAACCCTCCCGAAGTCTGCATCCGAAGACCGACGTGTGAGAGGTCTATCCAATCCCTATTTATCTTTCTCCTTTACCGCTGCAAAGGTAATATTTTATTTTGGAAAATCCAAATCTTTTTCGAAATTTAATTGATTCAAGCCCTCGCTGGTTTATTTGATACCTTGTAAGTCTCGAAGACTAAGATTAAATCCCAGGTTTGAATTACAAGTTCTGTCTGTTGGAAATCAGAGAGTTAGATTTGAGATAAACGATAAACTTATCAAGCATTCTTGACGTGCGCTCTCTAATATCCGTTTCTGTAAAATCTGTCAACGTCTGTGACAGCATTCGTAATTCGTGTATCTTAGTTCCAATCCTCTCACCTGTGGATTTGAACTCACCATTATAATACTTAATCTTGTCAGCAAATCTGTAATCGGATGCCCGAATATTAACTCTTCGCTCCAATACCGATTTGTTTCCCAACATTTCAAGAACCTCGTCACTCGACAATCCACCTTCCTTGACTTGTCTGTTCCTTGGGAAGATGTGTTCAATATCATATGTTGCGTCAAGAGGAAGCAATTCCTGACTATCGAAAGAGAATGCCCACCACATAATCATCGACTTCGTAATCGCACGAGTGTTTGAAAAACTGAAGTTGGTGAATTGCGAACGGAACAATTCCTCTTGGAATAGATAGTTCTCGAAAGCAATCTCTTTATTCTCTATGATATTCACCATCTCATTGAATACTGGTGCTCGCAAGGCCGTTATTCCTGGGTTACTGATAGCGTATGCCCAGATAAAGCCTATCAAACGATTCAAGAACAGATAGAACTTCTCATTGTCTAGCATATTCTCAGCATTCTTATAGTGCATGAAATATACCGATACAATATAAGTCCATAAGCTGTTAGGCGCATAATTCAATACAAACAAGCGCTTTAGTACATCCACGGAAAAACGGTCTTCGTTCTGAGAATATACATCTTTCCAGAAGTCGGCTAGCAAGACAAGATTCTCTAAAGTCTGCTCTCGTCGAAGTAGGACATATCCATCTTTCTCATAGAACTTACGAAGTCCTTCTGTCATAGAACTACGATTAGTCAGCAAAGCTCTCTCGTAGTACATATAGCGTGTAAACAACTCATCCAAAGGTGTTCCACGATATGGGTGGAATATTTTGGTAACGAGTTCGTCAAGCTCTTTCCATGTAGTGATAAACTCTTCCTTCTTTCCGATGGATGAGTAGAACTTATAGAGTTGTGCCTTGAAGATGTCTGAGTCAGACAATGGCTTACCTCTATCATTAAGCGTCGAGAATATCCTAAGAGCAGTATCTTGCGATTCTGCCTCTATCGGAAGTAGTACGCAGTTGTTGAGTATGCGAGCTGGATATAGTGCAAAGAAAGAAGGATATTCTTCAATGAATTTTCCTATCTTGTCTTGAAAGTATCTGAAGTTGGTCGCATACCGACTTTTTCCTTCTGATGTTCCTTTCCGGAGTATATCCATAAACTCTTCCTTGTCGTTATCAGTTGCAACCTCCGAATTTATCTTCAAGTCGTTTGGATCATACTCTCCGAACTCATTTGCTCTCCAAATGCACTTTTCTATGTCCTCTCGCATCTTGATTGAACGATTGTCTTTCATGTGCTCCAGGCGATTGTAGAAAGCTCGCAGTAAGAGAAGCAAGGTCGTAAGACGCTGCTGACCATCAATGATTTCAAGTTTCCCTTCGTCATTGCGGAATGTTACTATAGGACCGAGAAAGTAACTCTCTGAAGAATCGAAGCTGTCGCAGTTGTTATTTGGGAATGAAAAGGAAAATAAGTCTTCCCATAAGACCTTACATTCGTCTTCTCCCCAAGCATACGGACGCTGATAATCAGGAATCAAGAACGTCGCTTTTTTATCTTGAAAAAGATACTTTACGTTCTTTTGATCTACTATAAGCTTTGATGACATAACAATTACATTCTACTTTTCATCAAACTCACCTTTCTCATCAAGATAGCGTACAGCTGCTTTCACGATAAACGAGAATCCTCTGAGAACAAAAGAACCTACCAAGCAAAGCAATGAGTCAATAACGTAGCTAAATGCTTGTATACCACTAATACTTGAACTTTCATATCCATAACCGCCAGAAGTATTCAAGGCGTTTATCCAAGTTATAATTGAAACTATTATGGCTATAAATGAAACAACAGCTAAAATGTTCGAGATAGTTCCAAGATGGTTTCCTACCTGTGGAACAAATTTTCTATTTCCCATATGATGCGCCCGTCATGCCGGTAGCTAAGCTTTAGTTAATAATCCGTCTATCAGATTAATAACGCATCATATGGTACTTTATTGTGTTGAACCCAAAAAAATCAGATTATTTTTTTGAGTGACTTTTCTCGCCCTGCATTCAGCTGGCGGTACTCATTGAAATCTTTGTAGTGCTCGACCTTACCGTAAAGCTTCGGGTGGTCCATCATATCGTTCAGCATTTCTTTACTAAACTCGGTGAATCCAAAATTATAGCCACTCTCACCACCTTGTATAGCACCACTTCCATGTGTTCGAGATGGCACGTATTTATATGTGAGACTTATTCCTCCCTCTGATGTATATTTTGCAAGCTGATAGGATAGAAACTTTCCATCCTTTCTTACTATATAGCCATGTAACTGATTTATAGCAATAACACGATAGCCTAGTTTCTTAATTTCCTCCAGTCTGTTTTTCATAAGCAAAGAACTCCATTCCGACACATATAAAGGCTTTCTAACGTTCACGTCGTGAAAGTTCTGAATGAACACATCAAGCTTTTCACAATCCCAATCTCTTGGATAAGTTATGTTGACACATCTTCGCAAGTCTCTTTTGTAATTAATCAGGACTAAAGTTTCTGTCTTAGACTCATACTTTCTTTTTAGCTTAACCTCTAACTCCATAGTTATTTCTTCTTGAATTTATAGTTTGGGCAGCTTCTCTTGTTTCCCATCGCAAGCAGTACCGGGAACAGCAGACCGTGCCTGCAACCATTTCCGTGCTCGTCAGCAGCCTCGCAAGAGAAGCAGCCGTAATACTCGTTAATATTTAATGCTGCCATTACTCGTAATCCCTAATGTTCAACAATACCGGAAATCTCGGCACTCCAGCGTCAGAATACCCTTGATGCTGAACAGTCGCCGCCATACCTATCAACTCGTCCTTATCGGCTAAATATTGGGCTCTGAGCGACCTTGAACCTATTGGGCGGGCACAGAACTCGTACTCTCCACACTTCAGTTTGAATATCGCGGTACCTGCATCATTGCCCTCCGCTTCCAAAACATCGACCACCTTGAACTCCGTCGTGTCGAACGATTTCAGCTTCATAAGGTCATTGCTTCTGCCCTCGGTATAGATTCCATCTGCATTTCTGATAATGGCACCCTCGTAACCGGTGGAAACGAATATCTTGTGCCATCGCTTGATGTCCTTCTCTGAATGGGCAACGAAAGTCTGCGTAAGGTACACCGGTCCATTTGGATCAATGGAAGCAAACTCCTCCTGCAGAACTTTCCATCTGGCAGAAAAGCTTCCCGGAATCTGTGCATCGTAGATAACCATACGTAGCTTGTCAGTCATAGCAGAACGGCACTTTACGGCAGAACATATCTGCTGGAAGGTCAATTCCTGGTGGTTGTATATCTCCCCATCCAAAGGAAGCATACTGCGGTGTTTCTCCCCCCAAGCCTTAATCTGAGGAACATCGTATTCCTTACCGCCTCTCGATGTGAGGTGAATCTCACCGTCTTCTCCTTCATGAAGGATGCAACGAACTCCGTCATACTTAGGCTGGGCGAAGCAAGGAAACTTCGTCTGTGACGGATAATATCTTGTTGCTAACATTGGTTTCATACGCTACTTAATGTCTGAGGTTATTTTAATTCTCAATGGAGTACCATTCACTCTGTGCGTGACGAAAGACTCCAGGTCCGTATAGAAGCTACTGTAGCACTCTACACTAGAGCTTTCTACTTCAATGGTGATAATCTTTTTCATAGCCATTTTCCGTATCTTCTATGAATCTCATCGTAAATGTAGGCTCCGCTCGTATGCGAAGCACTGAACATTAAGATGATATCATTATCTACCTTAATCTGACTTGTCCTGACAACCTTATCGTTCTTGACGTGGTCGCAATAGACCGTGTTGCAGGAGTGATATAGGCACATCGTGCGCCCATATCTGTCTGTTCCTATATTCTCTTTGTACATTGCTAGTCCTCCAAATCTACATCAAAAGCAGCCTCAATTACATCCTTGATGTCCTCTGTGAAACCACAAATTCCGTTATACTCCAGCCAATGATCCAGCAACTCCGTGTTAGTCATTTCGGCTACTTCACTCTCACTACACTCTGCCTCTTCTACAAGGTACTTCATCAAATCATTCTTATCCATATTACTTGATTTTATTGATGTCACAAACTAATACATTACCTACTATTACGTCTCTGATGCCTGCTATGTTCACAAGCATCGTGGCGTTCTCGTTCTGAGGAAGGTCGTAAACCTTGCCTTCCTCATTAACTACCATTACCTGCGACTTGCTGAGTCGGACCAACTCGATGTGGCCACCTACAAATCCCCTCAACTCCTCCAATGAGAAATCCGTTCCGTTGGATGGCTCCACATTCTTCTGGGCGCCATCCGTGAATATTACTGTTGACAACATAGGCTAATCATTCTCTTTGCATTGTTAATAGAATATGTCTGTGTCTGACCATCGATATAGACGTATCTCTGACCGAACATATCCTCAAAAACCTGGATGATGTGCTTCTTGTATTTAAGAAGCTTTGTCTCAAAAAGACCACTCATAGCAGTTCCTCCTCCTATATTAAGCGATGGTGGTCTCGTACAACTTTTTGGTTGCCTCGAACTCCTCTTCTCCCTGGAACATTCCGCAATCTGCACTCTCGAAGCCCCAGTCCTCTGCATCTCCATCAAAGATGCCATATGCTGAAACTCGGAACAATGTAGGAGCAACTGAAGCTACTTTGATTGCCATCTTTCCTGATGCTATTCTCATAAGCTCTGAAACTTCATTAACTGTCATTCTCTCGAAGCGAGCATAAACTAAATTCTTCATAATCTTTATAATTTTAATTGGTTCAACTTGTAAGGTAGCGACCTGGTAAACCAAAAGTACTACCTTTTATCTATATGCAAAGGTACGAAAATTTTCTGATATATGCAAATTTACCAACGATTATTTTAGTTAAAAATACCAAATTATAATGCGCTGATATTCAAATAGTTAAGGCGCCTACTCTCGCGAGCAAACGCCTAGTTGACATGGTTTAAAAAAGAAATTACAAGAAACCGCCACGTCTGAGCTGTGCATCGGTAGCATTGTTAAGCCACTCCTCGCACTTCTCTATAATGCCCGTACAAGCGTCCGGTGCATCATCGTGGGCGTTATATCCTTCCTTTCTGTAGGATTTCATATCGTGGGCGAACTCCGGCCACAACTGTTCCCAATTAGAAGGGAAGACTAGTTTATTGTTTACCTCGCTTGAGCGAGTGAAGATTCTAATCTGTTTGTTCTTCGATTGCGTAAACGTTACGAACTGGGTGATTCTGTTTCCGTGTTCCCTTGTTATGCGCTCGACATTGCGGGCATAAGAGCGGCCACCATTGTTACTCTCGACGAAACACACGTCTGTCTGATTGCGCTTAACCATATTGGCTTGCGCTGGTTCCGTGTATTCCATCGGTCGCTTGGTGTATAGAACATCGGTAACATAGTAGCCGTCATCGTGCGCATCGAAGCATATAGAGCAAAGGAAGTCGAAACCGGTATCTGCCGAGTCGGTGTAGTTTCCAATCATTCTTGCATACCTTCTGTCCGGCAGCTCATCGTATGTTCTGAAGGCATGGTACATAAGACCTTCCATAGGGGTAGGGTTCTGCATGTACTGTGTCTCGAATACGAACTCGCTGGCATGCTTGATTTTGTACAGCTCCTCCAACGTATGTTTCCACGGCCACAAGGCTCGCTCCTTTCCGTCCTCGTCTGTCTGTATTACCGGGAGGGAAACAACCTTCCACTCATTTGGCTCAATCTCTTGAAGGTAACCGCACAAGTCGTGCTCGTGCAACCTCTGCATGACGATGATAATTGGCGTATGACGTGAGTTTACACGGTTACGGATGGTTGTCTCGAAACGTCTGTTGATAGACTCTCTGACGTTATCGGACAAAGCATCGTCCGGTCGTAAAGGGTCATCGATAACTATGGCTCCCGAAAAGTGACCGGGGTTGAACGTAGCCATGAACTTATCCATGTTCTTTATGTCTTCTTCGGTCCAGTCTGGTTGACCTGCACCAAAACCTGTGATCTGACCCAAGGTAGATGTAGCATACTCACCACCACCTGCCGTTGTGCTCCATTTTGATCTTGTGTTATCGTTCTTTCTGATTTTGACATTCGGAAATAGTGTTTGAAAATATGTAGAAGTTATCGTGTCCTTGACTGCCATAGAATTGTCCTGAACGAGACTTCCGGAATAAGATATATGAAGAAACTTTGAAGCAGGGTTCAGCGCAAGACCATATGCGATAAACATCTGTGAACACAAGAGTGTCTTTCCATAACGAGGGCTGATGTTGATAATCAGCTTGTTAGTCTTTCCCCTTATCACATCCATGAGCGCATCACATATAATCCTGTGATGTTCGCCTATTACATACTCACGTCGAGCAGTATAGGCGAACATCTTAGTAGTGAATTGCAGCAGGGACGATGCCACTAACTGCTTATGAAGAAAACGTTGTTTCTCAAAGTCCATTTATCTTCTGTAATTCTTTAATATCATCCAAGGACAGCTTAGGGAACTTGAAGTCCTCACCATCCTTGCCGGTTACTTCTTGAATATGCTTATCTGCCAATCCGTTGAGCCTTGCAACAATGCTGGAATCAAACTGATGAAGCATGGCGCCATCAATCTGCTGGGCCATCACGACATTCTCAATCTGTGTTATCACCTGCTCAAAGCCTGGTCTCTTAAGATTACCTCTCTTGAAATCCGCCCATTTCTGAACGATGCCACAGAAAGCACAAAATCCGACAAGGGTATAGGCTCTTCTGAAAACCCTTACCTCTTGTCTCATGGAATTTGTGGATTTGCCGCTGCCGCCTGCAATGGAATTGCTACCAGTCTTTTGCTGCCAAGGGTCGTTTTCAACATCATCACAGTAAGCTACAAACTTATCCCATAATTCCTGAGAAGACTTAATCTTGTATGGTCTTCCAACAGGATTGGGGATTCTATGTACGAAAGACTTTACTTTCGGCTGTGATGATTCATCTGTCATGGCTTCTTAACTTTTACTAGTTTACCGCAAGCGGAACAATTATACTCATAATACTCTGAAGGCTTGACCTGGATATTCTCCTCAACGCCCTTCATTTCCTCCTTGAACTTCTGGTCCTTCTGGGCTTCCGTTACGACCTTCTTAGCCGTATGGTTAGTTTCAGCCTTTGAAGGTGCGGCCGCAGGCTTCTGTTCCTTTGGCTTAGCGTTGAGTCCAAGCATACCGGCAATGCTCTCATCGAAAGCAAACTGAATGCTGTTAGGATCACCAAGATAGGAGAGCTCCTTGCGAAGCTTCTTCTCGTTCCAAGTGGCAAACTCGGACGTCTTGTCATCAGCGATTCTATACTGCTTAATCTGCTCATCAGTCAGATAGTCAAGACGGATGCACGGAACCTTATCCATTCCCAATGCCTTAGCTGCCTTATACACACCGTTACCGGTTACAATCACGTTGTTCTTGTCAACGGAAATAGGCTGAGTGATGCCGAAATCCTTGATGGACTGCATGATTGCCTGTACTGCTGTCTCGTCAGTCTTATGCGAACCGTCATGAGGTACGATACTGTCAATAGGTAACTCAATTACCTTGTCATTAATCTTAATCTCTTCCATACCTGTTAATCCTCAATTTCTATTGTTTCCATATTTCCGCAATATGGGCAAACGACCTTCATATAATGTGAACCGTCCTCGCGCTCTTTGAGAACGAACAAATCCTTGGCAGGGTCTTCCTCCTCCTCATCTGAAGGAGCTTCCTCGCTTTCGCCAGCCTCTTCATTGGATGGAGCCTCGAAGTTCTCCTCATCAACCTGAGAATAGTCATCCTGGAAGCCACCATACTCTTCTGCCTGCTGGTTGATGCTGTCGAGGGAGAAGTTGAGCATCTGGTTGATATCCTCAAAGAAGAATGCCTGCATATCGGTAGGAACCTCCATGTTGCGCAATTCCTCCAAAAGCTGGTCTTCATCAAAAGAAGACTTCTCTGCCAGCTTGTTATCGAGGATGCGGTACTTCTTTGCCATTTCGTCGTCCATATCCGAGTAAACGACAGGAACGAACTCCATACCCAACTGGTAAGCGGCCACGTATCTTGTGTGACCAGCAATGATTACACCTGCCTTATCAACGAGGATAGGCTTAACGTATCCAAAACGCTTGATACTCTCCTTCGTAGGCTCAACCGCATTCGTGTTGTCACGAGGGTTGTCATAGTAAGGAAAGATTTCACTGAGTTTAACTACCTTTACTTTCATTTCTTATCCTCCTTCTTCTTGGCTGTCTCTCTTGCTACGCGTCTCTCGTCGACAACCTTTTCGATAGCCGCATTATACTTATAGCTCTTGAAAATCTTGGCGAAACCGGTAACATACTTAAGTTTTACAAGCTCTTTCTGCTCCAGACCTACCTTTTCGCAAATCTCACGCTCAGACACACCATCTCTGAGCATATTGAAGACGATGTTTACCATTCCATCGACAGAGTGACTTCCACGGGCACGATTGTGTCTTACGGTTGATGCCATACGCTGGTCGATGTCCTTGTCTAGAACTACGATAGGTAGCTTTCCACCACATCGCTCATTGATGTCCGCAAACTTGCGAATAACGAGGTTTCTGTGGAAACCGTCGATGATTACATACTTCTGCAGCTTCTCGTCCCAAATGGTAACGATAGGCATTGTGTAACCGTCTTCCCTCACGGATGTATAGAGAAGACGCATTTCCTTATCTGCCACATGGTTAGGGTTGTAGTTGTTGGCTACCACCATATCCTTGTCAACCCAAAGAACGCAATCTACAGGGTTGACTTTCTCTGGAGATAAGGAACTGATATACTTTCTGAGGTCGTTCAAAAACTGCACCTTATCCTTGGCAGCATCAAACTCCTTCTTGATGTTCTCTTGAAGATTCATATTCCTTATTAGCTTTTTCTATTTTAACATAATTGTCGCTCAAATACTGACGCAAAGAACGCTCTACGCTCTGAATGCGCTTCATTCCGAAATCTTCCGCAATGACGCAGACAGCGCTGGTATAACCAATCTGATGTATTACGTAATCAATGCACTCCTGGCAATGACCGGCTTTAGCTACATTTCTCTTCTTGGCGGAACGGTAGCCTTTCTTGATAGTCTCCGCATTCTTCTTGTCTTCACAAAGATTGTCTGCGAGATAATCAACGTATTCATCCCAATCCTTGAAATAAGGTGGTAAGTTGTAGCAGTATGTTGCCACTTCGTTAAAGACGTGTACAGATGTATTGACGTTTGCCACTCTTCGCACCAGCTTGTCGTAGAACCATGGATCCACTTCCTTAATGAAACCTAAGTCGTGGATAGCCTGCTCATGAATGAGGGAACTAACTCGGCACGCTCTCAGCGGCTTCTGCGTGAACTGATAGTTGTAGAGCTTGCAGTACGGAAGCTTGTTGCTGAAGATGTAATACCATACATCATAAACCTTCCAATCCCAAATAGGGTAGAGTACCAGACTTCTCGGTGTGCCGTCTTTATAATATCCGCCACCACCTCCCCATGTAATACCTGGAAGGCACTCGCCTCTAGTAAGACCCGACAATCGTGCCGGCGACTCCTCGATACGGACACCACCTAAAGTTAGGTAGTCTTTGCCGAAGAGCATTCTGTGTACCTGATCAAGGGTCTTGGAGAAATACTGATTGTGCGGAATCTCCAAATCACCATAAGAATCTGGTTCCTTCTCACGAATCCATTTTTCTCCAGGCCCCCATACATTGAACCATTCTCCCTTTGAGGCATTCCATTCCTGGAAGTATGACTGAATCCAATATGGCTCAACCCACGGCAAGTGCATGATGTATCGTATGTACTCGATAGTCATTGGAGTCTCTGCCTCTTGGTCTAGGAAGAGGACGGGAATCTTTTCAATTCCCATCTCCTTCATAACCTCGTGCGCAAGGTTGAGAACCACGGTAGAGTCCTTTCCTCCCGACATCGTCACGACAATCTTACGCTTACCATAAAACTCCCGAAAGATGTATCTGAATCTTTCAAGAGCTGCCTCATAAACGTTTTTGTCACTGTAAAATATCATTTCTTTCTATTGTTTAATAATACCTTGTCGCTGGAATTACTGAAATGGGTGTCAAGGTAATTCTTAAGCCTACCCATCATTTCATTATTGTTATGGCCGCGAGCGGCATTGTGCATGATTGTTGCATATCTCAACTTCTCTTCGTCGAAATCAACAAAGCATACAGGAACCATCTCATATCCGATGACGCAGGCGGCGCGGTATCTGTTCTCTCCGTCCACAATCTGCATCGTCGAGCGGTTGACAACGATAGGCTGAGTAAATCCGAAATAGAGCAACGATTTGATGAGAAGGTCGAAGCTGTCTGCATCATGCGTGTTAGGGTTATAGTCATTCGGATAAATGTCATCAACCTTAACATATTCAATATGCAGCGGCTTCACCTGCTCAACCTCGATATTGTCCTTCGCCAATTTCAAGGCTAGATTTTCCTTAGAGTTTTTTGTATTCATCGAGAAATTCCTTGTTTACGATTTCCTTAACCCAATCCTTGCTTGACTTAGCCAAATAAGGATTCTTGAACTCACTCTCCCAATCTACAGACTCTACATCAAACTGGTTGTCGTAGGTCTTGCTGTTTCGAGGAATGCCACCTACGGCGCCTGGATTGTTGAACGTACTTCTGTATGCACCGAAATGCTGAACCAGACCGGGAACGATAGCGTAAAGGTCGATACCCTTTGCCTGAAGGTATGCCTTAAGGCGCGAATCATCATAACGTGTCTGATCATCCGTCATCTTGTTTGAAGTTTCAACAAAGTCCTTGGCTAGGTCATTTGGATATACGCTAGCCTGCAGCCAGAAATTAGTCTTTGTAGAAATAACGTGCTTGCCCTTTGCGTAACAATCAGTATAGTCACCATTTGTAGGATTGTAGAAACTGATAACATTGTTTTCGGGAGCAAAAGAGAGAATATGTAAAATCTTGGCAAGAATGTTGCGGTCAAAGGTAATGTCATCGTGGATAATCATGCGATGGGTTCCTTCCGCTACCTCTTGCGTCAACGCTTGGGAATAATTGTCCCAAAGACCCTTACCTCGGTCCATAGAGATACTGACAGGAATACCATAAGGCTTCGTGCTGGTCTCTATCAACTTCTTAAGGTATTTGCCCTCACGTTCTCGCTTCGGAACGTTGAGGATGATAATCTGAGAGAGTTTAATCATATGCGTAATTATTTAGTTACTGTCCATTCTCCACCTCGCTTGGCTACCTTGCTTATGGCTACAGCCAAACGGTTTCTGTTCATATCGCTACCATAGAAAACCTTACCTGCGGCATAGGCTGCTTGGGCAACAAGTCCTTGGCCCATGAAGAAGTCTGTGATAGAGCTGAACGGAACATCCTTACAAATCTTGAACACCGCATCCCATTCATCCATTCCATGGAGTCCCCAGTCTTCTGCCTGCTTGGTGCCTTGGATAATCCAGCACTTGCAATCTGGCTTATGATAATAGGTGTTCTCGTAGATTTTTACATGAGGGAACAGTGATTCTACCATAGGAACCAACTGTTTCTTATTTCTGTAGAAGCACTCGACGAATAGTCTGTCCGGATTAATCTGCTCGATGCACCTCTTGATGTGGGCAACGAACTCGTCAAAATTATCAACCGGGCATTGCTTCTCCGCCTTGGTATAATACGCTTTGAGGACACCCTTACTTCCTGCTGGGTCGATGAATACGCAATCGGCATTCTTTGAAAACTCCGGAAGCCCCAAAGTAATATCGGCAATGGTAATCTTGCTACCATTGCCTAAACTGTAAATCTCGCCTTCTGTGATGGGGTATTTGTCAATACTGCCATCATAACGCAAACCTTTCTGTGATGTCATACGCAATTTACTATTAAATAATTGTGATACTCTGATACGTTTTCTTCACCAAAAAGACTGCACAAGACCTTCTTTGAATAGAAAAAATGTATGAACTCCACATCACACTTCTCATAAGTGACCGGATGATATTTCTCCTTATAGAACATCAAGAACTTGCGAGCCTTGCACTGCGATATTGCCAGAACGGCATAACGGGAAAGATAAGATGGGGAACCGAACAATGCTACGATATTGTCGAAATTCCTGCAATCTAAACTCTTTCCGTCGAAAGGCTCACATACAACCCTATCCTTATAGGCTGGGTATTTGTTAGTGAACTGCTCCAACATTCCTTTACTAGGATCAATTCCTAGATATTCCTGTGGGTCGATTTTTGCAATCTCTGTCAGCAAGCCGGTACCACATCCGATGTCTAGGATTGAACCGCTGAGAGGTGGGAGCATTTGCCCCACCTCACGGTTCTCAACGAGACTCATTTCATCACGAAACAAAGTGTCGTACTTACTTGCTATTTTATCATACTGGGAATAATTCATTTTCTACTGTTGCCTGTTGCCAGGTGATTTTTTTACTTGAAATGGTTACGAAATTCTTGTGATTGTATATGTTACAATTCGGGAACATCGATTTCAACTGCATTCTGTCATAGGTGAAATGGTGCATTTCCTCGAACTCTGCAGGGGTGTAGTCATCCTTGTAGAACATAAGGCAATAATCCAAACCACTCTCGCCCAGTTTGCGGAGATACTGAGGCATGAAGTAGGAAGCGGTACCGAAAAGAGCAACCACAACGCTGTCTGCCGACATCCATTTCTTTATCGCCTCCTCAAAAGAAATAGTAGAACATCTTCGGAAAAAACCAGAGGTCTTCTCCCTGAACTGCTTGATTGCTTTCTTGCTAGGATCAACTCCATAATACATTTCCGGCTTTATCTTGGTGAAAGCGACGAAGTCTCCGTTTCCGATGCCTGCCTCGAAAAATCTTCTGTCCTTGAACGTGAACATGATAGATTTTGCCATCACGTCCATTTCCTGATTCGAATAGATTCGCGGTACCGGCCACTCCAGGAAGTCGAACTCGTTGAAAACCTTCTGTCTGTTCAAAATCCAAGTAGTCTCGAATGGGTCACCCATCGTCCAATACTTGTAACCATCAATGTAAAGGTAAGGGAAATTATACTTCCCCCATCTTTCATGGACTCCATTGTCTCGCTGTGCGCTGACGAAGTAATAGAACTCGTCGTTTGTCAATGCGCACTTGTCTCTGTGAATGTACTCATGAGGAACGTCTATCATTGAAGTGGCCCATTGCCACTTACAACGCTTGATGAACTCTCTGAGCTTACTGTAATCGTATTCCATCGCTGCAAATTTAATAAAATATTTAATGATTAAATACTTAAAATCTAAAATTAACTATATTTTAACATAAAATTGTGCATATATGCGGCTTGGATAGTCAAAAACACCGCAAAATAGGCTCTTCTCATACGCAAAGGTACGAAAAAATCTCGATATATGCAAATATATTAAACGAAAATTTTAGCCAAAAATTACGCCGTTCTACTAGCCCTGTTCGGGAGCCTGGATTCTATCTGCCACAGATTATCTTTGATAAGCTTCAGAATGGTATCGTGAAAAGCGGAATTGATGTTTCCGTGGCCCTGGCATTGAACAACGGTAACATCGGCTAAGTTTACCTCGATTGTCTCCATACGCTGCCCGTTTACCTTGGCAGAAAGTATGAGGCAGTTCGGCTTTCTGTTCACATCGTAATAACCGTTCCTAAATACACAGTGCCCCATTTCCTTGCCCTCTTCAAAGAACTCCTGGACGGACTTAAGAACCTGTATGTCTATGGCGCCATCCTTTATGTCAATGTCAAAGAACTGCTTTCTTCTGTCAACATATACATTAGCCATTGCTTCTGCCTTTTTCTTATTCTCCTCTTCGGCTTTAGCAGCTTGCTCCAGATATCTGAGTTGCATTTTCTCTTCCGCAATCAAACGCAGCTTAGTCATTCTGTCCTCCATTTTCTTTTTCTTGTTGTCTGCTGCCTTTAGCCACTTGTCGTGCGCCTCACGAAGATTCTCCGGGCAAACTATAGAAGGGTTACGTACATCTTTCTTAAGATACATAATACTGTCGAGCATATCCCACCACAAGCTATCGTAAATATAAGAAGCCTTTCCGTGTCTGACAACAATCTTGACGGCAGACATTTTTTCTCTGTCGAAGACAGCTTCATGGTACTTACACACCTTCCACATATCAATATCACGTCTCATGAGAGTTTCATTGTATGGGTTAGCATTGACGGAACGGAAGATTTCGTCACACAGAATCTTTTCCCCGAAGTCTCTGAGAGCATATTTATACTTTCCTTGGACTGAAGCGTAATATACTCCATCGAATCCAATATCACGAGGATCACCCAAGCTACTCCATAAAGTATGCGTTCTTACTTCCAACTTTCCGAAAGCAGAAAAAGCATCTACTATATATCCGCTGGTTCGCTGCTTGGCAAGGAAAACATATTCCCCATCTTTCAACCATTGCTGCATACACTCCTTGAAGTAAATCTTCTCATTAATCATCTTGTGAAACCGGAACTTCGCTCTTACCTGAAAGTATCTGAGGACCTGCCATCCCTTGAATGTGCATACTAGATAGAAACACCCTCTTGAAAATCTGTCACCATACTTGTAGGCATCATCTTCAGAGATGCAAGTCTTGATGGCCCACTCACGTTGCTTGTCTGATAACTCCGGAATTCTGTCCGAGAGTTTTACAACTTCACGTTCTGTCTTATTTCTTGGCTTCATAACTCACATATTTAAAAATCAAACAAACTCAACTGACCAATCTCAGCATCTTTCTTTCTCTGAGCCTCGGCTTTCTTCTTCAAGCGCTCCTTCTCAGCGGACTCCTTCTTTTTGAGCTCCATGATCTTGGCTTGCTTGAACTCCTCCTCAGCCTTCTTCTCCAGATTCTCCTTGGTCTGGTCTGAGAGATTTGTAACAATGGTGCAATTCTGATTCTTAGTGAATGAGACTTCTTCTTCATTATAATAATGAACTGCCATTCCGTAAATATCATCATCGTCAAAGCCATTCCTTCCGGATTTCTTTACCTCTGAGATAATAAAGTCGCAGCAATCATCGATATTCTTGCCAGGCTTGGCGTAATCCTTTGCGAACAATTCATCCTCTGCTGCACGCTTGTCAAGATATGCCTTGATTACCTTCTTGAATGTTTCTGATCCTTTCATAACCTTTCCATTTTTTGAAACCGATGGGCTTGTTTCTGAATCCCTTACGGAAAGCTTCTCTCATAGAGATGCAAATGAAATCTACGCTGCATTGTGCCAAGCCCGTACAAAACGCACAATCCTCGCAATCATCCATTGGTTCCGCTACGTACACGATGCCGTTAATGACTATCGCCGCTTTCTCCTTGAAGACTGCCATTCCTTTTCGCTAGCAAAGCCTTTGACCTTATTAATCTTCTAGCCAAATCAAAATCTTTGGGCCTTGTGGATTTTTCATTAATAAAAGCTGCTGCTTTTTCTAGAACACTAAGCAGTTCTCTGAACTCAGTCTTCGTTGTCTTCACTTCCATACGCTTTCTGTGCCGTTATAATTCTACAACCGGTGTAATCGTCGGCAGAAAGGACAATCTCACCATTCTTAACCTTTTCTCTAATCATGGAGCAAGCATCCGTATTTGATTCTGCCTCTACGGTTATTGTTTTACTCAAAGTTTCTTGAATGCAAACATCATATTTCATATTATGTTACCTCCCATGTTTCAATATTAAACTCATAGTTTTTACCACTACATTGGCTCTGCCCGATATTGCGCAAATCTTTAAGTTGCTCTTCCGAAGCTCCGTTAGCCTCGGCTGTTGCGTAGCATTTCTGAAGGTTATCGGCTACCCTGAGCAATTTGTCGCTCCCTTTTGTGTGCCAGGCATCTTCTTTATAAATCAAGTGCACCTTCATAATTAAATCTTTTTAAAATGAACACTAGTTCTATCTTTACGTTCACGTGCAAGGCAAGCTAAATCTTCGCAAGTTATCTCGACGTCATCGCGATGAACGTTTGGAATACATACAATACAATTTGGACAAGACCCTCGTTTTGCCACAACACAATTAATGCCATTGATAGAAAGCTTTTGCCCGATGGGGAAGTCTGCTTCTATACTAGACTTTCTGACATTGATAATATCTTTTCCTTTCATAATCAATCCTCCTTTTCTTTTAAGTAACGAAGGTATAGCTCACAGTTGTCGCAATCTGAATTGCATCTGTAACTGTACTCATTGGCGCAAGCCATAAATAATTCACTTCTTTTCATAAGCGTCCCGATAACAAATAAATAAGTCGTAAATCATCTTCTCGCAAGCTTCCATGTCTTCCAGCACATCCCTCATGCGATATGGTGCTCCGTTCTTTCCATGGCCCTCGTTGTCTAACCATAAATATGTTTCACTGTCAGCGTCAAATTCTACGTAACGCTGGTGGATGCTGTTGATCAATTCTTCCGCACTTTCAAATGGTCCGGTTGATATCGAGAAGTCTTGACCTGCAGGTGAACGTCTTGAAAAGAGCAATCCTTTCCCATTCGTGTATTCCTCTTCGGTGACAGTCCAGGAATCAGACTCTGCTATTTTTATTAATTCTTCTATTTCCATATTATTTTTTAAATTAAAGGTCGGGTGCCGTCTTTCCGAGCTGTCGCAAAATAAGAATATCAAACATTGTTTGTTATTTAATCCCGACCATTGATTAACGATGATTTTTACTTAATTCTACATGACTCACCTCCAATCTTATTAAGTTTAACTTCCATATCCTGTAAATCTGCCAACGGCAGAACTTACGCTTTCATTTGTTACGGAACCCGGCTTCAAGAAGTACTTGTAATGCGTGCTTCTCTCCAACCTCTCACTCCAGCAGAAACCGAAAGCATCGAACTCCTTACCGCACCATTCATGACCATAGTAGTATTCGCTGGCATGCACCTTCTGTTCCTTGCTGAGCTGCAAGAATAGTGCGCGACTCTTGCTAAGTTCCGTTGGGTTCTCCTTGAACTCCTTCTCGATTTGCTTACGCTTCTCGGTATATTCAGCTAATTTCTGCTGATACTCATCCTCGCTGTCGCAAAGATAATAATCTGTGTCAGTCCAACGGCTATCCCAATAGGAATTGGAAGACTGATGTATATGATAAATATTCTTCATAATTGTATATTTTTATTGGAAGGTAGGCTGCCGTCTTTCCGGCTGCCAGATAAGAATAAGGTATCTAACTTGTGGGTGTCCTTAATACCCGTTATATTAAACCTTACTTTTGCCTACCTTTATAATAAGTATATAAATCCATCATACTATTATAGAACCACTGCCATGCGACAATCTCCTTCTGCTCTTTGGTAATATCCAGGGCATCAGTAATCATCTTTCTGCGCCAGTTTATCAGTCTGTCACATGACTGGATGATTCTTGCAATCATCACATGGGCGACATTCTCCATCATTACCGCCTCGCCATTTACCATCTTCAGGGCGTACTTTTCTGCAGCATCGTGCCAAAGGTCGTAGGCGACTGAATCATTATTGAGCATCAGATAGAGTTCTTCCATATCAGCAGTTCTCTTGTACTGAACCATTTCCTTTACAACCATAGCTATCTCCTTTCCAATGTTAAGTCTATCACGTATGGAAGAGTATGCTGTGGCATTTCTCCTAAATTGATGCAGTTGACTCTACAGATACGTTTCATGGAAGCCTCTTCCTTTTCGATTACCTTGTTAATCAGTTTTGGAGAAATCTGTTCGGTCAACTCCACGTCGAAATACGAATAGTTATCGTCCATTGATACCCTTGTTGCGATAGCAACCAATCCGAAATCTGGGCTGAATAACAGATACTTGCTGCCCGTAAAGATGGCATCTATTCTGTTCTTTGTATTTCCTGTCACTCTTATAACTTTCATAATTATTGTTCCATTAAATGTTTGACAAGTTCTTCTTTTGAAGAGAATATATCTCCAAGCCTTTTACTTACATAGTTTCTGTCTATATCTAGGATAACATAATTATTATTTAGTGCTGCTTTGAGACATCTTTCTATACGGTCGCGCTCACTGAAAGAATAATAATTTCGATAGCTTGTAGGGCACAAATTTGTACTCACTATATTGTATATTCTCTCTCCGATATCTCTAGAATGATAATCAACATAAAGCTTTTTGTCATCTTCATAGTCTGAAAGAGATATAAGGACAATTCTACCCGAAACAATTTTGTTGTCCCTCATAATGAAGACCTGCTGTCCGATAGCATACTTGCTCTGATATGTAGTAGCTAAATCGGAAAAGACTCGTCCACAATCCAGCTGGAAAACTGCATATAAAACGGTTCCATTATTGAAAGCTTCCAGGTAACGCTCTATCTTCTCGTTTTCTGTCGGCTCTCGTTCAGTGACGTTTCCATCGTCATCCGTAACCTCGACATCGTCATCAAAAGTGCCTTCATACTCGTTCCAAATAGAAAATTGCTCTTTAAGAGCATTGTATTTCATTATTTCAGAAATACTGTTGATCTTGATACCTACATATCCATTTCCGAAATTCTTTGTATTCATATTAACCCTCCAGACTATTAATGTATTCCTTACGTGCCTTTACAAAAAGCTTCTTCTTTCTGTCATCTGAAAGAAACTCCTTAACGGTATATCCCAAAGCGATGATACCATTTTCGAACTCAAATGTAAGGCCACACTCATGATTGCCAAATTCATATTTCAAGGCATCCACCAAATTATCATCGCTACCCAGAAACTCCTCGGATTCCTTGACGGAACGCTCGCCAAATTCTATGAACAGGTGGTAGTCCTTTTTGAGGCAATAAGCACCGGCACCGATGGAACGTATCTTTTCCAGGTCTTCCTTACTTGTGGTAAGACCCCATTCAGCCATCATTTCCTTGAACTGCTTGTCTCCAAATGCAGCCTTCATTGGCAGCTTGTCGAACTCGTCCTGCTGCTGTTTCTTGAACTCGTAATATGTCATACCTGTCCCTCCGTCATTAACAGCTTATACTCCTCATCACTATCTCCGACGTGACCGTACAGAAGACCGTCATTCGTGTTCTTCCAATACTCATGAGGAACAGAGCATGGTGTCAAGCTAGCAAGAACCACAATGTAACCTAATGACTTGATAAGATTGAAATTTGAATTTCTCATAATTATTCCCTTTCTATTTTTTAAGATTAAAATTGTATAATAGTGCCAAATGGCTGTCATCTAACTCTCTCCAATCATCAACTGTGTCAAGATAAGCCTTGACTTTTGAAAGCGTAATTGGAACCGTTGGATAAGCAGAACAAAATCTGCGAAGCATGTACTCTGATAAAGATTCTTCCATAGCCTTCGAATTATTAATGATTACTATGCGTTAATGAGGTCTATCACATCAGAAGCATCAAAGTCATCCATACTATTGTATGTAACATAGAAATCTTCCTCATCGTCAGCAAGCAGACCTTCAGCCTCTTCCTTAAATTCATTAAAGTCCTCATCCGTGTCTTCATAAATCAATGCCTCTCGAATTATTGCCCACAACTTTCTCTGCTTTTCGTTAAGCGAGTTTAATTTTGTATTCATAATCTTTATAATTTTAATTGGTTCAACTTGTAAGGTAGGCTCTGAATAGTCAAAACTACTACCTTTTATCTATATGCAAAGGTACGAAAATTTTCTGATATATGCAAATATACTAACGATTATTTTAGTTAAAAATACTAAATTATAATACTTTATAACTATCTGATTATCAGAATGGTGCATCTGCTTCTTCTGGCTTTTCGAAAGGCACCTGTACATCTTCGTTGATTAAATTCGTCTTGAAAAAATTTGTCGTATTTTTGTTGAATCCCATAAAGAATTTGAACGTTCCGATATTACGTCCCTTGGCAACGTCTATCATAGCCGTTCCGTCAGTAGGATAATCGTCCTTGTTATCAAATGGGGCAGGGTACGCTCTGTTGTAATACTCTGCTCGATAGACTAGTATGACAACATCGGCAGCTTCTCCTATCTGTCCACTATCGCGCAGTCGGTTCAGATTCGGCTCCGGGCAGTTACTATCTCTAGACAACTGACTTAGGGCGATGATCCATATGTTCAGTTCCTTTGCGAGGTTCTTGAATCTTCGTGCGGCATCACCCATAGCCTGCTCCCTACTGAAACTCGTACTCCTAGAGTTTACGTTAAGAATCTGCAAGTAATCTACTACGGCTCCGTCTATGTCCTTCTGCATCTTAAGCATTCGGATGGAAAGAAGGATAGAATCTATATTTGACGTGCTCTTGTCGTCAAAGAATAAATTCTCTCCGGGCAACTTGCCTCTAGCATCATCAATCATCCTCATCTCGCTTGGTGCCAGACTGCCCGAATAGAGGATATTGTTGGCCGGGATGTTCGTCTTGGCAGAAAGCAGACGTGCCGTAAGCTGCTCCTTCGTCATTTCCATAGAGTAGAAAGCAACCTTTGCTCCGTTCTCGATGGCGTGTCTTGTCATGCAAAGTGCGAGGCTCGTCTTTCCCTGAGAAGTTTCGCCGGCAACGATAATCAAATCAGACTTCTGCAGACCTCCCTTTTCATCGAATCTCTCCATACCGGTCTTGGTTCCTGTCGTGACACCTCCAACGGTGGCATTCTTAACCATTATCTCATTTAGACTATTCATTGCATCATCGAGCGTGAACACTCCATCTGCTTTCTCAAATACTCTTCCGATACTCTCTATAGCCTCTTGGTGGGCGTCTGCGGTCAGAATCTCTTCCGATAATCCAACCTTGGAAAGCTGCTGCCCGACAACCCAGAGTTTTCTTCTTCTACCAAGGTCCTGCAATCTGATGGCATGATATTCTACATGTGCAGATGATGCAATCTGTGCCGAAATGTTCATCAAGTCCAATGCTGTTACATTCGACTTCTGCTTACTGAGCTCGGCAGAAACAGATATGACATCTATCGGCATACCTTGCTTTCCCATATTATCAACAGCTTTCCATATATCCCTACACATGGGTTCGTAAAAACAGTCTTCATCTAGATACTGGCTTACTAGAGTGTATGCGGTAGGATCAACAAGAAGACTTCCGATAACATATTGCTCAGCCTTTGGGTCATTCACTAATGGCTGACCTTGAAATGGTGATTGTGCTAAACTCATCTGAACGATTCCTCCTTGAAACTAACTATCTTGAACATTTCCTTCATTCTGTCACCAATACGCTGATTTCCGTATTTGTCCGATATGTCAGCCGCTCCGAAATTGCTTGAAATAAAAGTCGGAAGCAGATTTTCGTACCGGTATTCAATCAGCTCCGTAAACGGATAAATGCAGTTACCGAAACTCACAACCTCAGTTGGCTCCTCGCAAAGGTCGTCAATGAGAAGGTATCTCGTATCTTTGAGCGCACGGAAGTCTGTCGGAGCTTTTGCCACGTTAGCCATGTCTCTTGCAGAAATGAAACGAGGATATTTGTCACCCTCACAATATCTGATTTGGTTGGTATCTACGAGATAAACGAGCAGGTCACGGATAGCTTTAAGCATCGTGGTCTTTCCGTTTCCAATGCTTCCTGGAAGGAATAGACCATAGAAGCGTGTTTCCGTTGTAAGGAAATCGCCAACATCTGACAGATTTCGCTTTATCTCCTCTGTGAGAACAAATGCGTTCTTACGCTTTTCAACCTCTCGCTTGTAGAATGCGTAGAGGGCATTCTTTATCTCCCGATTATCTATTGGCAGAGCCAAACCCCGATTCATAGGCTGCTTTGGACTCATACTTCGGGACACCTGATTCTTTTCTGTATTTGTTTCCATTGCTTGTTACGTTTTGTTTATGATTCTTCATTTCTGAAACTATCTCGTTATACTGAGAGTCTATCTTGTTGACAGAGAAATTGTTCATTATCCAAGTCTTGTCAATAAGATGCAGGAACTCACTCCACGCTTTTAGCAGACTATCATCATCCGTCGGCAGCGGCGGGTTTTTGTGACTTCTAGCGAAAGCGATTTTCTTTAGGATAGAGTTCATTGCCTTTGCATCTTTAGCCTGCCAATAATATGGCTCTTCGTATAGCTCTAGGAAATAAGCCTCGAATATCTGCCGACCTCTATGGCATGTAGTATGTTCTTTCGGTGACTTCTTACACGCGCTCGTACGCTCGGGCGAGAGAAAGAGTTCGTTAGAACTCAGCCGTCTGCTAAGACAATTTTCTTTTTCTTTTTCTTTTATAGGGGTTTTAGGGGGAAGGTTTTCTTTTTCGTTTTCTTTTGGATTTCTAGCATTTGCTACGTTTTTTCTAGCATTTGCTAGAGATTCGCTAGCATTTGCTAGGATTTCTGTAGCATTTGCTAGAGAATTTGTAGCATTTGCTAGAGATTCGCTAGCATTTGCTACGTTTTTTCTAGCATTTGCTTGGCATTTGCTAGAAGACTCCTTTACGTTTTCTGCGAAATTTCTAGCTTTAGCTGCACCTCCGGCACGACCGGCTCTAGCTCTAGCTTCGCTGACTTTTCTTGCCTGCTCGATAGTGTCTGAAAGTTCCTTAGAATAGAAATATTCTTCCTCAACCTCAAATAAATCGAAATCCTCAACTACAGATTGCACCACAGAAACATCAACACGCATCTCATAAGCTATCATAGAATAATCCTTTGACAGCTTATGATCCTCGTCTTCCTCCAATAACTGCATGAGCGTAACATAGATTCCATAGGCAGCCATGCCATGTTCCATTCTTGCTCTCATTACTTCTGGAGAGTTACTATTTTTGATGCAATTATATTTCATAATCTTATTGGTTCAAGTCCTCGTTCTTAATGAAGCATATCTTACCTCGCTTTATGCTATTTGCCAGGGAGTCAACTTCTGTCTGTAACTTACTGTAAACTGCACTTTGCTGCTTAGAAATAAAATTATGGATAGAAGGGCTAATCTTTAAAGCGATAAAAGCCATCGCCTCCAAAATCTTAAACTCACGATACAACACACCTGCCGACTTGAACTGTTTGTCCAAGCCTACCAAGAACGTTCTGTAGTCCTTGATTCCTTCAAAATCTCTTAGAAATTCTGTCTCTTCCATATTGTATAATATTTTATTTATAACTATATTGTTTCTCCTTAATGCAAAATTACGAATTTTGTCTGATATATGCAAAAGAATTAACTTAAATATTCAAAAATACCAAAATATATTTAGATATATATTTGGCTATCTCAATTTTTTTTAGTACTTTTGCAGTAAGTTTTTTCCATTATATTCTGTAAAAGAATATTGTATGGGTTTCTCTTTAGCCTGCTGGCGAGCAGGCTTTTTTTTATTGGGATTTATTTGGCAATTTGAAAATAATTCATTACCTTTGCAAACAAATCCCTTTAAAGTATAATCTTTATAGGATTTTAATTGGTTCAAGTCCTCGGTGTTGTGAAACACTGGGGACTTATATTTTTTACAGATTAACGGTGATACCTTTCTCATAACTCAGTCTCTTTACTTCATTAGTATAATACTTAATCATTTTCTCCAACTCGTCATCATCCCATTTCTTGATGGAGTGAGCACGCTCTCGCAGGGTGGAAAATCGGGAAACACCAATCTTCTTTATCAGATTCTCCTGGTAGTATATAAGATGGTCTGACTTCACTCTGTTGCACCCGATACATTCTGCATTGCAGTTATCTTCATCAAATCGGGTGGCCATGTTGGAACGTCCGAAGAAATGACCGCAATCAAGCTCTCGGTACGGCTTTATCTTTCCGCAGCTGATACATTGTCCCATGCCGCTCGGCATGCAGTCTCTCAGACGTATATACAACGCAAATACCTTGTCTAGTCTCTTGACTAAATCTGGCTTACTCTTCTTTCTCTTTTGGGGAGCAGAAGGAGATTTCTTCTTTTTCTTATAAAATGGAAACATTTCTATTGAATTTACATGTAACATATCTGTCCGTCATGTTCGCAAAATCAACACATAAACGGCAAGCTAAACTTCCTACATAAATTGGTTCTTGTGTAAATACTCCCTTTCTGCAATGCGGACAGAGAGTTAAATACTCAGTTCCTAATGCGGAATCTCTTTGCTTATATTCAATAAGCTCATTTAGAACGCTCATCTTAGTACGACATTAGTTAATTGTGTTCCTCTGGAATACACCGCCCATTTCGTGGTTCCTGGAGGTCTGCTAATAAAGAGGTCTGCGACATTTCCGAACCGGCTATAGTTTCCCGACAAGTCAACTATCCACCCGTCCTTTCCTTCAAAAGGTCTGATAGCGCGGCCTACCATCTGATAGTAGAGCCCGAGAGATTTCGTCGGGCGTGCCAAAACAACGGTGTCTAGAGCAGGGTAGTCGAATCCCGTAGTCAGTACACCTACATTGGCAACAACCTTTATTTCTCTCCTCTTGAATCCTTCGAGAATGGCTTCACGCTCCTTTTTTGGTGTCTCTCCTGTCACGATGGCGGCATTGACTCCGAGTGATTGAAGCTTATCAACCAACTGCCTGGCCTCCCTTGTGAAAGCGGTAAATACAAGTACTCCCTTTCTAGGAATGCCGCTTTTAGGCTGCAGAACCTTGACTACTGTGTTTGATAACTTATCGTAGAATCCGCTACGCTCATACTCTGCGAGGAGACTTCTTTCATCATAATCTACACCGGTGGAGTTGCTTCTGACTCTTCTTAAATCCAATGTCGTCAAATCGTAATAATGCAAGTCTGCGAGATAACCTTTAGAAAGCAGTTCTCCAATCTGACAACAATAGATGACCTTTGAAAATATTCTAGGTCTTACTCTCGTGAGGAACTTCAAGATGGAACCTCCTTCGGCACGATCAAGACGGTATGGCGTGGCTGTTAATCCAACAACCTGTCTGTTCTTCGCTTCTATGAACTCCTTGTACTGCCCAGCTTTAGAGTTTACGTAATGACATTCGTCAATTATGATGTTCTTGAAACAATCGAAGTCTGACGTATGGTTCATTACGCTTCCGATGGTGGCAAAGGTTATTCTGTTTATATCCTTACACCCTACAGAGGCACTATAGCAACCGCAATCGAAGATTCCATAGCTTTGCAGCTTGGCAAAGTTCTGCTGAAGAATTTCCTTACTAGGTTGAAATACTAACAGCGGTCCTTCCAGGCGAGAGGCAATATCTGCTATCACCAAGCTCTTTCCGCTATTGTGATGTATGAAGAATTGATTGTCGCAATATAAATGATTGCCGTCTAATGTAAAACCAAAGTATTCTCCTCTGCCAAGATACTCTACCGAGAAACCTGTTACAAGTACACTCTTCTTTTGCATTCTAGCTCTTCCTTGTCTAATGGCAACTTTCGTCGGTATAAGGTTCAAGTCACCACTAATTTGAATGCGGTAATAACTTTCTCCCTTAACGACTTTGGTCTTTCCTATCTGAGCAAAGAAACCTAATGAACGGCAAACAAAAACTACATCATCGGCCAATCTTTTTGACTTGCTACAATACTCGAAAGTATTCTTTTCCTTGTCATAGAACGCGTCTGTGTCTAATAATCCCGCCAAAAGTCTGAATCTGTCTTCAACAGAAGCAACTTTATACTGATGTGGAATAAACTTATCTCCAGCAACCTTTCCTTCAAGACCAAGCCCCCTAATAGTTACCTGTAAAGGGTTCGGGGTATTGTTGTTTGCAAAGGCATATGGAAAAAAGTAACTCTTAGCTTTGTTTTCTCCATTTCTTTTTTCAGCAGCCCTAAATCCCAATCCGTAAGTTCTGGCAAATTCTCTAAGATATTCAACGACCTCTTCTCTTTGCGTTGTTATGTTTAGCCCATTAATACAGCATCCGTCACCAAGATAAAGTCCTACAAAGTATGGGTCAAACAAATATTTATCATTCCCAAAATCTATTTGACTTACTCGATGAAGCTTGTGTAGATGCTTGTAATTGGCACTCTTGACAACATACTCCTTTACGGATATTTCATCGTACCTCGGCTGACAACTGTTGTAGCCTTTACCCTCATTGGTCTTGTATAGATGCAAAATATGTCCTCCGTTGACAACAAAAGGTTCTCCTTTTATAGGTGTCACCTTGTACATGTCATCAACTCCATTATGAAGCTCTAACACCTTTCGAGGAGTTCCGTCATTACCAAGAAGAAAATCTCCAACTTTTACATCTTCAACCTTTATACAGACCCCATCTGATGTTAATACAGAGGAACCTTTGGCATGGCAGCCCGTAGGCAGGATAACCAATCCGTTCTTGTCAGCCTTGCTAGTGAACAGCCTTACGGCTGCATCACTAGCTTGCTTTTGATAATTTCTAAGAGTGTACTTCATTACTCGCCGAATGGTAATTCATCATCGTCATCATCTGAAGACTGCTCTGACTGAGCTTCTTCTTCTTTTGGCTGCTCCTCTTCCGGGAACTCCAATCCGAAGACCTCCTTCATACTCTCGCGATTCTTGACCTCGTTAGCCCAAATCTCAGAACGGTCTGGGATGGCAAAAGCCTTAGCGAGCAGGAACTTCTCTGAATTTGCATCCCAGTTATATACGAGATAGTAACCTGCCAATGCAATACAGAACACGTCCTTTGACTTAAGGCGCATATCAACGGTTCCCTGGCGCACCTCAGCGGCATACTTGGCTACTTCCATAAGGACAGAAGCATAAGCCTCTTCTGCATCCTTCTTCATCTTCTTGGCTTTTTCCAAAGCCTCCTCCAACTCCAGCTTGCGAGCTGGTACCACATTCTCTTCGAGTGTGCAATACTCCTCTCTGATGTTCTTCTTCTCGAACTCATCGAGGAAACGTGTAACCAACTCATTGTCAGGGAAGGTCGCCGTGAAGTGCTTTCCGACAAACTTAAGGATGTCTGCCTTATTCTTCAAAGGCTTCTCTCCGCAAAGGTTCTCCTCGGTCAAAGCAAGGAAGTCCAACTCCATTGGGAACATGTCTTTTACACCTTCCTCCAATACAAACTCAATGTTCTCAGGAACATAATTTTTCAAATCTGATTTCATAATTATAAATACTTTTCATATAATGCTATCTGTTTCTGAGCTTCAAGCAAGGCTGCTTCTTCATTAGGCTCGGGTATATACAACCCTGCAACCATACTTGAATAGTTCCGAAACTTCTCAATAGCGTCTGTTAATTCTTTTGTGTCAAGGTCAGCCGTGCTTCTCCAATAAGTTACAGGCTGTCCTCTTCTATTTGTTCTCTGCTTCGCAAAGATTTCTCTGTTCACTATCTGCTTGAAAATGTTATACTTCACATATTCTTCATCGTAGCCGAACTCTGATGCGAAATACTGAAGGCATACATGCAGATAGCTGTTTTGGGCGAGGGAACGTGGACGGTGCTTTTTCTTCACCTCCACGATAAAACCCTTTCCGCTTTTCAGGGCATCCATGTAAAGGCCATTGCAATAGTCCTTGTAGTCTGCCCTGTCCTTGTCATTGTTGAGATTGAAAATCATAACTAGAATGGCAAGTCATCATCTTTGCCCGGCTGCGGTGCCGGTGACTGAACTCCTTGCGGCTGCGGTGGTGGAGGTGCTTGCTGCTGCGTCTGGCCACCTCTCTGATACTTTTCTATCTTGTAACCCGAAATGGTATTGAAATACTTTACCGGGTCATTTGCACTCTTCTGATACTTGGTACCTTGAAGAGCGAAGGATATGGTAACAATCTCGCCAACCGCAAAAGCCGCAGGATCATCCACGTGCTTTCCGCTGAACTCAAAACTTGGGTAGTTCTCGTACACATCTCCATAATTCGAGTGTGTACAGTTAAGAACCACAACTCTCTTTTTGAACGGCTCTCCACCGCTCTTGCTGGGTATTTCCTCGACATTGCCGATGAGCAATACCCTTCCTGTCATTGTATTAGCCATCTGATTCTGTTAATGGTAAATATGGTAATAATTCTCTCATTTCTACCCATTTGAGGAAGTCTCGCAATAGCGCGTGATTCTTGTCTTCCATACCTGGGTATCTGTAACAAGTGATTGCTGGCTCATAAGGAGTAAGCTTGAGGCCTCTAACGTCTCCCTTATGCTTATCCTTATTGTAGCCCTCAAAGACAAACAAGTCAAAATGGAATACATCAGCTTCAAACAACTCTAGGTAAAGCTGCCATTGGCAACTGTCTATATAGTCTTTGTCTGATACCTGTCCGTACTTAGTCTTGATGTCTCTTATCTCTAGTCCGTCAATCATATCGGCACATCCCGTTACAACGGCATCTCCGAAATCCTTGTATTCACGAACCTCGTGAAAGGCGCCTGGATGCTCATTCCTATATTTCAAAGCAACCTTGCATTGTGGAATGTCGAGAATCGCTTCACCTTCATCAAAGACAAACCTTCTTCCCTTTGGAACGGGTTCTGTCTTATCTTTCTTGTAATAGGTGAAATGACGAACACCTTCTGGCTCCTTGAAGCAATGGGGACTGCCAGTCTCCACGATGGAGTGAAAGGCAGTTCCTATTCTTGTGTAATCGTTGCCCTCAAACTTCTTTGTGATATTGTCTATAACGTCCTGCTCTGTAACGTAAGCATATTCGCCAGACATATACCGTCTGAAGCTCTCTAGCTGGGTAACTCTAATCAAAGGCTTCATCATGCTGCATCCTCGTGCTTGACGAACTTCTTGCCCTTCTTGTCAAAGTCAATGCCCTTGGCAGCAAGTTCCTTGATCATCTGATTCATGAATGCCTTCTGATGAATCTTGTTCAATCCGTGAGCTACCTCGATGAGCGCATTTGCATCATCTACAGTCTCCACGGCTGCAAGCTTCTTTCGGGCATCATCAACGGCTTCTTGCGCCTTAGCTTGAGCATCTGACTTATTTACGATGGCTTTCTTCACCTTCTTGATGATGTCTGCCATGCAAGTGTCAAACTCCTCTGTTCCGTAAGCTGGAATCCAGGTGTCCTGCAGGTCTGCAACATTCTTACCTACACGATTGTCCTGCGGCTCAAACTTGATAACACGATTGCCGTTCTCCTTGCAGATGTAGCCTACCTGGTCCGCAATGCGGATGAGCAAGTCCTTGCTCTGTCCTGTGCAGTCTGGAGAATGCTTGATGTAATCTCCCTCCTGCGTCTCCTTATCGTGGCAGATAAAGATGATGTCAGAGTTGTTAGAACGGAGAATGCCGACAAACTGCTTGAACAATTCTCCCATCACACCATATCGCTTCAGTGAGTTAGTTCCCAGCTTAGGGTCTTGCTGAATAGCAAAAGCGTTGAGATAGTCATCGAGCATAGCCTTGGCAGTATCTACTACGATGGTCTTACACTCACTGATCAAACCTGGCTTCCAAACCTGCTTGCCATCCTCAACAATGTAGGAACCGATAACCTCTGCGTTATAGATATCCTCCCAGCGTGAAGCCGTGACAACAATGTCTGGACGCTGGACGGCACGGTCAAAGCCGCGGTCGGTGTCGATGAGTAAAGGACTGTTGGCTGTAGTAGCCAAAGATGTCTTACCGGTACCTGGAGTACCATAAAGTACGATAATCACTGGACGCTCTGTAACAACGTCATTCTTTCTAATAATTGGCATAATCTAATATTTAATTGTTAAACAAATTATTCTTATTCGCATAGGTGATAAACTCTGAGAGCTTATGTATTCCTAGTTTTACATACACAGACTTAACGTGCTGGTGTATCGTATTCGGAGAGTTGAATAGCTCGGCTGCCGCCTCCTGCTCGCTTCGTCCCTCATAAAGCAGTTTCATTACACGCAGCTCCGCAGTAGAAAGATTAGCATTAAACCTTGGCATACAAACGATACCTTCATAAGGACATTCACCACGCATTGGGCATTCGACCTTCTCGAAGTTGAACTTTCCATCCTTATCAACATCGACGACATCAAAAGCCGTAGTGTCGAGTCGACAAAAGTTGCATTTGCAAAATCGACGCATCATGAGATACTGATAATAACTCTCGTTAGGTGCGCTCTTGGAGTAAATCTTCTCCAACGCCTTGTATGCTTCCGGATAACAAGCGCGAACCTTCTCCAGAATATATTTCACCAGTTCTGTATGAGACTCATCAACAATGAAGTTCTTTCCGTCTGATGTCTTACACCATAGCTCATCCTCGAACATATAGAACTCTAATCCTTCCATAGGTCCTCCTCGCTAATGCCCGTTAGCTTACATAATATTTCTACGTGGATATGCTGCTGTGGCTTCACACCATATAGAACCCAATTTCTAACTGTCTGCTCGGTAACCTTGCAGCGTTTAGCAACTTCCGTGATGAAGTCGTATCGTGGGGCGCTTCTCAAAGGCAACCCCTGATAATAACCTTTTAAGGTCATTTTTTGAGATTTTTCCTCAAAAGTGTTTGATGTTTGAATATTTTCCATTATCTTTGCACTATGTTTTATATCTTTATGCAAAGATACAAATATATTCTGATATATGCAAATATATCGAAAAGATTTAGTCAAAATTAACAAATTTATACAGATATGTTCAAATATAAAGAATTTAGAAGAGCTCACGGGCTATTTCAGTCTAAGCTTGCAGAAATTATGGGAATTTCCCAATCTAACATTTCGAGATACGAAACAGAGGGTATAGATCCTACACCTGCGCAGTTTCAGAAACTATACGATGAGTATGGAGAAGAAAATGTCAAGGCTTTCGAGGTAGAACCTTCTCAACTCGTTAATGCAGAGAATAATGTAAACAGTGGCTCTGGAAATCAGAACAACGGAATCCAAAGTAATGCTGATTTAGTAGAAATTATAAAGAGGCAGACTGAGATGATAGCAAAGCATATCGAAAAACAAGATGATATAAATGTACGTCTCATGAATCTTCTTGAAAAATTAACTTTGAAATGAAACTGAATATTCCCGATTGTGCCCTGGATATTAGCGATAGGTTCTTCAAAGCACTTGATGTTCTCAAAGAACAGAGAAAAATTAAAGGCTTACAGACTTTTACAAAAGAGTTTGGTTTGAACTATGGTAACATGAATACTCTAAAGCATAACAGAGATAAGCGTACTTTTCGTATAGAGTATCTTGCTTACCTCGCTGAAGGGTATGGTGTATCATGCGAGTGGCTACTGCTTGGAACCGGCCCCATGTTTACACAAACGTGTTCCAAAAGCGAAGAATCTCAGAACCTTTGAAACGCTGTCCGTGAACTTTTTGCATAGACTTTATATACCCTGCGTTCACATAGGAGCGCAGGGTGTTGCGATGTATACCCAACAGTTTGCAGGTTTCCGATATGGTATATCGTGAAGTTGGACTTATGTTTGGCTGAACTGATGTTACCATGTTAAATAGTTTAAATGCGTGCTAGAATAAAGGATTTCTTTATATCTTTGCACTAAGTTATAAATTCAAATGCAAAGATAAATGAAAAAAATGATATATCAAAATATATGTGGATATATTTAAATATAATTAATATTTCTGCATATTGTGTAACTCGAAAAAAATAGCATGCTTGCAAATAGCTTGCAAATAAAAAATCGGGTCTCTGTAATTAATTGAGGTTAAGATAGTTATATCGAAAAGCTTCACATCTGGAAAGCGTGTAACCGGCAAAACCGGTTCGGGGGTTCGAATCCCCCTCTTTCCGCTTTTATATATATAATAAAGTATATGAAGAAAAATACAGCTATTGCACGTTTTGCAATATTGGTTTTCACATGGATGTGTTCTCTGCCTATGATGGCTCAAGAAGAGAACATGGGATTTCATCAAGCTCTTAAGACAAAGTTTATAGAGGGTAATGCGGGATTTATGTCTCTCGTTGCCATCGCCCTCATCGTGGGTATGGCTTTCTGTATCGAGCGCATCATCTATCTGAGTCTCTCTGAAATCAACGCCAAGAAGTTGATGCAGGATATCGACCAGAAGGTGGCGGCGGGAGATGTGGAAGGGGCTAAGACGCTCTGCCGGAATACCCGCGGACCGGTGGCTTCTATCTGCTATCAGGGTTTGATGCATATCAGCGAGAGTCTTGATGACATCGAGCGCTCGGTAAGCGGATATGGTACCGTTCAGGCGGCTAACCTGGAGAAGGGCTGTTCCTGGATCAAACTCTTTATCGCTATGGCGCCATCGCTCGGATTCCTCGGAACCGTGATCGGTATGGTCATGTCGTTCGACCAGATTCAGCAGGCGGGCGATATCAGTCCTACTATCGTGGCTTCGGGTATGAAAGTGGCGCTCATCACTACCATCTTCGGTATCATCGTAGCCCTCATCCTTCAGGTTTTCTATAACTACATCCTTTCTAAGGTGGAGCACCTGACAAGCCAGATGGAGGAGTCGGCGGTTACTTTAATGGATATTATTGCCAAGAATAAATAAACGAAGAGCGAAATGGTTAAATTTCAATTTTCAAAGCAGAAGACGAAGTCGGCCGAAAAGATATCGCAGCAGGTGTTCTATATCATGATAGGACTGGCGGTGCTGGTTTTCGGTCTGTTCTTTTTGGTAGGCTACGATTTGCCTTTCGAAGAGAACCCCGACTTTAATGCGCCTCTCTTTACCGATGTGCTCATCCTGCTGATGTGGCTCTTCCTGATAGGAGGTACAGGTCTGGCAGTCTTTTCGATGATCAGAGATTATCGCAGCAGCAAGTCGGAGGCTGTAGTGAATGGCATTCCCGTGCGTCGCATCTTCCGCATCACATGGATCGGAACTTTGGCAGTTTTGCTGCTTACCTTCTTTTTGGGCGGTTCTGCTCCGATGCTCATCAATGGCGAGAATTATGCCGACTGGCTCTGGCTCAAGCTTTCAGATATGTTTGTCATCACATCGCTCCTGATGCTGGTGGCAGGAATCGGTGCCGTCTGTTTCGGTGCCACACGTTATATTCGGAAGAAAAACTAAAGAGAGTGCTTTGGGCTCTCTATTCTATAAATAAGGATTAAATATGCTGATTAGAAGGAAGCAACACGAAACCCCGGGACTGAATACCACATCTACAGCCGACATCTCGTTCATGCTGTTGATATTCTTCCTTGTCACCACATCGATGGATGTGGATAAGGGACTGTTGCGCCAACTCCCTTCACCTGAACCGCAGAAGAAGGAACAGCAGCAGTCGGTGGTAGACAAGGCTAACCTCATGGCGCTGCGCCTGACGGCTGGCGATACGCTTTTGGTCAACGGTAAGCCGATGCAGGTGAGCCAGCTCAAGGAAGAAACCATCCGCTTTGTACACCGCCTGGGCAAGAAACATCTCATCTCTATCGAGAGTGACCGCGATGCCGACTATAATCTCTATTTCCAGATGCAGAATCAGCTGATGGAAGCATATAGCCAGCTGCGCAACGAAACAGCCCAGAAGAAATATCACAGGGATTATGCCCTCTTGAACAATGACCAGAAAGAACAGGTGCGCAACATCTGTCCGCAGCGCATCACAGAGTCGTATGCCAACGCAATGCCTCAAACCGACCAGCGTGTTGATGCCAATGCTGAAGAAAAGCAAGGGGAAGAAAATTCGGCAGAAACAGCTACTGAACAGCAGAAAGGAGGTAAACAATGATGAATTTTCATAAGAAATCGCATGAAGTGCCAGGGTTGAATACATCTTCTCTGCCAGACCTCATTTTCTCCGTACTGTTCTTCTTTATGATTGTTACCCACATGCGCCAGGTTACCTTGAAGGTAGACTGCCGTTTGCCACAAGGCAAGGAACTCACCCGCCTGACCAAGAAATCGGCGGTGAGCCATATTTATATAGGTAAGCCAACCAAAGAGATGCAGGCAAAGTATGGTACCGGTACCCAGATTCAGTTGAATGATAAGTTTGCTTCGGCTCCCGAAGTGATGGATTACATTTCGGCAGAAAAGAAGCGTATGTCGCCGGAAGACCAGAAGCTGATGACCGTATCAATCAAAGCAGACCAAGAGACAAAGATGGGTGTGATAACCGACGTAAAGCAGGCTTTGCGCCAGGCAAAAGCACTAAAAATCAGTTATTCTGCCACAGAAAAAGGAAAATAATATTAATTTATCATGTTTTTCTCTTAAAAAATTGCTTTTATTAATTTTTTGTATTATCTTTGCAAGCAAATTATTAGTATTATGTCAAAACAAATTTTAGATTCATTAGATAGGCAGATTCTGAAGCTGATTTCTCAGGATGCCCGTATTCCATTTTTGGAAGTGGCACGCGCTTGCAACGTGAGCGGTGCTGCCATTCATCAGCGTGTTGCTAAACTTACAAATCTTGGTATCATCAAGGGTTCACAATTCATCATTGACCCAGAAAAGATAGGTTATGAAACTTGTGCTTATATGGGACTCTATCTGAAGGAGCCTGAGAAGTTTGACCAGGTTGTAGAGGAGTTGAAGAAGATTCCTGAGGTTGTGGAGTGTCACTATACTACAGGCGGCTTTGATATGTTTATCAAGATTTACGCGCTGAACAACCACCATCTCCTGGAAATCATCCATGATAAGTTGCAGCCACTGGGATTGTCTCGCAGCGAGACCATCATCTCTTTCAATGCATCTATCAACCGCCAGCTTTCTATGCAGGATCTCAAGAGTTTCAACGATGATGAAGAGGAAACTGATGAGGAGGCTGCAGCAGAGAAATAAGATATAAAAAGAAAAAAAGCAGTAGCTCCCTGCGGGATTACTGCTTTCTATAAAGGGTGAGGAATGTGAACGGTAAGCCGTTTTCATTCCTCATTTCTTTTTCTGTCACTTCCCATTCTGCCGGATTGATTTCCGGAAAGAAGGTATCGGCATGTTCAGGTTCCTTTTCTACGATTGTGAGATAAAGCTTGTCTGCAAAAGGCAAAGCCTGTTCATATATGCTGGCTCCTCCGATGATGAAACATTCATCTGAAGCTTCTTTGTTTCCAACCTCTTCTTTTCTTGCTGCCAGCGCTTCTTCCAGAGAGGTGTATACTTCGCACCCTGTTATCTGCTCTCTTGTCTTCGAGATAACAATATTACGGCGGTTGGGCAAGGCTCCGTTAGGCAGCGACTCAAATGTCTTCCTGCCCATGATGATCGTATGTCCGGTTGTAAGCATACGAAATCGGGTCATGTCCGATGGGATGGCGTAGAGCAACCGGTTCTTGTACCCGATAGCTCTATGCACTTTTGATATACAGGCGATGATGCTAAGCATAAACTATAAACTGTTAACTGTAAACTGTTCTTCCGGAACATGGCTACTCTTGATCTTCCACTCCTGCGGATAGAGGTTGTTGGCACGGTTGCCAATGTTCTTTTCCCAGCCTATCGGAACCTGTCTGTAGGTTACCAGTACATAACCCTTAGGCGTATCGGCAGGCAGATTCACAGCCTCCTTGCGAAGGTAGCGGATGGCATCATCGTAGGATAACTCCACCTGTGGGAAGTGATCTTTGTTGAGCATCGTAGAGAGAGCAAGAGCCTGGTCGGGAATGAGACCCTTTCCCTTGTCTGTTCCCAGTTTCACACCTGCATGCAGCACCTTCAGGTTCTTTTCAGCCTGGTTGTAGATGTCTTTCCATCTGCCCGGAATGGCGTAAACCGTCTCGTTGCTTTCTGCAGGCATCCATTCCGTATCAGCCTTCAGCCAGCCGTCAGGAATCTCCGGTCCCTTTCCTTTAGCCACCTTCTTGTCTTTCTTCTTATCCTTCCTGTTCTCCTTGGCTGGTGAGCCGGCTTCCCATTCGCCCTCTTTCTTCAGAATCGCCATAAACAGACCTTCGCCTCGCGAAACGCCAGGAATGAACCGGTAAACCGGGAAGTCGGTGCCCGTGAGGTTGCGGGTGATGTTCCATGTATCTTCTACACCCTCCAGTGCCATCACTTCAGCGCCAAGTTCTTCGCATATCCAGTCCACGTTCTCCTCATCTTCGTGCGCATTGAAGGTGCAGGTAGAGTAAATCAGGATACCGCCTGGCTTCAGACAGTTCCAGATATCCGATACGATTTCGCGCTGCAGCTGCCAGCAGTTGTTCACATTCTGGGTACTCCATTCGCCGATAGCCCCTTCATCTTTGCGGAACATTCCTTCGCCGGAGCAGGGAACATCGGTAAGAATCACATCAAACTGCAACTTAGATTTCTTGTAATCGCGGGGATAGTTGTTGGTAACAATCATATCCGGATGACCGAACTTCTGTACGTTTTCGGCAAGAATCTGCGAGCGGGTGCGCATCGGTTCGTTGCTGAAGAGCAGACTCCCTTCCGGCAAGGCAGCCCTTACGGCTGTCGACTTTCCGCCAGGGGCAGCACAGAGATCCAGCATCATCACCGGTTCTTTTACGTACTGTCGGATAGCCATATCTACAAACATAGATGAGGCTTCCTGTACATAATATAAGCCGGCATGCAGCAGCGGATCGAAGGTGAATCCGGGACGCGTAGAGAGATAACGTCCGGTTTCCGGACACCAGGGAACCGGTTCGCCATCAGAATCCTTGCATTTAAAAGGATTGATGCGGATACTGGTTGGTGCCTCCTCTTCAAGGATAGCATGCTCCAGACGCTGATACAGCTTTTCGCCCATCAGTGCCTGCGTATATGTTCTGAAATCTTCAGGTAATGTCTTCATTCTGTTTCTTTTTCTTTAATTTGTTTGCAAAAATAAGAAATTTTTCGTTTCTTTGCAACTAAATCGCGAAGAGATGCGTCTAAGAAGCAGAAATTTTTCAAATAACAAGGTAAAACAGTAAAAAATAATGATATGAAGAAAGCAATATTGGCATTAGCGCTCGTTATGAGCATCGGAGCCACCCAAGTGTCTTTGGCGTCTTCTGCTCCAAAACATCGTTATCATCCAACTACCCAACAGGTAGATTCAAAGGCTGCTCCTGCATCTGCCGCACAGCCATCTGCTTCGAAGGATAAAGACGACGAGGCGTTGGAGGCTTATTCTGATACAACCAGTACAGATTCGGCCAACTATGATGATTATGATGAGAATGATAATAAGTCTGTTCATTCTAGATACAGTTTAGACAACTATGATGATCCGTTCGATTTCATCGGTTCGGTATTTGGTGGCGGAGCGCTGGCTGTTATGATCATCTTCTGTATCATCTTCGGTCTGCTGTTTGTCTTTGCTCCGCTGATCATCGTATTTCTGGTTATCAGATATCTGATTCGCCGCCACAACGACCGGATGAAACTGGCGGAGATGGCGATGGAGAAGGGCATCAATGTTCCGGAAAGCGACCGGCCGATAGACAAGCAGAGCGATGAGTATCTGGTAAAGCGTGGATTGAGAAATGCCTTCCTGGGAGCCGGTTTGTGCGCCATGTTTGCCTGGTGGGATGCTGATTTCCTGGCTGGCATCGGAGCCCTGGTCTTCTTCTATGGATTGGGACAGACCCTCATAGGTTCGCTTCCAGCCATCAAGGATTGGTGGAGAAACCGCCATGGCGATCAGGGCACAGGTTATAATGGAACTCCGGTATAAAAATCAAACAACAATTATTAGTTAATATATAGTGGAAAAGTTATCCGATATTTCTCTCGTCACGAAGGTGGTGATGCTTCATGACCGCAAGTCGTTCGACTTGCTGGTCAGGAAGTATCAGTCACCCATTCGTGGGTTCTTCCTACGACAGACGCTGGGGGATGCGCAGCTGAGTGACGACTTGGCGCAGGATACCTTTGTGAAGGCTTATACCCATCTGTCGGGTTTCAGGGGTACAGCCAGCTTTTCCACTTGGCTTTATCGTATCGCCTATAATGTGTGGTATGATTATACCCGCAGTTATAAGGAAACGCAGGATATCGATACGCCGGCGGTTGCCCGACAGAATGCGCAGGGAGTGAATACCGGACTGAAGATGGATTTACTCAATGCCCTGCGGATATTGAGCGAGAACGAACGTACATGCATCACGCTGCAGCTGATGGATGGTCTCTCTATAGATAAGATTGCAGAGGTGACGGGAATGGCGCAAGGCACCATTAAGTCGCATCTCTCTCGTGGAAAACAGAAACTTGCAAGTTACTTAAAGCATAATGGTTATGACCGATAAGATAAATGATAAGAAGTTGGAGAGCATGAAAGGGGAACCGTTGGCCCCTCAGGATGAAGAACTCTTACAGATGTTCTTTTCCGATTGCCAGATGTCAGAGATTCCTGATGACGGATTCTCCGACAGGGTGATGCAGGCCTTGCCGGCTTTACCCGAAACTGGTACAGCGATGTCGCTGGTTAAGCGCCAGCGTCTGGAACATTTATGGACGGCAGCCTGTGTGGCAGCAGGCATCATCATAGCAGTAGTCTGTCAGGGATGGGAGCAGATTCAGGGATGGCTTTTCTCTATGAAGATAGATTTCCTCCTTTCCGGTTCGCGTGTTCTTACGCATGTGGCAGATTCCATCGCCCACTCTCAGAATCTCCTGATGGTGCTGGCTGGCTTCGTTGTCCTCATCATGGTTTGGGGATATAATGAACTGGCTGATGCACGTCAGTAGGCTTCTTCCATGATATCAATTGTATGAATGATCAACTCTTTCTATTAGCAGAATAGTTTTTAGTGCTAATAGAAAGAGTTTTTTATTACTATAAATATCATCTTTATGCTCTTGAAATCTCCGTTCATCGACGCTGAACGGACATTCAACGTCGCTGAACGTACATTCAACGTCGCTGAACGGACATTCAGCGTCGATGAACGAAGATTTAATATTGCTGAATATAGAAAAACAAATAGGTGCTGCTACTTTTTCAGTAGAGCACCTATGCTTATGATATCGTTTTCTAAAACAATTTATAGGTAGTGCGGAGCACTTTGAACTCGGTTCGGCGGTTCAGCTGGTTGCAGATTTCCTGATGCTCCTTGCTCTGCTTCAGGATAAATTCTTCGTTGAGCACATCGCCTTCTTTGAGCCAAGGATACTTCACGGTAAGTTTCTTGCGCACATTCTTCGGCTTCTCCTTGCCGTAGCCCACAGGGGTGAGGCGCTCTTTCTCTATGCCGTGTTTTATCAGATAGTCTACTACCGATTGGGCGCGGCGCTGAGACAGATGCTTGTTATATTCGCTGTTTCCCTTGTAGTCGCAATGGGCGCTGAGTTCGATGGTAACGTTCGGGTTCTCTTTCAGCAGCGTTACCAGCTGGTCGAGGGCTGTTGTACTGGCTTCGGTAAGGGTTGCCTTGTCGAAATCGTAGAAGATGTTGTCGATGAGTACAGGGGCTGTGATGGAAGCCAGCGGGAACTGGAGCACGTATTCCTTACTCTCTTTAGCCGAATCAACCCGAAGTTCTTCCTTGTGGTTGAGGTAGCCTTTGCAGGATGCCATCACCAGGTAGTCGACATGCGGATTGATAGGGAGGACAAACGAACCGTCGCCCTTGACGGATAGTTTCCTGTTCGTTCCGTCGTTGCCTACGATTCTCACCTCGGCGGCAGGCAGTTCATAACCGTCTTTCTCGTAAACCCATCCCTTCATTGTGGTAACAATCTCCGGATTCTCGAAGGAGTAGATATGATCGTAGCCTCTTCCGTCTTTTCTGTTAGAGCAGAAGAAACCCTGGTTGTGGAGACCCTCGAAAGTCATTCCGAAGTCATCGGCTTCTGTATTCAGCGGATAGCCGGGGTGGGTGAGTTCATATTTCCGGGTGATGGAATTTACTTTGGCGATATAGATGTCGAGTCCGCCCATTCCCACATGACCGTTGCTGCTGAAGTAAAAGTCGCCGTTAGGGCGGAAGGTAGGGAACATCTCATCGCCTGGTGTGTTGATAGGTTCGCCCAGGTTCTCTACGCCGCCCAGTCCGGCAGGAGTGATGCGCACTCGCCAGATGTCGAGACCGCCCTTTCCGCCCGGCATGTCTGATACGAAATAGAGCCATTCGCCATCAGGGGAGATGGCTGGATGGGCAAAACAGCTGAGTGTATCTTTGCTGATTTCCAGATTCGTAGGCTTGCTCCAGGCTGCATCTGAGCGGTTGGAGGTTACTATCTGGGCTAAGCGGGGCGAAGTGGGATCGGTGGCACACTGGGTGAGGTACATCTGCTTGCCGTCTGGGGTAAAGCAGCATGCGCCCTCTTCGTAGTCGGTGTTGAGACCGGTTCCGATGGCTTCCGGCTTGCTCCATTTGCCTTTGTCGTTCTTTTCAGAGAAGAAGATATCGGCAGATTTCGTTCCCGTCACTCCGTTCAGGTCGCTGCCCTGGGCTTCGTTGCGGGTTGAGGTGAAATAGAGCTGGCTGTAGTCATCGCTGAGGAACATCGGCGAATAGTCGTCTCTTCGGGAGTTGAAAACATCCATCCGCTTTACCTTGTACCGGCTTCCTTCCTTCTTCCAGATTGGGGCTTTCTGTGCCGATTCGAGTCCGTTCTTTACCAGCACGTTGTCGGGCATGGAATCGAGCAGGAATTCGAATTCCTTGGCAGACTGTCTGTAACTTCCGTTCTTCAGGAGAAGCCGGGCGTAAGCCAGGCGGTCGTGGAGGTCTGCCTGCTTGTATCGGATGGCATTGCTGTAGGCTGCCAGTGCCTTCGGCGTACTGTTGATTTTATCATAGCAGCGTGCCATCTTCAGAGCCACCTTGCCCCGGGCAGCCCGCTCTTTGGTAGGTGTCTTGGTGTACACCTTTTTATATTGGGTTGCCGCATCGTAGTATTCGCCTAAAGAAAGATGCTTGTCTGCTTTCTTCAGGTTCTGTTCAATGCCGCAACTTATCAGAAAGAGGCAGCTGATTGCTGTTATGATTTGATAAAATCTTATTTGTTTCATATTGATTTACATCTGCGAGAATGGCTGACGATATTGGCAGCCTGCCTTCCAGTTGCTGCAGCCATAGGCGGTCTTGCCCTTGATGATGACGCCCTTTCCGCAGAGCGGACATGGTTTGCCAACCATTGGGTCGGCAGCTGGAGCCGGCTGAGCAGGAGCATTCTGAGAATCTGCATTCTGTGCTGCTGCCTTATCGGCTTTCTTGGCTGGAGCCTTTCGGGCAGCCGGTTTCTTCTTGAGGTCTTCCTCTGTCATGATGGTCACTCTCCGGTTGCTGTTGTCTGACAATACATCGATGACAATCTTGTTGATCTGTTCTTTCAGTCCGTTGATGAAGTCGGCAGGATCGTAGGTCTTGTGTTCGATGTCGCGGAGTTTCTTCTCCCAGATACCGGTCAGTTCGCAACTCTTCAGCAGTTCCTCATGGATGGTGTCAATGAGTTCGATGCCTGTCGGGGTTGCCATCAGATTCTTGCGCTGGCGACGGATGTAGTGGCGCTTGAAGAGGGTCTCGATGATGCCGGCACGGGAGGATGGTCGGCCGATTCCGTTCTCCTTCAATGCTGCACGAAGTTCTTCGTCTTCTACGAATTTGCCGGCTGTCTCCATCGCACGCAGCAGGGTTGCCTCGGTATAATACTTAGGTGGCGTGGTCCATTTCTCCGTCAGGGTAGGCTGATGTTCTCCCGATTCGCCTTTTGTGAAGGATGGGAGGGTTCTTTCTTCTACCACTTCCTTCTTGGCGCCGTTTCCTGAGTCTGCGTTTCCGTTGGCGTTATCTGCATCGTCATCATCGGCATTCTTCGTATCCTTGGCATAGACTACTCGCCAGCCCGGTTCGAGAATCTCCTTACCGCTTACCTTGAACTCTATCTTCTCCGGTTTTGGTCCGTCTTCGTTGATGACTTCGCCCAATACGGTGGTGGTAGAGAATTTACAGTCCGGATAGAACACGCAGATGAATCGCTTGGCGATGAGATCATAGACATTCGCCTCCATATCGGTGAGTCCGGTTGGCGGAACTCCGGTTGGGATGATGGCGTGGTGATCGGTTACCTTGCTGTTATCGAATACCTTCTTGCTCTTCGGCAACTTCTTGCCGGTGGCTGCGAGTTGCTGGATGAGTGGGAGGTATTTCTGCTGACTGGCTATCTTTGCCTGGCTCACACCGTTCAGAATCTGCGGACATTTCGGATAGATATCGTCGGTCAGGAACTGGGTATCTACACGAGGATAAGTGGTGTACTTCTTCTCGTAGAGACTCTGGATGAGCTTCAGCGTAATATCGGCAGAGTAGGCAAACTTCTTGTTGCAATCCACCTGCAGTGAGGTGAGGTCGTAGAGATGAGGTGGCGCCTCGTTTCCCTTTTTCTTGCTTACATCCGTAACGGTGAAGGGTTTGCCGGCGATGGTGCTGAAAGCCTTCTCGCCTTCCTCCTTGCTGGTAAACTTGCCGCTGGTTGCCGTAAACTGGGTGTCGCGATAGATGGTGGCGAGTACCCAGTAAGGTTCGGAAACAAAGTTGTCGATTTCCTTCTGGCGGTTTACGATGAGGGCAAGGGTAGGGGTTTGCACTCTACCGATACTGAGCACCTGTCGGTTCTGACCGTATTTCAATGTGTAAAGTCGGGTGGCGTTCATACCGAGAATCCAGTCGCCGATGGCACGGGAAAGTCCGGCAAGATAGAGTGACTGGTATTCGGTCTGGTCTTTCAGTTCCTGGAAGCCCTGCTTGATGGCTTCATCGGTCATGGAAGAAATCCACAATCTCTTGACGGGGCATTTCGCCTGCGCTTTCTGCATCACCCATCTCTGGATAAGCTCTCCTTCCTGTCCGGCGTCACCGCAGTTGATGATGCTGTCGGCAGCCTGCATCAGTTTCTCGATGGTAGCAAACTGCTTCTTGATGCCTTCATCGTTGATGAGCTTGATACCGAATCGCTGTGGAATCATCGGCAACGCCGAAAGGCTCCAATGTTTCCACATCGGAGTATAATCATCCGGTTCCTTCAGCTCACAAAGGTGGCCGAAGGTCCATGTTACTTGGTAACCATTACCTTCCATATAACCGTCGCGTGCCGTGGTAGCCCCGATGATTCGGGCGATATCCTTAGCCACACTCGGTTTCTCTGCTATACAAACTATCATGTTTTATTCTTATTTCTGTTTGCAAAGGTACAATAAAATAATGAGAAAGCCATCATTTCAGCTCCTTTTTCTCATGGCAGAGAATAAAAAAGCCCCGTAAGGCTTGGACCTTACAGGGCGTATTTTATATAAATCTGCGTGCGATTACTCGTACTCCTGCCAGCTCTTAATCTGAAGCTGATCCTGGCTCATTGTGCAGAATGCCTCGATGAAGGCGGAAGCCAGACGGGCATTGGTGAACAGAGGAATGTTGTGGTCGATGGCGCCACGACGGATTCTGTAACCATTGGTCAACTCACGCTTGGTGTGATTCTTAGGGATGTTGACGATGAGGTCGAACTTGTGGTCGGCAATCATCTGCATCACGTTAGGAAGATCCTTTTGGTCCTCATCAGGCCATCCTACGGCTGTAGCCTTCACGTTGTTCTCGTTGAGGAACTTCGCTGTACCGGCTGTAGCATAGATGGTGTAACCGTTCTTCACCAGCGCCTGTGCAGCATCGAGCAGAGAAGCCTTCTCCTTGGCACCACCGCTTGAAAGCATGATGCCCTTGTCCTTAGAAGGAATCTTGTAGCCGGTAGCAATCAATGAGTTGAGCAATGCCTCTTCGAAAGTATCACCCATACAGCCTACCTCACCGGTAGAGCTCATATCCACACCCAAAACTGGGTCGGCGTTCTGCAAGCGGGCGAATGAGAACTGGGATGCCTTCACACCCATACGGTCGATATCGAAAGCAGACTTATCCGGTTTCTGATATGGAGCATCGAGCATGATGCGGGTAGCCGTTTCGATGAAGTTGCGCTTCAATACCTTGCTTACAAATGGGAACGAACGGGATGCACGGAGGTTACACTCGATTACCTTTACATCACGACCCTTAGCCAGATACTGGATATTGAAAGGACCAGAGATGTTGAGCTCCTTGGCGATGGCACGTGAAATCTTCTTGATCTGACGGGCTGTAGCGAAGGAAATCTGCTGGGCAGGGAAGGTCATGGTTGCGTCACCAGAGTGAACACCAGCATACTCTACGTGCTCTGAAATACCATACTCTACAATCTCACCGTTCTGGGCAACACCATCGAACTCAATCTCGTTGGTCTCTGTCATGAACTGGGAGATAACTACCGGGTATTCCTTAGAAACCTCAGAAGCAGCCTCCAGGAAGCGACGCAACTCATCATCATCGTGGCAAACGTTCATGGCTGCACCGGAAAGAACGTAGGAAGGACGAACGAGAACAGGATAGCCTACCTCGTCGATGAACTTCTGGACATCCTCCATTGATGTGAGGGCGCTCCACTTAGGCTGGTCGATACCCAACTTATCGAGCATGGCAGAGAACTTACCGCGGTTCTCGGCACGGTCGATGTTGACTGGAGATGTACCCAGAATTGGCACAGACTGGCGATGAAGCTTCATAGCCAGGTTGTTTGGAATCTGACCACCCACAGAAACAATCACACCACGTGGTGACTCCAGGTCGATGACATCGAGTACACGCTCGAATGAAAGCTCATCGAAGTAGAGACGGTCGCACATATCGTAGTCGGTAGATACGGTCTCCGGGTTGTAGTTGATCATGATTGACTTGTAACCCAACTTGCGGGCTGTATTGATGGCGTTTACTGAACACCAGTCGAACTCTACGGAAGAACCGATGCGGTAAGCACCCGAACCGAGAACGATGACAGACTTCTCGTTCTTGTAGTAGTTGATGTCATAACCCTCTACAGCGTATGTCATGTAGAGATAGTTGGTGAGGTCAGGATGCTCGCTTGCCACAGTAGGGATGCGCTTTACGGCAGGAAGAATGTTCAGCTTCTTGCGCAGGGCACGAACAGCCAGCACCTCCTTCTCCATGTTGGTATCTTTGGTCTTCAATACGAAGCGGCCAATCTGGAAGTCAGAGAAGCCCAATACCTTAGCCTCGCGTAATACCTCGGCAGGAATCTCCTCCAGAGTATTATATTCAGAAAGCTTGTGCTTGTAATCTACGATATTCTTCATGCGCTCGATGAACCAAGGATCAATCTTGGTCAACTCCTCGATGCGCTCGATGGTGTAACCTTCCTCCAAAGCCTGGGCGATGGCGAAGATACGGAGGTCGGTAGGGTTAGAAAGTTCCTCATCCAAGTTATTAAACTTGGTGTGGTCGTTGCCTACGAAACCGTGCATTCCCTGACCAATCATACGGAGACCCTTCTGGAGCATCTCCTCGAATGAACGGCCGATAGACATGATTTCGCCTACAGACTTCATGGAAGAACCAATCTTGCGGCTTACACCGGCAAATTTGGTAAGGTCCCAACGAGGAATCTTACAGATCATATAGTCGAGTGATGGAGCCACATAAGCTGAGTTAGGAGTACCCATCTCACCAATCTGGTCGAGTGTATAACCGAGGGCAATCTTGGCAGCAACGAAGGCGAGCGGATAACCGGTAGCCTTAGATGCGAGGGCAGAAGAACGGCTCAAGCGAGCATTGATCTCGATGATACGGTAGTCGTTGGTCTCAGCATTGAAAGCATACTGGATGTTGCACTCACCCACGATGTTGAGGTGACGGACGCACTTCACGGCGATGTCCTGCAACATCTTCACCTGCTCGTCGGTAAGAGAACAGGTTGGGGCCACCACGATAGATTCACCTGTGTGAATACCCAGTGGGTCGAAGTTTTCCATAGAGGCAACGGTGAAGCAACGGTCGTTAGCATCACGGATGCACTCGAACTCAATCTCCTTCCATCCCTTCAGGCTCTCCTCAACAAGCACCTGAGGTGCGAAAGTGAAGGCAGATTCAGCAATCTCCTTAAACTCCTCTTCGGTCTTGCAGACACCAGAACCGAGACCACCCAGCGCATAGGCAGAACGGATCATGATAGGGTAGCCGATGTTGCGTGCCGCAGCCACAGCCTCCTCCATGTTCTCGCAAGCGTGGCTTACTGGAACCTTGAGGTCAACCTTGTTAAGCTCCTTTACGAAGAGGTCGCGGTCTTCCGTGTTCATGATAGCCTCTACCGAAGTACCCAACACATCCACACCATACTCCTTGAGCACACCGTTGAGGTAAAGTTCTGTACCAACGTTCAAACCCGTCTGTCCACCCCAAGCCAGCATGATGCCGTCTGGGCGCTCCTTCTTGATAATTTCAGTTACAAAAAAAGGTGTCACCGGCAAGAAATAAACCTTGTCAGCAATACCTTCACTTGTCTGAATTGTAGCAACGTTTGGATTAATGAGGACGGAACTAATACCCTCCTCGCGCAAAGCCTTGAGAGCCTGCGAACCGGAATAGTCAAACTCACCTGCCTGGCCGATCTTCAAAGCACCGGAACCCAGAACGAGGACTTTCTTAAGCTGTTTCTTCATCATTAAATATAACTATAAGTTTGTTCTTTATATGTCTTGGTATTTATGTTTTTAGCAACTAAACTGCATTTGCGTTAGTTCACAAATGGTAGACACACTATTTCTAGATGCAAAGTTACGCTATTTATTTGATTATTCCAAATTTTCTGCAATTCTTTACAGTTAAATAACATCAAATCTCATAATTTCTTCCCTAAAATCTTTTATTATTACTATTTTTTTGTTACTTTTGCAGCGGCTTTTAGCCATGTATAAAAAGAATAAACAAATAGCAAACAAGATAAATATAACAACAATGAAAGTCGGATTATTCGTCCCTTGTTATGTGGATGCCCTTTACCCTGAAGCGGGTGTGGCTACATACAAGTTGCTTAAGCATTACGGACTAGACGTGGGTTATCCCGAAAAACAGACTTGCTGCGGCCAGCCAATGGCTAATGCCGGTTTTCAGGACAAGTCGGAGAAGGTCATAGAGACATTTGATGAGCTGTTCAAGGATTACGATTATATCGTAGCTCCTTCTGCCTCATGTGCTGCTTACGTAAAGGTGTATTATCCTAAAATCCTTGAGGGTAAGCACGAGTGTATTTCCTCAAAGAAAATCATGGATGTTGTGGAGTTCCTTCACGATGTGCTGAAGGTGGATCATGTGCCGGGCAAGTTCCCGCATGTGGTGAGTGTACACAACAGTTGCCACGGTGTGCGCGAACTGGGATTGTCATCTCCTTCTGAGCGCCACATCAAGCCTTTCAACAAAATCATTGACTTATTAAATATGGTGGAAGGTATTACCATCCACGAACCGGAGCGTAAGGATGAGTGCTGCGGATTCGGCGGTATGTTCTCTATTGAGGAACCTGCCGTTTCTACCCGTATGGGCGAGGACAAGATCAAGCGCCACATGGCTACAGGTGCTGAGTATGTAACGGGTCCGGATTCTTCCTGCCTGATGCACATGGCGGGAATCGCCAAGAAGGAGAAGATGCCGATCAAGTTTATTCATGTTGTTCAAATATTAGCTGCAGGACTATGAGTACAGAACATTCCAAGAGAGCTGCGAAGTTTACGCAGAATGTAGAGAAGACCACCTGGCACGATGCTACCTTCTGGTCTGTTCGTCAGAAAAGAGATAGAATGGCGCAGGGACTTCCTGAGTGGGAAGATCTCCGCGAGCATGCGTCTGAAATCAAGATGCACACGATTACCCATCTTGCCGATTATCTCGATATGTTTTCCAAGAATCTGGAGAGCCGCGGGGTAAAGGTTCACTGGGCAAAGGATGCGCAGGAATTCAATGAGATTGTGCTCGGTATTCTGAAAGACCATAACGTGAAGAAGATGGTGAAGTCGAAGTCGATGCTCACCGAGGAGTGCGAGATGAATCCTTATCTGGAGCAGCACGGCATTGACGTGGTAGAGACAGACCTGGGTGAGCGCATCATCCAGCTTCTGGGTCAGAAGCCTAGCCATATCGTGATGCCTGCCATCCACCTGAAGCGTGAGGAGGTAGGTAAGATGTTCGAGGAGAAGGGTATCTCCAAGGAAATCGGCAACTACGATCCTACTTACCTGACCCGCTGTGCCCGTCATCATCTCCGCGACCAGTTTATGGAAGCTGGAGCAGGTATGACCGGATGTAACTTCGGTGTGGCTGCTACCGGCGATTGCGTGGTTTGCACCAACGAGGGTAATGCGGATATGACTACTTCCATGCCTAAGCTCCATATCGTAGCGATGGGTATTGAGAAACTGGTTCCTGATTATAAGTCATTGGCTGTATTCCAGCGTCTGCTTTGCCGCTGCGGAACCGGTCAGCCTACCACCGCCTTCACTTCTCATTTCCGCCAGGCTCGTCCGGGTGCCGAGATGCATGTGGTGCTGGTGGATAATGGCAGAAGCGATATTCTCGCCGATAAGGACCACTGGCAGACTTTGAAATGTATGCGTTGCGGAGCCTGCATGAATACCTGTCCGGTTTATCGTCGTTCAGGCGGTTACAGTTACACCTATTTTATACCGGGTCCTATTGGTGTGAACCTGGGTATGCTGAAGAATCCTCAGAAGTACAGCGACAATGTTTCTGCCTGCACCTTGTGCTTGTCTTGCGACAATGTCTGTCCTTCCAAGGTAGGACCAGGTTCGCAGATTTACGTATGGCGCCAGAGTCTGGAGAAGTTGGGCAAGGCAGATCCTGTGAAGAAGGCGATGTCGAATGGTATGAAGTATCTCTTCGACCGTCCTGCGCTCTACACCACAGCCCTGAAGTTTGCTCCGCTTGTCAATCTGGTTCCTGAATGCTGTACGCACTTCAGCAATTGGAATGCCTGGGGCATCGGTCACGCCATGCCTGAGTTTGCCAAGAAGAGTTTTCATCAATTATGGAAGGAGGGAAAAGTAAAATGAAGAAAGAAGATTTCCTGAACAAGTTGCGCAAGAATACGCATGTTCAATTCGATATGCCTGCCGTAGATGTGAAGGGTATCCAGTATGAGGATACGCTGAAACAGTTTATTGAGATGACGGAATCGGTAGGTGGCCATGTGATAGAAGCGAAGGAGGGTGAGAGTCTGGATGAGCTGGTGAAGAAGGCTTATCCGGAAGCCAAGGTCTTTGCCTCTCATCTGCCAGAAATCACGATTGCCCAGAAGAATCCTGATACGGTGACTGAGGTTAATGACCTGAATGGTACTGATGTGGGTATTGTTCGTGGTGAAGTGGGGGTTGCCGAGAATGGCTGCGTCTGGATTCCTCAGACCATGAAGGAGAAAGCGGTGCTTTTCATCTCGGAATACCTTGTGATATTCCTCGAAAAAGAGAAGATTGTGAACAATATGCATGAGGCTTATGCCCGTATTGAGATGGATCCGAAGTACAATTTCGGTACTTTCATCAGTGGTCCTTCCAAGACTGCCGATATCGAGCAGGCTCTGGTTATGGGTGCGCAAGCTGCTCGTGGTGTGACAGTTATACTCTTGTAAAAGGCAGAAATCCCGAAACTCACTATCGTGTGAACTTCGGGATTTCTCTTTATACTGTCCATTCATAGGTGTCGTAAACCACGCCTCTTCCTCCGAAACCTTCTTTCTGGTAGATGAGGCTGGTGTTGAGCACCTTTCCTCCTTCTTCATTAGATGTTCCGAAATCGAAATAATCAAAATCCTTATACCTTATATTAATGAGATTCAGAAACAAAGCATCGAGTGCATGCGCCTTTTTTCCCTCTTCTGATGCGGAAATATACTGCGTGTGAACCACTTTTCTGCTGATGTACAGAACGGTTCCGCCTAGCATCTTGCCAGATTCTTCTCGGGCAACATACAGTTTGATATTGTCAGGGAAAGATGTTTTCAGTCTGCTCATCTCTTGCAAGGTATGAACAGGATGAGCCTGATAGGTGTTCATCAGGTTTTCGGTTAAAATGCTCCAAAACGTTTCGTAATCCTCACTTTCTTCAATGAAGATTCCTTTTCCCAGGGCTTTCCTTGCGCCCGATTTTCTGATATTATACCATTTCAGCGGATGCTTCAGGTCGATGACAGCCGCAATGTTTCTGGCGCAGATTTGCGCCCGGCATTCCTTGAAGAGAGCATAGAGGTCTTCTTCGGCTGGCAGTTGCTGGTAAATCCAGGGTATCGGTTTGTAGATGCACTTCCGGAAACCTGCCTGCTTCAGGTATGTGTTGATGGCAACGAAAACCTGACAGATATTTTCTGCTGAGGCGTGTCCGGTAGTGAGCAGTCCGGCATAGGTGAGTCCCTGATGAGAATAGAAAACATCTCCGTCCTCATTGGCAGGGAGTAAGGCATAGAGCTTGTTGTTGTGGAAAATCATGAGCGAATGGTCATGGAAACGGTCGCTGTGATAATCCATGTAGGAGCGGTTGAGAAGGAAGGTGGCGTTGCGTGCATGTTCTACATAGGCATTCCAGACTTCCTTGTCTGCATCGTTGTATTTTCTGATCTCAAACATGATTTTTAGCGTTATTGATTCTCGGTCTTTGAGAGATTAGGACTTTGGGATGAACTGATGAATCTAAGATATTCGTCATATTCGCGTATGTAGTCTTCTTCCTCAAACTTGTGGGAAGCCAGAACCAGACACAATGAGCCGGAAGAGAAATCATCCAGTGTTCGCCAGATATTGACATCTACGAACAGTCCCTCCCAAGGGTGGTTGAGATGATAGGTCTTCTTCTGTTCTCCATTATCCAGTGTTACCGAAAAGGAACCGCTGGCTGCTATGATGAATTCCTGGCATTCCTTGTGAGCATGGCCACCGCGACTTTCTCCGCCCGGAACATCATAGGTCCAGTAGGTACGGGCAATGGCAAAGGGAATATGCGTCTCTCCCTCTGCCACTGTCAGGTTGCCTCTAGGGTCGAATATCTTGGGTAATGTGATAATTCTTCCTAATTCTTTCATGTCTTATTTCTTCATGTATGGGTCGGTTCCCAATACAGTCTTTGCCAGACGCTTTGCCTTGTCGCGGAGCTGGTTGAGGTCATCGCCCTTCTCGCCGTAGCAGAGTACGACGCCCATGCGGCGGCCTACGTGAGCCTCTGGCTTGCCGAAGATACGGATGCGGGTATGGTCTTCCTTCAGCGCATCGAGCATATTGTAGTTTAATGGCTCGGTGCTTTCCTCTGGCGAGAGGATGACGGCAGAACAGCCGATGTGCTCCAGATGGATTCCGGCGATAGGCAAGCCCATCACGGCACGGAAGTGGAGCTCAAACTCGCTCAGGTTGGTGGTGTGACCAAGGGTTACCATACCTGTATCGTGTGGACGAGGACTCAACTCAGAGAAGATAACCTCGCCCTGCTTGCTCAGGAAGAACTCTACGCCCCAGAGACCGGCACCTGTCAATGCCTTGGTTACTTCGCCGGCAATGTGCTCAGCCTTCTTCAAAGCCTCTTCAGGAATCTGGAATGGCTGCCAACTCTCGCGGTAGTCGCCGCCCTTCTGTACGTGGCCGATAGGTGGACAGAAGAGGGTAGGACCGTCTTTCTGGGTGACGGTGAGCAGGGTGAACTCAGAATCGAAGTCGATAAATTCCTCGATGATTACTTCCTTCACGTCGCCACGACCTTCTTCCATTGCCTCCTTGTAAGCCTCCTTCAGTTCATCATCGTTGTGAACATAGCTCTGACCATGGCCGCTTGAACTCATCAGAGGTTTCACTACGCATGGGAAACCGATTTCATCGGCAGCGTTCTTAAACTCCTCGAAGGTCTTGGCATAGAAATACTTGGCGGTGCGCAGACCCAGTTCCTTGGCGGCAAGGTCGCGGATGGCACGGCGGTTCATGGTGTAGTTTACGGCACGGGCAGAAGGCACAACCTGGATGCCCTCCTTCTCGAAGTCGAAGAGTCGCTCGGTGCGGATAGCTTCAATCTCAGGCACGATGATGTCTGGGTGATGTTTCTCTACCACTGCGGTCAATGCGTCGCCATCGAGCATCGAGAACACTTCTCGCTCGTCGGCTACCTGCATGGCTGGTGCATTGTCATACTTGTCGCAAGCGATGACGTACTGTCCTGCTCGCTTTGCGGCGATGGTAAATTCTTTGCCCAGTTCGCCTGAGCCCAAAAGCATAATCTTCTTCATTTATATGATGTTTTATATTTTATGTCCCTAAAATAAATCACTAATCACTAATAATTAATCACTAAGTCCGAACTTCTTTCTGATAAATTCTGCGATAAACTTCTCTGTTTCTTCGATTCCCAGATGGCTGCTGTTGATGCAGAGGTCGTAGCTCTCGCTGTGTCCCCACTTCTTGCCTGTATAGTAATCGTAGTAAGAGGCGCGCTGCTCCTCGTGGCTTTCGATGAACTTGCGGGCGGAGGCTCTGTCGATGTCCTTTCGCTTGCACACTGCCTTAATGCGGTCGTCGATATTGGCGGTGATGAAGATATTAATCACATTCTTGTAATCACGCAGCACATAGTCGGCGGTTCTGCCCACGAACACGCAGTTGCCCTCATCGGCAGCCTTTCTGATAGCGTCGCTCTGGAACTTGTACAGACCTTCCTGCGAGAAGTCGTTGTGATAGAAATTGTTATCGCTCAGGAAGGGCAGATGGGTATGGAAGAGAGACTTGAAGAATCCCTTCTGCTCATCGTTCTGCTCGAAGAATTTCTCAGAGAATCCACTCTCCTTGGCGGCAAGATTCAGCAGCTCACGGTCGTAACATTTGCAACCGAAATCCTCCGCCAGCTTCTCGGCGATGATATGCCCGCCGCTACCTATCTGGCGACCTACGTTTATGATAATCTTATTCATAATCTTTAGTTTGTAGTTTATAATTTATAGCATGAACCGCCTATGGCAATCTTGCTAAACGGCTAAGCCCTATTAACTTTTAACTTTTAGCTGTTCTTGGTGTTGTCTTTTCAGCTTGTTCATGTACCACATCATTACGACTCCGGCGATGACTGCGGCAGCGAAGTCGGAGATAGGCATACTGTACCATACTCCATCAATGTTCCATATCATCGGCAGGAAAGCCAGGAGCGGCAGAAGGATGAGCAACTGTCTCGACAAGGAGAGGAAGATACTGATCTTCACCTTTCCGATGCACTGGAAGAAGTTGGTGATAACCATCTGGAACCCGATGACCGGGAAGCAGAACATCACTACTCTGATTGCCTTAATGCCCAAGTCTATCAGTTGCTTATCGGTTGTAAACAGTCGTGCGCAGTAGTAAGGCAGGAACATTGCTATCAGCCAGCCCGTTACCATGATGGCGGTGGCGGCAATGATGCTCAGGTTCAGTACGCGAATCAGTCGGTCCAGTTTCTGGGCTCCATAGTTGTATCCGGCTATAGGCTGCATTCCCTGATTTACGCCAAACACGAACATCACGAACACCATCGCAATACCATTGGCTATTCCGTAGGCTCCCACGGAGAGGTCGCCTCCGAACCGCACCAGCTGGTTGTTGATGAAGATGACGATGATGCAGGCGCACACGTTCATCAGAAAAGGCGAAATGCCGATGGCAAGGATATTATCCACGAGTTTCCTCTTCAGTTTGTAGATGCCTTTCTTGAAGTGGAGCAGCTCATTCTTGTTGCTGAAGAGCTTGATTTGCCACATCAGCGCCATCAACTGCGAAAGGATGGTGGCGATGGCGGCACCCTGTATTCCCCATTTGAAGACGAGGATGAAGAGCGCATCGAGTATCACGTTCATCATCACCGTAAAGATGGTGGCAAACATCGCCTGCTTGGGCTTGCTCGCTGCTCGGAGCAGGGCATTCATACCGAAATACATGTGGCTCACCACGTTGCCCAGCAGGATGATGACCATATACTCATGGGCATAGATGAGCGTCTGGTCGCTGGCTCCGAAGAATCTCAGGATAGGGTCGAGGAAGAGCAGACAGATGATGCTCAATCCGATACCGATGATGAGATTCAGAGAAATTGTGTTACCCAGAATGTTTTGCGCTGTGGCATAGTCTTTTTGTCCCAGCTTCACGCTGATGGCAGTAGATGCTCCTACGCCCACACCGGCTCCGAAAGCGGCGGTGAGGTTCATGAAGGGGAAGGTGATGGCGAGACCTGAGATGGCCATGGCTCCCACACCCTGACCGATGAATACTCGGTCAACGATGTTGTAGAGTGAGGCGGCGGTCATCGCAATCATCGCTGGTAAGGCATACTGAACGAGCAGCTTGCCCACCGGCTTCGTACCTAATTCTAATGTCGCTTGTTTATTTTCCATTTATATCTGTTTTTTCCTCATAGCCGCTCGCCCTGCTTTTTTCAGAATGCAATTGCAGCGGCTACTTGTCTGCAAAAGTACAAAAAATATCTGATACCTTATTATATATATGAGAAAAACTTGCATTTCATGATAAAAACTTCCCTTTTCCTTTGGTGTTTTCGTACAATTTCTGTACTTTTGCACTTCAGAATAAACAATTCAACTCATTAACAAATGCAATACAAAAATATTGCAGCAACAACAATAACAAACTGGACTACCGATATAATGATGAAAAAATATTTGATGCTTTATGCATTTTTAATGACCGCTCTTTCTTTGTTTGCTCGCGAAGACAGGGTTAGCAATTTTGAGCAACTGATGCGGTTGCCCCGCATCGCCGAAACCGATATGGTGTCGTATCCGGGAGGCAAGTGTATGATGTATCGTCTTTATCTCAGAGATAAAGACCTCAGTCACACTCCCTTCTCGGTAAGTCGCCCTGCAGATTTTCTCTCTCCCCGTTCCATAGAGCGCAGAAAGAGACAGAATCTGCCCATTGATGTTACCGATTTGCCTGTGGCTCCTGCTTATGAGCAGGCTGTAAGCGAGGCAGGCATCGAGATTGTGGGCAAAAGCAAGTGGAACAATACCCTGCTGGTCCGCATTCATAAGGAGAAGGAACTACGGAAACTGGATGAACTCGATTTCATCACCCGGAAGATGAAGGTCTTCTCTGCTCCCGATTCTGTCAGTCAGCGCGTCAGAAGTAGCGTTCGCAGGGGATTGAACGATTGGACTGGTGGAGTAGGCGAATATGGTGCTGCCGATGCGCAGATCCAGTCGCTCAACGGCAAGCGGCTGCATAGAACCGGACATTTGGGCAAAGAAATGATGATTGCTGTCTTCGACGGCGGATTCATGAATGTGGATAAGATTCCGGCGCTGCATAATATCAGATTGGCGGGCATTAGGGACTTTGTGGTTCCTCAATCCAAGAATATTTTCGCCGAGATGGAGCATGGAACGATGGTGCTTTCTACGATGGCTGCCAACGAACCCGAAAGATTCGTGGGGGTGGCACCTGAGGCTCAATATCTGCTGGTGCGCTGTGAAGATGAGCGCACAGAGAGTCTGGCAGAAGAGGATTACTGGGCTTTTGCGGCTGAATATGCTGATAGTTGCGGCGTGGATGTCATCAACTCTTCGTTAGGCTATCATGGCTTCGATGATGCGTCTACCAACCATCATTATTATGAGCAGGACGGTAATTCTACCCTCATCTCCCGCACCGCTTCGATGTGTGCTGACAAGGGAATCATCTGTGTCAATTCTGCAGGAAACGACGGAATGGGAAGCTGGAAGAAAATCAATTTCCCTGCCGATGCACGCAATATCCTTACCGTGGGCAGCGTAAACGAAATGGGCGAGAATGCGGCTTTCAGTGCCGTGGGACCTACTGCTGACGGCAGAATCAAGCCTGATGTGATGGCTTACGGAAGTCCTACCTGTGTGATTACGGGCCGTGGAAATATCATCAATGATAACGGAACGTCTTTCTCTTCTCCGCTCATTGCCGGAATGGTAGCGTGTCTCTGGCAGGCTTTGCCTCAGAAGACGGCTAAGCAGATTATGAAACTCGTGAGATTGGCTGGTAATAATCAGCATCATCCCGATAATGTATTCGGATATGGTGTGCCTGATTTCTGGAAGGCTTATCAGACGGGAAAAGCGATCAAGTAGTTAATAGTTGATAGTTTATAGTTAATAGGGCAAACTTGCTCTGCTAGCTATAAACTTTCAACTATAAACTGTAAACTTTAAACAGTAAACAGCATGGAACGACTTCGATTATCACTTTTTGAATTAAACTCCATGGTCCGTGAGGTCATTTCGATGTCCTTGCCCGACAGCTATTGGGTGGAAGCGGAACTCTCCGAGGCTCGCGAGGGCTACGGAGGGCACTGCTATCTGGAACTCATCGAGAAGGATGAGCGGTCTAATACGCCCATTGCCAAGGCGCATGCCTCCTGCTGGCGAAACCGATGGATGTTCATCAAACCGAATTTCGAGCGCATCACCGGACAGCGCATTCATGCCGGAATGAAAGTACTGCTCAAGGTACACGCGCAGTTTCATGAGAACTATGGCTTCTCCTGGATAGTAGATGATATTGACCCTAACTATACGATGGGCGATATGGCGCGCAAGCGGCTGGAAATCATCAATACGCTGAAAGCAGAGGGCGTATTCGAACTGCAGAAGGAGTTGGTGCTCCCGATGTTCTGCCAGCGCATCGCCGTCATTTCCAGCGCTACGGCAGCAGGTTATGGTGATTTCTGCAACCAGCTTGCCGATAACGATTATGGTCTGCAGTTTCAAACCCGCCTCTTTCCGGCTACGATGCAGGGCGAGGGGGTAGAGCAGAGTGTGATAGCTGCTCTCGACAGTATCAATGCCGAATGGGAACAGTTTGACTGCGTAGTCATCATCCGAGGCGGTGGCGCTACGAGCGATCTCTCTGGTTTCGACACCCTGGCGCTTGCCGAGAATGTGGCAAACTTCCCGCTGCCTATCATCACGGGAATAGGACATGAAAGAGACGAGAGTGTGCTGGATATGATTTCTTTCCAGCGTGTAAAGACACCGACAGCCGCTGCCGCCTTCCTCGTTAATCATCTTACTGAGGTTTATGCCCGTGTGGTGAACGCGCAAGAGGCTATCGTGCAGAATGTGAAGCACCGTCTGCAGGTGGAGAAGATGAGGCTCGACAGATTGAGCAACACGATTCCTGTCCAGTTTTCGCTGGTGAAGACGAAGCAGGGAGCCTATCTCGACCGCTTGATGAGCCGTTTAAGCACAAATGTCCAGTCGAAACTATCGGAAGCCCAGCGCCATTTCGAGATTCTTTCTCAGAATATTCTGCCGATATTGGAAAGGAAGATGCTCAACGAGAGTCATCGTCTGCAGCTTCTTTCCCAGCGCATCCAGGCACAAGACCCCGAATTGTTGCTGAAACGTGGCTACAGCATCACGCTGAAAGATGGCAAAAGTATCCGTTCTGCCTCGCAACTGAAGTCTGGCGACATCATCGAAACGAGGTTTGCCGAGGGCAGCGTGAAGGCAAAAGTTGAATAATAGTTTATAATTTATAGTTAATAGTTTATACCTATCTGGCTAAACGGCGAAGCCGCTATAAACTATTAACTCTTAACTAAAATAGGATTATGGAAAAAGAAGACATGAAATACGAACAAGCCGTAAGAGAGCTTGAAGAAATCGTAGAAAGAATGGAGAATGATGAACTCGATATTGATCAGCTCTCCGAGCAGTTGAAACGTGCCAAAACTTTGGTGAAACTCTGTAAAGACAAACTCACCAAGACTGATGAGGAAATCAAGAAACTCCTCAGCGAGGATTGATTTACGATAAGCAGAAACTTGTTGGAAATTGTAGAAGAAAGTTGAATTTTCGCACACGGATCTCACGGATTTTGGCTCCTTCGGAGTTTTGGCTGTGAGGCTTAGTGAGTACCGTCGCTTGCAACGAAGAAGATCCGTGTGCGACTTAAATACCATCCGTAAATATGATACTTAGGCATCGTAACCATGATACTTAGGCATCGTAACTATCTTGTTTACTGCCGGGGGGGGTAACTAGGGTGAGTAGGAAATCGCTTTTTCTGGGAGTCTATATATATACTATATCTTTCCTATAGTAAACGAACCTTTACATAAGGAAACTCTTAGAAAGTACTCTCCCCTTACTTACCCTACCCACCCGTAGAAGGGCAGGTCGGGGGCGGTATCCTGCTGCGAATAGTCATCCTCTGCTCTTGGCGATGAAGTCGGTGAAGGGTGAACCCCGATGCCAACCTTTGGCGTTAATAATGTGTTAAAAACACCCCATAACCCATTATAATAGAGATTCTTATATTTCTAGCATGCGCTGTATATACAAAGTTCTTTTTACTAGGGTTCACCCCAGAGCCGAAAAGGTGAATGCTTGGGGCAAGTGTTCACCCCGCTGTTCACCATTTGGTAACTATCGGCAAAGATACGACAAAAGGCTTCCTGTTTTATTTCAAGCAATGTTCGTTCATTGGCATTGGGGTTGTTGCATTATCCACTTCCTGTAAGAGGGTGTGTCATAAGTCTGGATAATAGTTGGTGTATAACAGTTGACTACCGCATGCACAACAGGTGTTGTGCATGCGCATATCAGCTGTTATGCAAGCGCACAACAGCTGTTGTGCGACCGAAGATACTGACTGTCTCAACAACATATCCTATCTCTTCCAACAACTTATTCTGTCTCTTCCAACAACATATCCTATCTCTTCAAGCAACATATTCTATCTCTTTCAACAAATAGAAGAGGGTGAATCATAAACTTATGACACATCCTCTTTCAATTTGACTTGAATAGAACGCAAACCAGCGTTTTACATGGTAAAGGTCTTGAAAATCCCTCACTCTGAGGAATTTCCGAACGCATATCAAGGCTAAGCCTATCTACAACCTTTGCACCCCACTTGTCTTGTTTCTGCTTCTCGCAAATGTCCTCGCCCAAACTCCAGTAGAATTTGAGCATTTCCGTATTCACTTTGACAGCAGCTTTTAGTTGTGCCATGCGGAAACGTTTCTTTAGGTCAGACAATCACTTCACATAGTTCTTGTCTGCCATGAAGGAGTCGCTATTCACGAACTGCGGTATATTATCTTTATTTTTCATATCATTACCTTTTTTGAAATCCTTAGTTTCCTTTATATCTGAAAGTGTTGCTTCAATGTCTTCTATTGTAGGCAACTGGCTCTGTATGTTTTCAGGCATGAGCTTAGACATCCTTCTTGTAATTGTGCAACAAGTTATTGCACATTTGCTTCGTCTAATTTGGCAACAGCTTGTTGTCGAATTGTAAGTTGCTCATTATAAAACTGATACCATTGTCTGATATACTTCAAGTTTCTGTATGAAAGCCCTTTCATATCTGGGAACTCTGCCACAACTTGTGGAAAGTTTACTCTAACAATCCCAACTCTTTCAGATAGCCCTCAATCTCCTTGTCAAGGTCAGCACGTTTGGCCTCCAGGTCCTTGATTGCCACGTAGTTTGTTTGCAACTTCTCAAAGTTTGTCAAGAAATTTCTGTTGTAATTCTTCGCTCATATCGTTATTTCTTTTTTATATTCAATGATTCACTGACATTGATATATTTTTCGTCTTTATCTGTTATATACTGATGGCTGTACTTTCCTTTTCCCTCATTTAGGATTATTACACCATTCCAAAAGGATGTCGGACTTATGGCATAGCTTGGGTCTAAACAGAATATTTTCTTGACACCGTCTTTTTGTTCTTCATACCCAATAGCAAGTACAGCATGAGCGCCACCTTTAAAAGACAGAGCGGTAATCAAAGGCGTGTCGCTATCTATTGCAGTCCTAAGTTCTTCTACAAAAGAAGTTTGGTCTGATAAAGATGCTGTATATTGAAGAGGCGAAGATGTAACCTCTTTAGCAAAAGAATGGGATAGCTTTTCTTTTATTTCGGAAAAATAAAATCCATCACGGCACAGTCCTTCTGTCACAAAGAACTCTTTGAAAAGTCTCCCTTTTGCGGTATTTCCCTTAAATGTTGTTTTCAAGTTGACAACTTGATTACGAGTAAGAACCTTTAGTATGAGCAGGTTCATCATCATGGAATATACGGCACAAGCCCCATCCATTTCTCCTTGTTGTAAATGGACAGGTTGCCACTTGCGGTTAAATACGCTAACACCCGAAGCCGTTATATCTAAATCTTTAATAATCTTAATCATTGTCACTTTGTTATTCCCAACTGCCAAGACTCTCGGTAGATATAGACCTTGACTTTACTGTGGATTGCGACCGAGAATCCATGCTCTCCATTCGCCAAGAAGTGAATAACGAGATTCTACGCTATATGGAGTCGGATGGTTCTCGAATCTGGTGCTGTGCTCGTCATCAATGATGCTTTTCTCTTATTCTTCTGCCAGTTCTTTCATCGCATCGTTTAATGTGTTGAAAAGAACGTTGATGTTTTCTTCTTCATTCTTGCATGCCTCCTTGAAGAGGGCAACAGGATCTTCGGTGCTGCTCTTGAGTGGAGTCTCGTTGAGCAGGATGTTGACATTGTTCAGCAACATGCCGTGAAGGGTAGGCATGTGGAGCTGGTGTTGTTCGCCCTCCTTGCTGCCACACTTCAAGCCTGCGGCGTATGCCTTCACGATGATGCGGACCAGGAGATGGATTGCCATCGGCTCGTCGGCGAGACTGATGAGAATGCCGTGGGTATAATCGCGTACATGCTCTTCAAGAGTGGTAAACTTGCCTTGCAGAAGCCAGGTGAAGTTGCGCTTGTATTCTGATTCCATCGCTTTGTACAACTGGTTCGATTTGCAGGCTATGCGCAGGTAGTCGAGCATGGTTGGCTCAAAGGTCGGGTCAGCCTGTTTCATGCTGTCAAAGTTCTTCTTCATGCGCTCGTTGGCTTCCTCGGCAGTCTTGTAGTTGAGGCGTACGAGGGTAGAGAACATGATGTCGAAGAAGTATTGGTTTACCTCGCCATAGTGCTCCAGCATCATCTGCTTGATCTGTTTCGGGTCGTTCTTCTTGCTGAAGTCATTGCCTTCGATGGTAGCATCGATGATGCCACGTGCGTAAGCTTCGAAGAAACCTCTTACAAATGCAGCTACTGCCTGATAACTGTTGATTCTTTTGCTCATTTCTTGTCTGTGTTTATTGGTCTGTTCCTGTTTGGGAATAACAGCTTCTTATTCAAAAGTCTTAAATTCATACCCCTGTTCCATGAGCCATTCTATGGCCTGAGGGAGCGCTGTCTTCAGCTTTTCAATGCTCTTCAGCGAGTCGTGGAAGGTGATGATGCTGCCATTGCGGGCATATCGCTTCACATTGTTCACCACATCTTCTGCCGTCATCCATTTGGAATAGTCGCGCGTCACCACGTCCCACATGATGACCTTGTAAGTGCGGTGCAGCCACCAATACTCACTTGGTCGCATCCAGCCGTGAGGTGGACGGAAAAGATGGGCATGGATGATATCGTTCGCCTTATTGGTGTTGAGCACGTAGGAGATGACGCGGTGCTTGAAGGCACCGATATGATTGAATGTATGGTTGCCAACCTGATGACCCTCTGCCACAATCTGGTTGTAGAGGTCATGATGGCGCAATACATTCTCGCCTACCATAAAGAAAGTAGCCTTGATATTGTACTTTCTCAGGGTCTCTAAGATGAATGGAGTTGACTCTGGAATCGGACCGTCATCAAATGTAAGATAGACAGAATGGTCTTTCTTGTCCATTCTCCAGATGGCCTTTGGATATAACCATCTGAGCCATTTGGCTGGTTGCTCTATGAACATGGATAAAACAGGTTTATATGAATAATGAAAAGTTTGGTGTCGTGTTTCGCGACACCAAACTTTTTTCTATTTTTTACTGATTGCCTTCCGGCATTCTGCCACCTCTGCCATGATAGAGACGGTAGAGGTTGTTGAGCTGCTTCTCATACTTCTGCTCCAACTGTGGACTCACCATTCCGGCAGCCTCGCAGATGCTCTGCATAATCATAATCTGACGGATGCAGTCGTGCTCTGCCTGGAGGAAACGGTCGTTTGGCAGCGAGAGATAGTAGTTGAGATATTGTGAAGCATTCTTCCATACCGCTTCTATATATTCCTTGCCCTTGGCTTTCTGACCGGTCATCAGCCAGCCGCGAGCCATATCCAAGCCACCGCTCATGTAGTCGAGCGTAACATTGTAGGCAGGAATCTCGGTATCAGCCTTCTTCAGGATGTTGATAGCCTTCTGCTTCTTGCCTTCGGCGATGAGCTGGAGGGCTGTCTGGGCGAGCAGGCGACGGTGGGTATAACACATACGCATGGTTGTCTCGTCGATGTAGAGTCCCTTCTGCTTCAGGTTGCCGAACTTGAATCGGGTCATGATGTTGTGATAAGCCTTCTCTGTATCGAAGTTCTTGGCACCTGGCTTGTTGGTGGTGAACGGAGTGATACGGTTCACAAGTCCCTCCTGTACGAAGTTGTCACCGAGGTTCATATAGTTCTCTTCGCCTACGGTGAGTGCTACGTAGAGCGGACGGGTCCAGTTGCACTGTGCCAGCATTTCGAGCATCATGAGGTCGTTCTTGTAGAGTGCGCTCTTGCCGGCAAGAGAGATGACCATCTTATCTGGAATAGAATCTGATGCCATCATCATGCCGCTCTTCTTTACAGCCTCCTTGTCGATGGTGACATAGAGGGTATCCGTAGGGATGAAGTGCATGTCAGGGTTCTTGCTGCGTACCCAGTTCTTCAGGATGTTCTTGAGCTCGAACGGTTCGTCACCAAACTGCTTCTTGGCATTCTCTGGATCCTGCTTGTAGAAGTCGAGAATCTGCTTCTTTGCCTCAGGTTCAACAGATACATATTCGTTGGTACCTGAACAGAAGTCGAGACGTGGCCAGGTGATTGGCACAGATGGTGAGTTGTATGCAGGACGCATCATCTGGTCGATATACCAGTCGGTCTGCAAGTAGCTCAGGTTACATACGCGGGCATCTGTTCCAACGCCTTCTACCTCCTGGTTGTACCAGAGTGGGAAGGTATCGTTATCACCATTAGTAAAGATGATAGGGTTGCCCTTCTCCTGGAGTGACATCAGGTAGTTCTGACCGAAGTCACGGCAGGTGTAACGGTTTGAGCGGTCGTGATCATCCCAGGTCTGTGATGCCATCTGGATAGGTACGAGAAGTGTGATGACTGCTACGATGGCTGTTACAGCAGTACCGCTGAGCTTCATCTTGCGCTTCAGAATGTCGATGATGGCGAGTACGCCGAGACCGCACCAGATAGCGTATGCATAGAATGAACCGGCGTAAGCATAGTCACGCTCACGTGGCTGCATAGGTGTCTGATTCAGGTAGATGACGATGGCAAGACCTGTCATGAAGAACAGGAAGAATACAATCCAGAACTGCTGGATTCCGATAGGGAGGAGCACTTCCTCTTCCTTGCCGTTCTTCATTACCTTCTTCTTGCGGGTATACCAAGCCTGCCAGAAAAGTCCGATGAGACCGAGAATCAGCGGCATGCAATAGAATACATTGTGTCCCTTGTTCTCCTTCAGGTCGTCTGGCAATTTGCTCTGGTCGCCATAGAGTGAATCATCAATGAATGAGAAACCGGTAATCCAGTTGCCGTGCTCTGGCTCACCATTGCCCTGGATGTCGTTCTGACGGCCGGCAAAGTTCCACATGAAGTAGCGCCAGTACATGAAGTTGCACTGGTAAGAGAGGAAGAAGCGGATGTTGTCAAACTGTGACGGCATCTTCACCATGATACTTTCTCCGCAGCGGTCGTAAGGAATCTCTGTGCCTTCTATACCGCCCATCCAGTCTTCGTATGCCTGGGCATGATCCGAACTGTACATACGAGGGAAGAGCATGTTCTGGGCATAGATATACTTATTCTTGTGACTTACTACGAAGTAAGAGTCCTTCTCATCAGCCGAAGCTTTCTCCTTGCGCTGGTAAACCGGTGCACCTTCTTTCATGACAGGCTTGCACATGTTGCCGTCTACTTCGAGGGCTACCTGTGATGTATAAGCCTGGCCATAGAACAGAGGGCGGTCGCCATACTGGTCGCGGCTCAGATAACTTCCCAGGGTAAAGATGTCCTCAGGAGAGTTCTGGTCCATAGGAGGGTTGGCAGAAGAACGGATCACGATGAGTGCGTAGCTGGAATAACCAATCATCAGCATCAGCATGCAGAGCAAGGCTGTATTCTTGACGCGTGCTGAGATGAGCGGCAGGAGCTGCATCTTCTTCTTGGCGATGCCTGTAGATTCGTCAACGCCTGTTACTACCTCCTGCTTGCGCTTGTAGCCGAGTACGAACCAGAGAATAACCAGCACGATGATGCCGGTAATGGCAGCAGTCCAGCCATATCCGTAGAATGGGATGCCGAGCATGCCGAAGCCGAGAACGAAGGCGATATTCTGCTTCTTCTCGTTCTTCTCAGAAGCATGGCAGGTTTCGTAGATACCCCAGATAACTGAGGCTACGAGACAGATGATGTATACGATTTCACCGGTATTGAACGGACAGCCGAGAGTGTTGACAAAGAACAGTTCGAACCAGCCGCCTACGGTGATGATACCTGGAACCACACCATACAGTACGGCTACCACTACGAGGAATGAAAGGAACAGCGCCAGGAGCGAGCCCTTGAGGTTGGCATGTGGCACCTTCTTGTAGTAATAAACCAATACGATGGCTGGGATACAGAGCAGGTTGAGCAGGTGGACACCGATACTCAAACCGGTCATATAGGCGATGAGCACAAGCCAACGATCGCTATGAGGCTCGTCAGCATGGTCTTCCCACTTCAGGATGAGCCAGAATACCACAGCGGTAAAGGCAGAAGAGAACGCATAAACCTCACCCTCGACAGCTGAGAACCAGAAGGTATCGCTGAAGGTGTAGATGAGTGCGCCCACCATACCGGATGCCTCGATGGCAATCAGCTTGCTGGTAGTCAGTTCTTTCCAGTCGCTGATGACGAGTCGGCGAGCCAGGTGGGTGATGGTCCAGAAGAGGAACATGATACAGACGGCGCTCAGCAGGGCGCTCATCGTATTTACCATCTTGGCTACCTGGGTAGTGTCGCTGGCGAAATGTGTGAAGAAATTGCCTAAAAGCATGAAGAATGGTGCCCCAGGTGGGTGACCGATCTCCTGCTTGTAAGCAGTCGTAATAAACTCAGGACAGTCCCAGAAGCTGGCTGTCGGTTCAATTGTGGAACAATAAGTGAACGCCGCAATGATGAATGCGACCCATCCGAAGATATTGTCCACTAATCTGTACTGTTTCATTATTGTTTAAACTTTAATGTATTATATTTCTTTCTGAATGCTTTCTCTGTGCCTTTCAAAAAGGCACATTCCAATTGCAAAGATAATAAAAAGATGAGATAATATGGATTTTTGCACCTGTTTTTTAGGCATTATTATATAATAAGCCTATACATTTAAGAAATGCTCTTCCAGTTTCTCTCTCGGCATATCTGCCGTATCGTGGTAGTGGAGATGATGATTTACGCAGGCGATGTGCTTTACGTTATTGAGCACTTCGGCTACATCATGGCTTACGATGATAATGGCGCACTCCCGGTTGATCTGTTCCAGCATCTCGTACATCTGCTTCTGGAAACGGCGGTCGATGTAGGTGTTGGGCTCATCCAGTATCACTACATCGGGTTTCGAAACAATGGCGCGGGCGAGGAGTACTCGCTGCAGTTGTCCGCCGCTCAAGGCTGCGATATGGCGGTCTTTCAACTCCGTGAGCTGCATCTGTTCCAGACAGTCGAGTACCTGCTGGTGCTGTGCCTGGGTGTATCTGGAAAAGAGGCTCTTGGTCTTGCTGAGGCCAGAGAGTACCACTTCATAGACGGAGATAGGAAACTGTTTGTCGAGATGATTGTATTGGGGCAGATATCCCATGCTGATTTCCCTTACTTCCTCTCCGTCTTTATAAAAGCGGATGCTGCCGTCTGTGGGTTTCATCAGTCCCAGAATAAGGCGCATGAGGGTTGTCTTGCCACCACCGTTGGGACCGATGATGCCAAGATAATCGTCTTTGTAGACGGTGAGGTTGATATCGTGGAGCACCTCCTTGCCTTCATAGCCTGCAGAAAGATACTCGATTTTTATGATTGGAGTCATATTATTGTAGTTTTTACTTCCCAACAACGATTTTCTTGCCTTGTACCGCTGCTGCCGCTTCCTGCATCGCCCAGTTCCAGTCGCCCTGCAATGGATTGATATCCATTGGCTTGGTGTGGCTCTCGTTGATGAAGGTTGTGGTGTTGCGGTTGGCAAATTCTGCTTGAATCAGGCAGAACTTGATCTTTTCTTTTCTGGCTCTCTCGATGAGGCTCTTCAGCTGGGCGGCACTCGGCTCCCTGCCTTCTTCCTCTATGGCAAGCTGCTCCAGCTGGTAATCACGGGCAAAGTAGGTGAGGATAGGGTGATAGATCACAAACTTGCGTACCATCTCCGGATTATCCTTGAAACCCTCTCTGATGGTGCTGTCTCGCTTGTCGATGATCTTCAGCAGCGACAGATAGTTCTTCTCAAAGAATGCCTTGTTCTTCGGCTCCAGATTGCAGAGTGCCTTGAAGATGTTGCTGGAGATGATGCGGGCGTTTTTGCAACTCATCCATACATGCGGGTCGGTATTGCCGCCTGGTGTCTTGGCAGGCGTGATGCCTGTGGAGGTATCTATCACCTTCATGTCAGGAGCGTTGTCCTGCAGCTTCTTCATCCAGGTCTGTTCGAAACCGATGCTTCCCACTTTCAGATAGAGGGCACTCCTGGAGAGTTCCATCATCTGCTGGGCATAAGGCTCGTAAGTTTCAGGATTGTTGCCGTTGGATACCATCACGTTGACATCCACCTTATCTCCGGCAATCTTATCAACGAAAAACTTGTAGGGAGGGATAGTTACGGTAACAGCAGGTTTGCCATCGCTGTTGGCGACAGATTCCTTTCCGTTACTTTCTGCGGTGTGGCCTTTCTGCTGGCTGCCTTTACAGCCCGCGAAAGCCACGCATAATATAATAAGGTATAAATACTTTCTCATAAGCAGTCAATCTATATGAATCAATTCTTTGTTTTCTTTGCAGCTTGTTTAAAAGATGAAACTGAGTCCGTAAACCAGCAGTACATATCTCAACACCTTTCCGATGGTGATGCTGATGACAGAAATAACGATGTTGGCTCTCGTCAGTCCCAAAACGATGGTGATGGCACTGCCCAACAGGGGCAGGAAGGCAAAGAATCCCATCCAGGCTCCTCTGTCGGCCATGAAATGCTGAGCCTTGTCAAGACTCTCTTTCTTTACATGCAGATATTTCTCTATCCATTCCAGCTTGCCCATCCGTCCTACGCCATAGTTGAACATAGAACCGAGCACATTGCCGATGCTTCCATACAGTACGAGCTGGATAGGTTCCAGTCCGGCAGCCTGTAAGCCCGACATGACCACCTCGCTGCTGAAGGGAAAGAAACTGCCGGCAAGGAAGGCTGATACCAGCATGCCCCAGTAGCCCCAGCTCATTAAGAAATCTATAATCCAACTCATAGTAATATGCTCTCTGGTACGAGTATGTTGTAAGCCATGATAAGTACCAGCATGATGAGCAGCAGGATGAAGGATATGTTGGTAAACTTACCTCTGGTGAATGTGATGAAATGGGCGATAAGCGGTGCTGTATTCACAATCAGGATGCCGCCCAGTTCCTGTATATATTGAGGCTGGAGGACGATGAAGATGATGCAGGCAACCGATATCATGATAAACGTTTCGTAGATCATGCGGGTTCGTATCTTATCGCCGTAGCTGGTGCGTATGAAGTGGATGGAACCGATGATGGTGAGCAGGATAACGAAACTCAGGTCCAGTACCTGATGGTCGGTAACCTGCGAATAATCAAAGAGTTCGCTGTAGTTGATGAATTCGCAGAAATGGTCAGCCAGCCCCTGTATGTTGTCGGTATAGAAGAAATAACCGGCTGCAAACCAATAGGGCACGATGAGACCTACTAGTGTTGCAAAGAATGTCTTTACGCTAAACGAGAGGGTAAACACCATCATCATAATCCACAGGATAGGCATGAAATAGCCTATCTGCACGAAAACCATCGATGCCAGACCGATGCAGGCAAAGGCGTAGAAAGTCCAGCCTGTTGAGCGTTTATCCTGATAGCAATTCCAGATAATGAGATAAAAGGCGATGAAACACATCGTCACAATACTGCTTTTTAAAGAGGGGTGGGAGAGTCCTGTCATCGTCAGTAATGCCAGAAAACTGCAGGATACCATTCGGCTGTAGGTACGCATCAGGGCATTACGGTTGTTCAGTTCCACCATCAGCAGGGTAGACATGGCTGTAAAAGCAAATTCTATCCAGATATTGGATACCAATAAACCTACTGCAACCCAAACCAGTGTGGCAAGGGTTGCAGTAATAGGTAAAGAGTAGCGGCTAGCCGCTACTTTATTTTGAAAAGTTTTCTTTCTTAACATCTAATTCAACATTAAAAAACTAAAGGTCCTGTCCGATATCAGAACGGAAGTACTTGTCGGTGAACTGGATCTTCTGTGCCTCAGCAAAGCTCTTCTTCAAGGCTTCTTCCTTGTCCTTGCCGTAGCTGCTTACGCAGATGACACGACCACCGTTGGTTACTACCTGACCATCCTTCATGGCTGTACCGGAGTGGAATACTACTGAACCTTCTACATCGTCGATGCCCTGGATAGGATAACCCTTCTTGTAAGCCTCAGGATAACCGCCGCTTACGAGCATCACGCAGACTGCAGCACGCTCGTCAAACTCGATGCTGCGCTTGTCCAAATCGCCTGCTGCTACACCTTCGAAGAGATCCACGATGTCGCTCTTCAGACGGAGCATCACGCTCTCAGTCTCTGGATCACCCATACGGCAGTTGTACTCGATGACCATAGGCTCGCCTTCAACGTTGATCAGACCGAAGAAGATGAATCCCTTATAGTCGATGTTCTCCTCAGCAAGTCCCTCTACAGTAGGACGGATGATGCGCTCGTCAACCTTCTGCATCCACTCCTTGGTAGCGAATGGTACAGGGGTAACGCTACCCATACCGCCGGTGTTCAGACCGGTATCGTGCTCGCCGATGCGCTTGTAATCCTTAGCTTCAGGCAGAATCTTGTAGTTCTTGCCGTCGGTCAATACGAATACAGAGCACTCAATGCCGCTGAGGAATTCCTCGATGACTACGCGTGCAGAAGCGTTGCCGAACATACCGCCGAGCATCTCCTTGAACTCTTTCTTAGCCTCTTCCAGGGTAGGGAGGATGAGAACGCCCTTACCGGCGCACAAACCGTCAGCCTTCAATACATAAGGAGCCTTCAGTGTCTCCAGGAATTTCAAGCCTTCCTCTACGTGCTCGCCGTCGAAAGTCTCATACTGGGCAGTAGGGATGTTGTGGCGCTTCATGAACTTCTTGGCGAAGTCCTTGCTGCCTTCCAATACGGCGCCAGCCTTTGATGGACCGATGACAGGGATGTTCTGGGTGCGAGGATCGTTCTTGAAGTCATCGTAAACACCCTTTACCAATGGGTCTTCCGGACCAACTACCACCATATCAACGCCATTTTCTACTGTGAAGTTCTTGAGCGCCTCAAAGTCGTCTGCCTTGATATCTACGTTCTCGCCGACATTCTGTGTACCGGCATTACCAGGAGCGATGAAGAGTTTCTCACACTTCTCGCTCTGAGCGATTTTCCATGCTAAGGCGTGCTCGCGGCCACCGCCTCCTAACAATAAAATTTTCATTTGCTGTAAGTTATTGTTTGTTATTTGATGTAGAAGTAAACTCCCCTTTTTCGGGGGATGTTTACTCCTAGATATTTACTTGAGATAATCGAAGAAATAATTGCTGATGCGCTCATGCAGATGAGTGCTCTGATGACCTCTCATGTTGTGAGGCTCGCCAGGATAGACGAAGAAGTCTGGCTGGGTGCCTGCTGCGATGCAAGCCTTGAGGAAGGTGAGGCAGTGCTGTGGCACTACGGTCACATCGTTCAAGCCCTGGATAATCTGCAGCTTGCCCTTCAGGTTCTTTGCCTGATAGAGCAGAGAGGTCTTCCTGTAACCCTCTGGGTTGGTCTGTGGGGTGTCCATATAGCGCTCGCCATACATCACCTCGTACCAGTGCCAGTCGATTACCGGACCGCCTGCTACGCCTACCTTGAACACATCAGGGTGGTTGGTCATCAGTGAGATGGTCATGAATCCGCCGAAGCTCCAGCCGTGAACGCCAATCTTGTCAGCATCTACGTAAGGAAGCGTCTTCAGATATTCCACGCCCTTCATTTGGTCTTGCATCTCAATCTGTCCGAGTTGGCGGAAGGTAGCCTGCTCGAAAGCCTTGCCACGGTTCTCGCTTCCACGGTTGTCGAGGATGAAGAGCAGATACCCCTTTTCTGCCATGTAGGTTTCCCAACCACGGCTAGAGTAGTTCCAGCGGGCATCTACGTTGTGGGCATGAGGTCCACCATATACATATATAATGGTAGGATACTTCTTGTTTGGATCGAAGTTTACCGGTTTCACCATTCTCCAGTAGAGGTCTGTTTCGCCATCGGCAGCCTTGATGGTACCGCAGCTGTACTCAGGCACATTGTAGCCCTTCCAAGGGTTCTCGGCAGTGAAGTAAGCGGTGCGCTTGCCGGTCTCGGTATTCACGAGGGCAATCTTGCGAGGCACGGTAGGAGTAGAGTAGTTGTCGAAGACATACTGTCCGTTCTCGCTCAAAGTGGCGCTGTGCCATCCCTTGCCGCAATCATCTACCAGCGTACGCTTGCCGTTTTTTGTGTCTACGGCAAAGATGTTTCTCTGGATAGGCGATTTCTCGTTGGATGCGATGATGATACTCTTGCGCTTGGTGTTGAAGCCGAGTACTTCCATCACTTCCCATTTGCCGGAAGTCAACTGCTTGATTTCGAGCGATTCTGTGTTGCTTGCCATGCGGCTTCCGTGCTTGCCCAGGGTGCAGAGGTAGAGGTGGTTGTAGCCATCCTTGCGGCTCTGCATGATAAAGCTGTTGCTGTCCCAAGGCAGGAACTGGATAGGGTGGCAAGGCTCCACGTATTTCTCGTCGGTTTCGCGATAGAGTTCGCCTGTCTTCTCGCCGGTTTCTGCATTGTAGGCAGTCAGACGGCAGTCGTTCTGGTCGCGGTTCAGTTCGAACATATAGATGGTCTTGCTGTCCGGACTCCATGCGATGTTGGTGAAGTAGCGGTCGGTTGGATCGCCAGCCTTCAGATAGACGGTCTTGCCGGTCATGCAGTCGAACACGCCTACGGTTACCTTGTGTGATGTCTCGCCTGTCATCGGATACTTGTCTGGTGCAGGAGTAGCAATGCAACTCTGTGTTTCAGGATGATTGAAACCGATTTCCGGGATGTCGACCTGCGGATAGTCGGTTACCATACTCTGGTCCATGCGATAGAAGGCGAGCAGTTCGCCGTTCGGACTCCAGAAGGTTCCCTTGCTGATACCGAACTCATCGCGGTGAACACTCTGTCCATAAACAATTTCGCGGCTTCCGTCCTTTGAGAGCTGGAAATCGTGAGATTTCTTCTCTTTTGTCAGGGCGTTGCTGGTTACATCGAAGATACGCACATAGAGGTTGCTGCCCTTCAGATAGGCGAAGGCGTTCTGCTGGGCATTAGCCTCCAGGAGGTTCTCGCCGTCAGCAAAATCCATCTCGCTCAGCAGCTTATGCTTCTTGAAGTCTACGGTATAAGTCTTGCTGCCGTTGCTTACCATCACGATGCTCTTGCCTGCAAAAGGGAATATAGCATTGTAGAGGGCTCTTACCTTGATGTCTTTGGTAGGAGCAATCCACTGGTTGATGTCATTGATGCCGAAGAGTTTGGTCTCCTTGCCTGTCGTCTTGTTGACGAGATAGCAAGCATCCACATCCTGGCGAACGAGTTCATTGCCCCACCAGGTGCACCAGCGGTTCTTAGCTACCATGTTACGATAGTTGTTGCCGCCGAAGTTCAGGTCTTCCAATGTAAAGGTTTTCTCGCCTTTCTGAGCAGGAACCACGCCCTGAGCCTGTAAGTCGGTTGCATTCATAGCCATCATAATCATAGCAGCAAAAGATAATTTATAAATTGAATTCTTCAGATTCATTATTTTCTTTACTTTACTTTATCGGGTTTACCACCCATGCGTCGTGAAACACGACGTATGGGTCGATATGTCTTTAATCCTCGTCGTCGAAGTCAACGCTGAAGTTCTTCTTGCCTCCGCGCTTGCCTCCGAAATCACGGCCACCACGTTTGTCGCCCTTGAAGCCACCACGCTTGTCGCCTTTCTCGAAACGCTTTCCGTCGCGCTTGCTACCGAAGTCACGGCCACCCTTGCGGTCGCTCTTGAAGCTGCGGCTGCCACGCTTGTCATCGTCGTCATCATTGCGTCGACCGCCACCGATACGTGAACGGCCGCCCTTATGGAACTCAGCACGCTTCTTCTCGAAGTCTTCCAGACGGTGAGTATGGAACTTGAAAGAACGGATATCGTCCTCCTCGTTTTCAGTCTCCTCGCTTACACGCTTCTTGAATTCACGCTCCTTCTTGAAACGGTGCTTCTGAGCCATCTCGCTCTTCTCGCGCTCAGTCTTCACAATACCGCCTTCAGAACGGAAGTCCTTCATCTTGCCGTCGAACATTACATACTTGCGGAATTCGCACTCCAAGCTTCCGTTGAATACAGGAATCTTGATAGATGGTTTCAGACCAATCTGCTCGAAGCACTCCTCGCGGTAGCTCAATACCCAAGCCTCGTTGCCGGCAAAAGCCTTCTTGAAGCGCTCACCTATCATCTTGTAGGTGTTCAGGAGGTTAGGGGTAGAGATGCGCTCACCGTATGGAGGGTTCATCACGATGATGCTCTTCTCGGCTGGCTGGGTGAAGTCCTTGAAATCAGCCTGTGAGATGGTGATGTCCTTGCTGAGACCGGCAGCACGAACGTTGAGATTAGCTGTATTGACAGCCTTCATGTCAACATCGTAACCATAGATATGGTGCTCGAACTCGCGCTCCTGAGAGTCGTCGTTATAAATCGTATCGAAGAGATCCTGGTCGAAATCGTTCCACTTCTCGAAGGCAAACTCCTTGCGGAATACACCTGGAGAGATGTTTCGGGAGATGAGGGCAGCTTCGATGGCGATGGTACCTGAACCACACATCGGGTCGATGAAATCGCATTCGCCCTTCCAGCCGGTCATCAGAATCATACCTGCAGCGAGAACCTCGTTCAGAGGAGCCTCTACCTGCTCCTGGCGGTAGCCACGGCGGTGCAGACTCTCACCACTCGAATCGAGACTCAAGGTGGCATTGTCTTCTGCAATGTGGATGTTGAGGCGGATATCCGGGTTAGATACGCTGATATTTGGACGTGTACCCTGCTTCTCGCGGAACCAGTCAACAATCGCATCCTTTACCTTGTAGGTTACGAAGCGTGAGTTGCGGAACTCCTCTGAGTAGACTACTGAGTCAACCGAGAAAGTCTTCTTCACATCTAAGATGTCATCCCACTTGATCTTCTGAATCTGATCATACACCTCTTCAGCGCTTCTAGCCTTGAAGTGCTTGATAGGCTTTAAGATACGGATGGCTGTGTGCAACTGGAAGTTAGCACGATACATCATTTCCTTGTCGCCTGTGAAAGACACCATGCGGCGACCGATCTGTACATTATTGGCACCCAACTGGGTGAGCTCTTCAGCCAAGACAGGCTCGAGGCCCATGAAGGTCTTGGCAATGAGTTCAAATTCCTGTTCCATTATTGAATTCTATATCTAATAAACTTTGTTTTTCTTTTTTATATTTCTTTGTTTTCGGTTTCATATCCTTGGTAACCCATACGTTGGCTCCCACTACGCAGCCTTCTCCGATGGTGATGCGACCGAGGATGGTGGCATTGGCGTAGACGATGACATCATTTTCGAGGATAGGGTGGCGAGGGATTCCCTTGATAGGGTTGCCGTCCTTATCGAGTGGGAAACTCTTGGCTCCGAGGGTTACACCCTGGTAGAGTTTCACATTGTCGCCGATGATGCAGGTAGCTCCAATCACCACACCCGTACCGTGGTCGATGGTGAAGTGCTTGCCGATGGTAGCCTCCGGGTTAATATCAATACCGGTTTCCGAATGCGCCAGTTCGGTCATCATTCTTGGAATGAGCGGCACTCCCAGTTCGTGCAGCACGTGAGCGATGCGGTAGTTAGTAATCGCCTTGATGACCGGGTAGCAGGAGATGATTTCTCCGTGGCTCATGGCAGCCGGGTCGCCCTCGTAGGCAGCCTCTACATCGGTAGCCAGAATCTTGCGCAGTCTCGGGAATTCCATGATTGCCTTGGCTGCAATCACGCCTGCCTTGGCACGCTGGTGCTGCAGTTCAGCCTGGGTTTCCGTTTCACAGTCGTTGGCGAAGCAGAGACCGGCGAGAATCTGCTCTGACAGCATCTCATAGAGTTTCTCTACTCTTACTCCAATATGATATTTGATGGTTGAGATATTTACCGAAGAATTGCCGAAATATCCCGGAAAGAGGATAGAACGGGACAAACTGATGATTTCTTCGAGCGCCTTGCCCGAAGGAAGTGGATTCCCGTCTCGATGCTGATGGAAGAGACCCTTCAAAGATTCGGCGCTCGAAAGCTCCTCGATGGTCTCTGTCAGCTGATGAGTTAATGTATCTTTACTCATTTTCTTAATGTCTCAATAAAATTTGAGTGCAAAGATACGATTATTTTCTTGAATGACAAAGAAATAGCTACGGTTTTTTGTATTTTTTAGAGTGATTTTTTGAGGGATGAAAGACGGAAAGACCCATATACGGTGTTTTGCCGTACATGGGTCTGGCTTGTCTTATTTTGCGATGCTGTCCAGGAAGAGGAGCAGTCGGTTGGTGACGTTTACCTCTGAAACACCGGAATCGAAGTCGAGCGATACGAGGTTGAGCATTGGGAAACGGTCGTGGAGACGTTTCTCGATGCCCTTGGAAATCACGTGGTTAGCGATGCAACCGAAAGGCTGGAGCGAGATGATGTTGTTCACGCCATCACGGATGTAACCTACGATGTCGGCAGGCAGAAGCCAGCCTTCGCCAAACTGGGCTGCGAGCGAAACCAGTCCCTGTACGTCCTTCGCATCATCATAGATATTGGTGAACGGACGGAAGTAGCGGAACTTGCCGGCTGCCTTGTTTACCTGGCGCAATCTTCTGCCTATCAGCGCCTGATAAGCGCCCTTGATGATGAAATCGGGCACTTTGGTGCAACTCAGCCGCATGTGTTTCTGTATCTCCACGTTCACAAATTCCTGCAGGAAGAATGGGGCAAGCAGAGGCGGAACCACCTCAATGCCGCGCGAGATGATGTTCTGCTCCAGGAACTGGTGGGCGAAAGGATTGAACTTCAGGAAGATTTCGCCTACGATTCCTACCTTCGGCAGTTCTCTGTCGAGGGTCATCTGGTTGAATTCTTCGGCTGCCTGTTCCAGGAGTCGGATGAGTCCTTTGGCTGAATTCTGGGCGATAGGTCCGTCTATCAGCTGCATGTATTTATCGCGCAACTCTCTGGCAATGCCCGGTTTACGCTCTCTTACGATGCAGGCGTTGTACATTTCGTTGATTGCATCGCCATAGAAAATGGCGGTAACGATAATCTGACTGTATTTCAGCCAAGGCACATTGAAACCGTCCTGCTCGTTATAGTCTTGCTTGTCGTCTGTTGAGCCTGATGCTTCGCCTGTTGAGGTTGTTACACCGAGCGTGAGCAGCGGAATGTCCTGGAATCCATTGGAAATCATCGCACGCTTGATGAGACCGGCGTAGTTGGTTGCGCGACACTGGCCGCCCGTCTGACTCATCACTACTGCTGTATTGTTCAGGTCGTATCTGCCTGATTTCAAGGCTTTGATGATGTCGCCGACGATGAGTGTAGCCGGATAGCAGACTTCGTTGTTGGCAAACTTCAAGCCGAGTTCGGCGCTTACCTCATTGCTCATCGGAAGAACCTCAACATCATAGCCTATCAGTTTCAGGATAGGCGGAATGATAGGGGTGAGGTATTCGGTCATGAAAGGAGCGAGAATCTTGCGATGAATGTCCTGCTTGGTGAATACCTTGGTCTGTTGTAAATGTTGAGTGTTGAGTGTTGAATTGGCTTTCCCTTCGGCCGCCGAACATTGTTTCTTCACTCTTCGTTCTTCACTCTTCACTTCCTTTACTCCCTTCAGGCTTTCTATGAGCGAGCGGACACGGAGTTTCAGTGAGCCGATATTGCTCACATCATCTATCTTCAACAGCGTGAAAGGCTTGTTGTGGCGCTTCATGATGTCGCGAATCTCGTCCTGGATAAAACTGTCAGGACCGCAGCCGAAGCTGGTCATCTGGACGAAATGAACCTCATCGCCCTGTTCTGCAGCCCATTGCGCTGCCTTCAGAATGCGGTTCATATACGCCCATTGCTTCACGAGATAAGTCTCTGGCTGACAGTTGTATGCTTCGTTGTTGTCCTGGCTGGCTAATGCTGCCTCATTTCTTTCTGCCGCCAGATCCTCCAAATTGAAGTCTTTGAAATCTGCAAAGAGATTACCCCGGGCGATGTCTTCGCTGATGACGTTGACTCCCAGATTGGCTATCATCTCGCTCAGCTTGTGCTGAATCAGCGGGTCTGTATGATAAGGACGGCCCGCCAGCAGAATCGTAAGTCCCTTGTTTGACTTCAGAATCTCCCAGCCCTGTTTCTTAATCTCAGCTGCATATACTGCCTGAGCATAGAGGGCCTCTCTCAGCGCTTTACGGGCAGTCTTCTTGCTTACTCCCAGTTGCTTGAGATAATCGGTAATCTGCTTTTCCAGCGCCTTAGGCTGGGCAAAGTTGATGACGGGCGTATCGATCGGTTTCTTCAGATTGATGACCGACTTGATGACATCGCTGTAGCCCGAAACGACCGGACAGTTGAAACTGTTCAGCGTATTCTTCGGGTCGTCATTATGTTCATAAACCACGTATGGCATGAGGATGCGGTCTACTTTCGGGTTCTCGTTGAGTTCCTTCAGATGACTGTGAGCCAGTTTAGCCGGGAAGCAGATATTGTCGCTCATCACCGTATTCAAGGCTCCTTCATACTGGCTGAAAGTGGAATCGGAAGAGAGAATCACGCCCAATCCTGCTGCCCGGAGCAGCGCATTCCAGAACGGATATTCCTCGTACATGTTGAGGATGCGAGGAATGCCTACTTTGACGTTGTGTTTTGCAACTTCAAGTGGGTTAACTTCTTCTCTATCAAATAGAAAACTATATTTGTATTCGTAGATGTTTTTGCCTTTTATCCCGTTTGCTCCCTTGTTGTTAAACACACGCTCACACTTGTTTCCGGAGTAGAATCGGTTGCCGCCGGCAAAGGTGTAGCGGGAAACATAACAATGGTTTTCGCAGCCTTTGCATTGCAGTTGTTTGGTTTCATAATGAGCCAGATTCTGGAGATCATCGATGGATCTTGATGAGGCAGGGTGCTCGTCTTCTGCAGATGTGCGATGCTTGTAATCTGCCGCCGCATGAAGGGCACAACCGTAGGCGCCCATCAGTTCCGGCATGTTGCTTCGTGCCACTTCGGTATGGGTGAGCAACTCAAATGCTCTTACCACCGCATCGTTTCTCATCGTACCACCCTGCACAACGATTTTGCCTCCAAGGTTCTCATTACCATGGAGTTTCAATACCTTATAAAGACAGTTCTTGATGACCGAATAAGAGATTCCGGCAGAAATATCAGCTACAGATGCGCCCTCTCTGAGCACCTGCTTCACCTTCGAGTTCATGAAGACGGTGCAGCGGGTTCCCAGGTCGCAGGGAGCCTTCGACTGGCAGGCGAGTTGGGCAAAATCGCCTACAGAATAACCCATGTTGTTGGCAAAGGTCTGGATGAATGTTCCGCAGCCCGAACTGCACGCCTCGTTGAGTTCCATGCGCACCACAGCCCCTTTCTCCACGAAGATAGCCTTCATGTCCTGTCCGCCGATGTCCAGGATAAAACTCACGTCAGGCATGAGTGAGGCAGCAGCTCTTTCGTGCGCCATTGTTTCGATAATGCCGCTGTCGAGCCCGAAAGCCGCCTTGATAAGTTCTTCGCCGTAACCTGTAGAGCAGGAGCCTACGATTTCCAGTTCTGCGCCTCGCAATGCAGCTTCCTGCTTCAGGGTGTTCAGTCCATCCGCTACTGCCTTGATCGGATTTCCCAGATTCAGGCGGTAATTTGTAAAGACAATATCTCCCGTAGGCGTCTCCGCATTCACCCTTACCGCAACAATCTTCGTCGTAGTAGAGCCCGAGTCAATACCAATCACAACCTGCTGTTTTCCTTTATTCAGCGGTTGGGTTTCGGTAGCGAATTTCGCCTTTGATTTGAGCCATTCCTGGTGCTCTTTCTCGTTTTTGAACAGAGGCAGCAGACTGCTGGTCCATTCCGTTTGTATTTCTTTTTTCATCCGGCTTCTGAGAACAGATACTGAGGCTGCAGAATCTGCCGATTTAGCCCGGTAAGCACAGCCCAGAGCCGGAATGAGATTGCTGTTTTCTGATACGATGAAATCGTTTGGTGAGAGATGGAGATAATCGCAGAAAGCCTTGCGGAGAGCCGGAAGAAAGGTCAGCGGACCGCCGCAGAGCAGGATAGGAGCCTCGAAGCTGATGCCGTGAGAAAGCGTTACCACCGTCTGTACGGCGATGGAATGGAAGATGCTGGCTGCAATATTTGCTTCGGGCAGATTGCGTGCCATCAGGTTCTGGATGTCGGTCTTGGCGAACACGCCGCAGCGGGCAGCCATCGGATAAACGTGCTCTGCCTTCATCGCCAACTCGCTCATCTTCTGGTTCTCTACGCCCATCAGCACACTCATCTGGTCGATGAAAGCGCCCGTTCCGCCGGCACAGTTGCCGTTCATGCGCAGTTCCATATTTCCGTTTTTCTTGAAGAAGATAACCTTCGCATCCTCGCCACCAATATCGATGAGCGCCTTCGCCTCAGGATGGGCAGTACGGGCATAGACTGATGCAGCCACCACCTCCTGTACAAACTCCGCCTGGAGCTGTTCGGCAGTAGCCATTCCTACGCTTCCCGTTACGCAGATTCTTGCCTCTGCATCGCCCGTGAGAGCTAAAATTTCATCGAAATATTGCGACACAAGTTCGTTTACACGAGCGTTGTGGCGTTCGTATTTTGAGTAAATTACCCGGTTATCGCTGTCAATAACGGCTATTTTGGCTGTCGTAGAGCCAACGTCCAATCCTATGTAATAAGTCTTCTCCATTTCTCTTATCTCAAGTATTTTCTCTTATCTTCTAGTGGCTTTTCCCAAGTTCCATCTGCTCTCTTCTCATATCCCTAAAAGCGCTCCAGGCTATCGGAACCGCAACGGCAAACGAACAGCAATCTGCCCACATCTGACACATCTCCACGCCCAGCAGTCCGAAGAAATAGGGGAGGATGAAGATGAGCGGAATGAAGAAAAGTCCGCTGCGTGCTGCCGCTACGATGTTGGCTCTCACCGGTTTACGGATGGTCTGCATCAGCATGTTGGTGAGCACGATGCTGGCTACGAGCGGAAAACTGAGCACCTGCCATCGCAAAGCCACCGAACCTACGGCTACAACCGCTGCATCATCGCGGAAGATGCTGATGATGGAAGTTGAGAAGATGAAGCCGAGAAGGGCACAGACGCTGAGGAAAACCGTGCCGCATTTGATGCAGAAAAAGAAGGCTTCCTTTACGCGCCCATAGAGTTTGGCGCCGTAGCAGAATCCGCAGAGCGGCTGGAATCCCTGCCCCAGACCGATGACCATCGCATAGGTAAAGAAGGAGATGCGGGTAACGATGCTCATGCCCGCAATGGCTGCATCGCCAAACGCACCTGCTGCCACATTGAGCATCAGCGTAGCGATACTTCCCAGTCCCTGTCTTGACAGCGAAGGGGTTCCGCCGAAGATAATCTCCTTGGCAAAGGTGCGGGTAGGGGTGAAATTGCTGAGATGGATGCGGATGTTCTCGCCTTTATGCGTCATCCAAAAGAGCATGGCGCAGCCGAAACACTGGCTGATGAGGGTGGCTACGGCGGCTCCGGTAATGCCCAGCTGGAAGTAGAGGATGAGCAGAGGAGCCAGAATCAGATTGAGCAGCACACCCGACATGATGCCCTTCATCGCATACATCGTATTGCCCTGAAAGCGCATCAGATTATTCAGCGTAAGCGATGTGGTCATAAAGGGAGCACCCAGCAGGATAATGCCCAGATAACGCTCTGTATAAGGAAGAATGGTGGACGTAGAACCCATCAGAAGACAGAGCGGTGTGAGGAACACATGACCCAGGATGGCGATGAGAAGACCGGTAAGAAAACTCAGCACAAAGCCCGTGGTTGCCATTTTCTGTGCCTCTTCCGTATGCTTGGCGCCCAACTGTCGCGAAACATAATTGCCCGCTCCGTGACCGAAGAAGAAACCTATCGCTTGAATCACAGCCATTGCTGCAAAGGAAACGCCTACCGCTGCCACACTCTGCGTGTTGATGCTGCCCACGAAATAGGTGTCGGCGAGGTTGTACATGCTCGTCGACAGCATACTGATAATCGTTGGTATGGCCATCGTGAAAATCACATGATGCACAGGGGCATGTGTGAGGAACGTATAGTTGTCTCTTTTCTCTTTCTTCATAACTTTATGATGCTCTTTTGGGGCATTTCAACCTGCAAAGGTACATAAATATCCACAAAGTTGGACAATTATGAACCAACTTTTATAAATTTATAAGAAAAGAGTTGTATTATTCATAAATTTATTGTATTTTTGCACCGTAATTGGATATATATACATAAAACAATATACTAATGAATGATGAGATAAGAATCATACCGATAACGACTAAAAAAGGGCTGAAAACCTTCATTCAGTTTCATTATGATCTCTACAGAGACCATAAGTTTGCCATTCCTTTTTTGCGTTTTGACGAGATGAATACGCTGGACCCAAAGAAGAATCCTGCCTTTGAATTCTGTGAAGCTCAATACTTCCTGGCGGTTGACAGCGAGGCTCGTATCGTAGGTAGAATTGCTGCCATTATCAACCATCGTGCCAACGAAGAGTGGAACAAGAAGCAGGTTCGCTTCGGCTGGTTCGATTTCGTGGATAATGTAGCGGTTTCCTGTGCCTTGTTGCGCGCGGTAGAAAACTGGGGCAAGAGCAGGGGAATGAACGAATGCGTAGGTCCGCTCGGATTTACGGATATGGACCGTGAGGGCTTGCTCATCGAGGGCTTCGACCGGAAGTCTACGATGTATATCAATTACAATTATCCTTATTATAAGACGCATCTGGAGAGTTATTCGCTCTATGAGAAGGATAACGACTGGCTGGAGTACCGCATCAGGATTCCGGAAGTGACGCCGGCTAAGTTTGCCAAGACTGCCCAGATGATAGAGAGCCGATATAATCTGCAGGTTCATAAGTTTACCCGCCGGGAACTGACCTCGGGAGGAATGGGCAGGAAAGTGTTCGAAATAGTGAACGAAACTTATAAGAATCTCTATGATTTCCAGCAGCTTACGGAGAAGCAGATAGATGAATATGTAAATACTTATATCAAGAAGGCTGACTTGAACCTGGTAACGGGTGTGGTAGATGGCAACGCTGGCAACAAGCTGGTAGCCTTTGGTGTTTCCTTCCCTTCGTTTACCGATGCGCTGCGCGAGATAGGCGATGGCAAGCTTTTCCCTACGGGTTGGCTGAAGGTGCTGAAGGTTCTGAAGTGGCACAAGACGGATACGGTAGATTTGCTTTTGATTGGTGTTCTTCCGGAATATCGCAAGAAGGGAGCCAATGCGCTTATTTTTGCCGATCTGATAGAGCAGTATCACCGTTATGGCTTTAAATGGGCTGAGGCAATGCCGCAGATGGAGACCAATACCGGTGTTCAGAGCCAGTGGCAGTATCTGGAGAGCGAACAGCATCGCCGTCATCGCTGCTATAAGAAGAAGATTTAAAAGTCTCTGTTTTGAGCCGTTTAGGCGCAAAAAAGCCTATAAAGAAATAAAATATGGAAAAATTTAAAATTGATTTATTTGAAAAAGAAACGGGGGAGTTATTTCCCTCATTTCAAAAATTGAATCAAACAGACTGTAATATATGCTACCAATATTTTCGAAAGAATATTAAAGTATATGATTTACATGAGTCTGTTTTTGATAATTTTCAATCAAATGGTTCTTTTATAGAAAAGTATAATGCACTTGATGACCACTTTTCATTATTAGAATTATTTGCAGATTTGAATTTATGTTGTGATGTTATCTGTATTAATTGGGATGAGTTTAAAACAATAGATGTATTCCGTACAATAGATTTATATAATTATTTTAGTGATATATGGTTTCCTTCCGCCGATAATATAATAGTATTTCCCAGGAATATGACTATATTTATTATGATTAGGCATGATGGTGTAATCTATTATGTCAAATGTGATTAAATAATTGTAGAACTACCATATATAGAGAAACTTTTAATGAGTGAAAACGCTGTTTCCAAAAATCATCTTTCTACAAAGGAATCAGCGAGCTGTTGGACAACAAAGAATAATTCGTCAACAACCAGTCATACAGACACATACAGCACTCTCCATATAAGGAAACCCCGACAAGGCTTCCTTATTTTTTCCATACCACAGTCCATACTTTCCATATCAAAAATCTTGTCCATATTATGCCTACCTTTGCTGTGCAATCCTGAGATAAAAAGTCGCTGCAAAGGCAAAGAGTCCGAGGAGAGCAAAGAGTTCTTACACATTATTAATTATTAAAAATTTAAGATTATGATTAAAGTTAATAAAACTACAATCTTCGCAATAATACTATTGATTTTACGTTCTTTTCAAAGAAAGGGGTTGTGTGATAGTGGCTTAAAGGCTCAAAGCACTACCTTTGCATACAATAATAAAAAATAACGCAATGAAATGATCAAAATATTTAAAGACAATGAAAAGAATTATCGATAGT